>Ga0315296_10002364_pt1 | contig 16135 bp, 11 predicted proteins | sample YL17G14_18_MG_FD_203921 | JGI IMG/M metagenome (GOLD analysis project Ga0315296, IMG submission 203921) | Sediment microbial communities from Yellowstone Lake, YNP, Wyoming, USA - YL17G14_18 | ecosystem: Environmental > Aquatic > Freshwater > Lake > Sediment | place: USA: Wyoming | collected... | reverse complement strand
CTGTCTGAAGGCGGGCCGCCATGAAGGGAAGCAATGGCATGATGACGAGCGATGCTGCGGCCAAGAGGGCGAGCAGCCACCACCGGCGGTGCCATATGGTCAGGCCGAGCACCGTGACCCACTGGAACAGGAGGATAAAGAGAGCTCCGTAGTGCGTGAAGATGCTGCCGATGGTGGCCAGCAGGTAGGCGCTGATCCACAAGGCAACCTGTCCGCGGTTTATTCGGGGCCGCGATGTCGATTGCCACACGCGGAGCAGTGAGTAGCTGGAGAAGAGCGTCAAGAAGACCAGCATAGTGTAGCTCCGGGCTTCCTGGGAGTACCAGAGGTAGACCGGGGATAGCGCAGCTATCGCGGCCGCCCAGAGGCCGACTCTGCGGCCCAGCAACCTGGTTCCGAAGGCGTACAACAGGGGCACGAGCAAGACGCCCCAGGCTACGGAGAGTAATCTGAGCACGAACTCGCTGCTGCCAGCCAGCCCGATCAGGAAGTGCAGCAAGATGAAATAGAGGGGCGGGTGAGTATCGTGGGTTGCCACATCCTGGATCATGATCACATTGGAGAGGATGCGTGGGAGATCGAGCTGGGCGCGATAGATGCTCAACCCCTCCTCTATCCACATGCTCTTGGCATCCAGCCGGTACGTGTGAGTGGCGAAGGCTGCGAGGATGAGGAGCAGCAGAACGAGCGTAAGCCATCTCCCGCCAATCCGCGGAGGCTGGCTTCGTTGATCGCTTGAATTCTCAGACACTGGCATATCCGTGGGGTGCGTGCGGGATACCTCTCATGGAGTCTCGATCCAATGATACTTCAGGAGCGAAGGGGCGGGCAAACGGCAGGCGGGCGAGTAGGCAGACTAGCGCGTACGGATGTCTATGTACAAGCGGGTTTGGTCGGACGTGGATTGCCCATCATCTGGGCCTTGACGGGTATGACAGGACACGGTATAGTAGGAGCAACATGACGAGTGACAGGAGCGCCGGGGAGACAGCGCCAACCACTCACCATCTTCGAGGTGCGTTTATCAAGGGGAACCGGGCTTCGCGCTACCTCGATCTTCTGGCGCTGGTTGTTCTTGTCTCGGGCGTGTCGTTATTTCACATTCGCGGCCTCTTGCCAGGGCGAGCGTTCCTGCCGGTAGATCTCGCCAGAAATAACCTGCCCTGGCGGTCGAGTTTCCCCGAACCTCTGCAGAACCCGCTCATCTCGGATCCGCTGTTCCAGTTCTACCCCTTCCTGGTCAATGCCGTCAATACGGTCAGGGATGGTGGCAGCTGGCCTTTGTGGAATCCACGCATTCTTCTGGGCCAGCCCGTCGTTGGTGATCCGCTCGCCCAGCCATTCTACCCGGTCTTCTTGGCGCTCGGTCTGGCCGTGGGGCCTGCGCGGGGACTGACCATCGGACTGTGGCTGCACGCCATCCTGGCCGCGGTACTTATGTATGGGTTCCTGCGGACGGTGGAGTGCCGACGGCACGCCGCAGTGGCCGGCGCATTCACCTATGCGCTCAGCGGCTATATGGTGACCTGGTTCGAAACCACGTTCTGGGTCAGCACCTTGGCTTGGCTCCCAGGGGTCTTGTGGGCGTTTGAGCTCGCCACGCGTCGAAGAAGCTTATCATGGGCGGCCATCGGTGGTCTCGTCATGACCTGTGCGATTCTGGGCGGCCAGGTCAGTTTCGCCGTGACGTTCGTGCTACTGTTGGGATTGTACGCGATGGGGAGGACGCTTGAGCTTGTGCGTCGCGGCGACAGGAAGCCGGGTTGGCCGCTAGTGGTGGCCACCTTGGTCATACTTGTAGCCGCGCTGCTGAGCTCCGTACAGACTGTGCCGTTTTCCGAATTCATGAGCCTCAGTCACAGGGCCTTCGCGGGGCGTCTGAGTGATCCCCTGCCAATGCGACAGCTCATCACGTTGATCGTTCCTGACTTCTACGGGAACCCGGCGTCAACAGACTCCTACTGGGGGTGGTTGAACTTCAGTGAGGGTACAATCTACGCCGGCTTGCCTGCTTTGTTCTTCGCGTGTCTGGCCCCGTTCTGTGCGCGTCGGTCCTATGTGGTGTTACTCTGCCTCATTGCCGGGGTCGTGAGCTACTTCATCGTTGGTGGCCCGGGGGTACAGCTACTAGGTCAACTGCCGTTGCTCGAGCAGCTTTCGCTACATCGGTCCGCCTTCATCCTACCGCTGTTGGTTTCCCTGCTCTCAGCGATGGCCTTGAGCCAGCGGAGAGTATCGATCGCCGCGGTCCTGCTGGTAGCCTGTGTTTTGGCTGCGATCGTTGTCTCGGCGATGCAGTTGAATCTGTCGCAGGTGCGAGACCACTGGACCGAAGTGAGAGGGGGCATCGCCCTGGCGGCCAGCCTGTTGTCGGTGACCGTTTGCCTGCTCGTGCTGAGGGGGTTCTCGAGAGTCGCTTTCCCGTGGGTTGACTGGGGGCTGGTCGGCCTTGTTCTTGCGGACCTGCTCTTGTTCGGGAGCCAATTCAATCCTGTTGGACCAATCGCGAAGTTGATGCCACCCAGGGCTGTCAGTGAGTACCTGCGCACTAATGTTGGCCTGCATCGAGTTGTCGCGTACCAGCGGGATCACGTGTTGTTCGGGCCAAATGTTCTGTCGACTTACGGTATAGCTGAGGCAAGTGGCTACTCGTCCCTGGTTATAGCACGCTACCGTCAAATGACATTGGCGGGCGATCCGAAGGTTGAATACTCGTGGGCGGGCCAGAATGTTAATATGGTCTCGTTCAGTCATCCATCGAGGCGGTTGCTAGATCTGCTGGGGGTATCGCACGTGGTCTCTCCGGTTCCACTAGATGATCCGGGCGTACGCGTCGAGTTGTTCGCCGATGGGTGTGATGGGGACAGCGGGGAGATAGCAGGCTCCCAGGCCGTTGGCGGCACCTTCGTCGTTCGAGACACGGCGATCAACCGGTTGGATCTGCGCTTTCGGGTTTACTCAGAGGGCGCCCGGCAGGACGCGCTTCTGATCCGCATGTGGCGTGGCGCTGGCCGCGAGCGGTTGATCCTGGAAGCCCGTCAGGACGCTGGTGAGCTGAAGAACGAGCAGACGTTGACACTGTACTTCGAACCTGAGACAGAGGCGCCGGGTGTGTCCTACGTGTGGGAGGTACGTGCAGCCGACGGTACATCTCGCACAGGCGTTGGCCTATGCACGTTGTCCGATGGTCAGCCGTCTGCATCGGTCTATGGCGTCGACTGGCGCCAGGCCTTTCGAGGCAGGGTCTACGTGTTCGAGCGGCTGGCGCCCATGCCGCGAGCTTATGTGGTGTACGGGGCAGAGCACATTGCGGACGACTACGAGGCGGTGGGCCGTTTGCTGGACGAGGCGTTCGACTTGCGTAACGTCGCCGTTGTGGCCGATCCAGTCCCTCTGCCGGCTCAGCCCGAGGTCACTACCAGTCGGGCCGAGATCGTCGAGTACCGGGATACGCGGGTCGTGGTGAAAGGTTCAGCGGTTCAGACGGGCTTGCTTGTGCTGGGCGACCAGTACTATCCCGGCTGGCGCGCTTACGTAGACGGGCAGCCGACGAATCTCGTTCGGGTAAATCACATCTGTCGGGGCGTTGTCTTGCCGGCGGGAGAGCACGAAGTTGTGTTTGAGTTTGCGCCAGCCTCGCTCCGAATGGGTATTTGCCTAAGCCTGGTCGGCGCTCTCGCATTGACGGCGATCATCGTGTTGGAAAGGGTGTACAGGATGCCACCCTGGGCGTAGCGCTTGGCCAGACTCTTGCCCGTCGCCGAGCTCTTGTTGTGAAGCCTGCAGCCGTGTGCGGCTAACGCCACGAGGATGAGGAGCTGCAGAACGAGCGTGAGCCATTTCTCGCCGATTCGCGGAGGCTGGCCTCGTTGATCGCTTGAATTCTCAGACACTGGCATATCCGTGGGGTGCGTGCGGGATACCTCTCATGGAGTCTCGATCAATGATACTTCAGGAGCGAAGGGGCGAGCAAACGGCAGGCGGCGAAGGGGGGATGGCTGGCTCCGCCTAGCTGCACGCTCGGTCAGGTGGAGCAGATGGGCGGGATGGACGACATTAGCCAAGGGGTCTGAGACCGTCGCGGTGGCCAGAGGCCGGCGCTCCTACGGGGAGAACAGCAGCTATCCTCGATGCCTCACGCCTCGGACCCACTCCCTCAGCAACTGTCGAACCCTCCCCGAACTCATGACGCCATTGATGTACTCGTCGGTCACCCGTCGCCTAGCCTGAATCCGCCGTCTCTTGGCGAGTGTCCTCTTGAGGTACCTGATGTTGTCCAACCTCGCTCTCAGGATCGGCCTGAACTTGCCCTGTCCGATATATGCCAGATCGACCGCGAAGTAGTACCCGAGAATGTATGGCAGCCTACGCCATAGAAGCGCTGCGGGCATGTTCTTCACTAGGGCGCAGAATGCGTTCCGACGGGACAGATACAGAGAGTGTCCTGGCAAAGCGCCGAAGGAGCCCTGGAGATGGTGGTAGACCACCGCCTCGGGGACATACAGGCATTGGTAGCCGGCCAGTTGAGCGCGGAAGCTCAGATCCACGTCCTCAGCGTAGGCGAAGAAGTCTTCATCGAAGAGCCCGACGTCTTCCAGCATGCGTCGCCGGTAAAGGGCCGCAGCGGCGCAGGCCCCGAACACAGGCTGCAATTGAGCAAACTGGCCGCGGTCCGTCTCCGATCTTCCTCTTTTCTCGCCCACACCGCAGGTGTAGAAGAGATCTCCGGCGGAGTCGATGACGCCGGGCTGATCGTACAGCACAATCTTGGAGGCACAGAATCCAATCTCCGGATGGGTATCCAGAGTTGTCCTTAAAGACTCCAGCCAGCGGGGATGGGCTTTTGTATCATTGTTGAGCAAAGCTACGTATTCGCCAGTCGAAGCTTGTATGCCGACATTGTTCCCCTCGGCAAAACCGGCGTTGTGGTTGAGGGCAATGACCCGCACTTCGGGAAACTCCTGGCGCACGTAGTCGAGCGAGCTGTCAGTGGAGCCGTTGTCTACGAGAATCGTGCGGAAGTCCTTGAACGTCTGGCACCTCAGCGAGTCGAAACACTCGCGCAGGAAGTGTTTCCCGTTCCAGTTCAGTACTATCACGCTAAGCGGAGTTGCCTTTCCTCTGGTCATCCTCTCCCGAAGGTCGTGACCTTTCGAATGCTGCGGCACGACTCGCAGGACCTAGTTGAGCGCCTCGTAACGATGCGCAGCTTCTCCAAGGTCATATGTGGCGGTCTGACACTGTCTGTCAGCAGACAGATAGTCCATCCTCCATGGTCCGAGCAGACTATTGGTCACGCAGATTGTCGGGTCCTCGTCTAGGCCGAGCCGGTACGGCCAACGCGATAACCACCAGTGCGACGAGTGATGGCGACAACATCCATCGGGGCAGCGAGTTCTCAACGTGGCCCAAGAATTGTGAATAGGCACTGAACACGTAGATAAGCGGATAGATTACGAGCGGGAGGACAGCCGCAGCACCCAAAGCGAGATACCCAGGCCTCCTCGAGCAAGCGAGGATGAATATGAGAGCCAAGCCGAGCGCCGGCCAAAGAAGGGACCACCTTTCCGAGTTTATGAATTCGACTAGGAGCCACTGCGTCGCGTGGGGGATTCTGCCCAAGTTCGCCCACAGGGCGGTTGCGCTGACCGTCTCGAAGTCTCGCAGTTGTGGCGCGCTGACAGCAGCGAGGAAGGTGCGCCAGCCAAGAAAGAGCAGCGCACCTGGCAGAATGGCTGTGAAGGTCGGCCACGAAGCTCGGCTTCGTATGCCTTTCACAATGATTAGCACCGCGACGCAGAGCCACAGGATGATCCCCTCTGGCTTTATCCAGGGTAGCAGTGCGGCAAGGGCTCCAGCCAGCGCCAGCGCTCCCCTGTCGCCGGTCTGAAGGTACTCGGCGAGGTAAATGGCAGCTCCTAGGTAGAAGACGACCAAGGGGAAGTCAGCGTAGCCAGAGATGGCACTCCCCTCTCCCACCACCGCCATGGGCACGAAGAAAAGCAGGAATCCTGCAAGCGGGCCCCGCGATGTATGGCCGCTAAGGCGCGAAGCGCCACTATAGAGCAGACCAACAGCCACGGTGTAGAAGAGCGCAAAGATGGCTTTAGCGTATCCTTGGTGGGGTTCGCCGAGCCATGTGTACAGCCAGGTCTCGGTAAGAGGGAGCAAGTGCGGGTACTCAGGGTGGGTCCATGCTCTGGTAGGATCGGAATAGTATCCTATCGGAACGCCCCCGCCCTCCAGGAAAGCGAGTCGCGCCTTGAGTTCCCACACCATGAGGCCATCCCAGCCCAGGGTGCAGCGCATCGCCAGCCAAACTATCACTGCAATCTGGGCGGCCAAGATGGTGCTGAACACGATGGTCCTGACGTCCGAAGGGAGCGAGAGCCTGAGGCGTGACCTGTCCCGGAGAATGGCCCACACACCAGCGGCGCCCAGCGCGACGCAGGCAGCCGAAACGACCCAGAGGAGCATTGGGCCGCGGTAGAACAGGCTTGTACAGAAGCAAGCCAGAGAGACGAAACCTGCGCCAAAGAGGAAGGAGAGGGATAGAACCTCCAGGGTGCCCATGCTGCGCGAGCGCGGCGCGAGAGACACGGTGACCGCGAGGCCACCCATGAGAAGAGCCAGCAAAGCGGCTATGGGCAGAATGACGTGCACTCTCTCATCTCCGAACAGGGTGCCACCACGAACGCGGGGCCTACAGATTCACGCGGCAACGACCAGTCAGGCGGCTGCAAGAGGTACACAACCACGCCGCCCTTTGTCACCGACGTCGGCGGCGTGCTCCCCACCGAAGGTACATCGTCAGGTTGACCGCATGTAACCGCTGACACCCGTCTGGGCCACGCCAGGTAGCTGATCACACCGTATGTCGGCATCAAGTTGGGTTCGTCCGACGGGCCCACGAATAGTATGGGTTCATCTGACGGAAGACGCTCCAGTGCATCCACTAGAGCCTCCGAGGCTTTGCAGATCCCGGCGTAGTGCGCTAGCCAGGCGTCCGTGGTGGCCCATTTCGTGGGGGCCTGCACCTTCCAGCAATCCAGGTGCCGGGCCAACCCGGCCCACCCCAGCGCAACGAAACCCGTTAGGGTGAGGGCCCAGAGAACCATAGGCAAGCCCGCCCTGGAGTACGTGAGTGCTCCTCTCCAGCCACCCGCAAAGACACGTTCGTCGAGCGACCTAGCCTTCCAAGCAAGGTTGCTCCAATAACCTAGGTACCGAAGGGTGGCCACAATGGCAACGCCTGCAACTGGCAGAAGGGCCAGAGAGGCGAAGGTGGGCCCCAGGGGGGAAACACGCCGTGCGACGGTGATAGCGAAGGGGGCCAACACAACGAGGCAACAGAGCGCAGAAAACCGTGTCGATAGCCTTATCTGCCGAAGAAGGAGATAGCAGAAGCACAGGGAGAGGGTTCCTGTGAGGGAGAGGATAAGGGAAGCTGGAAGTGACATTGCGTGAAGGGACAGAAGAGTGGGGGTGGGTGTTACCTCCACGGTGTTTAGCAAGACGCCCAGAGACCGCGCATCCTCGCCTGGGGGGTCAAAGGTGTCGGACGTGACGTGGAGGAGGAGATCGCGAGGCAACAGGCATCTTTGGACAGGAGGAGAGTAAGTGAGCTCATACACCCCTATTTCGTTCTGCACCACGAAGTGGGCCACGATCTTGCTGTTGGCAAGGATCGTGAGCGTTGGCAACGGCTCTCTTTGAGGACGTGCCGCGGCTGCGGCGAGCCTGATTGTTGTAGGCACACATGCCAGCTCGGGAACCCTGATAGTGGAGGACTGCTTCGTCCAGCGGAAGGGAAAGACGCCCTGTTCCCGGTCGAAGAAGTTGTGCACGTAGCGCTGATCACTGGAATCTCCAACGTTGATGAAGGCGGCTGACGGTAGTCCCGCGTGGTAGGCAAAGATCAGAACAGCCATTGATAGGAGGAATATCGCATAGAGGCCGCGATCAGCTAGGTGCGACCAAATCTTGTCAATCACGGCGGGCAGCCACCTGCAATTCAGGCTACCTTTCTTGTTGGTCTGGCAATGCATAGATCTCAACAACGCTTTGATCCTCTGGGTTGGGATACGTCACGGCTCGGGGGAGCCTCGCTGTTGTATGGTCTGGGGCGGAGCAGCCGGCCTCGGCGTACGCCCTCGGGAATGGCCGAGCAGCGGGGAGGCAAGTGCCAGTCCATCGGTTCCCGAACACAGCAAGGAGCCCATCCCGCCGCATGCTAGCCGCCACGGAGCCGCTGATCAGTGACGGTTATTGTGGTGTCCAGTGCGATGACCCCATCGGCGGAGGGCTGGCCGTTACCGTCTAGAACAGGCAGCCTTTCCATAGTCGAGCGCACGTAGAGGCCTATCACAATCCGGTATGTCCCTGGGGGGATGTCGGGAGGTAGTTCAAACGAATGCCCATCTCTCACGACCTCACCCACAGCCCAACCGCTGGTAGGCCGGGTCCCGTATGCGGGCCAGTTGTCTCTTTGCATCCAGCGCTTGTCGGCTTCATCTAGCAGATGGACAAACACGGTGTAGTCCTCGTGTATCTTATCTTGTGCCTGCCAATAGAGAGAGAGGGCGACCGTATCACCGGCCTCAACGACGGCGTCCTCTGGGAAGAGGTCGTAGCCCAGGAATGCTATCGTGCCCCCCACATCGGCGCGCATGGGGCGGGTGATCGTCGGGTCCTGCGATACGCAGCTGCGCGGATTGTACCTGGATGCTGAGAAGACGAGCCAGCCGACGGAAATGGGGACCAGTATTGTGAGAGCCATCGCCACATAGGCGACACGGCGGCCGCAGCGGCGTAGCGACACGTACACCAGCATGCCCGCCACGGATGCCGATGTCACGGTGCTGACAAGCAGGCCCAACTTGAAGGCAAGGGGGTCAAACACTACGAGCACCTCATGCTTACCCTCCTCAAGATATAGGCCTCGAAACGTGTGGTCCACCCGGAGGATTTCCCGGGACTCGCCGTCCACATAAGCTTTCCAACCGGGGTAGAAGATCTCGCTCATGACGAGGAGTATGCTGCCGCCATCGACTTCCGCCACCAGGCTGTATCCATTAGCCTGATAGCAGGCCAGACTCAGAGCCTGCAGATTCCCAGCGAGTTCCCCCCCAAATGGGTTCTCGAGGATCGCCACTCTGCCAGGATCAAAATCAGGCTCTTGCAGTTTGGCCAGCCTCAGGCCTTTGTCGGCTATCACTTCGAACTGATTGACGCCGAAGAAACGGGGAAGAACCGTGTGCCTCTCATACAGTTGATACCACCCATCGGCACTCGAGTCCACTAAACTGAGTTCGCCGAGGTCAGGCATCCCTGTAATCAGTTGGATGTGCCCCTGCCCAAATAGGTTCAGTCGTCCGGCGAAGTCCGGGGAGCCGTCCGCAGTCAGGAATCCTTCGTTGGAGACGATGTACCTGACGTTCAATAGATCCAGAAGGGAGGAATCCGCACCACCAACGGCACTGATCAGTTCTGAATAGGTTTTCATCAGAAGCGGGTTGTACCCGTTGATGCTCTCTACGCGGATCACATTGGCGACGTTGTCCCAGGCACCACCGTAGGGTCCCAGGGCTACCCTGTACTGACCCAGTAAGTGATCGTCCCTGATCAGATCGATGCCAGGTAACACAACTCCGTAGGCGCCCCTTTCGTGGACTACGGTGTCGGGATTGCCGCCGGCGCAGTTGAAGTGCTGGTTACCGTTCGCGTAGTACAGGTCGAGGAAGAGCAGCATGATGAACATGGGTTGTACGTACCTAGTGATTCTTTGTTTGCTACTAAGGACCGCTAGCAAGAGCACGATCGTGGCCCCGCTAACGAGGAGCGAGTCAAGGGCAGCCACGCTGAGGTACTCAAGGGGCTGCGTCAACTTGGACAGCCACTCTACCTCCGAGACGGTGCCCAGAAACCGGAGATACTCGGCAATGCACGCAGTCGCGGCACACAAGCCCGCGACGACAGACAGGGAAATCGCGGCGAGTCTGGTTCCTCGGCGGCGTCCTTCTTGCGCCAGGATGGTCGCGCCCATCCCACCCAATATAGCGATGGCGAGAACGAAGAAGGGGTAAAAGGCCTGGGGTCTTCTGAAGAGGCTCAGGAGTGGTAACAAGGACATGTAGGTCCTGTAGACGGGGAGCAATGAACCCGATGCAAGCAGGACGGACACCAGCGACAAAGACAAGAAGAACCCCCTGTATCTGTTCTTGCTGGTGAGGCCCACGAGCGCCAGAGCCAGTGTGGGTAGTCCCAGGTAAAGCTGATTGACCGTCGGGTCGGCTGCCAAGTATGGACTTGCGGAGGGTAGGCTCTTGGACATGCCAAACGCACCAGGCACCACCATGGTCAAGACGTTCAGTGGGGTTACTCCTAGGGCAACCGACTGTGAGTAATCTGTTTCTCCCCTTCGAGTGTGCCCGAGATATTCGTATGCAGGAAGGGTATGAGCTGCCGACAGGCCCAGGCCTATTGACACGATCAGACCAAGCAGGAGAAGGTTTGTTATCGCCTGCCTGTAATCCCTAGTCTTGATGTATGCTGCTGATTGGTGTAAGCAGAAGAATAGCAGGAGATATGCAGTGTACACCGAGGTCGAGGTATATCCGGCCAAGATGCTCATACCCAACGCCAAACCAGCCCCCAACACAAAAGCTACCCGCCTCGTGCTGAGCGCTTCAAGATAGAGCAAAAGGATTAAAGGGATCCACGCAGTAGCCTTTACCCATGTGTCGTGTTCGGCGTGCATGGGAAAGAAGCCGCCGAACATGAAGACCGTCGCCGCAATCAGCGAACCCGCGCGATGGAGTGCCAGCTTCCTGGCCAAGAGATAGGTCCCCATGCCGGCGAGGAAAACGTGGAGGATCCAGACTAATTCAACTACCTTGAATCGCAGCGGAAAAGTACCTGGCACCAAAAACGAGAGCACGGTAGGCGGATACAGCAACGAAGCCGGCACGTCGCCAGAGATTGGGAACCCTGAGAAGACATACGGATCCCACAAGGGAAGTGCACCTCTGTGGATGGTATCACTCACGAACCGCTGGGTCGGGCAGGAGTAGTCCGCCATGTCCCAGGGGAAGTAACAGCGGTCTGTGAGAATCGGCTCCCTGAAGAAGACGAGGCACGCCGCACCTATGAGGGCAATCAATCCCGCATCCAGAAGCTGATACTTTCGGGCCGAGACCCGATCGCGGAGAGCGTGTAGTTTTTGGCCCGGCCTATCCAATGTGACTCCTCATCCTCCGGGGATTACCCACCGCAGCAACCGGCCGGAGTAACTGCCTTCATACGTCCGACGGAGCCTGGCGCTGCACGGTCGTGAGACCCGGCGTTTCTGCACTTGACCCATTTTGCTCAGTTCGCCCCAGGGGTGTCCGAACGCACTCTAGCGCCAGGAATCTGGGGTCTTCATCCCCTGTCAGCCGGTCGACTACTGTGGCACGGGCTGCGAACCTCATGTCCCAGGCGGCTAACGAGCCATTCCGGGCTTCCTGATCATCCCTGAAGACCTCGCTGGCGGGTGTACCCGCCGATTCACAGGAAACAGACGCCATTGACGATGATCCCCAGCTCTCTCAAGCCACCCGTCGGAACGACGCTGTCGCCTAGCACGGATCGTATTCTGACGAACTCATCTTCTACGAGGTTGTAGGGTACGTCCGAGTTGGGGAGTCCGCATGTGCGATGCTCTCGCAGGCAATGATGTACTTCGCCGCAGGGGGTAAGTATCAGGGCTTCCATTATCTCCTCCGCTTGGGCGACATGGGCGTCATCGAAAGGGCCGCCGATGACGGGGCACGATTCGCTGACTCGAGTCAACTCACCCAGCGACCGCTGGCGCATACGTCGGATCGGAAGGCATTGAGGTCAACAATGACCATCTGGGCCCAGTCGAGTAAGCGCCGCGGCGTGCCCTGTGATCCGCCCACATCGAGGCACGTATAGGCCCTATCAGACCCGATGGCCTCTTTGATGATTTTGTAACGTTCGTATCGATCGAATGGGAGGTCTAGTGCCTGCATGGCCAGCTCTGGGCCTCGACACGCGCGCTCAATCATCCGGCAGGGCGGATCACGTCCACGCCCACCGTTCGGGTATCGCTGCCCATTTGCCCAAGCCAGCCCACCTGTTCGCGGATCAGATCGATCTCTAGCAGGTACCGTCCGGGTTCTGGGGGCGGCTGGATATTGAATGGGAAGGTGATCGAGGCGTTGCGGCCGACCGCCTTGGGGATGGGGGTGCGCAATCCATCCCTTACTAGCATGGTGCCGTCCGGCGACCGCCAGTGGTAGCTGATGCTGAATCCCCGCTTGTCAATGGAAGACGGCAACCACGACTGACGACCCTCATTCCGCACGGTGACCTCTGCCGTATACTGGTGCCCCGCTTCCATCTGCTGCGGAACAGAGAGTTCTGAGTATGTGACGCGATACGTCGGCCTGTCGAGGCCCAGCAGCTTCCTGCCGAGCTTCCTGAGCGGTGGTTCGAGGCGCTGTAGGCCCACACGCGTCATTACTGAGCTCACGGCGCCCCAAGCACTGGTAGCCAGATGGACGAATCGAACCCTGGAAGGTCTAGACAAAAGCTGCCTGCGAGCGGACGTGCTCGTAAGTCTGGGGATTGCTGCGGCATGGTCGGGCGCGAAACGCGGAGAGGTGACCCATCTCCTGAGCACCTCTGTCGTCTTCTGGTATGTGAACTCGGAGTCGAGAATTGTACGTGCCCGCTGCGCAGCAACCGCAAGACTCTCTGGTTCAGAGGCTAGCTGAATAAGCTGCCGTGCAAGGTCCTCGGGGTCCTCTGGCTTGTAGAGGAAGGCGGCGCCTCGCTGGGCCAGATAGTCAGCGATTTCGGGAAGAGGAGTCGTTACGAAGGGTAGGCCGGCTCGCATCCAGTCCAGCAGGCGATGACGTGAGCCCATGGTCGCCTCGTAGCAGAACCTATCGGTGTTGATGCCTAGGTCGCTCTCCAGGTAATAGTTCGGCAAGTCTTGCGTCGGCACCCAACCGGTGAAGTGGAACCGGCGCTGATGCGGCGACCCCGCGACCATTTGCCTCAGCCGCCAGAAGGTAAGATCATCGTGCCCCTGGATTTGCCCGCCGGTGGATACGAAAACGAGGTTGGGTATGGCACTCATGGCTTGCTCAAGACCATCGAACAGAGTATCGACGTCGACCCAGGTGTTGTACCCACCACTGTACAGCACGACGAAGTCTCCGTCGTCAACCAGTACGCCTCGTATCACATCTTTTGTATGTTCATAAGGCGGCGTTTCGGAGGCCAAGGGGATGAGGTCAACCAGGGAATGCCCGGTCGTGAAGCGGTTGAGGCGGCCCCAAAGCCCCAGTTCACCGATGAGTGCGTAGACCTGGCGTTGCGATACGCAGGAAAAGTGATCAGCGCGGTCCAGCGCCTTGACCTCGTATTGCCTGAAATGGGACACATATACATCATCGTCGTAGACAAAGGCCTTCATCTGGGCCTCCATCATCACTGACCCATGGAGGTCGGCCCACAGGGGGATATCGAGGCGCAAGTCTGCTGCGACGCTGCACGGAAATGGCGTGACACCCACCACACAGTCGGGTGCAAACTCCTGCGCCAACTGCCGGAGCATCCGTACGTCCATGAACCTCGAGTCTTCCATGGAGTAGTACGGGAAGGGAGCAGTGTCGTGCTCCCACACTGGCGGCAGATTGTCTGGATACGCGCCGGAGATCCTGCTGGCCACAAGACACACCTCGTGCCCGTCGTCAAGTAGTGGAGACACAAGCTGCCAGGTTCTACGGCCGGGGCCGTAGGAGACGCCTTGCTCCTCAAACGGAAGTGGGCCTTGTCCGAGAATCAAGACGCGGGTCATCGGCGTCCCCGACGGAGAAGGCAGCGAATGAGATACGGCGTCAGGTACCGAAAGTTCACCAGGTAGGCGGACAAGAGCAAGAGCATCTGTTTGGGAGGATGGTACTGTTTGATCCAGTCCCGTTCGCTCGGGAGGAACTCACGGGAAAACTGGCGGCAGGAATAATTGCGGACTATGAAGCGCAGGCGACTTCTGTGGTATCGTAGGAGAAACTTGGAGCTAAGCCGGCCCGAACCGTAGGCCTCGTGGTGCGTAGCCACAGCATCGGGAAAGCAGACCACTCGATAGCCGGCCTTCCTTGCCCTCACGCAGAGTTCGGTCTCCTCGTAGTAGAGGAAGTACTCCTCCGGCAGGGCTCCCAGCTCGCGTAGCGCTTCCCGGCGCAGCATCACCGCGGCACCTGTCACGTAGTCAACGTCTCGGGGTTCGTCATACTGGCCGACATCGGCTTCGAAAGCCCCCTGGTGGTCCGTCAGGCCGTTGCCGTGGATGATGCCGCCAACGTGCTGTAGCCGACCGTCAGGGTAGTAGATCTTGCAGCCGCCGACGGCGATGGCTGGATCGCTCATCATGCCCTCCACCATACGTTCGAGCCAAGTCCGCTCCAGCACAGCGTCTGCGTTGACCAGCGCAATGAAGTCCGTGTCCGTACGTCTTATGGCAAGATTGTTCGCTCGGGCAAATCCCAGGTTGCGCGGGCTTGGGATCAACTCGACGTCGGGAAACCGCTCTGAGACAATCCGCACTGTGCTATCCGTGGAGGCGTTGTCGACCACCATCACCTCGATCCTATCGGCTGGATACGACTGATCTAGTAGCGACGCTAGGCAATCGCCTACGAACAGTTCGGCATTGTATGTTACCACGATGAAGCAAACGTGAGGACGAGGCCCTGGCCGGTCCACTAGGTCTGAAGCTGTGACCTCAGGGTTCGGTTGAAGAGTCATGTGCCTCCAGGCGAGCGAGCGCCGAGTAATGGTTCGAACCGGCGCCTAACGGTTGAGTTGCGTGCGGGTGTCGTTCGGTTGTGGGTGTCTTCAGGCTCACTGCCTCTTTCTGAGCAGGCTCGCCAGGTGCAGCCAAACAGCCTCGAACGCTTTGTACACCCTAAGCCCGGCCTGTGCGATGCGCCAGGTCTTGGAAGCCAGGATGCCCTCCAGTTCCTCTTGGGCCTGCTGGAGTTGCCGGAGCTGCGCCTCGGCCTGAAGGCACCTTTCAGACCAGCGTTCACCCAGCATTTGCACCAGGAGATTCAGGACCTGGAAGTTGATGAGATCCCTTGCGGAATCGTCGCCTCCTGGTGCCACCAAGAGGCTGGGTAGTCGAGAAAGGGCATCGTCAGCGCCCCTGCCCGCTACGATGAGCTTGCGATAGCTCGGCTCTCGATTGTCTTCTCTGTAGAACGATCGGTTATAGTAAGCGTTCACCCGGGCCGACAACTCGGCGTCATCGAAGCGGGCTTGTAGGAGGAAAAAGAGCGAGATCGCCAGCAGCCAGCGGTGCAGGTAGCCATTCGGTAACACCACGGTGTCAAAGCCAGCGCTGCGCAGAAGACCGAGGGTCTGCGATAGATCTGGCAGGCCATTCTGGCGGTGCTCCTCGATGAACCGGTTGCCTTCCAGATATCGCGCCAGAACCAGTTGCTGGAGTACTTCTTCGGCCTGCACCACTTGAGGATCGTCGAAGGGGGCGGCAATGAGCAGCCAGGTGTTGGTGACCCGCGCTAGCTCCTGTACAAACTCCTGCCTCTCATGCGGAGGGACGTGCTCCAGGGTGTCGGTAGTGACGACTGCGTCGAAAGCGGCCGCGTCGAAGGGAAGAGATGTTCCGGTGCCACACAAATCGCAGCCGGTGGCATCAAGATCGATGATCACCACCTCATCGGAGGGAAAGAAGGGGCGCATGATGCCGGGGGCGCCACCCACATCCAGGATGCGCATCGGCTGTGACGCCCTGAGCACCTGGATGACCTCTTGGATCAGTTTGTACCTCTGGTATTGATCGAAAGGCAGCCTCAGTTGGTCCACCGAGCGTCCCTTTCTGTGACCGTCCGCGGGTCGTTTTCGCTCTTGCTGCGCTCTGGTCTTGGGCTGTTGCACCTCGATTGTATCACCCCCCAGATGGTCAGGCAAGGGAGCGCATTCACTCACCTATAATGTGACCGCAGTGGTATAGTTCACTCAAATGATAATGCTACCGAGGGGACTATGCCTGAAGAAGAGAAGATGACCATGGACGAACGCTTTAAGTATTTGCGGCTGA
>Ga0315296_10002363_pt1 | contig 16140 bp, 12 predicted proteins | sample YL17G14_18_MG_FD_203921 | JGI IMG/M metagenome (GOLD analysis project Ga0315296, IMG submission 203921) | Sediment microbial communities from Yellowstone Lake, YNP, Wyoming, USA - YL17G14_18 | ecosystem: Environmental > Aquatic > Freshwater > Lake > Sediment | place: USA: Wyoming | collected... | reverse complement strand
TCTTGTAACCAAAACAGGAGAAACCCCCGTCGTCATTACAATTCTTTGAGTCTACGACATTAGCTGCTCACTCCCCAAATGTTTGCGCCAAACTCCACACGAAGCTGCATTAAGCAGCTCTACATTATCGAGGTAAAAGGAGAAACCCGCCTTCTCAGGAAGGCTTCTCCTTTCGTTAACCGCTCGCTTAGCTTTCTACCTCGCTCAGATATATTACTCGCTACTTCTTGAATTGCAGAGTATTGGCTATCTCTGAGAACTTGGCTTCATCGTAAGGTACAAGCATAGCCACAGTGGTTATGGTAAGCAAAATCCACTTGTCGCCCTTCTTCACCCCAAGAGCATAAGTCTCACCCGGGAAGCCCTTGACTGTCCAGCCAACTTTGGCCACAGTGGCTTTGGTACCGTCTGCCAGAGTTATCTCTTTCTCAGCACCAACCTTGATACCTGAACCGCCGGATGCAGTCAGTGACGCGTTGACTGCATCGACAAAAGTAGCTTCTCCTCTGGTGCCTACACTCAGCACAGGGACCTGAGCTGCAGCTACAGCGTAGAGTACGGTTGGGGCTTTTTCGTCCGCTGCTGACCTACTCCAATCCTTAGGGTATTTGACAGAGAAGCCCAAGTCGGCATTGGTATATTCAGCAGCCGTAAACGAGAGTTTACCTGCTGCTGGTGGTGCTGCCGGAGGTGCTGCTGGTGGCGGCGGTGGCGTCATCTCCAATACCCAGGTTGCGGTAGCCACAGCGCGCGTATCCTCACCCGCAGCCTTTAGGGTATAAGTGCCGTTTGGAAGCTGTTTGCCAAGTGTTGCCGGATCCAGCGCCAGGGTCGGCGTAAAACCACCTCTCATAAGCCAGTCCACCTTAGCCGTCTTCTCCAAGACGGTTTCGAAATTACCATCGGCATCAGCCGTGGCAAAGGCAATGCCAATGCTGTCCTCACCGCGGGCACGGTCTAGCCCTTTCATCTCAACATCGGGAGGCACCACGAGATCTATAGTAATGACCTCCTTCGGCTGCCAGCCTGAGCCTTTAAACTTGACAGTCATTGCCAGGATGCCCAGAGACGGTGGCAGCGTTGCTGCTGCTGCCTCAGGGAGCCCTAAGGCTTTGGCAATCGCCGGCATGTACTTTTTTAACGTTTCCACGTCAATCTTGGCCGGGTCAACAGTTAGAGTCCCGGCTGGCGGTGGTGGTGGCGGTGGTGGCGGCGCCTTAGGGGCACAGCCGACTACCGGCAACACCAAAAGTGTCACCATCGCTACGATAATGAGCTTCTCAAAAATGGATGATTTCATCCTCTGCCTCCTTTCATTTTTTATTTCTATTTGCTCCAATCATACAAAGCTACACAATCGGGGACTTTTCTCCAGCCACTAATAGGCACCTCTTTGCCATTCTTCACCTGGTAAAACTTGGTTTGATCGACACTTTGGCGGCTAGTAGGGCTGTATGCAATTGGCCCTGTTAAACCTTCTCCTAAATCCATGCCAGTAAGTGCCTCGTAACCTGCTTTCATAGCTTCACCATCCAGCTTATCATAGCCAACATTTTTGAGGGCTATCTCCAAAGCTTTTGCGAAGGTAAGTGGCCGTGTCAGACCAGCAACATAGATTGCTGCTGTCTCTTTACGGAACTCATCAACGCTTTTGCCATGATACTTCGGCACCATACGGACAGCCAGAGGATGTGACCAGGCTTCGTCACCACGGAGATAATAAGAATTCAGCCAGCACCCTTCTGTAGCCTCAGGATGCAGCTTGATGCCGACTGCCTCGGTGGGCCCCCAGTAACTGGTATCAATAAACTGAATCTTCTTGGTCAGACCTAGCTTATAGGCATCCCGTAAGACGTTGCTCGGTGTCGGGTCAACGCCGGCGATAAGGATATAATCGGCATCACCCGCAGCAAGCCGTTGTAGCCAGACGGTATGTTCAGGAGCGCCTGTGGGGAAAAACTCCGGCGGCAGCAACTTCACACCCAACTTCTCCACATATTCTTTGCCGCCACGCAGCAGCTCCCGGCCATAAGGATTGTCCCAGTTTATGTAGCCGACGGTAGGCATACCCGACTTTCCCTTAGCCTTCCAGTCTTCCAAAAGAAAATCGATGCTAGCTCCAAAGGCATTCTGATAAGCAGCGCCTATGATGAATACCCAACCGAGACGAGCTTGAGGTTCACCATCACCTGTCACATTCTGCACCACTTTGTCTCTCGCAGTCATAGGCGTGATAGCTTTGCTAAGCGCTGTACTGATAGCCACCACCGTCATGAGTTTGGGCTCAGTCCGGTATCTCTTATAAGCTGAGACGCCACGGGCGACATCGTAGCGAGTGTCAATGCTGATATAACTTATCTTCACTCCATCAACACCACCCTTGGCGTTTATCTCCTTGAACATGTCCTCGGCAGCCATTGCGGCCGGCACATTGAGTCCAGCTATCGGCCCAGTGTAATCCGCCAGGTCTAAGAAGGTGACTGTCTTTTCTTTTGGTGGTGCCGCCGCAGGGGCACAGCCGACTACCGGCAGCACTAAAAGCGCCACCAAAACTACAACGACTATCCTCTCAAAACGAAGCAATCTCACCATACACCTCCCTATGTCTCTTCCTCCTCTTAGTCCTTGCTCCAATCATGCAGGGCTACGCAATCTGGAACCTTCACGAAACCGGTCAGGGGAACCTCTTTGCCGCCTTTTATAATATAGAATCTGGTCGAATCAGTACCCTGTCGGTTGGTAGGGCTGTAGGTTATGGGCGACACCAGACCCTGTCCAAGGTCCAGGCCGGTGAGCGATTCGTAAGCTTTCTTCATGTCCTCGCCGGTGAGCTTGTCATAGCCAACAGCCTTTAGGGCTCTCGTAGCGCCTTCTTTATAGACAAGCGCCCACACCATTCCAGTTACATAGTTAGCCGCCGTGGTCTTGCGGAACTCGGCAACGCTCATTCCACGATATTTCGGAACCATATAGGCCGCCAGAGGATGATTCCAACATTCGTCACCACGGAGATAGTAACTATTGACCCAGGAACCTTCCGTAGCCTCAGGATGAAGCTTGACGCCGACAGCCTCAGTAGGACCCCAGAAAGTAGAGTCAACAAATTGAATTGTCTTGGTCAGCCCCAGCTTGTAAGCATCTCGCAGAATGTTGCTCGGCGTCGGGTCAACGCCGCCAATGATGATATAATTGGCACCACCTCCAGCAAGCCGTTGTAGCCAGACGGAGTGGTCGGGCGCGCCAGTGGGGAAGAACTCCGACGGCAGCAAGTTGACACCTAGTTTCTCGGCATATTCCTTACCGCCGCGCAGCGGCTCTCTGCCGTAGGCGCTGTCCCAGCTCATGTAACCGATTACAGGGCTGCCGGTCTTGCCCTTAGCCTTCCAGTCTTTCAGTATGAAGTCTATAGTAGCTCCGAAGGCGTTCTGGTAACAGACCCCCCAGGGGAATACCCAGCCTATTTTGGCCTGGGCTTCACCATCACCCGGAGCCAGTTGGACTACCTTGTCTTTCATTGTCATCGGCAGGATAGCCTTGCCGAACGGTGTGCTGATGGCATTGACCACCAGCAGCTTGGGCTCAGTCCGATACCTCTTGTAGGCCGACACACCACGTGCCGTATCATAGCGAGTGTCAACGCCAACGAAATTGACTTTTGCCCCCTCAATACCACCAGTAGCATTTATCTCCTTGAACATGTCCCCGCAACCAACATCGGCAGGGACATTGAGTCCGGCAATCGGCCCGGTATAGTCACCCAGGCTCAAGTAGCTGATCACCTTCTCCTTTGGTGCTGCTTTAGGAGCACATGCTGAGATTGCTGGTAACGCCAGCAATACTGATAGTAAAATAGCACCGAACAATAAATACTTTCCTTTGCTCATTTTCAACCTTTCACCTCCTTTAAATAGTTCTCCGTTTTCTAGTTTTTTTCATACCTTGCCCATTATCACCTCCTCTATAAATTACTATCACCTAACTAAGATTAACACGCTACCCATCAATAAGCAAACGGGAAAAGCCTGTAGGAAGCTTTGAAGATATTCCATCGGTGGGCCAATCCCCTGGGCTCGTAAATCAAAAAGAGGACAATTATAACGCCAAAAGCAGTGGCACCTAATGCCGCTGCCGGCGCAATGCCCATAGCTGGGAACCATCCAGTTAACGTCGGTGAGGCGAAGGTAACCGCTTCAATAAGCAAGCTGATGAAAATGGTGCCGAAAAAGACCCCAGTTATAGTGCCTAGACCACCGACAATGAGCATGCCGATGAAGAAAACGGCATCAGCCAGCGGGAACTGCTCCACGTGGACAAACATCATCCAATGGGCAAACAGCGAGCCGGCAATGCCAGCAAAAAAGCAGCCGATAAAAAAGGCAAGTAGCTTATAATAGAACAGGTTAACCCCCATCACCGCCGCCGCCAGGTCATTGTCCCTGATAGCCACAAAAGCTCTGCCTATCCTCGACCTAGCCAAATTCTTGGCGAAATAGGTCATTAATAACATCACCGGCACGATGATATAATACATCCTTTCATCGGTGTCGAATGCAAAACTACCGATCGTGGGCGCAGGCGCATGTAAACCAATAACCCCGCCGGTGATTTTTAGATGCATTATTAACCAAACAACAATATAGTAAATAGCTAGGGTGGCTAAAGCTAGATAGAAACCTTTAATCCTCAGGGCCGGGGTACCGCCGACAATGCCAACTACCCCAGCAACTATGCCCGAGATCGGCAACGCCAGCCAGAACGGCCAACCGTAAGTGCTAGTGAGAATAGCTGAAGTGAAAGCGCCTATCGCCATAAAAGCTACCTGACCGAATGAGATCAGTCCGCAATAACCCATCATCAGTTGCAAGCCCATCACGGCAATTATGGTAATGGCTATCTTGTTAATTAAGCCTATGAAATAGTAACCACCGTAAAGCGGCACAGTAAGCAGTACAACAATGGCCAAGATTGTAATTATCCATTGTAGCCTTGTCCTGATGACTGCCGTATCTCTGCCGTAATCCTCGTTAAACGTACCGCACGGAAGCATGTCACACCCTCTCTATTCTGACTAAGCCGAAGATACCGTAGGGTTTAACTAAGAGAATGAGGAGAAGCATGATATAACCCGCTACCTCCTGAATACCGCCGCCAACAAAGGGGTCTAAATAGCCTGAAGCCACATTTTCCACCCAGCCCAGTAAAAGCCCACCGATAAGAGCGCCAGGCAATGAGTCCAGACCACCAACCATAGCCACAATCAGACCTTTAAAGGCTACCAAAGTCAACATAAAGCGTATATCGTAATACCTCGCCAGCATGACGCCGGCGACAACGGCTACCACCGCTGACAGAATCCAGACGAGGGAGAAAATCGTCCTGACATTAATGCCGGCACTCTGGGCTAGCTTATGGGATTCTGCCGTAGCTCGCATTCCAAGACCAACTTTGGTATAACGAAACAGAAGCACAGTCAACACGAACACCAGCAGGCTAATACCCAGACTGGACAAACCACCTAAAGACATCTTAGCCCCAGCAATGGTTATATTCCCGGCAGGTAAAAAGTCAGGAAATCCCCAGGCTTGCCCCTTTAGGATAAGTGCGAAAATCCCATCAAGAACCATAAATACGGCAAAGGTCATAAGGAAACCAGAGAACAATGGTTGGCCAATTAGGGGCCGCATGCAAAGGCGCTCAACCGCAAATCCGAGGACAGCACCGCAGGCCAGTCCTAGTAGTCCGGCCGCCCAAAGAGGCCATCCCAATAGCATATAGCCAGCATAGAAAAACAAAGCTCCGAAAGCCAGCAACTGCCCATGGGCTAGACTTACCACCTCCGTGGCTTTGCAGACGAGAACTATAGCTAGCGCTACCAGAGCGTAAAGCCCCCCGATAATCAGCCCGTTGAAACTCAGCTCCAGAAAAAACTGCACTTTTCCCTCCTTAACCGTACCCTGCTTTTATTCAACAGCGTTAACTTTGATACTCGTCATCATTGTCCCTGTTCGACCATCGCGGTAAGTAATGGAAGCCTCTACCTTCAACTCGTCTTTATCCCCGTAGAGCGCATCTATCAAGTAGCCATATCGCTCTTCAATAAAATCGCGCCGCAGCTTTCTGGTTCGAGTAAGTTCAGCATCATCGGCATCAAATTCCTTATGTAAATTGACAAACCTCTTTATCCTCGTCCATTCAGGCAGGTGCCTATTCACTTTCCGTATCTCGCCTGTTACAAGCCCAATGACTTCCGGCTTCTGTGATAGGTCAGTAAACGTAGTGTAAGGGATTCGTCTGGCTTCAGCCCAGCGTCCTACATTATCTATGTCAACATTTATAACGGCAGTAACAAAATCTTTATCCTCGCTACCCACAATCAAAGCTCCCTTGATATAAGGGCTGAACCTCAGTCTAATTTCAGCGAACTGTGGCGAAAATTTGCGTCCGCCACTTAGTTCTTTCAAATGGTCCATTCTATCAATGCAGATAAGATGACCGTGCTCTTCAACGTGACCAAAATCACCGCTAAGATACCAGTCGCCTAAGTATTTTTCTCGAGTAGCTTCTGGCTTCTTATAGTAGCCAGCGAAAAGCATCTCGCTCCTGACCAAAATTTCCCCATCTTCAGACAGCCGGCATTCATATCCAGGCATCAATGGGCCGCAGGTTTCTGGCCTGACATCATCATCAGGATGAATGGTGACCAGGCCCATTTCGGTGCTGCCATAGAGCTGCTTGAGCTTCACCCCAAGAGCTTGGAAATAACGGAATATGTCTGGACTTATCGCCGACCCAGCACTATAGGCAACCCTGACTTTTGATAGGCCAACTTTGTCCTTGAGAGCCCGAAACACCGTCAGGTTAGCAATGGAGTAAAGCGCCTGCCAGAACCAGTTGACTTTCTTTCCAGCCACTCGTAAGTCACCTACTTTGTAACCTACCGGCAGGAAAACGTGATACAGTAATCTTCTTAATGAGCTGGTGTCTAAGATCTTCGCCTGAATCAAACGGCTGACGCTTTCCCAGTTAGCCGGTCCCCAAAAAAGGACGCCTGGCCCGATTTCTCTGATGTTCTCCAAGACCGTCTCTGGCTCTTCAGGAAAGTTTATCTCCATGCCCGTAAGCAAATTGGCACCTACTCCCAGCCCTTGCTCTGTGACCCAGGCTGGGGGTAAGAAGGAGACATACTGGTCATCCGGACTCCACTTATCTACAGAATTCCATGCCCGGTTGGTTAACTGCGATGTTTTGTTTCTGAGCATGGCAGCTTTGGGCAAGCCAGTAGTGCCCGATGTATACATGAAAAGGGCTATATCGTCCCCGCTAGTTTTCTCGATATTCTCTTCAAATAGCCCAGGGCGAGTCTTTTCGTACTCCTTACCCAGCTCAATAACCTGGTCGAAGCTCATTAGAATCGGGTCAGCATAGTCACCGATAGGAGTTCCTTCAAAGCCAAGTATTCCCTTAGAGTCCCAGAAAATAACCTTTTTTAGCAAAGTCAGTTCATCTTTAAGTGGTGGATGCTCTTTACCTTCCCTATCCTTGTATGGAATCAGGAATTTATCAATCTGCTCCTGGTCATGGGCTATGACAAACTTTGATTCAGAATTCTCAACGTAGAATTTAACCTCGGTAGGCAGGCAATCAACGAATATGCCGGTCACAACCGCACCAACGACCCCAGCAGCCACCTCAGCCCAGTACCATTCGGGCTTATTCTCACCCAGAATTGCCACTTTGTCCCCCCGCTCCAGACCAAGGCTCATCAGACCAAGTGAAAAATACTTCACCTTCTCGTAGTAGTCTTCCCAAGTGTATGACTGCCAGATGCCACGGTCTTTCACCCGCATGGCTACCTTTTTATCACCCCATTTCACGTAGTTATATTTCAAATATTTAGCAGCACTGTCAAAAACCGGTACATCCACTTCTTACACCCTCCTATTCACCTAAGTAAGCCTTGATAACCGCGGAATTGCCTTTTATCTCATCTGGGCTGCCTTCAGCGATTTTGTGCCCGAAATCAAGAACAACCACCCTGTCAGCAATATCCATAACTACTTCCATGTCATGCTCAATAAGGACAATAGGAATGCGTCTGAGTTCAATAGTGTCGATGATGAAGCGCGCCATATCCTCTTTCTCATCTATGTTCATTCCCGCCATAGGCTCATCGAGCAGAAGGAGCTTGGGCTCCAAAGCCAAAGCTCTACCTAACTCCACGCGTTTACGCATCCCGTAAGGAAGAAGCCCCACCACCCTTTTCCTGATAGGTTCCATTTCCAGAAAGTCTATTATGTCTTCGACTACCTTTCGGTGCTCTATCTCCTCACGATAGGCTGGCCCAAAATAGATAGCACCAGCCAACGCCCCTTGCTTCATATGTATATGTCTGGCTGCCATGAGATTATCTAAAACAGTCAGCCCGGTATAAAGCTCGATATTCTGGAAAGTTCGAGAGATGCCAAGTTCAGCAATCTTGTGGGGTGCTAAACGGGTAATTCTTTTTCCGTCGAAATAAATATCGCCCTGTTGTGGGCGATAGAAACCATTTATACAGTTGAGAAGGCAGCTCTTTCCAGCACCATTCGGGCCTATAACAGCCAAGATCTCCGTCCCTCTGACCTCGATGTCCACACCATCCAAGGCACGGAGTTGGCCGAAATATAAGCCGATGTTTTCAGCTTTTAGTTTAACTTCGTCCTGTGCCCCCAAAACCAAGCTCCTGAAGAAATCAGACCTCGAAGAAACCCCCTAACCCGTGACCACTGACAATTTAAACAATTATACAACACTTGTCAATAGTCTTATCGGAGATTGCTTGCCTCTACCTAACCCCATTGTCGAAACAAAAATCTTGTGCTATACTGCCTCTAGCAAAAGAGGAGGTAACACAAGTGACAACTGACCCCAACAAAGCTATATATGAATCAAGACCATGGTTAAAGTTTTACCTCAAAGAGGTGCCACCAGATGTTGAAATCCCGGAAAAGTCCGCGGTCGAAACCTTTGATGAAGCCACGGATACATGGAAGGATAGAACTGCCGTAATATTCTACGGCAGGAAGATGAGTTACCGCGAGTTAAGAGACCACGTCGATAGATTTGCCACAGCTCTGCATGATTTAGGAGTCAAAAAAGGAGACCGGGTTGCTTTACTCCTCCTGAACTCACCTCAGTTCATCATAGCCTATTTCGGAGCCCTAAAAGCTGGAGCTATCCTAACTGCGATTAGTCCTCTTTATGTCAGTCCTGAAATCAAACATCAAATTGAAGACAGTGGAGCCAGAATCATCGTCTGTCAGGATATTCTTTATGATAATGTTGAACGGGCAGGAGTCAAGCTAGATAAGGTCATATTGACCAGCATCACCGAATACCTGCCGGGGATGAAAAGGTTCATGGGTAGCAGTGTGCTCCGGGCTGTATATCAAAAAATGGCAGCACCACCTGCCGAGCTCTTCGACAGAGAGGGATTCTACCAATTCCAGGACTTGATTAAGAACTATCCACCGAATCCGCCGAAAATCAAGTTCAATATTAAAGAGGACTTAGTAACCCTTCCCTACACTGGAGGAACAACTGGGCTGCCCAAAGGGGCTATGATAACACATTACAATCTCACTTCAGCCCGATACCTGGGCGAAAAGTTCTGGGGGGATGTTGTCCAGGAGGGCAAAGAGACCATATTAGCCTATTTACCTTTCTATCATATCTACGGTCAGGCGGTGGTTATGTTGGGAGGGCTATCGCAAGGCTATACCTTAGTAATATTTACTACCCCAGACCTTGACGACATCTTAAACGCTATGGAAAGTTACAAGGCAACCATTTTCTACAGCGTTCCATCTTTGTATGAATACCTTAAAGATTATCACCGCACTGACAGAGTCAATTGGAAGCGCATCAAAGTTCTCGTCTCCGGCGCCGACGCCCTTCTTGAGGATACCTCGGCAGGTTGGGAGAAACGGACAGGCGCTAAAATACACGAGGGTTGGGGGATGACTGAAACAAGCTCTGTGGGAATAGTCAGCCCATACGGGAGACAAAAAGTCGGCTCTTTCGGCGTACCCCTACCTAACACCGTAGCTGGAATAGTCAACCCTGAAAGCACCAAATTTCTTCCCGTTGGCGAAATAGGCGAACTTGTAGTCAAAGGGCCACAGGTAGGCAAAGGATACTGGAAGAATCCGGAGGAAACCAAGAAAATGTTTGTGGATATCGACGGCGAAACCTGGCTTCGAACCGGCGACTTAGCCAGAATGGATGAAGACGGCTATTTCTTTTTCTACGATAGAAAGAGAGATATGATTAAGTATAAGGGTCTGGCTGTATTTGCTCGTGAAGTAGAGGAAGCATTAGCCAGCCATCCACAAGTCAAAGAAGCCGGTGTTATCGGAGTTCCAGACCCGGAAGTTGGAGAGAAAGTCAAAGCAATAGTTGTTCTTGAGACAGAAGCAAGAGGCAAAGTCTCAGAAGATGAGATTATGAAGTATTGCGCCGAAAGACTGGCTCATTATAAGTGTCCCAGAATCATAGAGTTCAGGGGTGAAGTGCCTAAGACAGATGTTGGCAAGGTATCACGCCGTGAGCTGAGAGAGGAGGACCTATAAAATGGCGTCGTTTTTCGAAGTTGAAAATTTAACCAAATGCTTCGGCGGGCTGGTTGCTGTCAACAATGTAAGCTTCAAAATAGAAAGGGATGAAATCGTTGGCCTGATTGGGCCAAACGGTTCCGGGAAGACCACCCTCATACGGTGCATACTCGGCATATTGAAGCCTGATTCCGGAAAAGTTATATTTAATGGCCAAGACGTGACCAAACGTCGACCCTGGGAGATAGTCCAAAAAGGTATGGTGGGAACTTTCCAGGTAGTAAAGCCCTTCCGCCATTTGCCCATCATCGCCAATGTTATGGTAGGTTGTCTCTGCCCACGGATAACCAAGCGAGGTGAATGGGTCAAAAGAGCCGAAGTAAAAGCACGAGACGCCCTAGAGTTCGTCGGTATTGCCGACCAGGCTCTCGAACCGGCTTCCATTCTGCCGCATGGTGATTTAAAACGGCTGGAAGTAGCCAGAGCAATTGCCACGGAGCCAGAATTGCTTATACTCGATGAGCCTTTCGGCGGACTGAATCCTGCAGAAACAGAGCTTGTGGCAAAATCGCTGAAAAGATTGCACAAGGGCGGAAGGTTTGGCAGACTTCATAGCGAAGGGCCAGCTATGCTTATCATAGAACACAAGCTTAGTGAACTGATGAAGATAGTGAACAGGGTGATTGTACTTAACTTTGGCGAAGTCATCACCCAAGGCACACCTGAAGAAATATCCAAAAATAAGCAGGTGATTGAAGCCTACACAGGTAAGGAGGTGCTCATTGCTGGAAGCTAAAAACGTAACTGTCTGCTACGATACAGCTATGGTTCTCGATGAAGCCAGCCTGACGGTTGAAAAAGGCGAATTAGTTGGGCTTGTTGGCCCCAACGGTGCTGGAAAGACCACCCTGCTTCGGGCTATAGCCGGATTGATAAACTGGGAGAAAGAGGTACTGAAGGGAACAAGACAGGCAGACATAACCTTTAAAGGCAATATAGAGTTCGAAGGCGAGAGAATTGAAAAACTCTCCGCCTCCGAAATAGCCAAGAGAGGGCTGCTCCTTTGCCCCGAGCGAGGCAGACCGTTTGTTGAGATGACAGTCAAGGACAATTTGTTCGCCGGAGCTTATTTGGTCAAGGACAAGAAGGTGGTAAACGATAGTCTCAACAAGGTCTATGAACTGTTTCCAAGATTAAAAGAGAGGGAAAATCAAGTATCCGGGACATTATCCGGCGGTGAGCGTCAAATGCTCGCCATTGGCAGAGCATTAATGCGCAGACCTAAGTTTATGATGGTTGACGAGCCATCAAGCGGGCTAGCGCCAAGACTGAAAGAAGACCTGTTTAAACGCATAGAAGAGATTTATCACGAGCTAGGCGTTACCATGCTTCTGGCCGAGCAAGACATCAGCTTCGCCTTCGACCTGTCAGGAAGAAACTACGTTATGTCCCGAGGACATATAATCGCCCACGGAACAGCTAAAGAATTACTACAAGACGAAACTATCAGAAAGACATATCTAGGCTTATAACATAGTGTGAGAGTATTTACCTGTCATTGCGAGCCCTTCGATTTGTGTCATTCTGAGCCCTTCACTCTTTGTCATTCTGAGGGAACGAAGCGACCGAAGAATCACACACAACTCAGGGTAGACTCCGCGAAGCAATCTCCCTAATCTCCCTAGTACAGAGAAGCACCACAGGCTCTGCAGGTGTGGCGTAGTGCTATATTAGACAATTTGCAGCGCGGGCACTCGCGCTCAATTTTGTCTCTTATCCAGACAGCAATTCCCTCAGGCATGAAAAGCAGAATCACTATCACAATAGCCGCGAAAATTAGAAACCGTAACTCAGGGACAACCCGTAAGAGTTCCATGAGCGGATAGAGAAAGTAAACCCCAACCACCGCTCCGTAGATACTGACGATGCCGCCGAAGACCGTCCATATTATCGCCTGAAAGGACAGCATCATATCCATAGACGAAGGGCCGGCGATTCTCATGAAGTGAGCATACAAGCCACCAGCGACCCCGGCAAAGAAGCCGCCTACGCCAAAAGCCAGCATTTTGTATCTTATGGTGTTGATTCCAGTGGCTCGAGCCGCAATCTCATCCTCACGGATGGCATGCAGAATGATGCCTGTCCTGACAAGTCCACTTTTGGCATCCGTAAGCTTCCACATTATAAACACCGAGACAATCATAACCGACACAGATATGTAGTATTCAACTGTTCGAGAAGCAGCAAGTGCAGGCAGGCCAGAAATACCATGCTCGCCGCCGGTAAAATCGGGAAAAGCCTTGATGACCCCAAGTAAGATGAGAGGAAAGGCTAAAGTCACCAGCGATAAATAAGGCCCTCTCAGCCTTAACGCCGGCAGGCACATGAGCACCCCAGCTCCTACGGCGACAAGAGCTCCAATTGGTATTGTTGCCCAGGGCTGTAAGCCAAGGTATTTATTCAGCAGCGCTGCACTGTAGGCGGCAACACCGAAGAACAAAGCCTGGCCGAAATTCACCTGTCCGGTATAGCCGGATATGAAGTCCCAGCTGACGGCAAAAATAACGAAAACATTGGCAAAGATAAAGGTGCGCAGGATATAAGGCTCTTTCGTAATTAGAGGCACACTAAACAGGAGCAAGAAGAAAATGAGGGCTATAAGCCTGCCTGGAATCGCCAGCACATCCCCCTGGAAATCCTTAAACAACCGTCTTAACAATTATAATCTCTCCTCTTCAAAAACTATGCCATATAGACCCTCAGGTCTGACCACAAGTATTATTACCATAACTAACAAGGCAAATGCTGAGCTCAGGAAGGCACCTCCGGGGAGGAAAAATACAACCGATGTTTCAACGAGCCCTATTATAAAAGCACCGATAACACTACCTTTGACACTCCCCAACCCTCCTAGAACAACGATTGCCATAACCATTACCAATGGGTTCAGCCACATATAAGGATAGACAGTCCATAGCGGAGCTACCACAATGCCTGCAACCGCCGCCAGCACTACGGCCATGCCCATGGTTATCAGCAGTATTCTGGGAACGCTAATCCCCATCAGGTTGGCAATTTCCGTATCCTGAGCCGTAGCTCTGATGGCAATCCCCAGTTTTGTCTTTGACAAAAGCGCCCATATGCCAAGCAGGACAACCAGGACTACAGCCAGCGTCAGCAAGTGTTCGTAGGAAACCTTTACGCCCAACACTTCCCAGTACCCCTCAATAAGAGTCGGTGCGCTCCAAAAGTGAGCACCAAAGGCCAAAAGCATGCATTCCTGGAAAACTATGGCCAAGGCAATGGTTATCAGCAGCACGGTTACCTGGTGCTCGCGTATCCGGTCAATGAATAACTTGTAGCTCACGATCCCTATAAGCGTGGTGGCAACTAAGGCTATGATTACCGCATAGATGACATCTAAGCCGAGCCTATAGGTGATGTAAAACATACCGTAGGCTGCCAGCATCAGGAACGAGGTATGCGCCAGATTTATCATTCGGGCTACGCCAAAGATGAGCGCAAAACCAACAGCCAGCAGGGCATATGCCCCTCCTGTTACCAGTGTCTGAATTATAAATGCCTGAATCATAACTCTTCCAAACTTAGTATTTTTAACGTCTTACGTTTTTATTTTATGTTGCCCCCCGGTTGACCTAATCAACCCGGGGGGCAACATATAGACTCACCCTTGGCTACTTTGTGAAAGTTAAGGTTTTGACTATCTCCGAGAACTTGGCTTCATCGTAAGGAGACAGCATAGACACAGTGGTTATAGTAACGTTAATCCACTTGTCACCCTTCTTCACCCCAAGACAAAAGGTCTCACCTGGAAAGCCTGAGGATACTGTCCAGTCAGCTTTAAGCGTGACGGCTTTGGTAGTGCCATCTGCCAGGGTTGTCTCTTTCTCAGGGCTAAACTTGAAACCTGAACCACCAGATTCTTGCAGCCCAGCCTTTACTGCATCGGTAAAGGTGGCACCGTCCCTGATACTAACACTCAATACCGGAACTTGAGCCGCGGCTACAGCGTAGGCCACGGTTGGGGCTTTCTCCTTGTCTGCCTGCCGCTTCCAATCCTTGGGATATTGGAGAGAGAAACCATAATCAGCATTGGTGTACGTTTCTGGTGTGAAAGATAGCTTACCAGCTGCTGGCGGTGCTGCTGGTGGTGCTGCCGGTGGCGCTGCTGGTGGTGCTGCCGGCACCTCACCCTTGTACTTCTCCATTACGTTGGGCGGTATCATGTACGGATAGGTACCTCCGTACTTTACATCCTTCCACTCTGCTTTAACACCGTCAAAAGGCTGTGGCCAGACGCACTTCGCCCCGTTAATTGGGTCCGTACTCTGCCATTGACTGCAGATGCCGGTCACATAACCGGGGCCATATACCAGGTCATGTGGGCATTTTGGACATGAATCGGTGTTCTTATTGTAAGCTGCCGTACCAGACGTCACTGCCAACGGCGTATCTTCAATAACGGGGATTACGACTTCGGGATCCAGACTTTGTGCTTTTTCCAGAAAAGCTTTTAACGCAAACATGCCGTCATAGGTAGCAGCAGTATATAGCGGGAGCTGGTTATACTCTTTCACGAAGGCAGTGACGAAAGGTTGGGTCTTTTCATTATATACTACGTCCCTTGTGTAGCTATTTAGGGTGGTTATATATAGGCCCTTACCAGCGGTTGCCTCCATGAAACTACTTTTCTGCGCTTCGACGAAGATGCCTAGCATGCAGGCTGGGATTTGCAACTCGCCTGCCTGCTTAGCAAAGGTGATGCCTACCGGTCCAGAGAATATGCAGAAAATGATGTGGGGCTTTTTAGCAGCTATGGCTGTCAACGCAGCGTTGACATCTGTGGCTGTATCTGACGGTTGCCATGTCCCAACGACTTCCATTCCCATTACCGGCAGCTGTGCTTGGGCGAGCTTTATCATACTCTCAGTCCATGCCAGCTTCTCTGCTATGATGGCGACCCTTATTTGGCTTATACCTAACTGCTTTTTGAGTTCGGCCTGAACCATGCTCGTAACCATGAAAACATTTTGGACTAGGTAGTAGTCGTTGAACGGAGTCCCTCTGAAAAAGTACTTATAGGTATCGTAATCATCAGCTACCTTCTTACACAGCCCTATGGTAGCGGCACCATAATCGAAGAATATCTTCTTGTAGCCCATAGCCACGTCTTGCATGGGGTACACGGCCTCTGTCCTGAAGCCACCATATACAAAGTCCGCCTTGTCCACAGTTATCAGTTTTTCCATTGCCGTAGCTGCATCCGTAGGGCTGAGCACCTCATTGGAGTCTGCCTTGATCAATCGGATGGTATACTTTTTGTCACCTATTGTTATGCCACCGCCATCATTGACTTCCTTGGCTCCCAGCGTGGCCCCCATCCAATGGTGTTCGCCCTCTGGGAACGTCATTGGCCCAATGATACCGACTTTTATAACGTTTTCCTCCACAGCCTTGGGAGCACAGGCAGGAAGAACTAACGTTACCAACAAAATACACATTAAGAATGAAAACACAAGCATTTTCA
>Ga0315296_10002362_pt1 | contig 16141 bp, 16 predicted proteins | sample YL17G14_18_MG_FD_203921 | JGI IMG/M metagenome (GOLD analysis project Ga0315296, IMG submission 203921) | Sediment microbial communities from Yellowstone Lake, YNP, Wyoming, USA - YL17G14_18 | ecosystem: Environmental > Aquatic > Freshwater > Lake > Sediment | place: USA: Wyoming | collected... | reverse complement strand
CGCGGCCGGCGTGATGTACCCCACGCCCACCTATTCCAGCGAGTACCTCTACGGCGCGGACCAGGCGAAGAAGCTGCTCGTGCGCGGTCGGCTGGAGCTGCGGCCGTCGTTTGCCGTGGCCAGGGCCGCCCGCCCGGTAGTGGTGGACGGCAAGCTCGACGAGTGGCGGGGTGTGCCCGGCGCACCGCTGCGGTATGCCTCCCGCATCAGCATCAAGGATGTGGACAACCTCTCCGCCCAGGTGCAGTGGCAGTGGGACGAGAGCAAGCTCTACCTGGCGGTTACCGTGCGGGACAACGTCTTCTACCAGCCCTACACCGGCGACGGGGTGTGGCAGGCCGACTGTCTGGAGATGACCTTCGACCCGGCGGCCGACGGCAACGATCAGGGCCACCGCAGCGACGACTGCGACTTCAGCATGGCCCGGGTCGCCACCGGTTGCCAGTCCTGGGTCGCCCGCTCGCCGGACGGCTTCGAAGGCGTGGCGCAGGATATCCCGCTGGCCGTGGAGCGCAGCGGCACCTACACCCTGTACGAGTTCGCCATTCCCGCCTCCCGGCTGGGCCTCCCCGGCCTGCAGGCAGGCAAGCACGTGGGCTACAGCCTGGCGGTGCAGGACCTGGACGGCAACGTCCCGGGCAAGCGGCACTGGTGGGTGGAGTTGCTGCCAGGTGTCGGCGGCGGCTCCTACCCCTGCCCGCTCTTCGACCTGGTGCTCAAGTAGAGGCGAGACTTCGCCCGCCTGCCGAGGGCCTCGCGGCCGCGTCCCCTGGCCGCCGGGGACTCCCTCACCGTCTCATAATCTGCGGCAGTGAAGGGGCGCTTTCGAGGCGGATTTCGAGAGCAAAGGGCGAGGGACGGGCAAAGGTCCGGGCAGGGGAGTCAGCGCCAAAGACCCGGCTCAAACCTGGGTCTTTCTGCCAGCCAGGTTTCGAGCTGTCATCCCGCCTGGCACAGCCGCTCCCTGCCGAGGCGGCGCCGGTGGGTGCTCATGAGCGCATCCGCGGATCTGCGCGAGTCGCGGTGCCAGGGCTGACCGATCGCGACTTCAATCGTCCATTCCGAGGCTGGCCCGCAGTCCCCTCACAACCCCCAATCCCATTGCCCGGCGCCCTTTGATACGCCCAGAAAAGCGCCGATGAGTTTCTGGACAGCACGGGCAGGCCGGACACGCCCGTCCACCTGCTGCTCTTCTGCCATCTCCTCCTGCTCCTTTCCGGCTCGTCGCCTTCTGCTTCAGGGGCAGGAGGCCCCTCTCAACGCACCCAAGTTGCAGCATCCCGAGTGTCTCAGGATCGCGGCGGACATACACCAAAACTTGACTCATTCTCGAAGGGTTGCCCTCTATCAGACAGCTAGGAATTCTTCGACTACGGCAGCCGCATTCTCGGTCGGGGTCTCAGGTTGAAGCGGTTTGGCCGGCGCGAGAATGTAGCCGCCACCTTTCCCCATCTCGCAGCGGAGGCGACGTATCTCCCCGCGGATTTCGGCCGGTGTCGCGAAGGGGATTGTGGACTGGCTTCCGAGACCTCCCCAGAACGTTATCTTGTCGCCCCACGCCCGTTTGAGTGCATATGGGCTCATGCCAGCGGCTTCGGGTTGAACGCTCTCGAGGACGTCCAGGCCAATCTCGATGATGTCGGCCATGATGTCGGCCACGCTTCCGCAGCAGTGCATGATGGCCGGCTTGTCCTGATCGTGGATCGCTTCGAAGATCCGGGCATACCGGGGCTTGTAGAACCTGCGCCACCGTTCGGGCCCGATCATGACGCCCCGCTGGTTTCCCCAATCGTCACCCATCATGACCGCATCGGCCTGTATGTCCGCGCACTCTTTCACCAATGCCAGGCACAGCTCGGTCAGACGTTCGAGTAGTTCCTCGAAGAAGTTCTCCTCCGCAACGCAGTCCATCAGCGTGTTCTCGAATCCCCGAAGGTACCAGCCTGACCACAGACACAGGCCGGGCGAGACGATGGTGAAGGAGTCGGACGACTCGGCGACGCGCTTCGCGGTGTCGGCTTTAGTGGCGGGGTCCAGGAATGTGTCAACTGACGGGAATGCATAGCCTTCGAAGGTTGGCGCTTTGAGCCCTGGCTCGACGACCGCCGGGGGGATTAGGTCCGTCCGCCAGACCGTGCCGAAGGCGTCGCGGTGATGCGTGTCGTCGATCTCCTCCTTTGAGATGTTGGCGACGGCGCCACACTGAACAATGTACGGAACGAGTCTCTCGCGCCAGGCCCCGCCGCCGAAATGTTCGTCGAGCCGGACTCCCACGTCCTGCTCAAACCCTAGCGTGTAGGGGACAGGGTGGGTTTCGCGGTGATGAATCTGCTCGAGGACTATGTCACGTGGCTTCATGCGCTTCCTCGCGCTTCTTGGAATCACGGATGAGGTTACGGAGCGCGGGGTGAAAAGTCAAGCGGCTTAGGCGATCCCCTCACACTGCCGCGGGCAATGCCCGCACCCCAAAGGTTGTACGCCGCGAACACTTGTCGGTGTCCCTTACCATGTCAAATGGCGATAGGACACCCGTGACAGCCGCCTGGACCTGCGTCCGGCCCCAGGCCGTTCTTGTCGAGCGTCAGCGACCGTGAGACAAATCGGGGGGTGAACTAGGGAGCACTTTGGGTGTCCCTGTTCCCGCATTCTCCTGCTTCCCAACTGTCCTGCGATAGCGCTCCCGCCTGGCCACCAGCCTGCGAACCTGAATTACTGTTCGACGGCCCAGGAGGGTTTCCCTGCGTCCGATGCTGCCGGTTCACCACTTGACGGGGCGGCTTTGCTCCGGCACCTGCCGCCCGATGTGCCACGCTTCGCCACAGGTGCAGTCGGCTACCGGGCCAGGAACGCGTGCGATGTCTGCCAGCACCTGCTCCCGCGCCAAGGCCGCCTTCTCCCAGGGCAAGCGCATTCAGCGTCGCGGCAAGGAGTCGAGCGGCCAGCTTGCCGTCTCGATGCTAGGACGTCTTGGTGCTGGTGGAGGAAAACGACCTGGGATCGAACCGCGCGCAGAAGTCCGATGCTCGTGCCGGCAGCGAGCCGCCGGGCAGGTCTAGGAGGTTGGTAGCGGGGGCGTGCTACGTGGCCATTCATAACGCCCTGGGGGCGTGGATCACGCGCAGATGGGCGCTGCCCAAGCAGGGGCCAGGCGTCAAGCGAGGATGGAGTAACCAGTCGGTGGCGAGCCCAGCATGTAGGTCCGAGGTGCTTACTACCCACTGGCAGACCCGCCATTCTGACCGGCAGGCCCTAGAGGGAGGCCGGGGGGGGGTGTGCGGGACGTTAGCACTAAGTGGAAGAGCGCCGATTCAGCGCATACATGGAGTCGCCACGATCCCGCAGCCACATGCTATCCCAGCAGAGCATCTCGCAGCCATTCGCAGTCGTCGATTCTACCCGCTTTCGCCAATTCACGCGCTTTCGCGAGGTCGAGAGTGCCCGTATTGTAGTGCTCACGCGCGGCCTTGGTCAGGGTTGTCACTATCCTCGTCAAGTCCCCGCGATTGTTATCGAAGGCGCACTTCGGCGAATACGCTATGCGCTCCAGCAGATCATCACTGAGGGCCATGTACTGATCACGAGCCAACTCGATCAGATGCTCTTTCGCGTCCCCCCGCCGGTCCCGGAAAGGAGGAATCGTCAAGTAGCCTTTTTCTGTCAGCCTGCTCCACAAGTCCTGGTCCAGCATTTTGGGGCCAAGCTGATCTGGCACGTCAGTCCTGGTCACAGTGGTGGCTACCACGAACAGCACGTTGTCCTTGTTGTCTCGCATTGGACGGTGCAAATCAACTTTCAGTCCTCTCTTCCCGACCAAGCCGGCCGCCTCGTCCAGGAGTAGAGTCCCTCCGGCCGCTTCTTTCAGCTTCTTCTCCAGTTCGGATTGCGTCAGAGATGCACAGTTAGCGGGAACCAGCTTCCCCTTTCTCTGGGTGTTCTCGTGGATCACATGTTCCGTGACCCATTCCTTCCCTGTCGAGGTTTCACCGAGAATCAGTATCGGGTGCCGGGCATCTTCGTGAACTAAGAGGAAGTCGTACACTTTCTGCCTGAGCCCGTCACCAATGACTTTCTCATACCCCTTGATACGCACTGCATTCTTCAGCGCGTTAAGCGTCCTGTACCCCGCGCCACTCGCGGCAGCTCTGCCCGGTTGGTAGAAATGCTCGAAACTCCTCACAACTGCGCCGACGTCCTTGGCAGCCACCTCACTAATGTGTCGCCGGAGTATGTTCAGTTCCGGCCTGGCAAGTCGCTTGTTGCGCGCACAAGAAATGTCCCACGCAAGATGCAGCATCCTGTCAACGTCGGGAAGCCCCCCTGGAGGGCGGTAGAGGCGACTGCAAAGAAACATAATCGCCCCCACCGACGCATCGCCCGAGTGGTTGCAGGCGTACTCCAGCAGGACCTTATAGACGCTGGGGTGACCCAACACGACAATTGGATCAAGAACGCCGATGCCCAACACGTACCCTAGCACCTCGAGGAAAAGCAAGGGATCATTTTGCGCGTGTACCTCTGCTAGAATGCGCTTAGCGTTGCCAGCAGCGGTCACTGCCGACGCCATGATCTCCGTTTCCACTGACGACCTCCGAGCCTGCTCGCCTATCAGGGCTTTGAGTTCGCGGTAGACGCCAGAGCTCTTGGTCATCTCGACAGACCCCTGTCAGCAGCTTCCCGCAGCCCCACGTCGAGGAACACCACCGCGTTCGCCTTGAGTTCTTCCTCGTACTGCTCTCGAATCTCCTTCGCTGCGGTACGCATCCGCACCGCCAGGAAGTCGTTGCGTCGGCAGATAGGACAGTCTGCATGATGGTAGACGGGTGGGGATTTGAGCGAATAGAGAGCGCGGAAACGGGACCCGAACTTCTCCCTCACCAACTCCGCGTAGAAGCCGTTAAGTCGGTCAAGCAAGACGCAAGCAGCCAGTGAATAGCCCTCGATCTTATGGTATTCGAGAAACCGCGTCACCGCGTAGTGCATGCCGAGCAGTGTGCTGCCAAAATTCGCTCCGTCATCTACAAGCAGCACTTTGCCGGGGGCACGGGCACGGAGATCCTCCGCATAGTCGGGCGCGATGATGTACTCATGCGCGTCGGGGCGCCTGTGTGCGGGGATGGCAATCGCCTCCAGGCTACTCCCTATCTCGCGGCCCAGTATCATAGCGCTCTCATGGACCGGGTGGACAACAGCCTTCACGTCGTCATAATCCGGCGTGGCCCTGGCGAGGTCGGTGATCATCCTGATGTTGCTTTCGTCGCGGAGAATCCGGGCAGTCTCGACAAAAAGAGAAAAGTGATGGCCGTTCGACGAAAAGTGCCCACGCCGAACAGCGGCGCACTTGTGGGCCATGGTCCAGAAAGCCGTCGAGTCCAACGCTGTCGGTGCTGTCTGACGCGCAGGCATGGTCGGCAGGACTGCAGAGGTGTAAGGGTCTATCTCCTGATATGCTGTTCCCTTCTGGCAGAGCTCGCACTCCTGCGCAGTCTGGAACGACAATGCCTCGCACTTGGCCAGCGGTTCGAGCGGCAGCCGCTCTCCGATGCTGTTGGTATCTACTACGCAGATTGCTGCCACCACGGTCGCAGCCTTCGCCCTGGCGAACTCGCGGAGGGCACCTACTGCATTCCCCGAGCTTACGACGTCCGTAATGATAGCGATGCGGTCACGCTCATGGACTGTGTCTGCAAGGCGAGGTAGCGGGTCTGGGTACCCGCTGGCCGGAGACTGCCGCACGTCGTAGCCTTCACGGGCAAAGAGGTCTGCAAGCTGGGCCGCAAGCTGTAGTCCCAAGAGCGAGTATGACAGGAGCGTTGTAGGCGAGCAGGTGAAGACGCGCCTGAACATCTCCTCAGCCAATCTCGTGAGTATGTCCGGGTATCGGAGCAGCATCTCCGACTGGAAATATGTGTCGGTGTGCAAACCTGATGGAAGGCGAAAGTGCCCTTCCCTGCGTACTTCGAGGCGAGCCAACTCTCCCAGCAGCCACGATTCATAGCGCTCGTCCAGAGCTTCCTCCACTGCCGAACGGCGCACTCTCGCTGTCCAAACGCCTGACTTATCATCGTACTCAAAGTAGTGGGAATTGCGTTGGAGGAGTTCATCCAACTCTTTGCGCTGCGCAACTCTGGGTAGCAGCAGTCTGATATGTGACTTCTGAAGGCGCCCGACAGAGTAGATGTGGTCGAGGGCGGGGATGAGCGCGGAGTCCCGCAACCCCAGCCAGTGGGTCCGGCCGGCGTAATCGGATACAATGAGCAGGCTTCCTCGCTGGCTGAGACTCGATTGGAACGGCATCTGCTCCAACCCGCCACGCGGTATCCCAGCAAGTATCAGTGGCAATCTCCAATCGTGCTCCCGCAAGGCCACCCCAACAGACCCGGGGAAGAACCTGGGCTTGCCAGGGAGCTCCATTCGGCGGAAATCCGCGACCAGCATCTCGCCGCGGCCGCGACAGTTCGCTGAATCACGCAGCATTTCGTAAAGAGCAGCTATGTCTTCTTCACCGCCGCCGACCGGCGATCGGCTCGGCAGTTCGTCTACGATGCTTCTGCAGCAAACCTTGAAACTGCTCATCTGAGTTTCCTCTCACCGTGGCCAAGCTGACCCCTTCAGTCGAATAGCTTCAGCTGTAACTGGCGGAGCTTGCGCACACGATCAACGCGTTCACACCAGTTCGTCAGAAGAGGCAGTTGGAACCTGAGCTGTGTGCCAGGGAACATACGAAGCCCGGTGATGACGCGCGGTATCCTGTCCATCGCCGAATGGACCACTACGAGCGTCCAGCCAGGTTCGCCATGGTGGCCCATGGCTATCATGGCCGAATCTGGGCCCGCCTCCGCAGGCGACTCAGCCTAAGGCACGACCGGATCGCGCGATACAGATACTTCGTCCACGTCCACATGTCTTGTCACGTCCTCTCTGTCGTGTGAGTTGCAGACTCGTCACCCCAGCGCTGCCGGGGTGTAAAGCTCCTGCACTTTCGTCGCGAGGTTGAACGAGGGACGCACCGGCCCGATCATCACGCCGTAAGCGTGGCCGCGTGCTTCGAGGATGTAGCCATTCTCCAGCGAGATCGCCACGTGCCCCTGTGTGGGGCTTTCGGCCGCCGGCTGGCGGTATGGCTCGGCTGCTTGCCCTTCGCGCCACTGTTGGCGCCGGTGGGCGCCCATTGCTGCCCGGTGCGCTCAACGTGGGCCGCGGTCGGGCGCGCTGAGGCCTTGACTTCCTTCCGAACATCCTCCCTAATCACTTATCGGAAGCACGGCTGGCGTGCGAGGAGGGCAGGATGACCAAGGCAAGATCGGGGCAGAACCGGGCATTGCTCGACGAGTTTCTGGATGCGCTGGCCCTCGAAGGACGCTCGCCGCACTCCGTCCGGGCCTACCGGCGGGACCTGGAGCCCTTGCTGGCGGTGCTGCCAGCCCGCCTCGACCAGGTGCACCCAGCCGATCTGCGAGACCACTTCCGTGCTCAGCAGCAGGCGGGTCGCTCGCCCTCCAGCATCAACCGCGCCATCGCCGCCGCGCGCTCGTTCTTCAACTTCCTGCTTGATAACCGTCTGCTGGAGTCCAGCCCCGCCACCAGCCTGCACTCAATCCGCGTGGGGCCGAGCCTGGCCCCCAAGCACCTGACGGTCGAGGAGGTGGATCGCCTGCTGGCCGAGCCGAAGGTGGATACTCCCGCAGGAGTGCGGGACCTGGCGCTGCTGGCCTTCCTCTACAACACCGGCCTGCGGGTCGGGGAGCTGTGCGCACTCAACCGCGCGGATGTCCAGTTGTCTCCAGATGGCTGGGGGCAGGTGCAACTCGTGGGGAAGGGCCGCCGCCTGCGCTGGGTGCCGCTCAACTCCCATGCCCGCGAAGCCTTGTCCGCTTACCTCTCTTCTCGCCAGGACAACAACCCCGCTCTGTTCCTCAACCGCAGCGGGCAGCGTTTCTCGGTGCGCGGAGTGGCCTTGCTGGTGAACCGGTATCTGCGGCGCATCGGGATCACTGACCGCTCGGGGCCGCATCTGCTGCGCCACACCTTCGCCACCCATGCGCTGCGGGCGCGGCCCAACTTGCGGGCGGTGCAAGAGCTACTGGGCCACTCCAGTGTCACCACGACCCAACGCTACACGCACATGGAGGCCGATGACCTTCGCCAGCAGGTGGCGGAATTGCCAGGGAATCGTTTCCGCCGCCAGCCTCTCGGACGACAAAGCTCGACTGGGTCGACTTCGGACTGAGGCGGTCAGCGGCCAGAGTCTTCCTCACGATGACAGCGAACTTGAGCGGGTGCAGGGTCCTTGTCGCTCTGCCGCAGGGAAACTCAGCCCATACCGCACAGGTACAGGCCCGGTGACTGCGGCACAGCCCGCGGCTGGGTTCGTACGCGCCCACGCGCGTACACCGGGCTGCCAAGGTTGACGTGCCGCCGTACCTACGGAGGCAGGAACGCCATGCTGGCGCGACGAAAAGCGCTCCAAGTGAGGACCTTTGCGCTGTGGCGGGAGGGGCCGGATTTGACTGCTCGAACCAGATGGTTCGCCTCTGGGCGGAAAGGAAGGACCATGAGTGCGCGGTGCCGTTGCAGACGCCCCCCTAGAGTCTTGATGGCAGCTTCTCTTCTGCTGGGGCTGATGAGCATCGCTCTCCCAGCCCAACCTAGGAGGCTCGTGTTTCATCACGGTCCGGGTGACAGAGCCCACTACGATTTTTCTGTCTCCGGCCGGGGTGTCCAGGAAGATAGACCGGTCGAGTTCAAGCTCAAGGTGAAGTGCGAAGTGGTCTTTGGGAGAGAGTCAGGAGACCGTGAGGAAATCCGGGCCAGCTTCATCTCCGGAACGGTTGACGCAGAGTCGGACGGCGAGACAGCCTCTCGAAAGATTAGCACTTACACCGTCATCTACCAGGTCGCCCGCGATGGACGCGAACTTGCCTCCAAAGCGGCCGCGGGCACACTGCCGGAGGTACCTTTTGCCCAGATGACGTTCTCTCCGAGTGATGTGGGGTTTCTCTTCGGTTTGCCCTCCAGATCAGTGAAGCCGGGCGACACATGGAAGTGTGACAAGGGCCTGTCAGGGCTGGGCCAGCGATCAGGAACCACGTTGACCTTACTTGGCGAGGAAACCTTCAGGGGCCACCACTGCCTGAAGATCAGGAGCACGAGTTATCTCAAAGTCGATGAGACGGCACCCGCGGCGGGCAATATGCGCCCACGCGTCCAGGGATGGGTAAGCAGTGCCGCGACGATCCTTTTCGACTACGAGCGCGGACTGGTACTCTCTGTCGAAGGGACCGATAAGTTCAGCTTCACGACCATCGTGGACGACCCCGCGACCGGGCAGCCGGTGGCGCACAAGGCCGTCTTCGTCATGAACGAACGAAGCACGCTCACCAGTTTCCGCAGTCAGGGGACGGGATAGTTGGTGATGCGCTGGCGGAGACGGCGCACCTGCCGAAGCAACTCCGCCGCTCATGCTCGGTCGTTGCAGTGCTGGCGGGGCTGCCCGCCAACCGGCTCAGGCACTAGACGCAAAGGGCCCGCCATCCTAAATCTCCAGCACCCTCGGCTCGTGGCGGTAGATGTGGTCGCGGCGCTCGCGGGCGAGCTCGTGAATCGCCGCGAACTCCATGGCGTGGTCGAAGTCGGCCTGCTCGGCCCGCGAGAAGCCCGCCAGGCTCATTCCCGGTCGTCCGCGTCCGCGCTGTCCAGCTGCGCGATGTAGCGGTTCGCCAGGGCCTCGCGCGCCTCCATCGGCATCTGCCTGACCATCTCTATGAGCGGCGCGATGATCTCGTGCCGGTTGGTCGCGTCACCGTCTATGAGGCGGATCTGGGTGTGGCAGGTGGCCAGGGCCCGGATGGCGTCCAGGGAGGTGGCGAATGGTTTGAGAACGGTCTTTCCCGTCTCGTCCTCGCCGAATAGGCTCTTGAAGGCGGCATCGGCGCCAGCCTGAAAGTAGCGGCGGAACTTCTCGTTCCGCGCCGCGATGCCATTCGCCGTGCGCCGTACCTGCAGGTCGCTTGCGCGCTCCTGGGCCCGCTCGCGCTCCTTCCCCCAGCCGTACCGCCTCACCCAGGTGCGCACGGTGGTCGCGTCCTTAAGCCCCAGGTCGTTCGCGATCTCGTCGGGCGGCTGACCGGCCATCCACATCTGCTTCGCGCTGTCGCGCAACTTCCTTGGCAGCGGCCTAGGCATCGTGGCTCTCCACCAGCACCGCGCTGATGCCCGTCTCGGCCTCCCAGCGGGCACTGGCCACGCCACAGTAGCGCGGGTCTATCTCGATGCCGTAGCCGCGCCGGCCCGTGGCCTCGCAGGCCATGATAGTCGTGCCACTGCCCAGGAAGGGGTCGAACACCGCGTCGCCCGGCTGGCTGCTGTTCTGCACCATCTCGGCCACCAGGGCGACTGGCTTGACGGTGGGGTGCTCGTCGCTGCTACGCGGGCGGGGGACCTCGAACACGCTGTCGAGCGTGCGCTCCAGCGTGAAGTAGTGGCCAGCATCCGCCTTCCAGCCGTACAGGATGTTCTCGTGGCGGAAATGATAGCCCGAGCCGCACAGCACGAACTGGTCTTTTACCCAGACCAGCTGCCAGTGGTACTCGAACCCCGATCCCTCGAACGCCAGGATTGCGTCAGCCAGCTCCGGGCCAGCACCGCACGCCAGATAGATGGCGGCTCCCGGCTCCGCCACCGCAGCGGCGTTGGTGAGCGCGGCCCGCAGAAACTGCACGCGCGCGTCGCCCTTCAAGTCATCGCCCTCGATGGGCTCGTTCGGGGCCGTAGCACCGCGTGGACGTTTGCGACCGTAGCCAGGGGCTTGTTCTCGACGACGCGTCTGATATTGCACCCCATACGGCGGGTCGGTCCAGACCAGTCGGCAGCGCTGCCCGTCGAAGAGGCGCGTGACAAGCTCGGCATCCAGCGCGTCCCCGCAGGCGAGCCTGTGCTCGCCGAGCGCCCAGATTTCGCCCGTTTGCACGCGCGTGGCCTGGCCGAGCGCGTCGGCCTGCGCGAGTGCGGCGGCCGGGTCGAACCCGTCGTCGCGTACCTGCCGGACGTCGACTGCCTCCTTCCATTCCGCCGCGTCGAACCCCAGCACATCGGCCAACGAGAGTTCCGGCTCCGCCCCCACGTCCGCCAACGCCGCGACGGCCTCAGCCTCGCAGCGCGCGAGCTCTCCCAGCAGGGCAGCCTGCTTCTCGGGGTCCGGCTCGCCCCGGATCTGGTTCATGGCCACCGTGCGGGCCCGCGCTTCCTCGTCGGTCGCGTCGATCACAAGCACGCTGATTTCAGCCAGGCCCGCCTGCCGGGCCGCCTCCCAGCGGTGCTGGCCGTCTAGAATCTCGTAGCCCTGCCCGTCCGGGTGCGGGCGCACTAGCGGCACGGACAGCAGGGACCCGTCGTGCCGCGCGGTCCGCACGAGCGCGTCGAGCCGGTGAGCCGGCACTACGTTCGGGTTCCAGGGGTTCGGGCGGACCGCATCGGGCGAGATGCGCACGAGCCGCGGCATCCCCCCGCTGCCCCGCTCCGCCGTCCGCCGGCCCTTGCCCACCTTCTCATGCTCCGTCTTCGTCTCAGCCATGTGGTTCTCCCATGTGTCAGGCAGCGCAGGATGTTTCAGTCTATTGCACCGCCTCCGGGGTAATATTCCAGGCGGGCAGTGAACGCGCAGTTTGGCTGCCCGGGGGGAGCAGTATTGCGAGATGGGAGGAGACGTCCAGGGGGCGGCGCTCTAGCGCGGCCTGGGTCAGACGGGGCTTGCGGCAGGCAATCTGGCTGACACTCCGGCGCTTTCAGCCCTTCAAGCGAGTCTTGGCGCGGTTACCAGAGCCGCAAAGAGCCGAGCACACTTACTGCTGCCGTCCCTGAGCCCTACGACCTTTAGCGCTGCGCAAGCGCGGCGATTTGGTGGATGATCGGGACGCTTCGCTGGCAATCGCGGCAGTGGTCTTCCGGTTAGTCTCCTGGTCCCGCAGCCGTAACTCGACCTGGCGCAGGGCTGCCTCGATTCTCTTTCGGTTGCGCACAAGCCACTCCGTGGAGAACAGCCCGTCCCGCACGTTGACCAAGCTTATTTCGCGCTCCCGGAGCTGCGGGGCGATTCCTCTGGTCTCCCTTCGCAGGTCGCCGCGGAACTTCGCCGCGAACCAGGGCGACGCCAGATAAGCCTTGTGGAAACGATACTTCAACCTGGAGAGGCGGGGCTCTGGGACTACCCGCCATATCCCCAGGGACGACGGCGCATCGCGCCGCTGCAGCGCCCAAGCAAGCAGACACCGCCGAAGAGCCAGGGCTCGATCTCCGGTCGGGCGCTCTGGCAACCGCGCAACTACATCCTCAACCTCCCTGCAAAGGTCGCTCCAGCACCGCTGAATGCGCGGGTCATTGACGCAGTTCTTGAAGTTCTGTTCGAGTCGCTCGCGCCGAGCCCGTGCTGCTTCTTTTCCAAACTTCTTGCGTTTCCACTCCCATTCGTCCGCGAGCGGCTGCCACCGAATCCGCTCGGCAGTGCGTATGCTGTTTCTGCGCAGATCCTCAGGCGTCAACGTCTGGAGCGTAACGAACGCGAAAAGGCGCCACCGGGCCTCAATACTCTTTCGCTGGAAGCGCTTGTCGCCGGGCTGGACCCCGCGGCCGCGCCTTTGAGCGGATCTCAAGCTGCTTTTAGTTTTTACCCCTTTATTCATGGGCGCCCGCACATCTGGACGGAATACACACTACGACACGCGACGACAATACGCAAGGAGTACTGAGGTGAAGAAGACGTCGAAACGGGTTCGGACACTTTCCGTCCAGGAGGTCGCGCAGGCCCTCGGCATCTCGCCGGGGAGCGTATACCGCGCGATAAGGCAGAATCGTCTGGCTGCGCTGCGCGTAGGGACAAAGCCGAAGCTGCGAATTCCAAAGGTCGTGATTGAGCGGCTCCTGGACGACCCCACGAGTTGGGACGTCGGAGCCCGAAGCAGAGAGTACCACAGCACTCAACCACGGGAGTCGTAAAGACAACTACATGATAGATCGGCAAGCAGTGCTGGATACACTGGACGTAGAACGATTCTACGGGCAGCGGCTGGGCGATCTCCAGCGCGACGGCGGACAGCGTCTCAAGGCGCTTTGCCCATTCAAGGCGGAAACCAAACCCAGTTTCACGATCTATCGGCGGGATAAGGGGTTCAAATGCTTCTCGTGCGGGGCATCGGGATCGCCGTTTGACCTCGTGATGCGTCTCGAAAACTGCGAGTTCGCCGAAGCCCTGCAGCGCGTCGCCCGCGAAGTCGGTTTGGATAGCGGCGAGGAGAAAGCGGCAGGCCGCCTGGTACGGGTCCACACCTGGTACGACGCCGAGGCCAACCCCGTTTTTCGGAAGAAGCGCCTGGAGCCCAAGGAGTTCTTCATCGAGGTCCCCGATGGGAACGGCGGCTGGCGCCCACGCGATAGCGAGCGAGATGGGCCGCTTCCGCTCATGCTGTACGGCGAAGAATTGCTCGCCGCCTGCCCCGAGGAGGCGGTCTGGTTCACCGAGGGTGAGCGGGACGCCGATACGGCCCGTGGCCTCGGCCTGCTGGGTGTGACCTCGGGCGGCACGTCCTCCTGGCACCGGGAACTCGCGGAGAAGTTGCGTGGGCGAATTGTCTGCATCGTTCCCCACGCGGACGACGCCGGCGAGAGGTTCGCGCAGCAGGTGGCCCGCGACCTTCACAGCGTCGCCAAGGTAGTAAAGATCGTGCGCCTCGCCGAGGTGACACAATGAAGCCGCCAGGCTATGACCTTGCCGACTGGAGCGCGGAGCGGGAGGTCCAAGGGATCGACAGGGATGCCATTCGCAGGGAACTGGATACCATGATCGCCCAGGCCCCGGAGTGGCAACCTCCCCAAAATGATTCCGCCGCCCCTATAGATATACTGTCACCGGCGGAATCAAATCCAGGCGCACAGGTTTTTCTGACCCCAGAAGAGCTATCCTCCGGCAAGGAGGCCAGCGAGGTGGACTGGCTGTGGGAAGGGTTCCTCGCCCTGGGGCACATCACACTTCTTGCCGGCAAACCCCGAGCCTCTGGGAAATCAACCTTCACCTTCGGGCTGGTCCGATCACTGCTTCGCGGAGAGGCCTTTCTGGGGTTTACGACTAGGCAGGTGAAAGGCGTGGTCCTCCTGTCGGAGGAGACCCCGCTCACTTTGCTGGACAAGATCTCCCTGTTCGGGCTAAGCGAGTACCGGCAGTTCCTGGTTGCGCCGCGGCATACTACGGCGAGACTTACCTGGGAAGAGGCCATCGAGAAGGCCGTGGCGCAGGCGAAGAAGGCCGGGGCGGAGTTGCTGGTTGTGGACTCCTTCCCGCACTTCGCCAAGCTGCCCAAGGATGGTGCTAAGGACGCCAGCCTAATCAACGAGGCCTTTAGGCCGCTGCAAGCGGCCGCTGCCGAAGGCCTGGCCGTTCTTCTGATTCATCACGAGCGAAAGGGCGGCGGGGAGGCGGGGGAAGGGGTGAGGGACAGCGGGGCAATCGTGGCCAGCAGTGACATCATCCTCGAACTCGGCCGGATTGACAGGCCATCCTCTCGCAAGCTCGAGCTGCTCTCCCGTTTCCGTTCCAGCCCGAGCGACTTCGTCTTCGACTTCGACAAGGAGACGGGTCAATACGCCTACGTCGGGACGGTGGAGGAGTTCCAAGACTCCCAGAAGGGAGCGGAGCGAGAGGCGGCTGCAAGGAAGATCGCCACCCTCCTGCCTGCGGGTTCGGGCCTTACGCAGAAGGAGGTGGCCGAAAAAGCCGGGCTTGGGAAGTCGCAGGTTGGCGAACTGCTCAACAAGGCGGTGGCTATGGGTCTGGCGGGGCGGTCCGGGAGGGGAGCCAAGAACGACCCGTACAGGTACAGCCGTTCAGACGGCACCGGCCCGGAAGAAGGCGCGGCCGAGGAGATATCTTCGCGGCCAAGCGAGTCCGGGAGATTCTTCGAAGGCGCGAACCAAGACCCAGATGTTTCCGCCGGTGCCATTATGTATACGGACCGGCGGAAACAAACTGCGGACAGCAGCATCCCTTCACCTCCGAGCGCTCCACACCTATCAGGAGCTGAAGCCGCGAGTTCCGACCAGGACGCGCCGCGGATCACTCCGCCGGCGGGAGGGCAGTGAGATGGCCCGCCCGCTCAGGGATGCAGCGCCGACGGTCTCGGCGTGTGTGCGGCGCTTCTGCGTGGACTGCCAGGGCTTGGCGAGCGCGCGGGGAGCGTTCGACTGCCAGTCCTGGATTTGCCCCCTCTATGCGGCTTCGCCTTTTCGCAGCAGCGGACGGCGCAGGGCGAGCAAGGACCTCATGGGTGCCTATTGCCGACACTGCCAACCCGCCGACCGGACCGACTGCGGCGCTGTTGATTGCGCCCTCTACCCCTGGCGACCATGGCAGGCGGGAGGCCAGCCGACGGTGCGGGCGACGACCGAGTCCCAAAAGAAGCGCCTGCTGGCCATCGGGGCATCCTCTCAGTTTCGGAATCCACGGCAGTGAACAGGCACTTTCGAGGCGAGTTTCAAGAGCAAAGGCCGAAGGGCGAGGAAAGCCTCGTGCCGTGGATACGAGCCCACGTCGCGGTGGGCAGGAGTTCCTATTCTGCATCGCGGGCACGCGCAAGACAGACGTATTCCCGCCTCGTTTGCGGGCTTGCGGTTTCCATCCACGGGAGATAAGCGATGAAGCCGCGCGCTGATACCTGCGCCGCTACGCCAAGGCGCGAAGTCGCGCCGCCCCAGCACAAGTTGCCGCCGGCGGCGCTGGCCCTGGCGCGGCTGATCGGCGAGGCCGTAGGTGAGCGCCTGTGGCGCGAGGCGTTGACCGCAGACCACGGCGAGGCCATTGCCCAGGATGCATCGCAGTCCGGGAAGCCCCAGCGAATCGCCGAGCCGCGCTCCCAGGGGGACGCCCGGAGCTGCCTCATCGCCTGGGACCCCGTGGCTTCAGGCCACAGCCGGCCGCCTGGGGGCCACAAGAAAGCCCCGGAAAGGCCTTGCTATTCCGGGCGATCCGAGTGATGAATGTCTAGGATGGCAGCCCAAAGCACGATAGAGAGTCCGGTGCTGGCGGCCGCAATTTACGCGCGCTATTCGAGTGACTTGCAGCGCCCCGCCAGCATCGAGGACCAGGTGCGGCGCTGCCGCG
>Ga0315296_10002361_pt1 | contig 16143 bp, 14 predicted proteins | sample YL17G14_18_MG_FD_203921 | JGI IMG/M metagenome (GOLD analysis project Ga0315296, IMG submission 203921) | Sediment microbial communities from Yellowstone Lake, YNP, Wyoming, USA - YL17G14_18 | ecosystem: Environmental > Aquatic > Freshwater > Lake > Sediment | place: USA: Wyoming | collected... | reverse complement strand
GGATTTGCCAAGCTCACACGGATTGTCAAGCAGATAGCCGAAAAGTGCTGCCGGGGTCGGCTGGTATCGGTCCTGGAAGGAGGCTACCATCTGGAAGCGCTGGCCGCTTCGGTGGAAGCGCACATCCACGTTTTGATGGAATAAAAAGTCCGCAGGAAAGCAAATGCTATTTCACACCTGGACGTTTGCGATATTCTTCATTGTCTTATATCCGACCTATCTGATTATCAAGAACACCAGGCTCAGGCTGCCCCTGCTTTTGGCTGCCTCTTATTTCTTCTACGCGTGCTTTAACCCGCTTTATCCGATTCTGATCTTGTATTCCTCTCTGGTTGATTATGCAGTAGTCACGGCGATGGAAAGATGGGGCCGGAGCAGAATTTGGCTTCTGATCAGCATAGTAAATAATCTCGGCCTGCTGAGCTTCTTCAAGTATGGAGCCTTCATCACCGACAATATCAACGCACTACTTTCCTGGCTGGGCATCCCATACATTGTCCCGCAGCCAGGCATACTTTTGCCGGTCGGCTTATCTTTCTACACCTTCCAGTCGATGACCTACACAATCGAATACTATCGCGGCAACATCGAGAGAGAGAAAAACTTCCTAACGTACGCGGCCTTTGTGTCCTTTTTCCCGCGGCTGGTTGCAGGGCCGATCGAAAGAGCTAAGAATCTGCTGCCGCAACTCCGTCGAACGCCCGAGGTTGCTCCGCGCGACATCGCCGACGGGCTTTCATTATTCGTCGTGGGCCTTTTTAAGAAAATAGCCCTGGCGGACTATCTGGCACTGTACGTTGACAAGGTGTACGGTGCTCCCGAACAGTACCAGTCGCCCGCCTTAATTTTGGCTACCTTTTTGTTTTGCTGGCAGGTTTATTTCGACTTCAGCGGCTACACGGATATGGCTCGCGGGATAGCCCGGATGATGGGCGTCCGTTTGATGCTGAACTTCAATAATCCATATTTGGCAACGGGACTGGGTGAATTCTGGCAGAGGTGGCACATCAGTTTATCTTCGTGGTTTAAGGACTATGTCTATATTCCGCTGGGCGGCAATCGCAAGGGTAGATTCAACACCTACCGAAATATGTTTCTGACAATGGTAATCTCGGGCCTGTGGCACGGCGCCGCCTGGACGTTTGTCATCTGGGGTGTGGTCCACGCCCTTGGACGCTGTGTGACGCGGGAGCTGGAAACGACCTCGTTCTACCAACAGAAAGTGCCCAGGATTGTCAAACAACTGCTTGTGTTTGGTTTCGTTACGTTTGCCTGGATTTTCTTCCGGGCCGAAAGCATCACCGACGCCCGGCTAATTGTCGCCAGGATATTCAGCTCCGGCGCCGCGGATCCTTATTGCCCGTTGTTGGCTCTGGCTTTAACCTTTGCTGTCTGGCTGTATCAGTTTGTCTGCGAATCCAGGCTTAGGCGGCTTCTTGAGCCCAGAGCGGTGCGCATAGCGATCATAATTCTGATGATTCTTTATATGGCTATATTTGCCGCCTCAAGCGAGAAGCCGTTTATCTATCAACAGTTTTGAGGCAGAAAGACGCCGCGATGAATCGCGGTGCTAAACCCGTCTCGAGCCGGGTCGAGAGATATTTAGCCCCCCAATTTATTGGGGGGTTCTTTGACGTGGTCAGAATATGGCACAGCAAAAAGAAATCGAAACTCCCGCCGAAGGTGGGCTGCGTATGCCCTATTTTTTATCGCCGGGCGAATGGCTTATTGCCGGCTTGGTCTTGGCAGCGTTATTTGTCTTCGTGCCCAGGCTTTGGCCTCGCCTGGAGAGATTTCAGCCTGAGCCCACCGGAAGGCGTCCTGTGAAGGATTATCGCCTGCCCTACCAGTTGAGCAGCGACTACTGGCTGTACAACCGCTACTGCCGATGGGCCTGCTCACGATACGATGTGCTGGTAGTCGGCGATTCGGTCGTCTGGGGCCATTACGTGTCCGAACACAATACGCTGTCGCATTACCTCAATGAAATTGCCGGGGGCGACCAGTTCGCCAATCTGGGCGTGGACGGCATACATCCGATCGCGCTGGAGGGTCTGCTGCGGTATTATGCGCGTGGTATATCCGGCAAGACCGTTTTACTGCATTTTAATCCGCTCTGGATAAGCTCCCAAAAGCACGATTTACAGACCGACAAAGAGTTCCAGTTCAATCACCCGCAACTGGTCCCGCAGTTTGTGCCAAAGATTCCATGCTACAAAGCCTCCTATTCAGACAGAATCGGCACGGCGGTACAACGCTACGTTGCTTTCTTGGGCTGGACGTCCCATCTGAAGCAGGCCTACCTTGGCAACCTGGATTTGCCCAGATGGACACTGGAACATCCTTACGCAAACCCGCTTATGGAAATTTCAAATTTCAAATTTCAGATTTCAGATTTGCCGGCCATAGGCCCGGCGGAACATGTCCCCTGGGACGAAAAAACGGCGGCCAAAAGAGACTTCCAGTGGGTCGAGCTGGAGACATCGCTGCAGTGGCGGTCTTTTCGGCGTTCAGTCGAGCTATTAAGAGTAAGGGGCAACACAGTGTTCGTCTTGGTAGGGCCTTTCAACGAGCACATGATGAACGACGAAGGCATCGAGGCTTATCGAAAGATAAAAAGCCAGGTCGAGCACTGGCTGCAGCAAAACAGCGTGCCCTACTTTATGCCGCCGGTGCTACCCAGCAGATTATACGTGGACGCTAGTCATCCACTAAGCGAGGGATACGCTACGCTCGCAAAACAAATCTTTGAGAGTTCCCGCCTGGCGAGGTTCCAAAATCATTCCTTCAAAGAAAAGTTTGGGCGTCGCCGTGCCGGCGACGGATAGACCTAAAATAGCTGATGGAGGCCGCCCGGCGGGAATCCAAAATAGCGTTTGACGGCGCGTTCACATCCCATTATACTCACTGCTTCGATTTTGACCGAAGGCAACAGTTAGTCCTGGGAGAAGAAAATGGATGATAACAAAATTGTCGCTGAAGCTATAACCTTTGACGACGTCCTGCTTATACCGGCTAAAAGTGATTTCGTGCCCAGCCAGGCAGAAACCAGCACGCGCCTTACCAAAAACATCACCATAAATATCCCGATCGTCTCGGCGGCTATGGATACGGTTACCGAGGCCGCCCTGGCGATCGCGCTGGCACAGGAAGGCGGCGTCGGAATAATCCACAAGAACCTGTCCATCGAAGCCCAGAAGCGAGAGGTCGTCAAGGTCAAACGCTCCGAGAATGAGCGGATTCTGGACCCGGTAACACTTTCGCCCCGCGAGCCGGTCAGAAGGGCACAAGAGCTGATGAATGAGCAGAACGTCTCCGGCATCCCTATCGTCGACGGCAAAAAGCTGGTCGGCATCCTGACACGCAGAGATATGAAGTTTCTCAAGGACTATGATGTCAAAATAGATACTGTAATGACAAAGACCAATCTGGTTACCGTCCCGGCTAATATCAAGCTTGAACAGGCAAAAGAAATTCTGCAAAAACACAGGATCGAGAAGCTGCTCTTGGTTAATAAAAAAGGCGAGCTGGCGGGTCTAATTACGATGAGGGACATCGACCGCGTTCAGCAATATCCAAGGGCGGCCAGAGACGAGCGCGGCAGGCTCCGCGTCGGCGCGGCGGTGAGCGTGCACGATTACGAGCGAATTGATGCTCTGATAGAAGCCGACGTTGACATCATCGTCGTTGATACTGCGCACGGCCATTCGCAGAATGTCATCGACACGGTAAAGACTATTAAGAAGCGCCACGAAATCGACGTGGTTGCCGGCAATATTGCCACCGCAGAAGCGGCGAAGGACTTGATCGCCGCGGGTGCGGACGCCGTAAAGGTCGGTATCGGGCCCGGTGCAATCTGTACCACAAGGATAATCTCCGGCGCAGGAGTCCCGCAGGTATCGGCAATAATGAGCTGCGCCAAAGCAGCCGACAAATATGACATTCCGGTTATCGCCGACGGCGGCATCACGCACTCCGGCGATATAACTAAGGCGATTGCCGCAGGCGCTTCCAGCGTGATGATAGGCTCATTGTTTGCCGGCCTGAAGGAAAGTCCCGGACAACTGGTCATCTACAAGGGCAGGCAGTTTAAGGAATACAGGGGCATGGGCTCTTTGGGGGCGATGGTCAAAGGCTCGGCGGAAAGATATGGGCAAAAAAGCGCAGCCGAGCAAAGCAAACTTGTGCCCGAAGGTGTGGAAGGACGTGTGCCGTACCGCGGCTCACTGAGTGACTTCGTTTATCAGTTAGTTGGCGGACTGCGAGCCGGCATGGGCTACTGCGGGGCACGAAATATCGAGGAGCTTAGAAACAATGCGCGATTCGTCCGACAGAGTAAGGCCTCTGCTATCGAATCGCATCCACACGATATACAGATAACCAAGGAGGCGCCCAACTACTCAGCAACCTTACCCTTCGAAGATTGAAAATATTCAGCCCCCAAATTTATTTGGGGGTCTTTCCTTGCGGCGGTTTTACCGCCTGTTCATAAAATGTCGGACAAAACCTATGTCACGTGAGATAATAGCCATCCTTGACTTTGGCAGCCAATATTGCCAGCTTATAGCCAGGCGTGTTCGCGAGCACAACGTTTTTTCCCGCATTTTACCCGCGGATACAACTATCGAAGAACTGTCGAACCTGCCGGTTAAGGGCTTAATTCTGTCCGGCGGGCCCGCAAGTGTCTTGGACAAGAATGCTCCCCGGTGCGACAACCGAATCTTCGAGCTGGACGTGCCGAGTTTAGGCATCTGCTACGGGATGCAGCTTGCCTGTCGGATGTTGGGGGCAAAAATCATAGCAGCCGAGAAACGCGAGTACGGCAGAACAAATCTGTCGATCCTTGACAAGAGTGACTTGTTCGCCAATATGCCCGACTCAACGGTCGTCTGGGCAAGTCACGGCGACCAGGTCGGCAAATTAAGCGATGACTTCGTCAAACTGGCGACAACGGCGAACTGCCCGTTTGCCGCGGTACGGCACAAAAAGAAAAGGTTTTTCGGCGTCCAGTTTCATCCGGAAGTTGCCCATACGCCGAAGGGCCCGCTGATTTTGAAGAATTTCCTCTACGATATTTGCGGCTGCAGCGGCGACTGGAAGATGAGCGATTTTGTCAATGAGACAGTCAAAGCCATCCGTAACCAGGTTGGCAACGCTAAAGTGATATGCGGTCTGAGCGGCGGCGTTGACTCCTCGGTCGTAGCGTCACTTGTTCATAAAGCTGTAGGTGACAATCTCGTCTGTATTTTTGTGGACAACGGCCTTTTGCGAAGAAACGAGGCGGAAAACGTCGTATCTACCTTCGCAGGCCATTTCCACATCGACCTGCGGGTGGTGGATTGGTCGAGGCAATTTCTCTCGGCGCTGGCGGGCGTGACCGACCCGCAGCAGAAACGCAGAATAATCGGCGCCGAATTTATCAGGGCTTTCAAATCCGAGGCGGTTAAAATTCCTAACGCCAAGTTTCTCGCCCAGGGCACACTTTATCCCGACGTCATTGAGTCCGGCTCAAAACCTGCGGTGAAACCGGCAAAAGAAAGACTCCACGTGAAACGTGGGGCTAAATATCTCTCGACTGCGCTCGAGACAGGTTTAGCCCCGCCTTTTACGCGGGGTTTGACGGCAAATATAAAACTGCATCATAACGTAGGTGCGCTGCCCGCCGAGCTCGGCTTCGAGCTGATCGAGCCTTTGCGGGACCTGTTCAAGGACGAGGTGCGGCTCGTCGGCGAATACCTGGGGCTGCCGGAGGACATCGTCTGGCGACATCCCTTCCCCGGCCCCGGCCTGGCGGTGCGAATCATCGGCGATGTGACGCCGGCGAGGCTGGAAATCCTGCGAGCCGCAGACGAGATTGTAATAGACGAAATTAAATCGGCTGGACTCTATAGAAAAGTATCACAGGCTTTGGCTGTGCTGCTGCCCATTTCCACGGTCGGCGTGATGGGCGATGAAAGAAGCTACGAAAACGTTATTGCTGTTCGGGCGGTTGAAACTTCCGACTTTATGACCGCCGATTTTTCACGGATTCCTTTTGAGGTGCTCGGCATAATATCGAGCAGAATCATCAACGAGGTTCGAGGCGTCAACCGGGTTGTATATGATATCTCCAGTAAACCGCCCGCAACGATTGAGTGGGAGTAGTTCCACCACAAAGGACCTAAATTTGGCTCTTTTAGGTGCTGTGAAACCATGCGCGAGGAGACGAAAACTATGAACATTAAGATTCAACATTCACAGGGTTTTCTCGCCATATATTTCTGCTGTTTAGCCGTATCGTGTGTTCTTGCATCTCGGCAAGTCAAAAGCGAAGAGCTGGCCGAAGAATTAGTTTTCTTCCGTCAGGAGGGAGCCTACTCGCCTTACAAGTTCGTACAGGTCCTAATCCGTAATGATGGTTCGGGAGCAACGACGTTCGAACGGACAAATAAGGAAACCGGCAGCACCTCGTTTCATCTAAACCAGCATGAGCTCGAAACGTTCAAGACGCTCGTGTGCGCAGTCGACTTCTTTTCCCAACCAGCCAAGGACACGCGTATGGTTGTGGACGTGGGGCGATCAATCCTTCGTATTTCATTGGGAGGCAAAAAACGCGAGCTTCATTTCGAGTTTCGACCAGAGATTGGGCCTCTCACATCATGCCTCTGGAAACTCATTCATCAGGGGGTCATTGTAACAGATCTAAGGAATAAGGGTGACGTCTACCCCGAGTTGGGAGGCGTATCCGATCTGCTAGCTTCAGCAAAGGTGTTTCAGCCCGAAGTTTTGCGGGAGCCCTTGCAGAAATTCGTAATCAGGTCGAACGACCGCCAAAAGCTTCTGTGGGCTATCGAAGCGCTATCGTGGATTACCATACCAGAAGAGTGGATGGGTTTCTTGGCTCTGGAACTGGAAAGGTCGCAAGACACGCGTAGGAGCGTGCTTCTCGAAGCGCTTTCCTCTCATCCGTTCACCGGCAATATTCCGAAAACGCACCGTGAGATGCTGTGCCCACTTTTTCTTAGATACCTTCGACTTGAGTATCGAAACTGGTCTGACTTTCCAAAAGAAAAACGACAGGCTTACGGTTCTGTGATAAGATTCCTGGGTAGCCAGCGTTACACAATATCCACTCCCGTTTTGGTCCAGATGGTCGAAGAATGCTACACTGACTATGACTCATGGCTCGGATGGTCGTTGCCTCACATGGCAGGTGAGGCGATTGAGCCTCTAAGAATTCTTCTGGATAGCCCAAAGGTAACTGTTCGTGCTGGCGCTGCGGAAATGTTAGGCAAGATTCTAACTATGGACCAGCCACCCCCAAACAATACCATCTCTCAGCAAGAAAGAGACCAGATACTGAAGCGTCTGCGAAGTACGGTTACCCCGCACCTTGAGAGGTTATCAAAGCATGACCCCGAAAGTTGGGTTCGCAAGGCAGCCGAGCGTTCGTTACAGCAAATTGAGCGAGGATGGAATAAGTGAAAGAACTTTGGATGAGCAGACGTGGCTGGAATGGATTGTGGCTAAAGGTTATGTGTTTGGGTGTGATTTTAGCTAACGGCCCGGCCGCTCGAGCAAACGAGCCATCGCAGGAAAGTTACTTCCTCAACTCTGCAAAGGCCGATTTAGCCGACTGGCCGAACAGAATCCTCGAAGATTCGGGCGACACTTTTTTCAGAGCAGATAACATTTGCGCACTGCTGCTGGCGGGCGGTGCAAGTATCGCCATGCATCAAAACGCCGATAAAGAGATAGCCGAGCATCTCGACAAGCACGTAACCTTCCACGGCTTTGCCGACGAGAGTCTTAACGCGCTTGGGTTTCCCGGCACACATTTTGCCGCCACGAGTCTATGGTATGCTCTGGCCGCAGAACGGCAGGATAAACTTAACAAAGAGCGAGCCTGGACGATGATGACAGCCCTTGCCGTTACCGGGCTTGTCAGCACGGGACTCAAGGCCGTCAGAGACAATGAAACTCCCAACGACAGAAGCTGGGCCTGGCCCAGCGGGCATACATCAAGCTCTTTCGCGGTGGCCTCCGTCCTGGATGAGTTTTATGGGCCAAAAGTGGGTATTCCCGCGTATGTATTAGCGTCTGTCGTGGCCTATCGGATGATGGACACCGGCGACCACTGGGCAAGTGATGTGGTCTTTGGGGCGACTTTAGGCTGGGTTGTCGGCCATACTATCGCAGGCAAACATAAGAATCTCGAATTCGCCGGCTTCAAGGTGTTACCGTATGCAGGAACCGCAGAAGCCACGGTAATCGGCATCGGTTTGATAAAGGAATTCTAAATCCGCCATACGTCTGGCGGATAAAAATGCTAAAACGTCCCGCCTTTGACGGGTTCGGGAGTCCAAGATGATCGCCACATATCAAAGCTCGAAACTGAAAATTTGCAATCCCAAATCAACTGCCCGTATCCTCTTGGCCCTATTAGCTGTCACGGGCGTTATCCAGGCCCGCCAAGGGCAGCCAAGTTCCAACGAGAACTCCGCTTTGGGCATCAATCTGGGCGGCGTCACGTACTACTCGACAGAAATCGTATTTGTCGATCTTTTTAAGCATTCCCAGACGTGGAAAAGCCAGGCGCCGGGCAAAAGTTACGGCCAGGGCGGGCCGCTCGATCTGACCGAGGATGGCTGGGTCCGGTCACTGGCCCAGGGCGGGCAGTTCGCCGACTCGATAGTCCTCAGCCAAATCAACGACCGCTATATCGCCGGCGAATATACGTGCCTCTACGATGGCGACGGCGAAATAAACTTCGCCCACGGTATCTCGGTCCTGCGGCGGCAGCCCGGCCGGATAAAAATTCAAGTAAAGCCCGATCAGAACCTGCTGTCGCTGCGAATTGTTAGGACCAACCCAGACAATCCTATCCGCAACATCCGGCTGATTCTGCCCGGTTTCGAGGATACCTACGACAAGCAACCATTCCATCCTGAGCTTCTTGCCCGATGGGCCAAATTCAAGGTCATTCGCTTTATGGACTGGCAGCGGACGAACGGCTCCAAGCAGGTCAACTGGTCCGATAGGCCAACGCCGAACATGCAGACCCAGGGAATAGATAGCGGCGCGGCGCCGGAGTATATGATTGAAATAGCAAACACTCTTAACGCCGATCCCTGGTTCTGCATGCCGCACTTAGCCACGGATGATTACATCCGCAACTTTGCGCAGATGGTCAAAAAGCAGCTAAAGCCGAGCCTGAAAATCTACATTGAGTACTCCAACGAGTGCTGGAACAGCATATTCGGCCAGGCACGATACTGCAGAGATAAGGGCAAAGAGCTTGCCCTGAGTGACAATGACTATCAGGCGCAACTGCGCTTTTACTCCAGACGCTCGGTGCAGATTTTCAGAATCTGGGAGGAGGTCTTTGGCGGCAAAGACCGGCTCATGCGCGTATTAGCCGCACAAAGTGCCAATCCCTGGACAAGCGAGCAGGTGATGGACTTTGAGGATGCTTATAAATATGCCGACGTCCTGGGCATCGCACCTTACTTCGGCTACCAGCTTGGCAGTCCTAAAACTCAGAATGAAGCGGCCAAGATGGGCGTGGACGAAGTCCTTAACGCCTGCGAAGGTTTCATAAAGGAGAACAACGAAACCATTGCCAAACAGGCTCAATTAGCCAGGCAGCGGGGTCTTCGGCTGGTCGCTTATGAAGGCGGGCAGCACCTGGTCGGCCACGGCGGGGCGGAAAATAATAAAGCTATGGAGCAATTGTTCCACGCCGCAAACCGGCATCCGCGGATGAAGCGGCTCTACCTGGAGTATCTGCGGGGCTGGAAAGATGCCGGCGGAACGCTGATGGTCATGTTTTCATCGATGGGCAAGTATTCCAAGTGGGGCAGCTGGGGCCTGATGGAATATCATGGCCAGCCGGTCGCCGAGGCCCCCAAATACCAGGCCGTGCTCGAATTTCTCCAAAACAATCCCCGCTGGTGGTAGGCATCGGGCAGCCTGCATAGCGTGCCCTACTACCATGCTTCATAAATATCCGGACTATGGCAAAGTTGCTGGGAACGGTCACTGCGAGGCCCCGGCACCACCGTTTCTGTCTTCGACAGCAGACACGGGATGGCTATGGCAATCTCGTCGGTTACGGTTTGGCAGGATAGGCTCTTAATCAAACTGGATGTCGGCCAGGATGAATTCGACATTGCTGCAGCCATTATAAGTATTGATATGAGGATGATAAGCAACGTTGAAAAACTCGCGATCGAGCAGTTTTTTATCGAACTGGGCCATTGAAAAGCCGATACAGCGAACCGAGCCGCTGTTATCGGTTATGGCAAGCTGCAAATGGTCGAGCCTTGCCCCGACCTTTCTGGGTGGACAGGCCAGGCGAACACCTTTGGTGGCAAAGACTGGCTCAGGGTTGCCGGCGCCGAAAGGCCCCAGCACCTGCAATTGGCCGACGAGGTCTTTGCTGAACTCGGCCAATGGCGCCACTGCGTCGATGTGAAGTTTGGCAATGACATCATCCTGCGTTAGATTGCTGCCGGCGTATGCCTCGAATTCTGCTGCGAATTGGTCTATCTTTGGAGGCTCGATAGTTATGCCGGCTGCCATCTTGTGGCCGCCAAATTTGACCAGATGCCGGCTGCACGCCTGGAGAGCACTTCGCAGAGGAAAGCCCGGAATCGAGCGCGCCGAACCCTGGGCAGGGACTGGTCCCTCCTCGGTCGTCCGTCGTCCGCCGTCCGAGGCGGGCGTGCTAATTAAGACAGTAGGGCGATAAAATGTCTCCACTATTCTGGATGCCACAATTCCTAACACGCCGCCGTGCCAGTTTTCCCTCGCCAGCACGATGCTCCTTCGCTCGGGCCTATCCAGGCCGCGCTCAACTATCATTTCGCAGGCCTGCTTGAATATTTTTCGCTCGCACAATTGTCGCCGCGTATTTTGCTCTTTAAGGTACTCCGCTATCTGCTGTGCCCGCGCAGGATTTTCGCTGGTCAGAAGCTCCACTGCTAATCGGGCATGTCCCATCCGCCCCGCCGCATTGAGCATTGGCGCCAGGCGAAAGCCGATATGAAAGCTATCCAGCCCTTGCCCGGTTAGTCCAGCCGAGTCAATCAGCGCTTGTATTCCGCACAGTTTGCAGGCGGGTAGCACCTTGAGTCCGTAGCTGGTAAGGACCCTGTTTTCGCCTCGCAAATCCACGATGTCCGCGACCGTTCCTATCGCCGCCAAGCTGGTTGCATTCAGCATGAATTCACGCAGGTCGGAGCGGAGTTTTTGCCCGGAGCTGAATTCATCAGCAATCGCCCAGGCTAACTTAAAGGCCACCATCGCGCCGGCTGAATCCTGGTTGGGGTAAGATTCTTCCAGCGCGGGGTGCACGATGGCAGCAGCTTCGGGCAGTTGCTCTTCGGGCTGGTGATGGTCGGTTATTATTAGTTCCACGCCTAACTGGCGGGCAAGCTCGGCGGAGCTAAAGGCGGTTATTCCACAGTCCACGGTGACAAGGACTTTGCTGCCGGACTCGGCAAGCGACCGGACGGCCTCGGGATTCAGGCCGTAGCCTTCATCGATTCGGTGGGGAATATAATAATCAACATTGGCTCCGAGCAGCGTTAGAATCTGCCGGAGAATCGAGACGCCGGTGATGCCGTCCACGTCATAATCACCATAGACTGTGATTTTCTCCTTGTTTTTGATTGCCTGCTTGAGCCGCTGAACCGCCGGTTTGATTCCCGGCATCTGCCCAGGGGCGATAAGCTCGGTCAGCTTAGGGCTCAAAAAGACAGCACCTGCCCGGGCATCGCAAACCTTCCGGTTGATCAAGACCTGTGCCAAAAGCGGAGAAACCTTCAGGGTCCTGGCAAGTTGCTCCGAGCACTTGTCTGGCGGACAGATTACCCATCGTTTTTTTTGCATCCGTGCAGAAGCTTGCATCAAAAATTCATCCTATCCCGCAGCAACGTTTGTATTTTTTGCCACTGCCGCAGGGGCATGGCTCGTTGCGGCCAACACGGGATCCAGGTCGCAAAGGTGCAGCAACAGGTTCTGTATCGACATCCTGATATTCAATGTGCTGCGACAGGTCATTTTCCAGACATACACGAATTATGGCCGCGTCAAGATCGGGTTTTAGCTGCGCATCTATCTCTATGTACCTACCGGCCTCATTGCCGAAGCGCGGCAGTACAGAATCAAAAATTTCCGCCAGCGTCTCCAGGTCGACGGGAAGCGCCGCTCCAGAGGTCATGACGAAATCTGCAAAAGGAATCAGCCTTGTAGCAAGCACAGAACCTTTGACCGCGCTAGAGCCAAGCCCCATGTCAATAATCGGATACCTTCTGTCGCTGAACAAGTCATCGGCCAGCACGCCCACCCCTGGCAGAACCTCCGCAATCTCTACGAGTGTATAAAACGATTCGGACATTGCCTTGAGAACCGTATACTCATCACTATCGCTGGCGGGCGGAGACTCTGCCAAATATCGAGATACAGCGTTTTGGCCGTTCTCACCATACTCATAAATGCAATAGTCCATTAGGATGGACATCTCGTCCTCATTTCCTAACACAAAGACGTCACCCTTCAGGATACCCAATTTTCGCCCGCATTCACCCATCGCTTTTCTGGATAACTGCTCGACCAACGTATTCTGCAGTTTCCGGTTTATCTGTCGAAATCTCTTGTACTTATTTACTAATTCAGAATATTCTGTCATACTCATGCTCTCATATACAATCCGCCGTTCACGGCGATATATTCGCCGGTAATAAAACCGGCAGCTTCGCTTGCCAAAAATAGCACTGCTTTTGCCACGTCCTCGGCGGCGCCGTTTCTTCCCAGCGGCGTCTGTTGGGCGGCAATTCTTCTCTGCTCGGCGGAGCTGAACCGCTGATGAAAACGCGTCTCGATAAAGCCTGGAAGCACGCTGTTTACTCGAATGCCATATCGCGCAAATTCCTTCGCCATTGCGATAGTCTCTGTAGCGACCGCTGCTTTCGCCGCGGCATAAAGCCCGGCGCCTTCGCCTCCGCCGGTATGGCCGGCAACCGAGCCGATATTTACGATACTTCCGCTACTATTTTTCAGATACGGCAAGGCTGCTTGAGTCACCAGAAACACGCTGCGAACATTGGTGGCAAATACATCATCGTGATACTTGATCGTAGCGCTCTCAAAGGGCTGCCTTTCAATGAGTGAGCCGGCATTATTAACCAGGATGTCGATGCCGCCAGCCTTTTTCGCGAATTGCTTAACCATCACAGCCACCTGCTTCTTGTCCCGCACATCCGCGCAAAGCAAAATGCCGTCGGCGTTTTCCTTAACCTGGGCGAGCGTTTTTTCGCCCCCGCGTTTTGTCCTGAAGTAATGGACTCCGACAAAGCAGCCTTGCCGGCTGAACATTACGGCCGTTGCCGCACCGATTCCGCTGCTTGAACCCGTAACTAATACCTTTTTGCCCTTGAGGTCTTGGTAGGTCATTTAGGTTCTTGTACGAGCAGCTGGTCAATCGCTGCGGTAAGCTCTTTCTTGCTGGTCAAGCCAACCCATTTTTTCTGAACTTGGCCGCTCTTGAATAAGATAGTGGTTGGTATCGCACTTATGCCGAATTCCATTGCGCTGTCACGAGCATCGTCGGTATTGAGCTTGCAGACTTTGGCCCGGCCTGCGTACTTGTCTGCAATTTCCTCCACAATGGTGGCCATCATTTTGCACGGTCCGCACCACGGCGCCCAGAAGTCGACCAGCACCGGCACGTCGGAGCTGTGAACAACCTGGTCAAAAGTGGCATCCGTTAGCTCAATCACGTTTTCAGCCATTATTTTATCCTTTCAGTCGAGCTCGAGCAGCAGGCCGCGGCCCAAATTGCGGCTGGACTTTTTTGCCCCTTATAATAGCTCGATCAGCAGCCTAAATCCAGCTTCTCTTGCAGGCATTTTGCACGCTTTTGCTCCGTTTACCATTGACCCGGGGCGAGCATATCACTGACGGGCTCGTTCCACCAGCTCGGCTCTCGCAAGTATTCTTTCAGCATCATGGCGGCAACGACACCATCTCCGACAGCGGTCGCCAGCTGCATGGCTGCCCCTATTCTGCAATCGCCTGCCACGAACACGCCGGGCACGGTTGTTCGAAGATATGCACAGTCGCACCTGACAAAGCCCTTTTCGGTAAGCTCCAAAAAACCCTTAAGAAAGCTGGTGTTCGGCTCCATACCGACAAATACAAATAAACCGTCGCAGGGGTAGTCCTGCTCCCGGCCTGTCTTGACATCCTTCAATCCGACCGACTGGACTTCGCCCCGGCCCTTTATGGCGGTTGCCGCCGTACTATACTTGACAATCAAACTGGAATTAGGCTCACCGGCCTTTCGCTTAAGCTCTTCAACCAGGACCTTGGTAGCTCTGAACTGGTCTCTACGATGGATAAGTGTGACCTTACGGGCGTACTTTGTCAGATGTAGCGTCTCTTGAAGGGCGGTGTTGCCGCCGCCCACCGTGACGACATGCTTACCCGTGAAAAAGGGGGCATCGCACGTTCCGCAGTAGCTGACGCCCGCGCCGCGGAAATCTTCTTCGCCGGGGATTCCGAGCTTGCGATAGCTGCTGCCCGGGGCGAGAATTACGGTCCTGGCGGTAAATTTATCATTATCACAGTAAACAGCGATGTTGCGGTCCGGCAGTTTCTCCAGCTTGGACGCCTCGCAACCGCTCTTTATCTCTGCCCCGAAGCTTTGAACCTGCTTGTGCATCTGTTCAATTAGGCCCGGACCATCAATTTGAATAATGCCGGGATAGTTCTCGATTCTGTTTGTCGTAGCGATCTGTCCGCCGGGCGTAAATTTCTCAAGGACCAGCGTTTTGAATCTATCGCGCGAGCTATAAAGAGCTGCCGCCAGGCCGGCCGGCCCCGCCCCTACGATAATAACATCATATACGCTGTCGGTCATTCCGAACCTATTCCCGCTTGCTGTAAATGCGGCTCTACTTTTTTCTTGATGTCAGACTCGAAATTCGGCGTAACGCCCGTGATTTGGCCTACAAGTCTGCCGGCCTTGTACAGATGTAATGTTGGTACGCTCATAATGCCGCGTTCGGTAGCTGTCCGGCGTGCGTCATCAACGTTCAGCTTGCACACCTTTAGTTTTCCGGCGTAGTCTCTGGCTATTTTTTCGATCACCGGTCCAGCCATTCGGCAGGGCCCACACCACTGGGCCCAGAAATCGACCAGCACCGGCGTGTCGGATTCCAATACTTCGCTCTCAAAGGTTGCATCGCTGACGTTAATCGGTTTGCCTTCTGCCATTTTCAAGCTCCTTGTTGCGAAAAAAGACCAAAAGACCAAGACGTAAGGTCAAAGCCAGATACTAAGGTGCAGGATGGTCTGTGTCAATTAGGTTTGCTCGTTTTTCGATTTGGGTGTGAACCTGCGGCAAAGCCGCGGCAGAAAGACCCCACGTAAAACGTGGGGCTAAATATTTTTTCATTTTCTTTTATTTATTTATTTATTTAGCCCCCGGTTTCACCGGGGGTTTCCGTTTCACCGGGGTTTTGATTTCGAACATATTTGACCCTGCGCTGCAACGTTTCCTGGTCAAAGCAGAATCTTTTATCATAGCCCTTTGTCCAGGTTTTACCTTCGTGCCCTGTGTCTTTAAACGCGAGTCGGGCAGCCTTCTTGTAGTAAGCGACAACATTGTTTATCGGCTGCGAATCATATTCGGCAACAATATGGACATGCGTTGCATTTACAGACATCGCAAGTACGCGCTGATTTTGCGATTGTGCTTCTTTGATGATGGCCTGTCGCCCTACCTGTTGTTGAGCCTTCGATAGTACGACTTTATCCTGCACCTGCAGTTGCTCGTTGGTCTGTTTGAGCGTTTCGTCGCCTGGCAAAATTCTTCCATTTTTCACATAGCCTCGTTCATCGCCTTGCAGCCAGGTACCGTAAGTTGTCCAGGTAATCATATATCCTAATGTCTTGGCCACAAATACTTCCTTGTATTTAGCCCCACGTTTCACGTGGGGTTCGTCCTTTTTCCAGTTTCACTGGGGGTTATATTTATTTCCACGTTTCACGTGGGGTTGTGATCCTGGGTTTTACCCAGGGTTCTCCCGCCCCCAGTTTCACTGGGGGTTTCTTCCTGTATTTGCTCCAGTTGCATACCGAAGCGGTCGAGCTTTT
>Ga0315296_10002360_pt1 | contig 16149 bp, 18 predicted proteins | sample YL17G14_18_MG_FD_203921 | JGI IMG/M metagenome (GOLD analysis project Ga0315296, IMG submission 203921) | Sediment microbial communities from Yellowstone Lake, YNP, Wyoming, USA - YL17G14_18 | ecosystem: Environmental > Aquatic > Freshwater > Lake > Sediment | place: USA: Wyoming | collected... | reverse complement strand
GGCTACTGCTTTGAGCTTCTTGGAACCCATAACAGCGCCGTAGCCGCCGTAGCCTGCTGCATGAGTCCACTTTGCGGTAACAGCGGCTGTCCGCACCTTGTTCTCCCCGGCAGGGCCAATGTACAAGAGTGCAGGTTCTTTCCATTCGCCATAAAGGGGATAGCGCTTCTTGAAAAGTTCTCTGCATTCTTTCGTGAGCACCTTAACCGTCTGCTTTGCATCCCTGCCCCAGATGTGGCTTGCGTCTCTCAACTCGATATCATAATCCTTGATGAGCAAGTAAACAGGTTTCTCTGATTCACCAGTCACTATTATGCCGTCGTAGCCAGCACATCTTAGCTCGACACCAAACTCTCCGCCTACAGTTGAACCCACGATGCCATTGCTCTGTGGGGACTTGCCAGAAACGCAGATTCTTCCTCCTGGAAAATATCCTGTTAAGGGGCCAGTTAGGAACAGAAGTACGTTTTCTGATCCCAGCGGGTCAACCTTCTCCCATATGTGGCCAAGTCTGTCCCAGAGGATTTTCGCTGCCAAACCTCGGCCGCCAATGTAGTCTTTTAGAATCGCATCATCAAACTTCACGTCTCTGATTTTCCTTGTTGAAAGGTCGACTTCCAAGAATTTTCCCGCATAACCCAAAATCACAAGTATTCCTCCCCTTGCTCGCCGTAGAGCTTTGCAGCCAGGTCTTTCGTCAATTCCTCTGGTGTGCGGGCATAGAGCTTGAATGAAATGTCTCTTCTGGCGACTCTCGTCAGCGCATTCCATTTTCCTTCTTGGCAGACCTTGACGCACTGCGGATCGCCTTTGCACAGGTCGCAAATCAGAGCATACTTTTCAGTTGGGTGCATATGCGGGATTCTTCCGGGACAGGCGGTTATGCATTTTCCGCAAGATATGCAGGCTGCAGTTTTCACTGCGACCGCGCCTGTTTTCTTGTTTATTGACAAGGCCTTTTCGGGGCATGCTTCAACGCATGGATAGTCCTCACATTGAGCGCATAGATGCGGAAACTCGAGGCCTGGCACAAGCATGAAAACCCTGACTCTTGAGGCTTCTGGCCATATGCGTTTTTCATGGGCAAGTGAGCACGCGATTTCGCATTTTCTGCATCCACTGCATCTAGAAAGTTCTCTTGCAATCCAAATTGGCTCTTTCTTGGCTGACAACCCTAGGCTCCTCTCAAAACGTTGTGGCTTTTCCTTAGGTTTTCTTGGATTTAAATCTGATGATGATTACGATAATGCCTTTAAGCATTGGTTGACAGATTGTGGTAAGATCGGCGTGCAGGTTTCAGGTCGGGATTGCTAGATTGGCAATGTGGTATGAGCTTCTAAGTCTTCTGGCTTCTTCTTTTATCCTGAACCTTATACCTTTTGCTGGTCCCTCAAACCTTCTAATCGCATCGAGCGCTGCCTTGCTCATCGATTCTGATCCTTTCACGATAGGGTTTCTTGTGGCCTTGGGTTCAGCCGCTGCAAAGTTCATTCATTACGTGGTCACCTTCTTCATTAGCGGTCACATCGGCAAAGAGCGCAGAGAACGTCTTGATGCTGTGGGATCGAAGTATGGGCGGTGGGCTTCTTTGGCGCTCTTCGTAGTAGCGGCTACACCGCTTCCCGACGAACCCGTTGTCATACCACTGGGTCTTCTGAAGTATAATCCCATTAAGTTCTTTTTGGCGTTCTTTGCGGGAAAACTCTCGATAACCATCGCTGGCGCTTACTTTGCCAAGACCAGTGAAGCGTTACTTGCGCCTTGGCTAACTCAGGAAGCTTTGGTAATCATTTCAATCGTTCTCACCATCGCTATCACTGTACTGTTGTTGAAGGTGGACGTAGTAAAGCTGGCCGAGAAGGTTCTGAAGAGGAAAATCGCTTGAACGGTCTTCCTTGTTTCGTTTGAAGGGTCGACATCTACCGCTCTTGCATCGAAAACGACTAAGGGACGTCTTAAGTTAAAATACTCAATCTGACAGAACAATCACAAGATACTTGGAGATCCGGCGTGATATGCGGATTATCGCTGATTTGCATATTCATAGTCGATATAGTCGAGCGACTAGCGAAAGAATGTGCACTGAGGAAATCGCGCGCTTTGCAAAAACCAAGGGCCTGAATCTTGTGGGGACTGGCGATTTCACACATCCTAAGTGGTTGCAGGAGTTGAAACGCGATCTCGTTCTGGACTCGGATACAGGTCTGTACAAGCTTGCCAAGAACATGGAGTTGCCGGTTCATTTTATGGCGACAACTGAGGTTAGCACGATATTTACTTTTGAGATTGAGGTCAAAAAGGTTCACCATGTCATCGTGGCGCCAAGTCTGGAAGCCGCTGCTCAGATCAATGACAGACTTGCTCGATACGGTGATCTGGCTTCCGATGGCAGACCAACGCTGAGCATGAGTGCGCCGCACTTGGTAGAGGAAGTCATGGAAGTTTCAAAGGAGAACATGGTTTTTCCAGCTCATGCTTGGACGCCATGGTTCAGCATCTTCGGTGCCTTCAGCGGGTTTGACAGTGTTGAAGACTGCTATCAGGACATGACGAAGCATATTCACGCATTGGAGACTGGGCTTTCTTCAGATCCGCCGATGAACTGGCGTTTGAGCAAGCTTGACCGTTATACTCTAGTTTCCAACAGTGACAGCCACAGTTTCTGGCCTTGGCGCATGGGCAGAGAAGCCAACGCGTTTGAGCTTGAGAGACCAAACTATCGCGGTGTTGTGGACGCTATTCGCTCGAAGGATGCAAGCTGTTTCAAGTTCACGATTGAGACTGATCCTGCATACGGCAAGTATCATTGGACTGGACACAGAAACTGCAAGATTTCATATTCTCCGAGAGAGGCCATCAAATTTGGAAACATCTGTCCTGTCTGCCGCCGAAAGCTTACCAAAGGCGTTGAACAACGCGTTGAGGAGCTGGCGGATCGACCAGCGGATTTCGTTCCCGAGAACAGTATAGGTTTCAGACGGCTGCTTCCGTTGTCCGAGATCATTTCAACGGTGCTCGGTGTTGACTCTCCAGCCATTCAAAGGGTGTGGGTTATCTATAATCAGTTGATTGAAAAGTTCGGCGACGAATATAGCGTATTGATGGATGTTACGAAGGAAGCCTTGGGCGCTGTCGTTGATGAAGCGGTTGCCGATGCAATCATCAGGGTTAGGGAAGGAAGGTTTAAGGTTACGCCGGGGTATGACGGGGTCTACGGGCAACTGGTGCTGTCAGAGCCTGAGTCTGATGTGAAACCTGTTTCTGAAAGAGTTCAACAGTTGAACCTTTCTGATTTTATGTGATGATGGCTTTCATGGGTTTTGAAGTGTAGTTCTGTTAAGCAGATCTACGACAAGCCTTATTAAGTCGTAATATGCAAGATACTAGTCTGCAGGGGAACATGATGCAAGCTCTACTACAGCAACAATACGGCAGCAACGACGGAAAAATCTCGCGAATCATAAACCGTGTCCTGAAGCAAGTGTTTGGCGAAGAGGCTACTCATCTCATATTGAAGCATTTGGAGCACAACTATTCGCTGAAGCCAAACCAAGTAGCCGAAAGAATAGACGTTTTCGCCAAAGGACTTGAAGATTTCCTGAATTCTGGCGCTTATGTCGTTGAGCGCAAGATTCTGGAAGACATTTACTCAAGCTATGGTTTGTTGCGAAGGCTCGAGCTGGAAAAGTGTCAAGACGGCTCGGATTTCGTCGGCCAAATAAGGTCAATCATGGAAAGAGCTTGATCTCCCTTCATCCCCTGCTATTCCTCTCTATTTCTGTTGGCAAGTACGTCATTTTTCCTCAGAGTAAGTGCTACGTTGGCGAGACCATAATGATTTTATAAAGCCATTCGGGTTAGACTTCAATCCAAGACTTGCACGTCAGAAGGGGGCAGACTTGAAAGATATTTTAGGCAAAGCCGTAGATGCCGGAGTGAAATCTGGCGCAGAGTATGTGGAGGCTCGTGCTCAGAGACTTTTCATGACCATGCTGGCGCTCAAAGAAGACAGGGTTGAAGCAGCGAAACAGAGCATTGAGGAAGGCGTTGCGGTACGAGTACTGGTGAAGGGTTCTTGGGGTTTCGCGTCGATTGGGGCGCCAAATGCTGGAACCCTGATTAAAGCGGTTTCAAGTTCCTGCAAAATGGCGAAAGCCGCCAGTTCAAGACTGAAAGATCCAGTGAGACTTGCTCAGACGAAAGCAGTTCAAGATAGGGTCGTGCTGAAGCCGCGGAAGAATCCATCGGAGATATCCGTAGAGGACAAAATAGAAACGACATTGGCCGCGAGCAACAGCGTTATGAGTTATGATGATCGCATCAGGAATTGCACGGTCGACTATCTTGATGTGAGCGGAACCAGCTTTCTGATGAACAATCTTGGCACATACATTGAGCAAGACAAGCTATACGTTTGGACAAGAATTACAGCCACTGCCTCAGAAGCGGGTGTTTTCGCATTCGGTCGAGAAGAAATAGGTTCCACTTCTGGCTACGAGGTTTTTGATGTCGAATCCCCAATGGAAGCCGGCGAAGGAGTTGCCAGGCGTGCGGTTGAACAGTTGAAGGCAAAACATCCCAAGGGAGGGGTGTTTCCTGTGGTTCTCGGGCCGCGGGTAGTTGGCACTTTTGCTCATGAGGCTTTTGGTCACTTGGCCGAAGCGGATCTGACATTGAGCGGTTCCGTTTTGGATGGCAAGCTTGGAAAGAAAATAGCTTCGGAAATGGTCACGCTTTATGATGATGGCACTATAGCTGGGGCGTTTGGCTCTTTCAAGTATGATGATGAAGGGGTTCCGGCTCAGAAGACTCAGCTCATCAGGGACGGCGTAGTTGTTGGTTTGATGCATAATCTTGAAACCGCGTACAAATTCAATGTCAAACCAACCGGCAACGCAAGAGCTGAGGACTTTCGCGTTGAGCCGATCATACGTATGCGCAATACGTTCATGGAGCCGAAGGATTACCAATTTGAGGAATTGGTGGAAGGAATAGAGTTTGGTTATTACCTCAAGAGTATTAGAGGCGGTCAGGCAAATGTGGATGGCACATTTCAGGTTGGCATTGAGGAGGCATATGAGATAGTTAATGGCGAAGTGCGTGAGCCTTTGCGTGATGTTTCCATTAGTGGCAACACTCTTGAAACCCTGCACAAAGTGGATGCTGTTGGAAAAGACCTTGAATTGTCGCCTGGCAGGTGTGGAAAGGGACAGACGGCTTTCATTTGCGATGGCGGTCCACATATCAGAGTGAAGGAGATGCTCGTCGGTGGCAGCACTTAGACAAGAGGAACTGCTTGAACTAGCAGAGAGTGCCGTCAATTCTGCATTGAGGAAGGGGGCTGATGAGGTCGAAGCTGTGGTATTTCAGGAATCAACTACTTCTGCGGGCATTGAGCGAGGGCAGATTGTCAAAACATCTAGAACGCTTGATCTTGGGCTGGGCATGAGAACTATCATAAGCAAGGCAGTTGGCTTCGCGTACACGAATGTTCTGAGCAGCAGAACGGCAGTTGAAAACACAGTTCGAAAGTCTTTAGGTTTGGCCAGAGCCAGCAAACCATACAAAGACTGGAAGAGCTTGCCAGCTGGGAAAACACCTTCTTCTCCAAATAACACTTACGACAAAAGAATCGCCAACCTTGAATCTGAGGATCTTGTTGAGATTGCCTCAATTATGTTGGATGCTGCAGCGAGAACCGACGATCGAGCAAACCCTGTAGAGGGAGGCGCGAATGCCTCATGCAGCTTTGTTGCAGTGGCAAACTCGAATGGGATTCTGGGTTCTGACCTTGGGGCAATCGTTGGTTGTAGCTTGGCAACCGTAGGCAATGATGCAGATGACATGACGCCTGTTTGTTTCGATTTTGACTTTCAGAGAACGTATGCGATTGATCCTGAACGAGTAGGTAAAGAAGCGGCGCGGCTGGCCGTTTCGGCGCTGAAGGCCAAGCCTGTTGAAACGAAAACGACCCAAGTCATATTCACTCAGACTGCGTTGCAGGAGCTTCTGTATTTCACTCTGATTAATGCAGTCAGAGCGGACTCGGTGCAGAGGGATCAGTCAGTTTTCAAGGGCAAGATAGGCGATATAGTTGCATCCGAACATGTGACCATTTATGACGACGGCTTACTTGATGGTGGTCTTCGAAGCGGCAAGTTTGACGCTGAAGGCGTTCCACATCAGAAGACTCTGATCATTGAAAAGGGTGTTCTTCGAAACTTCATATATGACAACTATACTGCCAAGAAGGAAGACCGAGAAAGCACGGGCAACGCCGCAAGGGCAGGGTATTTTTCGACCCCAACAGTTGAAGCTACGAACTTCCGCATAACCAGCGAAGGTAAATTGCCTGAAAGGCTCATCGAGGAAGTTGACGATGGACTCATCGTGCATCTACTGCAGGGTGCTCACAGCAGCAACCCCGCGAGCGGTGATTTTTCTGTCGTTGCTGCTCCAGCTTGGAAGATTGAGAAAGGCGAAAGGACCTTTGCCGCGAAAGGCGTGATGTTGGTCGGCAACGTCTTTCAGATGCTTAAGAACGTTTCAGCGTTGGCTAACAATGAGCGGAAGCTTGACCTGCTTGTTGCCCCTTGGGTACTCGTGGAAAACGTTAAAGTCATAGGAAAATAAATAACGTAGACTTCAGTTAATGGCTTGGAAGAGGCGAAACGTTTGGCGAAAGGCAGCATCAAAAAGTACTTGCTTAAGTATAACACGCCCCGCAGAATAGTCCAACTACTCTCTTTCATATTTCTCAGCGCGATCGTCTTCAATCTTGGCGCTTTGCCGCTTACGCTTCCGGTTCTGTGGACATGGAGTCTTCCCCAAAACACGGTTGGAGATGCCTTCACGGCGATACAGTTCGCGTTCTATGACACTGCATTTCCATGGCTTGCTTTTGCCTCATTCTTGCTTGCAGGCGTGTTTATCGGCAAAGCCCTTTGCGGCTGGGTTTGTCCTTTCGGCTTCGTTCAGGATTTGATGGGTTTCATCAAGCGTAAGAAGAGGGATTTTTCGCCGAGAAACCATGAAACTTTCCTTTACGGGAAATACCTTGTCCTGGGTCTAGCTCTGTTCATCAGCAGCACGTTTGCTGTTACGAAGATCTTGGGATTAAGCAAGAATTACGAGTCGGCGATGGGCTTATTCACGAAGGCACCGTTCACTACAGTAAGTCCTGGTGAAACGCTGTTTGGGGCATTGCCGAGAATGATTTTGGGTTTTCGTTACGCCGTATTTGAGAAGCCGGCGATGGAAGTCATCGCCGGACTTGCAAGTTTGCCTGTGCTTTTCTGGGCGCAATTCGTTATCATGGTGTTGGTTTTGGCGTTTGCGGTTTTGGTTCCGCGAAGTTGGTGTAGATACCTTTGCCCTCACGGAGCTATCATGGCAGTTTTGAACAGGTTCAGTTTTCTGGGTTTGCGCAGAGACCCGGTGAAATGCGCCAAGGGCGGATGCGGCATGTGCGTTGAAGCCTGTCCGATGCGTGTGCCGATAACCGATTTGCCATGGGAGAAGTTCAGCCACGCTGAATGCATCTACTGCATGAAATGTGCAGACGCATGTAAAGACCATGCAATCAAACTTAGATACCCATAAAGACTGCTCTGATGCAATTCTCAAGAGTTCTGAGCGTGCGTGTGTCCCACGGATTTAGACCCTATAGCTATTAGGTTCACGTTTTTTGCTTCAAGCAACCTGTTGACAGATCCAAATGGGCTTCCAATTCAGTCACGACTTCTCGCGCGCTGCTAGTCCAGTTTGGCTGGTCTTCCTGTTCAAGGCTTCAATCTGAAGCCGACATTCTTGAGGGCGTCCAAAACCAGAAACGTGTCAGTCTCCCGCGTTTTTCCGCCCCAACTTCCATCTTTGTTCTGCCTTCTGACGATCGACGGGGTTGCTTTTTGAAGCTGCTCTCCTGCTATAGCGTTTTTCGCCCTGGATAAAGCATGAAAAGTGTGATAGAATGGGAACCCCTTCCACGCTCCAGTCGGCGTCTGCAGCTTCGCCAGGCGCTCTAAGCCTGCTTGAACCTGTTTTGATTCTTTGCTTAATGGATGCTCTATCAGTACGCGCAGGACGTTGATTGTGCACCACGCAGAGCACCACGTCGGTGTCCAGAACTGAAGATAGGATCTGACTGTTGTTTGAACTGGCTTGTCGTGATCGAACCCGAACATGTGCAGCAAGTGGACTGCGTAGGTTGTTTGATAGAAAATAGTGCAGCCTGGTCCGAATTCTCCGTACAGCGTTGAGCGCATCAGGCTTGGGTCTCTTCGGTTGCTCGAACAGAAAAATCCCGCATGGCCTCTGTACTTTTGGTCTTGGATCGACAGGATCCAATCCAGCCCTTTCTTGACTGCTGGGTCTTTGGCATCGTACCCCAGAAGGGCAAGATCCCAGACGTGGTTAGCAGTTTCAACGAAGAGTTGGCTCCAGCTTCCGTCTTCATCTTGGGTCGCAATCGCCTTGTCGTGCAGATTTCGTTTCAGCGCAGTATCATCCTTAGCTTCTTCTTTGAAAACCTCTTTTCGCAGGTAGATGCCGATAGGTGATTTCAGTCGTGTGGCATAGTTCGCTGGATTAGCCTTCAGCGCATCGGGAAAATCCATAGTTGACACAGTCTTTTGTTGTCCCTTGTGCTAGCGATAAAAGGCTTTCGACAGTGCGCGAGAGAGCAGGGACTAGCTGATTACTGTGATATATTAAAGATATGGGGCCCCTCTTTTGAGGAATCAGATTCGTTTTGGGCGCCTATTTTCAGACTTGGAGTGCCTTCCGAATTCTTTCAAGGTTTCCTGTGGCTACTGGCTCGTTTGACAGGAATTCCTTCAGTCTGTCGCATGGGTAACTGCTGCAGTGGGCACAGGTTCTGACGTTCTTTTCCTCGGCGCAGGGTCTTATCTTGCAGATCTTTCGGCACCAACCGGAAATCGTGTCAGACTTGCATCCGCGGCAGTCAATGTCTTCCGGTTTGAACTCAACCTTGAGCCCTTCAGTCCATTGTTTGGCTATCTGCCCTTTCCATTCAGAGTCTTTCGTTTGAGTCGCTTTGAACGCTCTGCATTCGTTGCAGTCCAATCCACAATAGGCAATCATTTCAGACATTATTCCGTATCCTCATTGTCTGACGATACCACGTTTTGAATGACTGTGACCGGCGAGATAAGCATTATGCGGTGACGTGATGGTGGTTCAACCGATTCATCTCTGCGTAGATGTTCGTTCTTCTGGTGTGAGCTAAGAAAGGGCGGGTCTCGGCTGTTTGATTTCTTGGCGGGATTTGCAGCTCAAATGCATATGGCCTGAGCCAACTCTTCAAAGACTATCCATCAACTAGATGGTGTTTGCTTGCGGTTGTCCCGTTGAATCAACGTTTGGTCTTTGGAAGTCGAATTTTCCCCAGAATACTCGTTCGAAGCGTCTGAAGTTTGTGCTTTGACAGATGTGCTGTGAAACCGTGTTGTCGGTTTTGATGTGGACGAGCAGTTTGCGGTTTTGGATTAGGACTTTCTTGCACATGTCTAGGTGGACTTTTCTGCCAAGTCCTTGCTTTCGGTGTTCAGGGAGCACTTTGAATCCGCCCATGTTGATGTGGTGAGGAGATTGTCCGTAACAGAATGCCATGGCGATGGGTCGTCCTTCTTTGTTTCGGATGCAGGAAGTGGGCATCGATTCGATACAGTGTCGGATGAATTCTAAGGATTGGTCGAATTTGTAGTCCCAATGGTCATTCACGAATGGAGCATCTTCCACTGTGAGGGAATCGAGGGTTGGGGCTTCTTCTAGCAGCTTGTTCAGTGTCCAGATGTGGCAATCAGCGGAGATTATGACTGGAGCAACATGCTTTTCCAACAGGGGTATGAACTTGTTTTCTACGCAGAACAGTTCTGTTTCAGGCTGGTTTGTGGGGATGAATTTGAGTAGCGGAATCAGGTCTTCTTCTTTTTCTGCCCAGAGCATGACTGCCCAAGCGACGAAAAGAACGGCTGAGTTGTTCACGTAGCAGTGAACCCCTTCCTCTTCGAGCATGTCAAGGAGTTCGTACATTCGCATGGTGCTTCTTGGCGAACGATCCAGAGTCGTCTTTATCTGATTTTGGTCTTTTGACTCCATGTAATGTCCCTTGATTGGCGTTTGAGGATGGTATATAATGAATGGGCTATTTCTTAATCTCTTCGTTCTGTACGACTGGAGGTTTTGTGAAAAGCCTCTATGAATGTTACATGAGTGAAATGAAGATTCCAAAGTTGCAGAATGGACCAGAAACAAGAATCGGAAACTTTGATTAGTTGAGAGGCTCTGCTGTTTGCTATGTTTTTAAGGCAAGAAAGACAAACATGGAATCCTCGAATTGTAGGCACGAGCTAGATATCATGGTCTACGAAAAGATAAGACGCAAGCAGGCACGGAAGGATTTTCTCCTTGGTGGCTTGGTTGTTTTTCTTCTTGTTTTGTTGTGCATCTCTGTAATCGCTTTCTGGGTTACGGGTTTCACAACTCCTCAAAATGCGGACTTCAGAGACTGGCTCGCTCTTGTTTCTTCCATCATCATGCTAGTGGCTATTATCTGTTTTGTCTTGCTGATTTTATACACCCTCCTGAAAGATAAGGATGCTCGCGCGCGTCTGTTTGAGGTGTTCAAAACAAGGGTTTAGGTTTTTAGAACGTGGATTGCGTGTGCGCGCTGAGTGAGTATGAGCGAGTGTGTATGAGTGAGTAGGAGTTAGTGTGGTTGAGAGCGTAAACGTCTGGGTTTGGGATAAAACTTTACCCCACAGTACGGGAGAAGTGTGTTGTCAAAATATCGGTCTCTTCAATACCTTATCATGAGCTTTAAGCGATTGGTTGTGCCCAGAAGCTTTTTGAGTATTCGCCTAGTACGTTGTTGTATATTGTTTTTGTTTGTTGTGCTATTTTTTCCCAGTCGTATTTTTCTTGTATTCGTTTGTATGCGTTGTTTCTCAGCCAATTCGCATATCCATCATCGGTCAACACCCTGGTTATTCCCCATGCAAGGGAATCAGGGTCATTTACGTAAGTCTTGACACCGCAGGCATCGTGCTCCACGATCTCAGACAGTCCGCCTGTTTCGGAAACCACGACAGGACTCCCAGCCGCCATGGCTTCCAAGGCCACAATTCCAAACGGCTCAAACAGCGACGGCACAACCGAAACGGCTGCGCATCTCTGCAGCCGCCTCAACGTGTCATCGTCCACAAACCCGGTAAACATAACCTTCTCCGCAATCCCCATTCCCTTGACCAAGCCCGAAAGCTGATCCTTCATGTACCCATTCCCTACGATCACCAGCTTCGCATTCACCTTGTCCAAAACTTTCAGCATCGCATTCACAAGCACATGAACGCCCTTCTCGTAAACAAGCCTACCCACAAAAAGCACGATCTTCTCTTCGGGAAGGGCAAACCTTCTTCGGAATTGGCTCAAATCCTCGCCATCATACTTCCCATAAACTTCATAATTCACACCATTGGGAATCATAACCATCTTGTCCCACGGCAAACCAAACGCCCACTGAACATGCCCAATCATATAATCACTGCAGCAAATCACCTTCCAAGCCTCATACGTCAACCAAGCCTCAGTCTCATGAATCATACGCTCATAATCAAAATGAATCCCATTCCGCCTACCGATCTCCGTGCTGTGCATCGTTGCAAAAAACGGTCTTCTAAACACATGCTTCAAGCCAATGCCAGCCGTAGCCACGAGCCAATCGTGAGCATGAATAATGTCAACCTTTCCGCGCAAACTGTGGATTAACGCAGCGGCCTCCTTTTGCATATTCACGTTCATCAAGTAAACCCAAGTCGCAAAATCAGGTGAAGGATTCTTGTAAGAGTCGATTCTGTAGACTTCGATTCCATCAACAACTTCATGCGCTGGCGCACCGGGAAAATCGCAGGTAACCACGTAAACCTTGGTTCCATTTCTGGCCAAGCTCTTCGACAAATAGTAAACGTGCGGCGAAATCCCTCCGATTATTCTGGGTGGAAACTCCCACGTTAGCATCATAACAGACAGGTCTTGGCTCATTTGGAACCCTCGCCTTCAGTAACGTTCCTGTAGGTTTCCAGAATTTCTTTGATCCACGTTGCCGATTCCTTTGGGATAACCCCTATCTTCTCAACAGGCACCTTGTACACTCTTACAACTTCATCCCGCATCCACTCCGACTTAACAAGCAGCTTCTTGGCCTCATACATCCCCAGCCACTCAATACTCTTAATCGCCATGTTAAACGGCGAATTTGCACCATGCGAACGATGCTCCTCCAGACTGTCGATAGAATAGACAAACGGCAAATCAAACGCCTTTTTCAAAGTGACTGCGGCGGGGATGAAATGCCAGTCGTGTGTATCTATCAGTTCAACCTTCTTGCCCAAATCGTAGTAGACGTTTGCAGCTACTCTCTCAACTTCCTGGTTCAAAGTGAGAACCCAAGTCAAGACTCCAATGTGCGTTCGAACTTGGTTGGTCACTCTCACAGTCCTGACGCCGTCAGAATCATCGTGGCCTCCAGTCAGGTAATCGTGATAAGTAACAACGTACGTCTGCACACTGTTCTTGACAAGCTGTCCAGCAAGCGTCTTGACATAATCAGCAAGCTGACCGACAACTCTCGGCGGATACTCCCATGAAAAGAGTATGACATTCATCAAGCGCTCACTACGTGAAAAGTGCACAAACCTTTATGATTCCGCGACCAGTCAAATAGTACCGTTTCTTTCCTTCATTGTCAGAAAAACTCTCTGCAAACCCATCAGTCTTGTAACCGTCGAGAACTCTTTCAACTTCACCCAAGTCAATCTGCATTACCTGAGAAAGCTCCTCGCTTCTTCGGGCCAAGTCTGGGGCCGTCGCGCACAGATTATGCAAAGTCTGCAAGATCTTTTCCGAAAGTGGAAGTTCCTCTCGCAATGTCTCTCACCTTATGTGTCGTTCGAAACTAGTCTTAACACAATCTTCTTATAAAGACATGCACAAAACCGGAGACGGCACTCACACGTTTCAGGGACAACGTATGTCGGCGTACACCACGCCGCGCCAGTTCTTTCCTCTTGTTCTCGAAGCCACTTTTCCAAACCGATTTTCTGAAGGCGTTTGCCGTCTTGAATCAAGGTCGGATAATGCTCCGCCAAGTCTTGAATCAACTTACACGGGTACTCTTTACACTCCACGCAAACGTCCATGGCTTTGTGCCTAGCGCATTCGCGTATCTTGCAATCTGGCGGTCCACCGCCAGTTCTGCATGTGCAGTCTGAATCAGCCAGTCCTTGAAGAAATCGCCAGAACGGTTGAAAAGTGTCCTTCAAGTTTGGCACAAACTGATACCAATTATCGTAGCCTTCTTCGTGGAGACTCTTCTGAAGCTGCCGCGCCTCCTTTGGGATGCGACTGCGTTGTGCACAAAGTCCGCAGAACAAGCCGCAATAGGCTACATGACGAAGGGACTCTTGGCTTTTCATGGTATACGAAAACAGGTTGATAGGATAAAAGCGTTCTCAGAAATATCTCGTTGACGTCTCTATCTGTGCGTTCAGTTCCTCGAATCTCTCCTTTACAGCTCCAGCCAAGGCTTTTGCGAGAGGTTCTCCTTTAAGCTTAGAAAGCCTCAGCTTCTTCAACTGACCTGCCAGAGTTTTGTCTCTGAGGGATTTCTCGGCCCACTTCTCAAAGTCGCCTCGACTGTTGTGAAACTCTAAGGATTTTGCACTGACCTTTTGTAAGGCTTTTGCCATTCCTTTCATTGTCCAAGACATCACGCCCGTGTAGTGTTTTTCCTCTTCGCCAGTGTAAAATAGAAACGGCTCGTCTGCGGCGACTGCTTCAAGCCTTACTCTGTTCTCGAAGTCAAATATCGCTGCCTGTCCATTCACATAAGCATCAATTGGCGTGCCGAACGGACTGAAATAGGAATGCACCTCGCCCGGGGCTCCGCCGGCAGTAAACATGTAATAGAGGTGATCGCTTATTTGGAAATATCTCCACATCTTCAGAAATTCCTTGTCACCTGTTTCTTTGACGATCGGTTCGATCCTATGAACATTCGTGTAGTAAGCCCACTGCATCGTATTGCCGATCCAGCAGCTAGCATCCCTTTCTAGGTCAGCCCATGAAACTGTTCCGCCCAGCTCAGGGACATCAATCTCTCCTGCAGACGTGTATTTGTCAACAACTTCCGATGGCGTAGCCATGTGCAGATGCCACCATTTCAGGATTTCATTTGGCAAGTGCCTCAGAAAATCATGTATGCCCGTTTCTGGCCAGTGGTGCTCGCCGAAGGTTTCGTAGTCTGGAAAGATGTTTACGCAGTTGCCCTGTGTTCCTGCCAGCCAGGTTGCATACTTGTCTGCAGTTAGCGGCCATTCGTTCCACCATCTTGCCGAAAACCTGAAACCAATGTCGTCAGTCAGCTTGTAGTTCCGCAGTAATATCTTGAGTGTCTTGCAGTCTTTGGGGGAGTACAGATGGTTCGGGGATTTTCCATGCAATATCCTTTCAACGCCTTCTGTAAAGATACCCTTATATCCCATCTTTTCAACGGTTCTCGCGACAGCATTATTGTATAGCAGCTCGGTATTCTCAAAAACGTTGGGTGAGTAGTCGAGTAGATCCCTGATGCGTTGGTGATGCATGTCTACTTGTTCAATAAACTCCTCTCTATCGGGATAAAGACTGGCAAGTGAGTGGTAATAGGTTTGATTCAGGAATTCCACGCAGCCGGTTTGTGCAAGCTGCTTGAATGATTCCAGTAGATCTTTGTTGAACATTTCACATTGTTCCAAGAAAACGCCGGAAAGACTGAAGGAGACTTTGACGTGTTTCTTCTCTCTCTTGTGTTTGTCAATCTGCTCAAGCAGTATGCCGTTTGATGGAAAATAGCACTTCTTGCAGGCTCTTTCAAAGACCTCTCGGTTTACTGCATGATCAAGATAGTAGTCAAAGAGTTCTTGTTTTTTCTTGCGTTTGAAAAGGCTGTTTTCCCAGAAGAAATTTCTTTTCAGTCGGTGTGGTTGATGTACTTCGAACACGAAAACAATGTCTGTCAAAGTGTCTTCCTCTTCCTCATCCTTTATCGGTTCATTCATTATTTCTGATTTGCTGTCTGCCCAAGTAGCCGTTGGGCAGAATTAGACTAGATTCGGATTGTGGATTCATAATTTATTTATTAATAGTGCTCGATTGAATGCTAACCATAAAGGTGAATTCGTTTGTCAATTGAGAAGATCAAGATAGAAAGCCAACAGGAACTGGAGCAACTGCTAACGAAAGATCTTAACATGATCGAGAAGGATCTGACTTTGATCTGCAACAACATTCCAGTAAATGACAAAACGACTGTAGATGTCTTATGCCATGACAGCAATGGGCAACTCGTCATAGTGCAGATGAACGTCAACGAAGACGACGTCATGCTGCTGCAGGGAATACAAAGCTTGGATTACGTTGACAAATTCAAGTCGTTCTTAAAGGCGACCTACAGCAAGCACAAGATTGACGACAAAGAAAAGCCAAGACTCGTGCTCATTGCACCAAGCTTCTCGGACGCTGTGCGACGCGCCGTTGAGAGCATGAAAGGCATACGAATGGATCTCTTCGAATGGGAATACCTGAAGCTCGGAGACCACAAAGGCCTCCGCCTCCAATCTATTTTTGCATACACGCCATCAGAGAAATCAGTCGAAAAGCAGGTAGAGAAACTAAAAGAAGAAAAACAGGAAGAGAAAAAGCGCGAGCCAAGGACGCCAAAGAAGAAAGAGACCGAACCCAAACCCGAACCGATGCCTGAAGTCAAAGAAGAGCCCGCGATAGAGCCTCCGAAACAGTCGGAAGAGCCAAAGAAGGAAGAGCCGCAGGAACCGGAGCCGCCACAGGAAAAGCCAAAGGAAACATGGCCAAGCTTCTCACATAAAGAAGAGCCTCAGAAAAAGAAGCTGAAGCTATTCTAGACGATCTCCTGTTGATTTCAGCTCCCTTTCTTGGATTATTGTAAGACTCTCGACGTCGCTCATGAGGTGTACCAGTTGAGAATAGGCTTTTTCGTCTGGGAATATCCGCCTGCACTAGTTGGCGGTCTAGGCACATATGCCGAGTACATTACCCGCGAGTTTGTCTCAATGG
>Ga0315296_10002358_pt1 | contig 16154 bp, 13 predicted proteins | sample YL17G14_18_MG_FD_203921 | JGI IMG/M metagenome (GOLD analysis project Ga0315296, IMG submission 203921) | Sediment microbial communities from Yellowstone Lake, YNP, Wyoming, USA - YL17G14_18 | ecosystem: Environmental > Aquatic > Freshwater > Lake > Sediment | place: USA: Wyoming | collected... | reverse complement strand
TCTTCCTTGCACTTGCCGCCGCATTTCAGGCAACGATGTGCCTTAATTAGCTTCCATTCTTTTGCTGTCTTCATTCTTTTTTCACCTCTTTTAGTTCGCAATTCTGGTTAGTTCTCGTGGTTCAGCTTTAACTTTTCCGCAAGAACGAAACTGGCTTATAGGAATAGATAGAAAAGACCCCTTGTGATAGAAAATGAGTAACGCTAAACCATTAAGATGCCAGAAGTGCGGAAAGCCCTTAGGTTACGTGACCGTTCTCGCAAAAGGTTTAACACACCTACCGCAGCCGTTTCAAGATGTGAAGTTGGTTGGTATTTGCATAGAATGTTTCGAGAAGAGAAAATAGTCAACGGTTCAAACTGGCTTAGAAAGACTGATAGAATTAACCTCTATTTCCCCGATTTCAACTTGACATTAGCCATTGCGTAGATGGCTCTTTTTGTTTCATGCATGAGGTCGAGGTCTTTTTCCATAACGAACGTGTCAACGTCTGAAAGCGTCAATCTCTTTAAGTTGTTCATTCTGGCAAAATCTACGCATTGACTCACTAAGGAAGGAAGTTCTTCCTTTTCTTTTTTTAACCGTTCCTTTCTCTGGTTTTCTTCGTCTCTACGTATTTCTCTCTCAGCAAGCATTTCAGCTTTCTCAATCTTCATTTGAATATCTGACGGCATCTGATACTTTTCAATTCCCTTGTCAGACCAGTAGTAGTGCGATATTGAGTGGAAAAAGTGCTCTTCTTCTGGAAATTCCCTTTTCTTGAATTCAAGAATTTCTACCGCTATTTCTTCTGGTGTTGATGTTTTCAGCCATTTTGGAACGTCCACTTCTTCTCTTTCCGTGCCTTCTCCTGATGGGGAAATGCCTTCTTCTGGAAGTTCATCGCCTTCGGACATATACTGTAGATAGGAAACAAGGAGGCATTTTTCATCTTTCCACATAACGCATTCGTTACCATGACAATCTTCTTTGAAGAAAGGGCACAGAGTTTTCATCAAATTTCTACCTTCTTTAGGTCTTCGAAAATCTCATTTATCCTTTCATTAATGGTTCTCTTGAGGGAGTTGGAGAAACTAATCAGTTCATCGAGTCTGTTCTTGCATGTCGTTCTAAGTCCATCTGCAATGCTTTGTATCGTATCAATGGATTCAACATTCTTTTGGAGTTCAATGACATGATTGTTTACTCTAGTGATAATTTTGCTGATTTCTTCTCCTTTCAGTTCCTTCTTTCTCATGGATTCCAGTTCAGTTATTTTCTTGACTACATAGTAAGCAAAAAGATGCCCAGACCAGTTCAGTTCGCTGTTGTTCACGAATACGGCTGTCTTACTCATTTCAGTTTTGATAGTAATACAGCTAGAACACTTCGCGATTCCAGAACGCATTGAAACGAAAATTCCGTATCGAGTTCCACGTCTTTCAACATCTCTCCAAAACTTGTCAATTTCCTCAGAAGGAACTGTGCCACTGTAATCTTTAAGTTCGATTAGAATTGGAGTCTTAGTATCTGATGTTGTGGCTAAAATGTCTGAATACTTCCCTATTCTTGAAACGTCCTCGAATGAGTCATCCATGAAATGCTCCTTAAGACTCTTGAAAATGGTTTCTACCGTGATTTGTCCTTTCTTTGCTGGTGTTGCTATTGTGGGCACTATCAGCTTCAATTGCTCTCTGATCGTTTCTATGTCGGCTCTTAGTGGCGAGAAGAAATCTTCAACTGTTTCTTTCCTAGTTCCTATTGTGGCGTGAGAAACTACCATTTCACCAAGAATAAGATATGTCTCGATTACCTCATCTCTGTGCTTGACTGGAATACCTTTAACAATCTCTATGGCTCTGGGGTCTTTCAATGTCAGTTTGAGATTCATTTCTTTAACAGAAGACGAAATTGGCATATTCCATCGAGTATTCAGAAGGAGTTTAGTCTATTTCTGTCTTGCTAGTCTTGTTCTTCGCTCTCTAGCTATTCTCTGGGGCATTTTTCACGCAAAATGAGCACAACGGACGCTCATCGCCCTGAAAAATGTTATAGTTTCTTTTGATTTCTCTTTCGCAACCAGAACCTTTACTTCGGTTATCCACTTTCCCTAAGAATCAACAAGTGAAACCGATATTTGAGAACCGATAGAATACTCTTCTATTCCTTCTTGCCTTCTGCTAGGATAGACCCTTTCTGTGTTTTCATGTTTTGCAGAGCAATGCTCTTGTAGTGCGAAATATAGCGTTTCTGGTATGGTCAGGAAAAGTGGACGACAATGTCATTCTGAAGACTCAAGAATGAATTGAAACTAAGTCTACTCAGATGCGATAGCCGATTAGACGGAGTTCGTAAGTTATCCTTGACCAAATAGGTTTGAGATGATTAAGTAAATCCTGAACCGTAATCTCGCCACTTTCAGCAAGGTTTGGCAAGTGGAACTTCAATTTCATAATCAAATTAATAGAACTCGGCTTCTCATTTCTGTCAACAAAGAAGTCCAAGTCGAGCCTTCTTTCAAGGTTAATCATTGAGTCGTAGAAACCCCGAATCTTTTTGTCGCTTGGTCGTCCGCCCCATATGAAGAATGGTTCGGTGAAGAACTCCGAAGGAAGGGTGATAGTGAATGAATCATCCCCATACAGGAAAAAGATGCCATTAATGTCAAACACTTTCCTGTTCAGACAGCGACTGAGTCTTCTCCTTAAATCCTCATCGGCTTTGACTTCGACATACTTTTTCTCCAGCAACTCTTTGCATATATCTTCGCTCATGTGTTATCACATCGCCAAGCAGAATTAACCTCTACCACTCCCTAAATATTAGTTTTGTTCGGTCCGCAAATTGAGCCTGAAAACCTAAAAGTTCTCCTAATAAATTTACAAAGTCTTAGTGAACGTAGCCATGAGCATAGCGCGCGCAAAATAGAAACTGGCTCAAAAACCGTGATAGAAGAAAATTCTATTGCGGGTTGAAGCTCTTTTCAAGCGTTGCCACTAGGTCCAATATTTGTTGAAAGTCCTTCTCGTCTATTTCCTTTTTTGTGGCTATATGATACAAAGAATGGGTCATATCATTAGCCTTTTCCTTGAATCCTTCCGCAAGACCACAAATCCTCTCAGCGAGGTCTTTTTCGGGTAAGAAATCGTTTGAGAAATTCCTGAAATTCGTGAGGATTCTCTCAAAGTCCAAGTATCTGTTCTTGCTAAAGTCAAGATATTTTTCTCTATGTTGTTTTGACCTGTCTGGATATTTCTTCTTGAGAATGTGGTGAATAATAAGATTCTCTAGCACTTTTCTGCATAGGATGAAAGTAGCGGTGTAGCATTGATTTGTGTATGTTTTGTTTATCTCGTCAAGGTGTGCTTTCAGCCATTTGTCATCTGTGTCGTATCTAGCGATTATGATAATCTCTTTTCCTTGTCTCAGTTTGGGAAAACGAATTTTGACCGTTTCCATTGGTAGAGTCTTCAAAGAATCTCTGTCTTTTTCGTTCAAATATCTCTGGATGCTTTCGCCGTGCTTTTTGGCGAAGACTTCTGCCGCTGCATTAAGAGTGAGAGAGGGATTGTCTCTTCTCAATTTGGATATTAATGGTCGGATACTATCTTCGGCAACTTTTCCTACGAGTTTCTTTTCTAGGTTTGTGAGAATTCTCGAATCTAGTTCTGTCTTCCTCGGTCTTCGAAGTTCTTTCTTCTTCATTCTTCGTGCCTTTTGGGCTTAAGTTTCTTGAATGGAAGCATTCTTTCTATTGTATCCTCGCTTATGCCTAACACTTTGGCAGTTTCCTTCAACGTTAACCCAGACTTGGCGAGTTGGACGACTGCCAGAATGTCTAGTTTTCTGAGTACCTCATCAAGTTTCTTGGTCGTAGTTCTTTCACTCATCTAAGTCCTCTCGTAAACAGTTCTGTTCTTGATTTTCACAGAGCGTATGACCCCCTTCCTTCTTAGTTGGGTCAATAGGAAGTTGACGTTGTTGCTGGTTTTTCCAGTTTTTGTTGCCATTTCCACAATCGTGTTCTTTCGGTCACAGAGTTTCAGCATTTTCTTTTCTTCCTCTCCAAGTTTCGGCTTAGGCATTAGGTTTCTTTGGAAGTTCACGAGAGTATCTAACTTATCATCAATGCTCTTCACTAAATCTATCAATTCTTTGAATTGCTTACTGCTTTTCTTGCTGGGCATTTTCTTCGCTCACCTCAGATTGTGGTGATTTCACCTTTTCCCGCGCTATTCTCTTCCAATCTTCTGGGACATAATCAATTACCCTTTTTGGGTGACCGCCTTTGCCGCTCTCTTCTTCGAGAAGACCAAAATTCATGCATTCGTCAATGAAGAAGGAGACGGTTCTTTTCGGTATTCTGGTTTTCGTTGCGATTTGCTCTCTTGTTAGTTTCCCTTCACAGGAAACCCATATTGTTTTTCTCTCGTCTGTTGATGCGACCTTCTTGACTGAATCAATTACTACAGAACCAGCAACAAGTTTGGCATATTTGGAGATTTGGAATAGAATTTCCTCTGATTCGATTAGTTTAGTTTTGCCTTTTGGCTTTCTGGGCATATGCAGAACTTACGTGACTATATATACTTAAGACCTTCGGGCAACTGGTTTTCGTTGCCGTCTCAGTCAAAATCATCTTTTCCTAAACCGTTTTCCACAAAACCAAAAACTGGCTTAAAAAGAGCGATAGAAGGAAATTCCATTTCAATATCCTAATGCTTTAAGAAGTTGGTATTCAGAAATAACATCACCAATTGCATATTCATAAAAAAGCGTGTTTTTTTGTCCACCACTCTTAACAAATTCCAGATATGCATCATAGATAGCGTTGCCACCTGCTATTTTGTCAAGAGCATAATTGTATGAAAAATCCTGACTCCATCCCCTGTTTTCTACTAACTCTTTAGCCTTTGCTAAGGCTTTTTCTTTGTGTGCTTCCATAGATTTGTACTTCTTGGCTTTCTCATTCATTCTTTGTTTATGAGTGACTTTAACACCACATGCCGCACACGCTTCTTCTAGACGAACTTTGTTTTTTCCAGTAAATTTAGTTATTCTGGGTGATTGGCAAAGGTCGAGAATACTCGCTTCAGGTATTTCGACGCCCAAAAACTGCTTCAGAAAGTGGACATCAAACCCTTTTATATTATAGCCAGAAAAAACTACTCCCTGTGGTAACAATAATGCTATTTCTTTTTTGGCACTCTTTAAAGTCCATTGTGGGTCTTTCGAATCAGCCCAGTACAAGTTCTGTATGGTGTCATCGCCTATCTGCACCGATAAAATCCGTTTATTATCTTCCATAATGTCCGTACCTGTATTTTCAGTTTCAATGTCAATTATGCGGTACATTAAGACACCCACAAAGATTATGTAAACAAGCGACTAATATTGCTTAGGTAGGCGCCCGCTCACGTGATTTGACGCTGATTCTGGCTTCATTTGACTTGATAAGACCTTGAAACGCTGCTATTTTAATCAAGTTATTGATCAATGATTCTGGCTTCATTTTGCCAAATACACTCGTAAAAGGGCGCTGTTTTAATCAATTGATTAATTCATGCCATAACGCTTAACTAGAGGCTATTCTATTGTTATTTAGGTAGAATAAGACCAAATCAGGACGGAAAAACAATGTTGACACAAAACCAATTAAGCGGAATACATCTTGAGAAGACTGTATCGTGGTTTCTTGAGCATAAGATGAAATTAGGCGATGAAGTTGACCACAACAGGTTCGATGATTCTTATGGGCAAGATAACCATAATATTGTTGACATACTTGCGAAAAGAAAAGCGTTGTTTGAGTGCACCAATCCGAAGGAAACAACTTGGATGGATGACGATATAATGGAGAACAAGATTGACTATTTCCAGCGAGCAGACCCTCATCATTTCCTAGTCTGGTTCTTAATCGTGTCCTTCGCCAATTTCTCAGACGCAATTAAGCAACTGATTAAAAGACTTGGAATTATCCTGATTGAAACAGGCATCCATGCAGAGAAGTCAAACTTCTGGCAAACAATCAACAGGCTCTATCACACTCGACTCTACTCAGTCCTAACAAAAACTGTTAAGTCCAACCAAGCGCGCCCAACAAAATTTTTAGTTAAAACAATACAATCTTTACTCACTCTAGTTCCTAATACTGTGTCTGTTACTACTATGCCTGTTGTCGATACTCAGTCTACTCTACTAACCAGTAATGGAAATCACCTACATCAACATCAACTGTCAATAGAAGAACAGTATAGTCAGTACAGAGAAGATATGAAACAGTATAGTGTCTGGTCAGTACAGCATCCATACCATGAACGAATAATGACCAAACTAACACCATAGCCCTCTCTTCTACACAGGACTGATTGATTGAAAATACCCGTGTAAGTGATGACAGAATAAGGCTCTAGGCGTGTCCTTCACAGAAGATGTTTGTTTACTCTACTCTATACTATGAAAATAAGGGGGTGTATTCCCGTCTTAGTGTGTTACTCTAGGGAAGTTTGAAATCATTACTCTTGTCATAGTCCAATCGTCATATTACTCCCCTACCAGTCTAGAATTTCATTTTTGCAAGAGCATTTCCGAAAATTGGAGTTTCCAGAGGATAACCTGATTAATTCCCTACAAAAATCGTTAAGAATTCCTTCATATGCCGTCCGAGAAACCAGTTGAAAACCGTTCAATAATTCCTCAAAAATCCTGAAAAATACCTTAGAGATTTCGGCTCGGCGACCCGCTATGTAGAATCTCAGGTGTCTGATTTCCTTGTCTCTTGTCTGGCAAACGCACAGCTTTCGCCGATACTCTGCCTATTCAAGTGGAGAGAACACGCTTAAACCTTACTGAGAAACTTGACGTTTTCTGAGTCCATTGATATCTTTCATCATGACACAGGGATATCACAAGATAAACCCTAGTCGTTGATTAACGAATCAATTAAGACGTAGAACAGGTTCTAATCCTAGAACAGGGCAATACGTCCCTGCCATTATTGAAAACGACCAATTCTAGAGCTTCTAAGTCCCCCAATGTATAGCCAAAACCGTATGGACTGAAGTTTGGGTAGATAGTCTGAATGTATAGAAGGTTGTGGAATCCTACGATTCAGTCTTTTTTGAGCATGAACAACGCTCTATCTTGTATTCGTAACCGCCTTTTCTAACTTCGTTCATGGTCTTTTTTTGGAATTCTGTAAGTGACCCGCAACCTTTCTTTACTTCAACAAAAGTCGGTTTCTTGTTTGGACATATAGATAGGAAATCATGACCCTTTCCAGTTGGCACGACTAGGCATCCTTTACGCTCATGTTCAATTTTCTTTGTCGTTTCACAGATTCGCCATTCTGGAACCTTTTTCTGAGACATATACTGTTCACTTTTTACTTAACAACTGGGACGGAACTCACTTATAAAATACTATGACACGATTTTGTTGAAAAAGAAAGAGAGGTTAGATTGATATTATGGTGTTGTTGACTTCTTTGATTGCCTTCTTGATTTCTCCAAGTTCGGCTAGTATCTGTTTCAGAAGCTCGGTTTGTTCGTCCGTCATGCTCTCAACCTTCAATGCGAACTCCTAGACCAGCGTCCTTGATTTTCGCCATTTTCTTTTTGAGTAGCTCAACCACTTCGAGTCTTTCGTCAAGTTTGACTATTGCACTCTCTAAGGATACTGTTTCTTTGTCGAAGTTCTTCTGCAAGACTTCAATTCTTGTTTTCAATTCCATGTTTTCCTTTTCCAATTCTATCATTGCGGTTTCTAAGGCTTCAATTTTCTTGACGTTCGTTTCAGACTCTTCGATGATTGTGGTTATTCCCGTCATCTTCTGAAGTTTCAGAAAAGCAGTCTTGACATCTATTCCCGTCAAGTATGGCAACATGGCTTTAGAGATGCTTTTGCCTACCATCAGTTTTAGAACGTCTGGGTCGATTGAAAGGTTCTTGCCTTGACTTATCACCATGTCACGAAAACAATGCCAAGTGAGTTTAGAGTTTCCGACTTCGATGTTTGACTCCCGTGCCAAGTCTCTTAGTCTATTGTTGACTGTCTCCTCATCGATGTGATTTTTTCCGTTGCTACCGAAGAGAAAAGGGTTCTTAGACGGAAAAGTGAAAACGTATTCTTTCAATAACGTCACGGTTGTTTGGCTTAGGCACGTTTTAGAAATTTGCTTTTCTTTCGTTGTTATTCTAGTCCATTCTATTGGTGCTTCTTGCTCTAGGTTCGGCAATTCAGAACGTAGGATACTGAGAACGTCTCCTATTCTCCATCCTAAATCGTTGCCTATTGAAACCAGAAGTTTCGAGCGTAGGTCTTTTGCCGTGTGAAACATTGCTCTAACGTGTTCTGGCATCAGAACGAAGTCACCAGTAGAAATGACGGTCTGAGATATTGGAGAACCGTTCCTTAGAGTCAAACCCATGTTATAGTATCTGAAAATCTGCAAAAGTCCTAGAGTGCTTGTTCTTGCCGTGTTGATGCCATAGGCTTGATTTGGTTTCTTGTTGATTGTGTGATTTGGTTTCATTAGCCATGTGTGAAATTCTTCAAGAAGGTTCTCGTATCTTGACGCTCTGTTTTTCGCATCAACTAGGTTCTCGTTCGGTCTAGGCGTTAAGTCATCCTTGCGTTCTGCTAGAATCGTGTCAACGTCTTTGCCGTAAAATTCAAGAAACAGTTCTAATCCTCTACGGTAAGATTTCATAGTGCCTTTGCTGAGACTGGTTAGGAATTTCTCCATAGGTCTAGTTTTGTCATCTTTCTTATTTTCTGTTTTACGGATTTCAAGTTCAGAGTGGATATCAACGTTGTTCGGTTTTTCTCTCGCACAATCCCCTTTTTTTCAAGTTCTGAGCGCAAACAAAAACGTTTTCAACACGCCATTTGCTTTGAGAGATTTTGTAGGCGTGAGTGATATTGAGAGCCCAGCACTTACGTTAAGACACACTGGAGAGATTACAAAGGTAAACTTCAAGGCAGATGAGTGAGCCTCTCTGAAGTTAAGACTAAAGGCACGCAGACTTTTTTCGCGAAAGACTTTCCAGAGTTCGAATGGTGTAATACAAATCTCAACTTACATCTTTTACCGCAAAATCTATTGGTAGCAAAAATAATATCGTGGCACATGAAAGATGATGACTTACTCTTAAAAGTATACATTGGACAAGAAATAAATTTTTCAAGAGGCATTTTGTACGGTTTTAGAGGTCAAAAGTGTTTTGGTGAAGAGGAAAACAAGGTTCTCGATGGTCTACTTGCTGGTAAGCTCATTAAAGAAAATCAGCCCTATACAGTGAAATCTATAACCACGCTAGTGACAACTCAAGCTGGAAAAGAAAAAGCAAAGGCCTTGATTCAAGCGATATTACGAAGCCACAAGACAGTAGTAGATGAACTCTGCGAGATTTCGAAGAAATCCTTAGGTTTTCTGACTGTCAATTTGAATTCGCGCATTTTTGAGAAGTCAAGACAAAGATGGTTCCGCGATTGGAAAGACTTTATCTTATACAAAACAAGGATGTTCGACTTCTCTATCAGGTTTTGTCAGATATTGGAAAAACACGATTTGGCTGTCCAAACAAACGACTACGTTTCTTCTGACGGGGGACGAAAGGATGAGGAAAAGTACGTTATTCCTGATGAGGTAATGGAATATTTAACTAGAACTCTAAATCCAAGTCCGTTCAACTATGAAGAAATCAATCGGTCTATTTTGTTCTACACCCTGTATAAGATTAGGAATGACATTCTTCCAACAAGGGATGGAGGAAAAAGAAGAAATAACTATTGGAATCTTTTGCGCGTTTTGCCCTTTGGGGAATCTACAATCAAGGAACTGATTAGCCAGTTTCAAAAAGAGAACATTACCACTGAGTATTCAGAAATTGAAAATGAGCAATTCTTGTTTTCAATCCTTAATGGAGCGAGGTTCGACGCAAAACTTGACAAAATGGTTGGGGATTTCATATCGGGGGTCGTTGAGGGAGAAAGGACTGAACCCAGAGGTTCCCTTTCTAAGCCATCGGAGCTTCTAAGAATGCATTGTGAACTGTTTGGTCTGGTCGGAAATTTTGAAATGAGGTTTAGAGAGCATCTCATCAAGGAAATGCGCAATTTTTTCAAAGAAGAGAAAAACGAATGGTACAAGCAGCTTAAAGAAATCAAGCCTATAGAGAATCAATCGACTTTGGAGACTCTTTATGATAAGCTGGAGTCGAGGAGAAATGATGATTTGAGAAACAAGATACTGCCAGAAGATGAACTGATTTACTATGCAGATGTCACCGACTACAAAGACATTGTACTGAAAAACTGGAAGGTGTTTGAAAGTAGGTTTAGAAGAATAGAGCTTGACAAAGAGAAGTTCGAACATGGTATGAATGAGCTAAACAAAACTCGCAGGAAAGTTATGCATCTTCGGGACATTAGCTTGTTCGAGGCGAAGACAATGCGCCTATATATAATTCCGTGCCTTGAGAAAATATTCGAGTAACAGTGGGAATATACCAGTAGACAGGAAAGATTTCGGAATAAGTCTTCACCATCAAAAATAGCTTCATTTAGCTGAAATAAGTACCCAATAAGCATTAATTGTGCCTTAAACTGGATTTGATCCTCATCAAAGTGGAGATGTCTCCCGAACTCCCTAGTCCTATTCGGGATATCTTTTTCCTCAAAGAATATGCTCTATGCAATCTTATAAGATGTTATGGAACTATCCTCTAGCGCACGCCTTCCTCTCGAAAACCCGATTTCTTCTTGGGTATCTCGCATCTTCATCATCTGGAGTATACTAATCTCTGGCACCAGATAGACGTTGATAGAGCGTTCTTCCAGGATTTTCATCTTTTGGTCGTTCGCACTAGTTTTCCCGATCTTGGATTACCGATCATATGCTAACCCATGAGTGGCAACTTCGTGTTCAAGTCGATCAGTTGATACACTCTGCTCTATATTTCTGTCGTTTCTGTAGAGCTCCATTTGGAAACTGGACATTATTCGAATGTTCCTACTTTGTATTTGATACACCTTGACGTATTGAAGATTACACTCAATGCTACTAGAAGAGTATTTCACAAGGCTTTTATCACATGAACCAGAATATACTGAATCTACAGACTAAGAAAAGGAGAAAGAAGAATGAAAAAGATCTTATCATTAGCAATGGCAATTCTGATTGCGTTCCAAACGATTTCATTTGTTACGCCTAATGCAAGAGCGGAAACAGATTTTCCTCGACCAGCTTTTCCAGACGGCCCCGAACATACGAATGAATTGGTTGACGTAATCAATGCTAACACAACAAACGTCCTCATAGTAACTGAAGGTTATGGACCTTTAACAGGCGTATCACCGATCACTGAGAAGGATTTCTGGGTTGATGTATTAGCAGACATGACGGGTGACTTTGATGTCGATTGGTACGATGGAGTTCCATCTTCTGGATTACTTAACGGTTATGATCTTGTGATCTACGATGCTGGCGGCTATTGGTATCCATTAAGCGGCGGTGTCACAGAACCTCTGGAGGACTACCATTTTTCAGGGAAACCATTGATAGTTGTCGCTCCAGACATCAACTTCGATTGGCAGGGACCGGTACCTGGTTTCTGCAATGATGTTCTTCACATTGAAGGAGTTTTAGGTATACTGCCTGAGTCTGTCTATAATGTCTATGCTGACACGGGGCACGACATTGTCTATCGAATTCCCAAAGACGTGGGAATAGACATTCCAGCAGTGACTTCTTGGCCTGACTGTTTTGATCCAAAAGCAGACTGTGACAGCGTCTTGAGACAAGGATACATCCCGGCGACGGAGTTTGGTGTGGGTACGTGCGCCGGTTTACCCCAGTATTCCCCATATGACCCGGCTGGAACACTGTTCTCGGTTGTTGCCTATCCGGGATCAGAAACAGAAGGAAGAGCTGTAACCTATGGCGTTCCAATAGCGGGATTAGAGAGCACGAACATAGCAGATCAATTAGCTGAGGATAGCATCAGATGGTGCTTGGAGGAAAAACTGGTCGACATAGATTTGACTCTTTATATCGAGGACGCTGTCAAAGGCAAGGACGAAAATGCAGCGCCCGTTGTCAATAAAGCACGTGGCGACAAAGTAGATATCATCGCAACCATTCTCAACAAGGAAACAGACACCTATAGCATCGATGTAGTGCTTGAAGTGTCTTCAGATCTAAGTCTTGACAAAGCTTTCACTAGGAATGGGTTTAGCGACATCGACGAGAAGGCAGTTACACCTGTTACAGACGGTAACAAGCGTACTGTTACAATTAGTCTTGAAGGGGGGAAGAGCAGACAAGTGGTTTTAAGGTTCGAAATATCGGAAACTGCTTCTACGGCTGTTTGTCCATTAGTGTTTGCTAGAACAATAGTGGAGGAGGAGGTCTGCAGTTCTGCTATAACAATGTACAACATGGTTGATAACACCAAGGCAATCATTGTCACAAATAGGCATTTACTGTACGAAAAATACGATGACCAAGAGGTCAACTCCCTTCTAAGATACATATACAAGATATCCGATTGGCGTGAGGAGAACTGCATTGTTTACTACGTGGATCACTATGATGAATCTTTAGAGGATTGGGACCAAGATGTAAACTATGATAGCGAAACTACCGCCAATGCTGTTGCTGGTAGAGTAGATGAGCTTGTTGAAGAATGGTCTGACAAACTGGCACAGAAAACATACTGGGGGCCTTTCTTAACATCGGTGCACTATCCGTATCTGGTAATAGTCGGTGGAGATGAAACAATTCCTTTCTATAGACTCGATGATTCGGATTACGATGATAGCGAAGATGATTTCCCGTATAACAGTAATGATCCAGTACTCAATGCATTTGACGAAAACTACTTCCTCTCTGATAATCCTTACGCCGATATTTCAGGAGACGATTATGAAGAAGGAGAACTCGAACTGAGCGTTGGAAGAATAGTGGGGCATAGCGCTGATGCAATGGAATTTTTCATTAGAAATGCGTTAAGCGGCCCTGAGGATTTGGATGTTGCCATAGTGATGCATGATGAAGAAGTAGATGACGCTATAGACGCTCTTGATGAAAAGGCCTCTGTTGTTTCGCAGAGTGATAGCTGGACTGATGATGAGCTCGAAGACGAGTTGGAGCAAGGATTCCAAATACTCTATTGTGTGAGTCACGGAGAATACTATGAAATCGTTGCTGTTGGTGGGGGAACTCTTGACGATGATGAACTAGATGATGTAGATTCTACTGGAGGAATTAGTGACAACAGACCACTCGCCATTTTCGACTCATGTAGGGATGGAGTTGTTACAGACGAAAATGGAGATCAATGGAAACCTGAATGGGACGACTGTATGGTTTACGCACTTGTGAACCAAGGATGTAGCGGGATTGTTGCCTCAGGTGGATTGGCGCTTTTTGACTATGGAATAAAGTTAACCAATGATTACATATCGCGACTAATAACTGGCAATGAAGAAACCTTGCCGTTTGGAACAGCCCTTTGCGACTCAAAAGTGCACTATGATAATGGATGGTGGTGGGATGACAAAGAAAGGAAAACAGTGACGGAGTTCATATACTTCGGATTACCATGGACCACAATGGATCCGCAAGGCACGCTACCGCAAACTGCGTCTTCGATTCTCATTAATATCTCTGATCCGTCTCATGTTTCCAACGATAGATATGCTAAAGAGATTGAGATTAATGTCACGGACTATATAGTTTCACATATCAATAGCTTTGACTTGTTAGAAATTGATGGAGCGCAACTGGCATTCGATGAGCATAAGCCCGTATTGCCAATCGTTGATATTACACTATTACTCCCGCTGGACTCTAATATTGCAGACATTGTTCTGGCTGACAGCATCACGGAGAATATTGGATATTATAATATTCCTTCATTTGTCTCAGCGACAAAACCAAACGAAAGCTCGTTCGAACCATCGACCGGGACAGGGTTCTACCCCTATCCAATTTACAAGATTGAGACATCAACCACAAATATACATAAGATAGTTAAAATCAAAATGATCCCCATTACATTCAATGCAGAAACGAAAGAAACACTCTTACACAATTACGCAAAATTGCGACTAACTTATCAAACTGAAATACCCGTGGCATTACAGGACTTTGTGTTGCAGAAAAAGGAATACGCCCCTGGTGAAGCGATAGAAGGATTAGCAGTAATAGAGAGCGTCACTTCTGAGACGCTCTTTGGGATACAAGCTAATGTTGTTCTTAGGGACATCCATGGTCAAGTCGTTGCGTCGGCATCGAGCACGCCCTTTGATTTAGGTATTGGAGAAATAAAGCAGGTCTCTATATTGCTTGACCAAGAACTGCCACATGGAACTTATCTCCTCGAGGCAGGAGTAACCGGAAGCGGAACATTAGCAACATCCTCCACCTACATAAAAATTCTCTCAGGCGGAATCGTTGATTTCTCCGCTCCATCTGGAGTCAAATCCGGGGACGATATTACTTTTGAAGTCTCTTTCATGAACGGCAAATCAGAAGATGTCTACGGCGAATCCATCATATACTTGTATGATACTCATAACATCGAAATAGCATCACTTTACTCATCGTCAATGGGCTTCCCAGCAAACTTGATAACACAAATCCAAATCACATGGAGCACTGCAGGAAAAGAATACGGCACGTACACAGCATCGCCCATGGTCTATGCAGGCGGAGAATCCTTCGGACCAGCCTACCATACCTTTGAGATCAAGCCACCAGACGAAATCCCACCAAGTACAACCCTCACGATAGGTGAACCAAAACACGTTGATCCCATGAATAACATCTATGCATCTTCTACCACGCCATTTACGTTGACCGCGGAAGATAATCCTGGCGGTAGTGGCGTGGCGTCTACCTTCTATCGTATCCATAACGGCACGTATGACACGGACTGGCTTGAATACTCAGCACCCTTCTACCTGACAGGGCTTACAGATGGCGAATACTCAATAGACTATTACAGCACTGACACCATGGGAAATACTGAACCAACACATACATTCTCCATCACTCTCGATAACTCCGGACCTTTGATAACCATCGAGAATCCACCTGCAGGATGTGCTCTTCAAGACGGAGTTACGTTCATAGCTTCAGCCAGCGATTCAAGCGGAACACATGGCCTGAACTTCTCCATACGCGAGGCAAACGGTGACCAAGGAATACCAGTAGGATTCGAAGACATGCCAGCCACCTACAATGTGAACACCGGAAGATGGGAACTATTCTTCAACACTCTGCAGCTTCCAGACGGATTCTACATGGTTTTGGTCAGTGCCGAGGATAATCTCGGACACACAGCCTCGACAACAGTTTCTTACAGTATCAGGAACTGGGCTGTGTTGGAGCTTCTACCCGCTACGCCGAACAACAAGGCAGGAAGAACAATGCCCATCAAATTCGCTCTCAGAGTAGCTGCCTCAGTCGACCCCAACCAACCCTTCGTCTACAACGAAGAACTCACCATCAAAATCTACGCCACAGACAATCCAAGCAACATTCTACAGACATCAACATTCGGAGACTCAGCACGAGACTACCGCATAAACACCCTCAGCGAACAATACATCACAAACTTCCAAACCCTGAAAACAACAAAAATCTACATCGTCGAAGTCTGGAGAAAAGACATGCTCATAGGCAGCTTCGGATTCAAAACAGTCAAATAGAAGACAAGAACCCCCTCTTTTTTCTTATGTTTTTTTGAACTAGGTTACGCAAGCGGCAATGTATGTTATGAGGATATAGAAGGGTTCAATGAATCCAAACGCATCCTCCCTTACCTTGTATTCGGCTACCTAACTCGCCAGGGCCTATGCATGCTTAGGTCAATGCCCACGTTTGAACCCACGGACGAATGGAGATATCTCCCGCGCCACCCCCTTTCTCTGGCACATTGGGCAGAGACACCATTTTGACCTACCTCAGCATGCCCCCAAAAGTATAGTATGACAATTGTCACATACATTGGAAATCATTATATAAGAAAAATCCCTACCTGATAACGGAGAATGAAATTGTGAAAAAGAAACATCTAACTACGAATCAAGGGGTTCCGATAACTGATAACCAGAACTCGTTAACTGTGGGCGAACGTGGACCAGTTTTGTTGCAAGATGTTCAG
>Ga0315296_10002356_pt1 | contig 16160 bp, 16 predicted proteins | sample YL17G14_18_MG_FD_203921 | JGI IMG/M metagenome (GOLD analysis project Ga0315296, IMG submission 203921) | Sediment microbial communities from Yellowstone Lake, YNP, Wyoming, USA - YL17G14_18 | ecosystem: Environmental > Aquatic > Freshwater > Lake > Sediment | place: USA: Wyoming | collected... | reverse complement strand
TGTTTGATCATGGTGATCACATTCATCAACTGATTATGAAACCCTTGTTTGGCGTTAGAGATATTCACGTGATAGCGGCTGAAATCAATATTCCTCCTCAAGAGTTAATTACTGGTAGAGCCGATGCTATCTTGAGCGACGGTAAGGAATTATATGTTTTAGATGTAAAAAGTATCAATGGTCAAATCTTCAAAAGTTTAGATGAACCAAAAGAAGAACACCTAAATCAAATTCAACTTTATTTGCATTTTTTCAAACAAAAAAAGGGCATCTTGCTTTACGTTAATAAAGATACCCAAGAATTGAGAGAATTTCCCGTTGATTACGATTCCAAAATAGCTCAAGATCTTTTACGCCAATTAAGTGAACTTAAAACAAAAATTGATGCTAATATCATTCCTCCCCGAATTCCTGTTTGGCCAGAAAATTGGCAGTGTCAATATTGTCAATTTAAAGAAATTTGCCAAATGGCTGGTGAAGGGACTGTCAGTTGGGAAAGTTTCAAAAAGAAGGTCGATGAAGCTGAACTTTCATCTCCATCTTCGCTTCCTCCGGAAGCTCGATAATTGAAGCTGAAAGCACAAAGGAAGAAGTTGAATAAATTAAGGCGGTAATTTCTCCGAGACAAAAAATTTATCTTCACTTAAAAGATAAATTTTTTTATCACTTTCATTGAAAAATATCTTTGGGTTTTTAAATTCTGCTAAATCGTAAATATTTAAACCGTCTCGATCGTCGATTTCGACGATTTTTATTGTAGAATCGGTGTTAAATATTAAATAATGAGCTGTAAACCAAAACAAATCTTCAATTTTTTCAGAAAATCGGGTTAAAAAAACTTTTTCTTTGGCTTTTTTCCAGGGCTGATCAAAGGAATCTTCTAAAAATAGAAGCCAAATTTCATAGTCGCTAAAATAAACTAATTTTTTAGAGTCCGGAGAAACTCTCAAAGATTTTATTGGCTCAAAAAATTTTTCGAAAGATTTGGAATCGGTATTGAAGAGATAAAGAGTTCCTTGCTCTTTCAAGAAAATAAAATTACCGAAGGTTTCTAATTGGTAATCAACCTTTTCTTTAATAGGGAAAGTCACATCATTTATTTTATCTCTGATTTTTTGATTAAAATCGCTCTTGAAAAGAAAACCAGAATTATCGAGATAATAAATGTTTTCACCCGAAATTTTATAAGTTGAAATATCTTTTTCAAATAAGACATTTTCTTTCTTTTCAAGATCGGCTTCGAAAATTTCGCTATTTTTGAAAAAGAATATTTTTGTGAAATCTTTAGGATGAAAAGAAATTTCTTTAATTTTCGGATCTAAAAAATCAAGATTAATTGAAGAGGTTGGGAATTTTGTTAAATCTAAAAGTTTAAATTTTGAATTAATTTTTAATAAAAATTTTTGCGAATCGGGAGAAAAAACAAGTTCTTCAACTTCTTCTTTAGGTAGAGCTTCGATTGGATAATTTTTGATTTTTTTTCCGGTATCAAAAAGTTTTAGTCCTTCTTTGTCTTTCAAAATCATTTTTTCCCCGTTAGGTGAAAAAAAGAAATTTTCAATCTCATTTCCCAAAGTTTCAAATCTTGGTTTTTCTGGAATTAAAACGATATTTTTGGCTTCGGTTACCTCTTTCTCTTTTATTTCCAAAGTTTTTTCCCAGGGTAAATAACCTTCTTTTTTGATTTGAACTTTATATTTTTTTGGTAATAAATTATCAATTAAAATTGAACCAAAGAAAATATCGGTTTTCTTTTTGATTTTTCCATCAATTAAAATTTGAACATTTTTTGGCAAAATCTTAAAATAAAACCCTCCTGTTTGAACAATTCTTTTTGACTCAAAATCAATTCGATAGCCCATGGAATAAAGAGTAATTGTCGGGGCAATTAGAAAAAACAAAATCGCACAAACCGAAAACAAAATTGTCCGTACTCTTTTTATCATAAATCTTAATCTCATTTTAAGCTAAAATTAAAAAATAGACAATAAAAAATTTGACCCCGTTAGAAATTTATTACAAAAGATTCCAGAAACAACAAGAACTCAACAGGTTTGTCAACGGATATTTCTAACGGGGTTGACAAAAATTAAAGGATTTGCTATTTTAAAACACAAAAGGAGGGTTAGCAAAATAGCTAATTTAATGATCTTTGAAAATGGAAGAAGCATTGGAGAATTGTTAAAATGAAAGAAATGAAAAAAATAATTTTAGTTACCCACGGAGAAGCCGAGCGGAACAAACCAGATCCTAAGTTGACCAAGGAAGGCAGAAGGCAAATGAAAGAATTGAAACCTTTGGTAGCGGGGAAATTTAGCTATGTTATTTCTGGAATAGGCAGAAGACACAAAGAATCCTGCAAGATTGTCGCTGGCAGAAAGGCTGATTTTCAATCTGAAATAGCGGGGGTAAGCGAAACTCTTTCTTCTGATGGTACAAATATGATTTTTCCTGAGGGAACAAGAATTCCTGTTGATGAATATGAAAAAACTAGGTACAAAGAAATCATAAAAAGAACCCCCCTTTTCATTAAAAAAATCTTGAAATCGGAAGAAATCAAAGGAGACATTTTAGTGGTAGGGGGCAGAATTATTGCAATTGGCGCGGGATTTCCGGTTCAAAAAGCAAAGTCAGCTTTTATATATCATATTTGGTTAACACCAACGGGAAAGATTAAGATAAAAGAACAGTGAATGCCAAAATAAACAAAAATAAACAAAATTGTCCCGAGACAAAAACTCTTCGGGGCTTTTTTTATTTTACTCCTTATTTCAGCAATCGCGTTTTTAACGAGAAAGATTTGACAAAAATTAGACGATTTGTTATATCTATCTCATTGGAGGATTAGCCAACAGCTAATTCGATGAACTTTAAAAACTGAAAAGAGGTAATGTGTAAATGGAAAAAATGAAGACAGCAGTAGGAGTATTTGCAGGACTACTGAAACAAGAATCGGGAAAAAACGCAGGAAAACTGTTACTTAGAAGAAGAACAGAAATTCCCTCTATCATTCCTGGCAAGTCTTTCAAAGGTAACTGGGAACTGCCAGGCGGAGGAGTGATGGAAGCAGAAAAAGTACCATATTGTCATTTAGTCAATGAACTAAAAAGGGAAGTGGAAGAAGAAACAGGGATTCCAATTGCGATAGATCCGATGCCACCAATGTATCCAGTTCTTTTTAAAGGTCCAGAAGGATATGACCTAGCTCTTGTAACTCCAATTGAAACTTCGCTGGAGTCGACCAAAGGAGAAACGATCTGGGTGAATGTAGAGGAGCTAAACAAATTAGCCAGGGAATTTGAACCGGCTGATAAAAAAACGGGGAAAGACGGTAAAGGATTGCTCGGTGGCTACGGGAAGAGAATGCATTGCATGGCATTGAGAGCTCTTTATTTCAGTCCCAATCCAACATATAGCGAAGACGCAGGAGTGATGCTCATAGAAATTCAGAAAGGTTGGCAAAGAGAATAGTTCTTAATAGAAGGCGCTTCAACCCCCTTTTTTTGAAGCGTTTTTTTATTTCAAATTAAATTTAAAATTGCTAAAATATTTCAATATGCCCTTTTTTCCTAAAATTGAAAAAATTACTAGGGATGCAACGATATCACATTTTTTATTAATGTTTGGTTATAAACTTTTTTCTTTATATTTTCCTTTATTTTTGGTGGCGAAAAATTTTTCTATATCGCAAGTTGGCTATACTCACTTTTTAATTTATCTGCCAATTGCTCTTTTCGCTCCAATTATTGGGTTTTTCAATCACAAAATAAATCCAGCAATTTTAGCATCCATTGGAATTTTAGGCTACGGAGTTTACTCTCTGGGAATGATTTTGTTTCCAAATCTTTTTATTTTTTATTTACTCCAGATTATTTTAGGAATTTCGGCTGCCCTGTTTTTTGTTAGTTCAAGAGCAATTTTAATGGGTTCGGAATTAGAAAATCCAGATCGGGCTTTTGCCTGGTTTTATTCTACTCCTTCTTATACTGATGCCATTGCTCCGGCAGTGGGAGCCTTTTTTATCTGGAAATTTGATTTCTTTGGCGTTTTTATTTTAAGCCTGATTTTGCAATTTTTTAATGCTATTTTTTGTTTCCTTTCATTAAGAAGGAAGACCTCCTATTTAACAGACAGCGTCAAAATTAAAGAATCAGGTCAAAATTATCTGAAGGTTTTAAAAACTATTAAAGGAAGAAGTATTTTGCCTTTTGTTTTGATCTCTTTTTTGGTTTTAATTTTAGCTGGTTTTAACAATACCTTTTTTGTTTTATTTTTAAAAAATCTCGGTTGGTCACAAAATAAAATTTTGATTTTTAATTCAATTTTATCTTTTGTGTTTTTGCCGATTTCTCTTTGGATAATAAAACAAGTCGCCAAATTCAAAAGCGAGATTAATATTTCTCGAGGTAGTCAAATTGCTGGCATTTTCTCAGTCATTTTAGGAAGTTTCGCCAGCATTCTGAACTTTTATTCTCTATTTTTAATTATGATTGGGAAATATATCGGGGGACTTATGACAGGTTCTGGCCGGTCAGGACTTTTAACGACTAAATTAAAAGAGTATCCTGAGGAATCAGCGGCCATTGACACAATTTTCTCTCCCTTGGCTACTGCTTTGGGAGCTTTGATTGGCGGATTACTGATTTCAATTTTAGGTTATCATTTAATTTTCATTTTTGGCGGAATTTTCATTTTCTTAGCTGGGACTTTGGGAAAACTGCAAAGGCTTGCCCCGTAGTGAGATTCTCTACTACGGGGCTTGCTAAATTTTGAAATTTAATTTAGAATAAAGCCAGTATGTCAGACAAATTTTTAATTAAAGGAGGAAAAAAATTGGAGGGTGTGGTTGAAATTTCAGGATATAAAAATTCAGCCGGCGCCTGTCTGGCCGCTGTTTTATTAACCAATGAAGAGGTGATTTTGGATAATTTGCCTTTGGTTGAAGATATCTCTACAATAATTGAGGTTTTAAAGAAAATGGGAGCTAAAATAGATTGGCTCAATGAGAGAAAAGTTAAAATTTCTGCCAAGAATTTAGACCCAGAAAAAATTGATTTTGAAAAAATTGGCGAAACTCGACTCTCGGTTTTATTAATTGGACCATTATTAGCCAGATTTAAAAAATTCAAAATTTCCCATCCTGGCGGAGATAGAATCGGTTTAAGACCAATTACAACTCATTTGGAAGCTCTGGAAAAATTAGGAGCCCATATCGAAAATGAAGGTAATTTTTATTTCTTTGAAGGAAAAAATTTAAAGGGGAAAGAAATTGTTTTGAAGGAGTTTAGCGTTACGGCAACGGAAAATTTGATGTTAGCTGCCGTTTTAACCCCTGGCAAAACAATTATTAAAGGTGCAGCGGCTGAACCTCAGGTCCAAGATTTGGGCGAGCTTCTCCAAAAAATGGGAGCTAAAATTTCGGGACTTGGAACTCATACTATTTCGATTTTGGGGGTTGAGAAATTAAGGGGTTGTGTTCATCAAATTATTCCCGATCTTTTAGAAGCCGGAACATTTATTGCCATTGGGGCTGCCGTTCCTGGAGAAATTGAAATTAAAAATGTTATCCCCGAGCACTTAGATATTTTTTTAGACAAATTAGAAGAAATTGGGGTTCAGTTTGAAAAGGGAAAAGATTTTGTTAGAGTAGGGGATCCTTTAAAAAATTTTAGAGCCGCTCGGGTTCAAGCCCTGCCTTACCCTGGATTTCAGACCGATTTATTGCCAATTATTGTACCCATTCTAACTCAAGCCAACGGCAAGAGTCTAATTCACGACCCCCTTTATGAAAATCGCTTCAATTATATTCAGGAGTTAAAAAAAATGGGAGCCGATATTGAAATCGTCGATCCCCATCGAACCTTCGTTTACGGAAAAACTCCTCTTCACGGTATTAAAATTGAATCTTGGGATATCAGAGCCGGTGCTTCTTTGGTTATTGCCGCTCTTTTAGCTAAAGGAGAAACGATTATTGATGGAGTTTATCAAATTGACCGAGGTTATGAAAAAATCGATCAAAAGCTTCAAAAATTAGGAGCTGACATAAAAAGAATTTAAATAACGCGATACCAATATACTAATACATACGAATGATACGAATGAAATTTATTAGTATAATTAGTATCAATTCGTATATTAGTATCGATTTCATGTTTATCAAAAAAATTGGCATTGATTTGGGAACTTGTAATTCAGTAGTTTTTGTCCCTAAAAAAGGAATAGTTTTACAAGAACCCTCGGTTGTAGCAGTGACCTTAGCTGATAATCGAATTTTGGCTGTGGGGAAAGAGGCAAAAGAAATGATTGGTCGAACACCCGACACCTTGAGGGTTTATCGTCCCCTTCGAAACGGCGTCATTGCCGATTATCGTGTAACTCAGGCAATGCTTAAATATTTTATCGATAGGACCCTGGGATCTTTTCGACTTTTTAAACCAGAATTGTTGATCGGCGTTCCTGCTGGCATTACTTCTACTGAAAGAAGAGCAGTGATTGAAGCCGGATTAGCTGTCGGAGCAAAAGGCGTTTATTTAGTAAAAGAGCCAATTTTAGCAGCCATTGGAGCCGGAATTCCTATTAATTCCTGTTCTGGGCACTTAATTTGCGATATTGGTGGAGGAACAAGTGAAGTGGCGGTAATTTCTTTAGGCGGAATTGTTACTTCTCATTCAGTGAGAATAGGTGGAGATAAAATGGATGAGGCAATTTCTGAATATCTCAAAAGAAAACACAATTTAGCTATTGGCGAACAAACCGCTGAAGAAATCAAGATAAAAATTGGCACCGCTTTACCAGAAAAAGAACTAAAATTTTTTGAAATTCGAGGCCGAGATTTAATTTCTGGTTTACCACGAACAATCAAAGTCAGTTCCAATGAAGTTTGTGAAGCAATTTCCGACACCTTAACTGAAATTGTTCAAGTGGTGAAAACTGTTTTAAGAAATACTCCGCCTGAATTATCGGCTGACATTATGGATAAAGGAATGGTTTTAGCAGGTGGAGGCTCTCTTTTAAGGAATATCGACGAACTTTTTGCTAAAATGACTGGCGTCCCTGCTTTTATTGCCGAAGAAGCAATGTTTTGCGTTGCCAAAGGAACCGGAGTAGTTTTGGAAAACTTAGAAACCTACAAGAAAACCTTAGTGACCAAAAAGTAAATTGCGATACCAATATACTAATGCATACGAATGATGCGAATAAAACTAAATTCGTATAATTAGTATCAATTCGTATATTAGCATCGATTTATGATTCTGGGACATCAAAAGCAATGGCAGTTTTTAAAAGAGGCATTTTTTTTGGGAAAAATTCCCCATGCTTTTTTATTTGAAGGAGAAGAAAAATTAGGCAAAAAAACCTTAGCTATTGAATTCATAAAATTAATTAATTGTCTCGGAAAAGATGCCTCTTCAAGACCATGCCAAAAATGTCTTTCTTGTCAGGCAATCGAGAGGAGAATTCATCCCGATTTTATTTATATTGAACCAACAGATAACGAAATCCAAATTTATCAAATTCGAGATTTAAGTTTGAGATTAGCTGAAAAACCATTTCTTTCTAATTTTAAAACTGTTCTTTTGGATAAAGCTCATTTAATGAATCAAGAAGCCCAAAGTGCCTTTTTAAAAACTCTTGAAGAACCAAAAGGAAATACAATTTTAATTTTAGTAACTGAATATCCCGAGAGATTGTTTCCGACAATTCTTTCTCGAGTTCAAAAAATTAAATTTTACCCGGTTAAAAAAGAAGAAATAGAAAAATTTTTAAAAGAAAGAGGATTTTCAGAAGAAAAGACTGAAGAGATTTTGAAATTCTCCTTAGCTAAACCAGGATTAGTGATTGATTTTTTGAAAAATCCTGAGAAATTGGAAGAAAGAAAGAGGATCATAAAGGAGCTCATCGAGATTTCAAATTCAGATTTAGCCACTCGTTTTCAATATGCAAAAAGTTTAACACAAAGAAATGATTTAAAAGAAATTTTGGAACTTTGGCTAAATTATTTTAGAAACTGCTTACTTCAAAAAATCTCTCAAAAATTGTTTTTAAAAGGAAGTAATTATTCTATGGCAAAATTGAAAAATATTCTTTGGCAAATCCCCAAAATAAACTTTTTAATTTCAACGACTAATATTAATAAAAAATTAGCTTTAGAAATAATAATGTTAGAAATTTAATTTATCCCCTCTTTTTTTAAAAGCAGTCTCGGTTTTCGAAACTGTTTTTATTTCTCCTTGCCCCGTACCCCGAGCACATAAAACGTTATGTGCTCGGTGGTGTGGGGTCGACGATTTTTTAAATTTTTGGTATAGTTTAAAAAGATATGGAAAAGAAAAGAGATTATCAAGAAATTATCGATAAAATTAAACCAGAGATAGACAAAGTTTTGAATTTTTTTGAACGGGAATTAGCCAAAATTCGAGCCAGTAGAGCATCTGCCTCTTTAGTTGAAGACATCGAAGTTGAATGTTTTGGGCAAAAATTTTCCTTGAAGCAGTTGGCTGTGATTTCTACTCCTGGACCGAGACAAATTTTAATCCAACCTTGGGATAATTCCTACATTACACCTATAATGAATGTGCTTTCCAAATCGGGCTCAGGGATTTCACCGGTTGTTGATCAAAATTCAATTAGAATTTCTATACCCCCTTTGAGCGAAGAGTATCGGCAAGATTTACTTCGTCTTTTATCTCAGAAAATAGAAGAAGCCAAAAAAACGATAAGACATTGGCGAGAGGTGGCTTGGGGTGAAATTCAAGATGGTTTTCAGGCAGGTGAAATCAGGGAAGATGATAAATATCGAGGGAAAGACAAGCTCCAGGAATTAGTTGATGAACATAATGAGAAGATTGAAGAATTAGCTGAAAAAAAGAAAAAAGAAATATTAGAATAATTGCTCCCCTCGCTTTGTAGATAAAATAATGTTTCTTACAATTTTAATTACTTTCATTAGTCTTATTGGTCTGATAGTTCTACACGAACTGGGGCATTTTATTTTGGCAAAAAAATTTGGAGTAAAAGTGGAAGAATTTGGCGTCGGTCTTCCGCCCCGGATTTTTGGAAAGAAAATAGGGGAGACAGTTTATTCTTTAAATCTTTTACCCTTCGGTGCTTTTGTTAAAATTTTAGGTGAGGAAGAAAGAATAGATGACCCGAGGAGTTTTAACAAAAAACCAATTTGGCAAAGAGCATCAATTTTACTTGCCGGATGTCTTTCTTTTTGGATAGTTTCAGCTGTGTTATTAAGTGTTGTTATGAATTTAGGTGTACCTCGGGCTATTAGCGATGATGTTAGCCAAACCTTAAACATACCAAAAGTTCAGATTATGACTGTTTCTCCTGGTTCTCCAGCTGAAACAGCTGGATTGAGAGCAGGGGATACTATAAGGGAATTCAAAATTCAGAATTCAAAATTTGAAATCAAGAAAGTGAAAGAAGTAATAGAATTGACCGAGGCCAATAAAGGGAAAGAAATTACTTTAACGATTGAAAGAGGAAAGGAAATTTTTGAAGTGAATTTGGTTCCGCGGGCCTTGCCACCTCAGAGAGAAGGACCTATAGGAATAGCCCTGAGCAGAATAATAGTTGAATCTTATTCTTGGTATCAAGCTATCCCCAAAGGAATTTTAGCGACTGGGAATTTAACCTTTTTAATAATTCAAGGATGGTTCGGAGCTATTAAAAATTTCTTTCTGGGCTTACCAACGGGAGTGCAAATTATGGGACCTGTTGGGATTTTCTCGTTGACTGCTCAAATCAGTCAGTTAGGAGTAAATTATTTTTTGCAATTCATTGCTACTCTTTCCATTTATATAGCTTTGTTTAATTTATTACCTATTCCGGCAGTTGACGGAGGGAGGTTATTATTTTTAGGGATCGAAAAAATTTTTAAAAAACCAATTCCCCAAAAAATAGAACAGAGAATAGGCGCCCTTTGTTTCTCACTTTTAATTTTGTTAATGATTTGGGTGACAATAAAAGATATCACAAAATTATTTTAAAACTATGAGGCAATCACAACTTTTCTCAAAAATTAAGAAGGAATCTCCTCAAGAAGCAAAAGTCATTTCTCATCAACTTTTAGCTAAAGCCGATTACATTTCCCAATTAGCCTCAGGAGTTTATAGTTTTTTGCCTTTGGGGAAAAGAGTTCATGATAAAATTGAAAATATTATCAGGGAAGAAATGATAAATATTGGCGCCCAAGAAGTTTATTTACCAGTTTTAATTCCAAAACGACTTTGGCAAATAACAGACAGATGGGAAAAAATTGAGCCCCCCTTGTTCAAATTAAGAGATATTCACGGTAAAGAATTTGGTTTAGGACCCACTCACGAAGAAGTAATGACAGAATTGGCGAGAACTCGAATTAAATCTTATAAAGATTTACCCCTTTCCCTTTTTCAGATTCAGTCAAAATTTAGAAATGAAATGAGACCAAGCGGAGGATTACTGAGGGTGAGAGAATTTATTATGAAGGATCTTTATAGTTTTCATCCAACAAAAGAAGAATCCCTATCTTTTTATCAAAAAGTCAAAAAGGCCTATTTTAAAATTTTCAAAAGATGCGGTCTGAAAAAAGTAATTTGCGTTGAAGCCGAACCAGGAACAATTGGGGGAGAATTATCTCACGAATTTATGGTTTTGGCTGAAACTGGTGAAGATTCAGTTTTAATTTGTCAAAAATGTGGTTTGGGAGCAAAAAAAATTGAGAAAACCGGAGCAAAAAATATTTGCTCCAAATGCCATGGTAATTTAGTGAAAAAAAATTGTATTGAAATTGGCCACATCTTTTATTTGGGAGAAAAATATAGTAAAGATCTTGAAGCGAATTTCGTTGACAAAAAAGGTCAAAAAAAGAAAATAATTATGGGATGTTATGGAATAGGCGTTGGTAGATTGATGGCTTCGATTGCTGAAGTTTTTCATGATGAAAGAGGGATTATCTGGCCAATGGAAGTCGCGCCTTTTCAAATTCATCTTATTTCGCTTTTATCCGCCGGAAAACAAAATAGAGCAGAAAAAATTTATCGGAATTTGGAAAAAAGAGGGATTGAAGTACTTTATGATGACCGAACCGAAAAGACGGCCGGTGAAAAATTCGCTGAAGCCGACCTAATTGGCATTCCTTATCGAATGGTTATTAGTGAAAAAACTTTGGGAAAAGACAGCGTTGAGGTAAAAAAAAGGAGCGAGAAAAAAGTGAAACTAATTAAAATCAGGGATTTGGTAAAATTTCTATGTTAGAAAAAATTCTTTCACGATTCTCAAATGACATTGCTATTGATTTGGGGACGGCTAACTCCAGAGTTTATGTTCGGGGGAAAGGAATTTTAATCCAAGAACCTTCGGTGGTGGCAGTAAATCAAAAAACCGGGCAAATTTTAGCTGTAGGTGAAGAAGCCAAAAAAATGGTTGGTCGAACACCATCTCATATTACAGCTATTAGACCGCTGGTTAATGGAGTTATTTCTGATTTTGAAGTTACTGAACAAATGTTAAGGTATTTTTTGGAGAAAGCTCAACAAAGGAAATTTATTTTTTTGCGACCGAGAGTGATTTTGGGTATTCCCTGCGGAGTTACCGAGGTCGAAAAAAAAGCAGCTCACGATGCCATAAAATCAGCCGGAGCTAGAGAAGCCTTTTTAATTGAAGAACCAATGTCGGCAGCGATTGGAGCCAGATTACCGATTGAAGAACCTGGTGGAAATTTTATTGTAGATATTGGCGGAGGCACTACTGAGATCGCAGTTATTTCTTTAGGAGGAATAGTTTTAGCTAAGAATTTAAAAATAGCTGGCGATAAATTCAATGAAGATATTATCAATTTCATTCGAGAAGAATACAATTTAATTATCGGCGAGAGAACGGCCGAGGAAGCTAAAATCACTTTAGGTTCTGTCTATCCTTTAAAAGAGAGAAAAGAAATGTCTCTCCGAGGTAGAAATTTAATCACTGGTTTACCTGAGGAAATTTTGATTTCTGATGAAGACATCAGAAGAGCCTTAGAAAAATCAATAAAACAAATTATAAATGCCATCAAATTAGCCATTGAAGAAACTCCTCCTGAACTATTGTCTGATATTATGAAGAGGGGAATTTATTTAGCTGGTGGTGGGGCTTTGTTGAAAAAATTAGATACTTTAATTACTAAAGAAACAAAGATTTCTACCAAAATCATCGATGATCCGATGACAGCCGTTGTCAGGGGGGCGGGATTGGTTTTGGAAAACCTCGATCAATTCCATGATGCTTTGGTTGAAAAAGAATATTTAGAACCCCCAAAATAAAACGCGATACCAATATACTAATGCATACTAATTATACGAATATTTTTCATCCTTAATTTATTAGTATCATTAGTATCAATTCGTATATTAGCATCGATTTTATGATAACTAAAAAAGAAGTCGAGCATCTCGCCAAATTAGCTAGATTAGGTTTAACCCAAAAAGAGATCAATAAAATTCAAAAAGAACTTTCTTTGATTTTAGATTATTTCAATTCATTAAAAGAAGTAAAAACAGAAGATATAGAACCTACTTCCCATCCTATTTTAACCAAATCTTTTCTTAGAAAAGATGAAATTTCATCTCAGCCCCCAGAAACAATACAAAAATTAATTGAACTAACCCCCCAAAAAGAGAACGGATATATTAAAGTAAAATCCATACTTTAAAATCATATAAACATTTAAACATACTAACATTTAAACAAAAATTAAATTCAAATTGTTTAATTGCTTAAATGCTTAAATGTTAAAATGAATTGTGGGATTACACGAATTAACAATTACCCAAATTCACCGAGGTTTGATTAAAGGAGAATTTTCTGCTCTGGAATTGACTCAGGCATTTTTGGATCGAATTGAGAAACTGGATAAAAAAATTTCAGCCTTTTTAACTGTGACCAAAAATTTAGCTCTCTCTCAGGCAAAAAAAATTGACGAAATAATTTCCCGAGAAGAAAAAATTCCAATTTTAACTGGTATTCCTTTTGCAGTTAAAGATATTATTTTAGTTGAAAATGTTAAATGTACAGCTGGTTCGAAAATCTTGGAAAATTATATCGCCCCTTATGATGCAACCTGTATTAAAAAACTTAAATCTCAAGGAGCTATAATTTTAGGCAAAACTAATCTTGATGAATTTGCCATGGGTTCCTCGACCGAACATTCAGCTTTTTTTCCAACCAGAAATCCCCATGATAATACTCGAGTTCCGGGTGGTTCCTCGGGCGGTTCAGCTGCCGCTGTAGCAACTAATTTTTGCTCTTTTGCTTTAGGTTCAGATACCTGTGGTTCGATTCGTCAGCCAGCTGCTTTTTGCGGGGTGGTAGGACTAAAACCAACTTACGGTGCTGTCTCGCGTTATGGTTTAATTGCTATGGCTTCTTCCTTAGATCAAATTGGTCCCATTACCAAGACTGTTGAAGATGCCAAAATTGTTTTTGAGGCAATTTCTGGCAAAGACCCATTAGATTCAACTTCAATCGAAACTCTCAAACTACAAACTACAAACTACAAACTACAAAATCTAAGGATCGGCGTTCCCAAAGAATACTTTACCAAAGGCATTGATCCTGAAGTTGAAAAAATTGTTCGCTCAGCCATCAAGAAATACGAAATTGCCGGAGCTAAAATTGAAGAAATTTCCCTTCCTTATAGTACTCATCATTCTTTAGCCACTTATTATTTAATTATGCCTTCTGAAGTTTCAGCAAATTTAGCCCGATACGATGGAATTAAATACGGATTCTCGACAGTCGACAGTCGACAGTCGACAGTCGAAAACCTATTAGATGTCTATCTCAAGTCGAGAGGAGAAGGTTTAGGTCCAGAAGTAAAAAGAAGAATTATGTTGGGAACCTATGCCTTATCGGCTGGTTATTATGATGCTTATTATTTAAAAGCCCAAAAAGTCAGGACCTTAATTATTCAAAATTTTAAAAAAGCCCTTGAAAAGGTCGATGTCATAATGACTCCTACTACACCTACTCCGGCTTTTAAGTTAGGAGAAAAAATTACCGACCCCCTTTTAATGTATCTTTCTGATATCTATATGGCAGCTGTAAGCTTAGCCGGACTTCCGGCGATTTCAATTCCCTGTGGTAAAGTGGAAAATCTGCCTATCGGACTTCAAATTATTGGAAAACCTTTTGAAGAAGAAAAAATATTAACTATCGCCGATTTATTTAAAAAATTATGATTAGTTTAGAGGTTTTAGATTTTATCATTTTCTTTTTAAAAATTTTTATTACCATTTTGTCTTTAATTTTTCTTTTTGGCGTGGTTTATTTTTTGCTTAGGACCGAATGGGCAAAAAGGAGATTTTTATTAGATTTAATTGAATTTTTTGGCTTCAAACCTTATGGTCTACCAAAAGTTTCCAAAAAATGGGAGAAAATTGTTAAAAGATTAGAGCAAGGTACTGAATCGGAAGCGAAATTAGCTATTATTGAGGCCGACGATTTATTGAATGAGATTTTGGAGAAGATGGGATATTCTGGAGGAAGTTTGGGAGAAAAATTGAAGCAATCAGAAAGAACCATCTTACCAAATTTAGATGAAGTTTTAGAGGCCCGTAGAATTAAAAGTGATATTGTCTATGATCCAAGTTTCCAATTGAGTTTTGATCAGGCAAAAAAAATTTTAGAAATTTATGAACGAGCCCTTTCAAATTTGGAAGCCCTCTAAGGCTTGATTTTTTCTCTAATTTTCGTTAAAATTTTCAGATAGCGGGGTAGAGCAGTAGTAGCTCGCCAGTCTCATAAAATTTTTGTGACCTGGAGTGGTAACATTCTATGGAAAAATTCCCGAAATTGCTGGAAAACCATAAGGGCTTTTCTTGCGACAACGTAATCCGTAAGGATGAACGTGATGCTTTAAAAAAAGAAAAGATTTGGCAATCAGCAGCCAAGCCCCGTGAGATAATTTCATATCTCATGGGGAAGGTTCAGAGACTATAATGGGAACCCCCTCCTTTTGATTAAAAGAAGGGGGATGGGATAGTCCATTCTCTTTAGAAATAAAGAGTTAATAACAAAGAAGCTGGAGGCAGCCGTGCAATTCGGCTCCCCGCAACAAGAAATTTATGAAATGGACAACCAAAGAAGAGGAAAAACTTAAGGATCTTTATATTTCCACACAACTCCCTGTTGAAAAGATTGCCAAAATTATTGGCTGGAGTGTTCCTGCTTTAAGTGCGCGTTTAGGTAAGTTAAAAGTGAGAAGAAGGTATCCAAGAAAATTTAAGTATCCTTCAAAAGTTACTCCAGTCCTGGCAAGAATTCATGCCCATGTATGTGGTGATGGCTATCTTTACGTGAAGCAAGAAAAGGAATATGGACCTTGGGCAAAATACCGCCGAAATCCTATTCGTAAGAAATATATTGTTGGTTATTGTAATAATAATCAAGATCTTTTAAAAGAATTTCAACAAGATATATTTGACGTTTTTGGGCTAAAAGGTCAAACAATTGAGAAAAATGAGATTCGGGTAATCTCAAAAAAGCTTTGGGAATTTCTCAAAGAGATGGGCGTGGGTGATTCGCATAGTTGGCACATTGCCAAATCAATTAGTGATAATTCAAAAGAAGTGATGAGAAATTGGATTAGGGCATTTTTTGATGATGAGGCCGATTTTGACGATAATGGTAGAATAAAAGTAAAAATTGTTAATAAAAAAGGGCTTATTCAAGTTAGGGAAATGTTGAAAAAATTTGTTTCTTGTCATTTAATGCCCAAAAAGGGATATTATTGGGGAAAGACGGTTTGCTTGAACATAAACAAAAAAGATGCTCCTAAATTCTTTTCTAAAATAGGATCCATTCGATATCCTTACAGCCGGTGTAGCTCAATAGCGGAGCAGGGGCATCATAAGCCCAAGGTTACGGGTGCAAGTCCTGTCACCGGCACCAGCTAAAATTTTTGGTCGCGTAGTGTAGCCCGGTTTAACACGTCTCCCTGTCACGGAGAAGATCACGGGTTCAAATCCCGTCGCGACCGCTTGACCCCCACACCAATGGAATTGGTAGCGTGTTTTGTACACACACTTTTGGCGGTTTTAATTAGTTAATAATTTTACCATTTGGTTGGGCGTTTTGCCGCCTAAACCACAGTGTTTTGTATCGTTGTACTCCATGTTCCATAATCTTAATTTGTA
>Ga0315296_10002355_pt1 | contig 16161 bp, 14 predicted proteins | sample YL17G14_18_MG_FD_203921 | JGI IMG/M metagenome (GOLD analysis project Ga0315296, IMG submission 203921) | Sediment microbial communities from Yellowstone Lake, YNP, Wyoming, USA - YL17G14_18 | ecosystem: Environmental > Aquatic > Freshwater > Lake > Sediment | place: USA: Wyoming | collected... | reverse complement strand
GCCAGTTGTTGCGCTACGCCATTAATGGTTTCAGTGTTATAGTTCATTGGGAGCCTCCGGTAGGGTGGTATGTGTAAACCTTATCCTACCTCAGGCTCCTTTTCCCTGACAACCTTTGAGTGCACACGATGGAATTGAAGTGTTGGATTTTAAGAAGACTCTTGCGAAAGATATCTACGCATCTGTCCTAAAGTTGAAGCCAGGTCTTTGGGGTAAGGCGCTTCAAAGCACAGCTCTATACGAGTCAAGGGATGCTCGATCGTCAAAGACCAGGCGTGCAAACCTAAGCGGCCCAGGAGCGGATGCTCACCTCCTCTACCCGGGTGATAACCGGTCTTGATCTCCGAGAGGTAAATTCCTTTCCCGTCCCCGTAGAGGGCGTCGGCGGCGATGGGGAAACCCTGGGCCGCCAGGTGGACGCGTACCTGGTGGGTGCGGCCGGTCTTGGGGAGGGCCTCGACCAGGGTATACTGGCCCAACCGCTCTAATACGCGTAAACCGGTCACGGAGGGCCTGCCCTGGCGATGGTCCACAATGGTGCGGTGCTTGCGGTCGCCATCCGGACGTAATGGGAGATCGATGGTCTTCTCATCCCAGGGCGGGGTGCCTTTCAGCAGGGCGTGGTAGGCCTTGCTGAGCTGGCGGGCCTCAAATTGGGTGTTCAGCGTTCGATGGGTTTCCGCCGTGCGAGCCAGCACCAGAACACCGCTGGTCTCGCGATCCAGGCGGTGGACAATCCACAGCCTGCCAAAGACCGGCTCCAGCAGGCTCTTCAGGTAAGGTAATTGCGGGTCGTAGCCGTCCGGTAATGTAGGCAGCCCAGCCGGCTTGTTAACCACCAGGAGGGTCTCGTCTGACCATAAGACAAGGTTACGAGGATCAAACTTCATGGAGATATTTTAATTTACCGCCACTGCCGGTTTAGCTCCCAGCAGCCGCACTTCTTTCACCTGGGTCATTGCCAGCCAAGCCAGGGCCATGAAGACCATGCTGAACAACCAAATCCAACGGTACTGGTTGCCGAGCACCTGCACCATCACCCCACCCAGCGTGGGGCCCAGGACAGCTGCCGTTTGCGAGGCGAAATAATACAGACCAGTGTAGGCGCCGATCTTGCGCTCGTCGCCGTAATCGTACACAAGGGGCAGGCTGTTGACATTCACCATCGCCCACAAAGCTCCTGCCAACACCAGGATGAGGATAAAAGTGATTGGCCCCTGGATCAGAAAATATCCAGCCACCAGCAGTGCTGTCAGACCGACCAGTCCGATCTGGATCGTGCGCCGCCGGCCCAGTTTTGTCGCCAGCAGCCCGGCCGGGACGGCAAACACGATGAACGATACAGTCACCGCGCTGGCATACATGGAGGCCGTGCCGGGCTTCATCCCCAGCGTGAACACAGCAAAGGAGGACAGTGCTGTCTCCAGGGCATTAAAGGCCATGAACCACAGCAAGATGCCGAGCATGACGAATAAGCCGCTTTTTTCGGGGTTGCGAACCACGGTCTTGATATTGGCGATGACCCCAGATGTCCCCGGCACCGGCTCGCCGGCCGCGATCCGAGGCGGCTCTTTGACAACCAACAGCACCACTACCACAGCAGCGACCAGTGCCACGGCCCCGGCGAAAAACGGTGCCGCACGGCCAAAAGAGGTAAAAAGGTAACCGCCCACGAAATACGCCAGCAAGCCGCCCACCCCGCCCATCAGGTTGATCGCGCCGTTGGCTTTGCTGCGCTCTTCGGAGTCGAACAAGTCTCCCAGCCAGGCGATCGTTGGTGAACGGAACAGCGCCATCCCAAAGTTGGTGATCAGGATAAACACCATGATCCCCAACACGGTCTGGGCCAGTGGGATGAAGATGAAACCCAGGACAGCGATCGGCAGCCCCAATAAGATCCACCCTTTGCGCCGCCCAAACCGGTTCCAGGTACGGTCGCTGCGCTCGCCCACCCACGGCTGGACAAAGATGTTAATAATATTGTCCCAGGTCATAATGAACAGCGCCAGGCTGGGCGCCAGGCCGAACCCTACCACCTTGGGGATCTCCCGCCCCTCTGCAAGTAGCTGGCGCTCGAACTCGGGGTTACCCGCCTGGAGGAAAATGGGGATGTATTGGTTAAAAATCGGCCAGATAATACTGATGCCTAAAAAGCCGAAACCGACCAGCAATGTCTTTCCGTAAGGGAAGCGCTTTTCCATAATTCCTCCTGAAGTTTCTACTGACCTGAAATCTTTTTAAGGAATTCGCGGTCATCCGGTGTCAGTAGGGCGCGCGCCAACAGGTCAGGGCGGCGCTTCCAGGTGCGTAGCAGGGCCTGTTCTCGCCGCCAACGGGCAATACGCCCATGGTCTCCCGAAAGCAAGACCTCGGGCACCTGCCAGCCGCGGAACTCTGGTGGGCGAGTGTAATGCGGATATTCGAGCAACCCCGAGGCATGCGAGTCATCCCAGGCCCCATCCGGGTCGCCTAAAACCCCGGGGATCAGGCGTGCCACGGCGTCAATCACTACTAAAGCAGGCAGCTCGCCCCCGCTGAGCACATAATCCCCGATCGAGACCTGGTCGGTCACGAGATGCTCCCGCACGCGCTCGTCCACCCCTTCATAGCGCCCGCACAGCAGGGCCAGGTGAGGGTGCTGAGCGAGCTCCTGGGCTACTCCCTGGGTGAAAACGCGCCCCTGCGGCGTGAGCAGGATCACCGGGCAGCCCGGCGGGGACCCCAACACACCCTCTACCGCCGCGAAGATCGGCTCCGGCTTCATCACCATCCCACCGCCCCCGCCGTAGGGCTCGTCGTCGGTGACGTGATGCCGGTCGGTCGTCGCGTCACGGATATTGTGTACCTTTACCTCCACCAGACCCCTCTGGAGGGCGCGCTGCAGGATGCTGGTTTGCAGATAAGGTTCAAAAACCTCTGGGAAAAGGGTGAAGACATCAAAACGCATGCCACCATTCTAGCCTCATGAGGGAAGATTAGCAAGGTGGTGATAATTATCAGTACCAGTCATCAGTGAAAAGTAGATACATTTCCGATGGTTACTGATTACTACTCACCGACAACTGATCACTGGTCCTTGTCTTGACTTCCCTTCCCTGCCGATGGTAATATGAAGATATGTACCTTAGAGGTAACAAATGGACGATGACGCGCCGGCGCCGGAAGCCCTCCAGCCCCTGGCGCATACTTCTGCTAGTCGTGCTGGTGGGAGCCGCGCTGTATTTCACCCAGGTGGTCGTGCCAGCCACACCACCACTCTTCATACCCACTCCTACCCACACGCGCAGCCCCGAATCCTTCACCAGCGAAGCAGAAGCTTTCTTTAAAGAAGGCAAATTGACCCAGGCTATCGATGCATACAAACAGGCCATCCAGGCCGATCCCAAAAACCCCTCCAATTACGTGGCGTTGGCACGTGCGCAGGTCTTTGCTGGAAACTATACTGAGGCCAAGATTACGGCCGAGGATGCCCTGATCCTGAATCCCAACAACTCTATGTCACACGCTGTCAAAGCCTGGGCATTGGACAAATTAGAAGATTATCTGGAGGCGGAAGCCTCTGTAAAACAGGCTCTGGATCTAGATCCAAATAATGCCCTGGCACACGCCTACCTTGCCGAAATCCTGATCGATAAAGGGGACTTTGGCGACATCCAGACCGCGATTGATGAATCCCATAAAGCCCAAACATTGGCCCCCAACCTAATGGAGACACACCGGGTGCGCGGCTATGTATTGTATGCTACCCAGAATTATGCCGGCGCCATCCAGGAATATAAGTCGGCTATCGCCATCAACGATAAGCTCTGGGATCTGCATTATTCTCTCGGGTGGACCTATCGTTTTGACCAACAATATGACCTGGCTGTCAAAGAGATGCTTGAAGCAATAGCCCTCAACCCGACTAATCCCGACATCCCCACCGACGTCTCCCGTACTTACGCCACCCTGGGCCAGTTTCCTAAGGCAGTCCAGTCAGCTGAACAGGCGCTTAAGATCAACCCATCTGACCCTCGATTGCACGGTAACCTGGGCGTGATGTTGTATAAAAACAAGGAATATGAGAAAGCCGCCATTGAACTGGCCCTGGCCGTGCGCGGCGGCACCACAGCCGATGGTGTCGTCGTCAAAGGTCTACCCCTGGCACCTGGCCGGGTGGCGGATGAATATTACTCTATTTATGGGCTGTCCCTGACCCATTTAGACCGCTGCACTGAAGCAGTGCCCATCTTCCAGCTCATCTTGCAGAATATCGCCGAAGATCAGATAGCCTATTACAACGCCAAAGAGGGGATAAACTACTGCCAGCAGAACCTGGGCACACAGTCCCCAAAAACCACAGGGACGCCAACCCCGAAGAACACGGGTAAACTGACACCGACACCATGATCTGGGATAGCTTGAAATGAACCGCGACCTGATCGGAAAATCCCTCTTTCGCCCGGCAAAACCGCGCTCAAATGTTTACCGGATCATGGCCCTGATTTGCTTGATCCTGGGAGGGGTATGGCTCATTGTCCATTTCCGCACCGGCGAGGTCAAGCCGCTGCTCCTGCCCACCCCCACGCCAACGCGCACAGCCAATTCCTACATCCAGGAGGCTGAGGCTTATTTTGCCGCCGGAAGGCTGGACGACCCCCTTTCCGACAACGATGCGATTGACACCTATATCCAGGCTACTAAGGTAGATCCGACCAACGCCAGGGTATGGAGCGAACTGGCCCGCATTCAAACCTACTCCTCGAGCCTGCTGAGCAGCGATGATCAGCGTCTGGAACGCCTGAACCAGGCGCAGGAATCCGCTAGAAAAGCGGTTGAGCTGGCCCCCGATGATAGCTCCTCCCACGCCATCCTTTCCTTTGTTCTAGACTGGAACGCTTCAAGCAACCTGATCTCAGATGACCAACGCCAGGCTTACCTCAACGAGGCCGAGGGTCAAGCCGTGCGTGCTCTGCAGCTGGACCCGAACAACGCCACCGCCCTGGCTTTTTACGCCGAGGTTCTGCTGGACCAGCAGAACTGGGACCAGGCTCGCCAGTATGCCGAACAGGCTGTGGCACGTGCACCGGACTCTATGGATGCCCACCGCGTCTATGCGACCGTGCTCGAAGCGCTCGGTTACTATCGCGACTCCATCAACGAGTATAAAAAAGCCTCTGATATTACTCCAAACTTTACTTATCTCCACCTGCGCATTGGCCTGGGCTACCGTAACTTGAAGGTCTACGATACGGCACTCTCTTACTTTGACAGAGCCGCCAGCATTAACCAGCAGCTGGGTGTAAAAGACCCCAACCCTTATATTGCCATCGCCAAGACGTACGCCCAGAAGGGTGAGTTCTTTCCCGCCTCACTCAATGCCGAGAAGGCCCTCTCGTATGCTCCATCCAGCCCCGACACCTACGGGCAGTTGGGCAGCATTTATGTCCAGGCCCGCAACTACGAGTCGGCCCTGCCAGCCTTGAAATGCGCCGTGGATGGGTGCACTGTCGAGGAGAATGAGATCGCCAACCTCCTGGTTACATCGGGTTTGTTAAAAGAAAGTGTCGCTGTACGACCTCTACCCCTGACCAACCTCACCGTGGCTTATTACTATATCCGCTATGGATCGGTGCTGGCTTATCTGAGCGATGCCAAAAATGGACGCTGTGAAAAAGCGCTCGGACTGATGGCCCAGTTGCGCAGTTTTTCGAAAGACCCGGACCTTCTCGACAATGCCATAGTCATCGAAGGGACCTGCCGAATGTTGATGGGGACACCGTCGCCCTGAGAATTAAAATTTCGGAAAAAACCTTTTTCCCCCTTGACTTTCAACAAAAATCCAGGTATCATACGGGCACGATTTAGCACTCAAACCAAGAGAGTGCTAAATCGTGTGGCTTGAATCTCAATATCTCATTCCGTGTTAGGAGGTAAATATGTTATCACTCAAACCCCTGGGTAGCCGCGTAGTGGTGGAACCGATTGAACAAGAAGATGTCACCGCTGGCGGGATTGTGCTTCCCGAAACTGCCAAAGAGAAGCCCCAGAAGGGCAAAGTTCTGGCCGTAGGCCCTGGCGATCGCGACGAAGATGGCAAACGTATCCCGATGGATGTCGCCGTTGACGATACCGTGTTGTTTGCCAAATACGCCGGCACAGAGATCAAGCTTGATGGCAAGAAACTGCTCATCATGCGCGAGAGCGATCTGCTGGCAATTGTCGTTTAACTATCTTATCTCATATTGAAGGAGTAATGATCTATGGCAGCTAAACAACTTGTATTCGCTGAAGAAGCTCGCCGTCGCTTGCAGCACGGCATGGACACTCTGGCGATGGCCGTGATAACGACCCTGGGACCCAAAGGACGCAACGTGGCCTTGGATCGTAAGTTCGGGTCGCCGACCATCACCCATGACGGTGTGACCGTAGCGAAGGAAATTGAACTGGAAGACCCCTTTGAAAACATGGGGGCGCAACTGCTCGAGGAAGCCGCCTCCAAAACCAATGACATCGCCGGCGATGGCACCACTACTTCCACTGCCCTGGCGCATGCCATCGTCACCGAGGGCATGAAGAACCTGGCCGCCGGCGCCAACCCCATGCTGGTTAAGCGCGGCATCGAGTCAGCCTCCAAAGCGGTTGCTGATAAGATCAGCGAGCAGGCCATCGAAGTCACCACCAGAGAAGAAATCGCCAACGTGGCTTCCATCTCTGCCCAGGACCGCACCATCGGTGAGCTGATCGCCGACGTGATGGATAAGGTCGGCAAAGATGGTGTGATTACAGTAGAAGAGTCCAAGACCCTGGAATTTGAGACCGAATACGTCGAAGGTATGCTGTTCGACCGCGGCTACATCTCCCCCTACTTCATCACTGATCCCGAGCACATGGAAGCCTCGGTTTCAGATGTTTACCTTCTGGTCTACGACAAGAAGATCTCCGCCGCCGCCGATATTGTGCCCATCCTTGAAAAACTGGTCCAGATCGGCAAGCGTGAGCTGGTTGTCATCGCTGAGGATGTCGATGGCGAAGCTCTGGCAACCCTGGTTTTGAACAAGCTGCGGGGTATGCTCAACGCGATCGCCGTCAAGGCACCTGGCTTTGGTGATCGCCGCAAGGCCATGCTGCAGGATATCGCCGTCCTGACCGGCGGCACCGTCATTTCCGACGAGACCGGTCGCAAGCTGGAAAGTGTCACCATCCAGGACCTGGGTAAGGCTGAGAAAGTCGTCGTCACCAAGGACGACACCACCATCATCGGTGGTAAGGGTGATTCGGCGATGATCAAGGGGCGCATCGAGCAGATCCGCGTGGAAATTGACAAAAGCACCAGCGATTACGACAAGGAAAAACTGCAGGAGCGCCTGGCCAAGCTATCGGGCGGCGTCGCCATCATCCGTGTGGGTGCGGCGACTGAGACCGAGCTGAAAGAGAAGAAGCACCGCGTCGAGGACGCTCTCTCCGCTACCCGCGCCGCCGTCGAGGACGGAATCGTCCCGGGTGGTGGCGTGGCGCTGATCAACGCCATGAAGGCGCTGGACGGCATGAAGATGGACAGCGAAGATGCCCAGATCGGCGTGAGCATTGTCCGCAAGGCCCTGGAAGTGCCCATGCGCAAGATCGCCGAGAACGCCGGCAAAGATGGCTCGGTTGTGCTCGAGACCGTCCGACGGATGCATAAAGACAAGAAGAACCTGAACATCGGCTATGACGTGATCAAGGAAGAGTACCTTGACATGATCAAGGGCGGGGTGATCGACCCGGCTAAAGTGACCAAGGGTGCCCTGGAGAATGCAGCCTCAATTGCTGCCATGATCCTGACCACCGAAGCTTTAGTCACCGAGATCCCAGAGAAGGAAAAAACCGCCTCGATGCCACCTGGTGGCGGCGGAATGGATTACTAAGATTTAGCCCGATAGACAGCAAGACACACCCCGAATCTCATTTTCGGGGTGTGTCTGCCTTTTTCAACCCCTACAAGAACCTGTCTTTGACAATTCATCCCTCTCGTGCTACAATGCATCTCGTCAGCAAAGAATTTTGAACCCGGCCGGTAGCCCGGCCTGCAACACCCATCCCAATCTCGCACGAAGACAATGATGTTCGTGGAAATCCGGAAGTGATCGCATGCCTCGGTCGGAAAGTCTCTACCGAGGCATTTTCGTTATTATTTATGATTACACACAAAGGAACAAAGGACACTAAGAAACTACTATAATGAATGACAAGAAATTGCGCATCATCCCCCTAGGGGGACTGGGGGAAGTCGGCAAGAACATGATGGCCTATGAGTATGGGGAAAACATCCTCATCGTTGATACCGGCCTGATGTTCCCCGAGAATGACATGCTGGGGATCGACTACATCATCCCTGATATTCAATACTTACTCGATAAAATCCGTTGGGTGAGGGGTATCGTCGTCACCCACGGGCACGAAGACCATACTGGGGCCATCACTCACATCCTGGAACAGATCAATGCCCCGATCTACGCCACACCACTCACGCGCGGCCTGTTAGAGGTCAAGCTGTCACGCGGCAGCTTGCTGAGCAGAACGCAGGTGAACACGGTACGGGCGGGTGACACGATCATGATCGGACCCTACCAGGTGGAGTTCTTCCACGTCTGCCACTCCATCCCCGATGGTGTGGGACTGGGCATCACCACACCTGCCGGGCTGGTCGTACACTCCGGCGACTACAAATTTGACCATACCCCGGTGGACAACTGGCCCACCGATTACGCCAAGCTGGCCGAATTCGCTGGGCGGGGCGTGCTGGCTCTGCTGGCTGACTCCACCAACGCTGACAAAGCCGGTTGGACACCCTCCGAGCGGGTGATCGACCCAGCCTTCAGCCAGGTCTTCAGCACAGCCCCGGGTCGCATCATCGTGGCGAGCTTCGCATCATTGATCTCACGCATGCAGCAGGTCGGCAATGCGGCTGCTCAGCATGGGCGCAAGATGGCCTTTGCGGGCACCAGCATGGTAGAAAACGCCAGGATAGCCCGTAAGCTGGGTTATCTGGACCTGCCGGATGACCTGGTGATCCCCGTGGAGCAGGCAGTGAAGACGAATCCCAGGGATGTGGTGCTGATGTCCACCGGGACACAGGGTGAACCCTCCTCGATCATGGGCCGCCTGTCGATGGGCACCAACCGCCAATTTGATATTGTCCCTGGCGACACTGTAGTGCTGTCCTCGCATCCCATCCCCGGGAACGAAGAAAGCGTTTACCGCACCATCAACCGCTTATTCCGGCGCGGGGCTAACGTGATCTATGAGGCCATTGCACCCGTCCACGTCTCGGGCCACGCCAGCCAGGAGGAGATGAAGCTGCTGCTGCACCTGGTACGACCCAAATACTTCATCCCTATCCATGGTGAGCTTCGCCACTTGCATCAGCACGCCCACATCGCCCGGCAGGTCGGCATCCCCGATGAAAACATCGCCGTCATCGAAAACGGGCAGGTGGTCGAATTCGAGGAAGGAGAGATGCGCATCGCCGAGCGTGTGCCCGGCGGCTATGTGTTCGTGGACGGTGCCAGCGTCGGCGATATCGGCCCCAGCGTAGTGCGCGAGCGCGAAGCCCTGGCACGCGATGGCTTCGTGCTGGTCAACCTGACGCTGGATCACGCCACCAACCACCTGCGTGAAGAGCCTGAGATCATCACCCGTGGCTTTATTTACACCCGCAATGGGGATAACCTGATCTCGGCCACGCGCAAGCTGGTGGTCGATACGGTCCGCTCAAACACCGGCAATCTGGAGGAAGACCTGGAGCAGAGTCTGAAGACCTTCCTGTATAACCGCACAAAACGACGGCCGATGGTGTTTGTGACCTTGAGCCGGGCATAGGAAAAATCCAATTTGAATTACTTTTGCCATGGTGCGACGATCAGAGAATTCTCCGCATCGGCGGCGTGGCCAATATACGGCAGCCCCCAGGCTGCACTGATCGTTTTGAGCAGCGAATAAAGGGTGTAGGGGGTATCATCTTGAAAGCCAGTCTTGGCCAACGGGGAGATCAAGACCGTTGCCACGCGCCCGCCGCCTGTAGTCAGGCCGCAGCAAGTGTGATCGCCCTGGCCTTCATCCCAGGTCAGGACAATCAGCCCACCCTCTTTGAAGCCTGGATAGGCCATCAAATAAGACACCCATTCGCCCAGCCACATGTCAGCTTCGTTGAGGTCGCAATCGTGGGCGCTGTGGCACAGGTTGGGGGTGATGAAGGCGAAATCGGGCAGGCTGTTTGAGGCCAGGTCTGCCGTGAGCAGGGTGAGTGGGACAACGCTACGTTTGCAGCGCTCAGAGTTCAAGCGGATATCGTTAAAATAGATAAATGGGTTGTGTTTCTGGGCATAGCTCAAGGTGCTGCCTACAAAGCAGGGTTTGGGCATATCTTCCTGGTAGGTTTTCCATGTCCGCCCGCTATTTTCGACCAGGTCGGCCAGGTTTACGGCGTCCCGGTAGCAGCTCTCGCAATTCGTGGTGACGTTAAAGGTCGAGCCGCCGACCATCGCCAGGTAGTTCGGCAGGCTGGGATGGCGGATGGCGTAGAACTGGGTGAGCAGTGTGTACTGGCTTGCCCAGCGGTTGAAGTTGGGCATTTGAGGGTTCCCGATCACGGTGCCGAATTCTTTATTCTCCAGGACAATGACGATGATATGGGTAAAGTCCGGCACGCCGGAGGATGGTGTACGGGTTGGAGAGGGTGTCGAGGTGGAGAGCGGCGTATTCGTAAGCACAGGCAGAGGTGTCAGGGTCGGGGGCAGAGGTGTGAGTGTTTTGGTAGGGAATGGGGTTGTAGTAGGGCTCGGGATGAGGATCGCCGTTGGGGATATAGTGGCGGTTTGAGCCCCAGAACGGCCCGTGCAGGCGCTCAAGAGCAGGATCAATACCAAAAACCGCAGGGTCAGTCCTCTTCCCATTTATCTCTCTCCCAGCCGTATTGACCGCGCAGCGGGACGAAAGCCACGGGCGCGATGGCCTCGTGGTCATAGTCTATGCCATGGCGCTGCCAGAGTTCGAGGATCTGCCCCCCCAGGCTGCCTACCGGCAGCACCAGATGACCCCCATCGTCAAGTTGCTCTAACAGGGGCCTGGGGACGTGCGGTGCACCGGCTGTGACGATGATAGCCTGGTAGGGCGCGTGATCCGGCAGGCCCAGCGAGCCATCCCCGAGGTGGACGAAGACATTGGTCATACCGAGCCCTGCCAGCACCCGCCTGGACTGCTCAGCCAGGACCGGATGGCGTTCGATGGTGTGAACTTCTCGAGCCAAATGAGCTAGAACAGCCGCCTGGTAGCCGGACCCGGTGCCCACCTCCAACACAGCCTCATCCCCTTTCAAAGCCAACAACTCCGTCATCAAAGCCACGATATAGGGCTGCGAGATGGTCTGTCCCTGCCCGATCGGTAGCGGCCCATCCGCATAGGCCAGGTGCCGGTAATCAGAGGGGACGAAGCAGTGCCGTGGGACGAGGCACATGGCCTCCAGCACACGCGCGTCGTGGATACCACGGCTTTTGATTTGTTCTCTCACCATGCGCTGCCGTTCAGAGGTCAGATATGCGTCATCGTCCACGGTGCACCCGAAAAGTTGCTCTCAACATTACTTCATCCTACCGCCTTCACAATCTCCCGCCAGAAGGGATCACGTTCGCCGGGGAAGAAGGGCAGGTAAAGGGTCAAACGGTCAGCCAATTGGCCATAACGTTCGAGCAGGGTCGACCCCAGGTCTGCCGGGGAGGCCAGCACGGCAAAGGTCGCCAGCATATTGTCACTGATCAGTGCCGGCATCTCACCCCATTGGCCGCGCGACGCAAGCGCCCTCAGGTGGTCGGCCGCTTCCCCCCAGCCGTGCAGCTCCATCACCGGGCGGTAAGAGGGGGTTGAGGCGTAAAAGGAGATCTGCTGGCGGGTCAATTGGCGCTCTTCCGGTGTCGTCGCAGCGAATGCAGTTACCGATATTTTAACATCTGTGCGGGCGCGCCCGGCTTTGGATGCGCCGGCTTCAATCGCCGGGATAATCACCTCACTCAGGTAGCGCGGGGAGTGGAATGGGTGGACGTGAAAACCGTCGGCGGCCTCACCTGCCAGGCGCGCCAGGCCAGTATTGACCCCGGCAATATAAATAGGAATGTCGGGGTGTTCGATGGACCCGGGGTTGAAAAAGGGTGACATGAGGCTCAGCTTATAATACTCGCCGCGGAAGTTGAGCGCCTCACCGTTCTGCCAGGTGCGCCAGAAGGCACGCACGGCAGCCAACTGTTCGCGCAGCTTGTTAACGGGAGACTCGGGCCAGGGCATCCCAAAGCGGCGCTCGATGTGAGCCTTCACCTGGGTGCCTAACCCCAGGATGAAGCGACCACCCGAGGCCTGCGCCAGGTCCCAGGCGGTATAGGCCAGGTTTGCCGGGCTACGGGCAAAGGCTATGGCAACCGCTGTGCCAAAATGCAACCGTTGTGTGTGCTCCGCGATCAAAGCACCCGGCAGGAAAGGGTCGTGCTGGGTTTCGCTGGTCCACAGCGCACAGAAGCCAAGCGCTTCGGCAGCCTGCGCCACTGAGGGGACTTGCAGCAGGGGAACAGGAGGAAGAGATGCGTCAAAGAGCATTCAGACAACCCTCCTTTTGCGCTCCTGATAGGCCTTGAGAACTAAAAAGGCGAGGCTGGCAAGGCTACCCATCAAGCCCAGGATAATCGCCCCGTAATACAAGGGGTCGGGATGGTTGCTTACCGTGGCACGGATATCCACGGGTGTACTTTTGAAGAGGGCGTACATGTTTGTCACCCGCCAGATCCTGGAATGTTGGAACAGGTCGTGACCCATCAGGACAAGCAATCCCAGGTAGAGCAAGCCTTCCCGGATGCCCAGGCTGCCCCTTGTTATCAAAAATTCTTGGAAGCGGATGCTCCCTACGACCGCCAGCACCACCAGCGGCAGGATAAAAAACCTGGACGTAATACGCTCTGAATCCAACAGCGGCAATGGAAGCTGAGCGATGAAAGAGTAGATCCTCCCGATGGATAAAAACGCCACCAGGGAAACCGGAGCTAAAAGCACCAGCTCTCGGCTATGCTTACGCCAGGTCGTAAAAACCCCAAAGCAAGCGATGAATACCAGGCCCAGGAAGCCAATATAGGTGTCCACCTCCCACCATCCCAAGGATTTGAAGGGACCTGAGGCGGCCTCGGCGGGATATTTAAGCACAACCAGGGCAGCCAGCAGGTCAGTGATGGATGGAAAACCGGATATAAAGCGCGGGCCGCCGCTCAGGAACTCGACCGTTGGGGGTAGGAGGCGCAGCAGGCTGAGGGCCACGCCAGACAAGATCGCGGCAAATACCAGGCGCACATACCTTGGGTAAAACAATCCCAGGGCCAGCAAGAAAATCAGGCACCATAAAAACATGTGAAAGGCCCCCTGGAGAGTTAAAAAAAATAAGACCAGGGCCATCAGCAGCACCCAGGTCCAATCGATTTTCGTTTTATCCAGCGCTTGCAGGACCAGCAATGCGAAGAAGGGCAGTAGAAAGTAGCCCACCCACTCCGAATGGCCGACCGCCAGGTGATCGGTAATATGTCCGTTAAAATTAATCAACAAAAACAACCCACTAAACGCCGCCGGCGATAAGGCATAACGCTTTTGGAGCAGGAGCAGGCCGATAAAACCAATCGAATACAAGATCAGGACATTGACCAGAGTAAATGGCCCTGGCTCGAAAAAATAGAGTAAGAAAGCCTGCGGAGAAAAAAGTGTATCAGGCCTGGCCAGGTAACGGTCGGTTGTAACCAGGGGCGAGGTAATATGCAGGGGGAGCTGATGGGTCAGAAGTGCCTGGCGCAGGAAAGAATAGTAGGGACCAGTCTCTGTCCAATCGTGCAGATCGAAAGGCACACTGCCCCAGTTTAAAAAGTAGCCCCAATGCAAGATGCCGAGCACGAACAGCAGCACCAGACAGATGCGGTTGACCCAACGCGAAAGAGGCCCTGTAACCGGCTGGAAGAGCGCTCTAAACAGGCGATTGACGGCATCCATCAGACTATAGACTTAATAAATACGCCACCACCCACTGGGTCGTCGCCACCAGTGCCTCCAGGTGGGTGCGTTCGTAGTTGTGGGAGGCATCCACGCCCGGGCCGATCAAAGCCACGGCTGCATCGCCCCCGGCGCGCCAGAAGGCCCCACCATCTGAACCGTAATAAGGGTATATATCCACTTTATAGGGGATACGGTGATCGTCCGCCTGCTGGCGCAGGCGCTGGCTGAGGCCATGATGGTAAGGGCCGCGCGAATCTTTCACACACAGCGTGGCGTGGAACTCGTCGGAGGTCTGCCCCTCCCCCACCGCGGCCATATCTACGACGAGTAGATCGGTAACCTCGGGAGGGATACCCGTTGCCGCGCCATGTCCAACTTCCTCATAGTTGCTGATCAGGAGTGTCGTCGTCTGGGCAGGCTGCAGCCCGGCGTCGCATAGAGCCTTAACAGCCGTAACGATGCAGGCCACGCAGGCCTTGTCGTCAAGGTGGCGGGAGCGGACAAAACCACGGGTGACCTCGACGCGCGGGTCGAAGGCGACGAAGTCGCCCACCTGAATGCCCAGACCTTCCGTTTCATCAGCGTAAGCTGTGCGCGCATCCAGGCGCACTTCCATATTTTCGTCATCACGTTTGAGCTCGCTAACTTCGTTGCCGTAAACGTGCGTAGAGGCCTTGGCGATCAAGATAGAACCCCGCACCGCTCCCCCTTTGCTGGCAAACACCGTGCAGCCCTCGCCCTCGACAGTGTTCCAGGCGAAGCTCCCCAATTTGGTCAGTTTTAAGCGGCCATCTGACTTGATCTCTTTGACCATCGCCCCCAGTGTGTCAGTATGAGCGGTGAGGGCGCGCGGCGCGTCCGCTTTAAGTCCGGGCCAGGCAGCTACCAGCGCTCCCTTGCGGGTGTGCGAAAGCTTCAATGAAGGGAAGACCGTCAGGGCTTGTTCGGTGTAAGCAATCGCCTGGTGAGCGAATCCGGTCGGGCTGGGTGTGTTCAGCAGGCCGGTGAGGAAATCGATCAGATAGTTAGTGTCGATGGGAGGGAGGGACATAATTAATGGGTGATCTTTCTTGACTCGGGCTCATGGAGATCTTCAAAATCAGCAATCGTCTTCCGCCAGTCGTCAGGGATCGGAATAGAGACTTCATTTCGGTAATCAAAAGTCACCAGGACCGAAGAACCGGTGGCAAGCACCTTACCGTCGCGCCCGTCTTCCAGGCGGTATTCCATCGTCAGACTTTTATTCCCCAGGCGGGAGACATGGACACCAACGCGCACCGGCTGGTCCAGGTGAATGGGAGCGAGAAAGGTCACGTGGGCATCGGCGATGATAATGCCGAGGTCCATAAATGAGCCATATTTCCACAGTCCCAGGTGCTGGATGTAAGCCACGCGCGCCTGTTCCATAAATGTCAGGTATTTGGCATTATTGACGTGCCCCTGGGGGTCCAGGTCGCCGTAACGGACCTCGATCGGGTGATAAAAGCGGTATTCAACCATAACGCGATTATACCTTGACACACTTCAAATGGTCATGATAAACTCGCCCCTGTTGTAAATCAATTCTAACGAAAGGACAGCGCGCTTCATGCTCAAGGCATACATCGTTAAAATCACACGGCTAGACACTGCTGTTGACAGTGGTAGTGCTAAATTTGCCGTGTCGAAGTGCGCCTGTTGATCGTCAGGTAAAGTTTCTGGATTACTACGGCCACGGTGCACTCGCCCGTGGCCTTTTTGTTACAAGCGATATCCCGGCCGGCCACGGAGCACACCGTGGCTTTTTTATTACGCAAGTATGGAGAATGATAATATGGATATTGGAATTTCCCTCTTCGAGGGCAGATCGATCTGCCTGGCCCCGATCGATCACGACAAAGATGCCGAGATCGAGAGTAGATGGACGCATGACCCGGAATATCTGCGCCTGCTTAATACCGAGCCGGCGCGTCCGGCCTCACTTGCCCAGATCAAAAAACGGAACGAGGCGATTGAGAAGGACGCCGAAGAAAACAAGAACCTGTTCCACTTCACCATCCGCATGCGCGCCGACGACCGCCTGATTGGGTTCGCCCGCATCCAGTGGATCGAGTGGACGCATGGCAACGGCTGGGTGAGGCGTACTCCCGCTGG
>Ga0315296_10002353_pt1 | contig 16163 bp, 13 predicted proteins | sample YL17G14_18_MG_FD_203921 | JGI IMG/M metagenome (GOLD analysis project Ga0315296, IMG submission 203921) | Sediment microbial communities from Yellowstone Lake, YNP, Wyoming, USA - YL17G14_18 | ecosystem: Environmental > Aquatic > Freshwater > Lake > Sediment | place: USA: Wyoming | collected... | reverse complement strand
TTCTCTTTGGACAAGCCCAGCTCTTTTCCATATATGTCCTCATTATGCTCCCCGATAAGCGGGGCCCGGCGCTGCGGCCTATAGGTGAACTCGCTCATCTTAATCAAGAAGCCGGGATAGGTAAAGGTCTCACCCAGTTCCGGGTGCTCCACCTGGACCCAGTAATCTCGAGCCTTAAACTGGGGGCTCTGCACCACATCCTTCATCGTGGTAACCGGGATGCACATAATGGACTTCTCCACCGCTTTCTCCAGAAGCTCTTGCTTGGTCTTGGTCTTGATGAACTCGCCGATGAGCTCCTCCTGGTGGGTTATCCCCTCCTGGCCTATCTCTGCCGGACTTCGCGTAAGCCAATCGACACCCTTCAGCTCCAGGGCGTATCCCTCGCTATTGGCCCACTCCACCAGCCTCTCGGTGGAGACCCTCAGCCCCAGGGCCGCCCCGCCCCCGACCATGCCATATACATAGCCATCCTTGCACGGCCATATCATACGTGACGAGCGGCCAGGGATGCCCATAAAAGGCCCCATCCCTCGGTAGTTGATCTTGAGGATGTCATAGAACTCAGCGACCATCATCAGGGTCAAAACCACCGCCTGCTGAATGGAGACATCGATATGCTGTCCCTCCCCCGTCAGCTCGCGGTGGTAGAGGGCCACCATCGAGCCCATGGCACCCTGCGCCCCACCCTGAAAATAGGCTTGGGGGTAGCTTATGCGGTTTGGCGGCCGATCGGGGTCGCCATAGATGCGAGTCATGCCCGCCAGAGATACGGCGACAAGGTCGGTGACCTTATACTTAGAATCGACATAGGGGCCGCTCTGGCCAAAGGGGGTGATCGAGGTCATGATGGTGCCGGGGTTGATCTTCTCAAGCTCAGCATATCCCAAACCGAGGCTGGCCATGTATCCCGGCTCGAAGGACTCGATGACAAAGTCGGTGTTCTTCACCAGCCTCTTGAAGATCTCCCTACCGTCAGCCGTCTCGATGCTCAGGGTTATGCCCCTCTTGTTGAGGTTGGTCCAGAACCAGAAGAGGCTCTTCTCAGGGTCGGGGATGTCCTTATAGAAGGGGCCATTGTTGCGGGCTTCATCCCCCCCGGGCCGCTCGATCTTGATCACATCGGCACCAAGACAGCCCAGGATCTGTCCACACATGAGGCCCCTTTCATTGGTCAAGTCCAAAACCCGATAACCTGCTAACAGGGACTCCCTTTGCTCCGCCATGGCTAAACCTCCTCAAAGAAAATGAAGCTCGCACCAAACGCCAATCGTCACATAACAGCACCTCCCCAGGCCCAAAAAGATGCTAAAAGTATAATTGAAAGGCCCGCTCTATTCAAGGGGGCTCCCGATTACCGCTTCAGCTCTACTCTCCTCTTTCCCCTAGCTTGCGTCAAATGCCAGAAACCGAAAACCACCAGCCCGATAACGATCACGCTCAAGAAGCTTATGGTGCGGTCGGCGAGGATGATGGATAGGGCAACCCCCTTGGAGATGGGGGCGATCATCAAAAGCCCGGCGACCCCGGGCTCCACCAGGCCCAGCCCTCCCGGGGTCAGAGGTATGGCGGTGATCATGGCATTGGCCATGGCGGCGAAGAGGATCAGGGCAAGACCGATGTCAAAAATGTCAAAGCCTGTGGCCTGGCTTAGGGCTTGAGTCACCAGCAGCATGCGGCCGGCCTCCAACAGCCAGATGCCGATGCTCAGCGAGCCAAGAGCGGGGAGCCCCCCGAAGCTGCCCAGCGTTCCCTCTTCAAAATGGGTATAGACCGATTTTATTCGCCGCGGCAGGCGCTGCGCCACGGTGGTGCCAAATCGCCCCATCACCCCGAGAAGGATGGCGACCACCGAGAGCAAGGCGATGCCAATAACCAAAACCAAGCCAGCCACCTTCATCCCCGGGCTCCCGGTAAGCAGAAGGCCAAAGATAGCCACCAGAACCAGTATGAATATCACGATAATATCGAGAACCCGCTCCGAAAGCACGGTGCCCAAGGTCTTGGGGAAACTGACATCAGCATTCTGCTTCAGAAGATAGGCACGGTAAGGGTCTCCCATCCTGGCATACATGATGCAGTTGACAAACCAGTTGATGATGATGATCTGGGTCAGCCCACCCAAGGAGGGCAACTCTACCCCCTCCCCTTTGCGGAAGCCGGCATTGTGTAGCAGTAGCCGCCAGCGCAATGCGCGCAGGGGAAAGCTCGAATAATAGCAGAGAAAGGCGAGGATATAGAAGACGGGGTTGCAACCGGTGATCATGGACCAGGTGGCGCTGAAATCTATGTTGAGCCGTTCGAAGGCGAGGAACAGAATGCCAAAGGCGATGACGAAGGAGATAAGGGTCCGATAGTTGAAGAACCGTCTCCAAAGGGAGATTTCCTCAACCTTTTCCTCATTTCTCAACTTATTTGCTTCGGTCAATGGCCAGGTTCCCCTGCTTTCTCATTTTTGGGCCTAACGGGCGCTTTTGCGGGATGCCAGGGCGCCTGGGGTAGAGCTGAGGGGTGGGGGTGAGCTTATCGATGACCACTAGGGCTCTTTCTTCCCCAAGCTCCTCCAGCGTAAACCGCTTGACCTCCCTTAGCTGACCGCCGAGAATATCGATGGCTGTTGTCGCCGCCTCGATCTCCTGGGAAATCTCCCCCTTCTTTTGGGCAATAAAACAGCCACCCAGGGCGCAAAAGGGCAACGCCAACTCAGCAAGGCTGGCGAGCTCGGCCACCCCCCGGGAAAGCACCAGGTCGAATCTCTCCCGATACCCCTCATCGTGAGCCAGCTGCTCGGCGCGAGCAGTCACAACCTCTACCCCCTCGAGGCCGAGCTGGGCTACAAGATGCTTTAGGAAGTCGGCCTTCTTATGGGTGGAGTCAACCAAAGTCAAGCTGATGTTGGGGAACAGGATCTTCAGCGGAACCCCAGGTATTCCGGCACCGGTGCCGACATCGATAACCAAAGAAGGCATCTTTTTAATCGCCAGCACTATAGTGAGGGAATCAAGGAAGTGCTTCAGCTGCACCCCTTCATAGTCGATGATGGCGGTGAGGTTCACTCTCCTATTCCAGCGAATAAGCTCTTCATAGTAGACGTGAAAACCCTCCACCTGCCGCGGGGTGAGGGACAGCCCTAGCCTTTCGGCGCCGGCGATGAGCCTTTCCATGGCAAAACCATTTAGATATTAGGGTATTATATCACCCCAGTCCCGCTAAGCAAAGGGCAGCCTACGCCAGATGGGGAAGGCCGGCCTTATTATTGACTTTGACAGCCAAAAAACATAGAATATGAGCGCTGCCGGCAAACAAAAAAGAGGAGGGACCCGTGGTAGGGATTAAGTCATATGGTGCCTATATACCTTATTACCGGCTGGAGCGGGCCGAGATCGCCAGGGTTTGGGGCGGCTTTGCCATGAATCCCGGGGAGAAGGCGGTGGCCAACGGGGATGAGGATAGTCTCACCATGGCGGTGGAGGCTGCCTTCGATTGCATGAAGGGGATGGATGCCAAGGAGAGCGATGGGCTATTCTTCGCCTCAACCACATCACCCTATAGAGAGAAACAGTGCGCTACAATAATAGCCGCGGTGCTGGACATGCGCAATGATATCCGCACCGCCGATTTCGGCGATTGCCTCAGGGCCGGAACCGCCGCCCTCAGCTCAGCCGTGGATGCGGTCAAGGCGGGCACAGCGAAGAGCATTGTGGTCGCCGCCACCGACTGCCGCCTCGGTTACCCCTACTCTCAGATGGAGCATGCCCTGGGCGATGGTGCCGCGGCCCTCCTCATCGCCGATTCCGACCCCATTGCCACCATCGACGACTGCTATTCCGTCTCCGATGAGATCACCGATGTGTGGCGAAGGGACGAGGACCACTTCGTTCGTATGTGGGAGGACCGGTGGGTGATCACGCATGGCTACTCTAAGAACGTGGAGCAAGCGGCCACGGCGATCATGAAGAAGAACGGCCTTGGCGCCAAGGATTTGGCCAAGGCGGTGGTCTACGGTCCCGACCCGAGGAGCCACGAAGCCTTGATGCGGCGGCTGGGGTTTGCACCGGCCCAGATCCAGGATACCCTCTTTGCCAAGGTGGGCAACACCGGTGCCGCCTCAGCCCTGATGATGCTGGTGGCGGCACTGGAGGAGGCCAGGGCCGGGGATCGCATCCTCCTCGCCAGTTATGGCGACGGTGCCGATGCCTTCCTCCTCACCGTAACAAAGGCGATAGACAAGATCAGAGATCGAAGAGGGGTAAAGAGCTATCTGGCTTCCAAGGCCGCCCTCCCCAGCTATGGGAAATACCTCGTCGCCCGCAATCTGGTAGAGCTCTCCCCTGGCCAGGGCATTGTCGGTAGAGGCTCGGCGACCGTGATGTGGCGAACCAGAGATTGGGTCCTCGGCTGCCACGCCTCAAAGTGCCGGAAGTGCGGCCTGGTCACCTACCCCGTCCAGAGGGTGTGCTACCGATGCCTGTCTAAGGATGACTACGATGAGATAAGTCTGTCGCAGAAGAAGGGGAAGGTCTTCACCTTCTCCCTGGATAACCTGGCATCTGTTGGCATCAACCCGCCCATCGTCCAGACAGTGGTCCACTTCGAGGAGGGGGCGCGGTTCTACTGCATGATGACCGACTGCGACCCGCGCCAGGTAAAGGTGGATATGCCGGTGGAGATGACCCTGAGGCGGTTCCACGAGTTTGGCGATTTCCATAACTACTTCTGGAAGTGCCGTCCGATAAGGGAAGGAGGAGAATAGGATGGAGAGCATCAAGGATAAGGTGGCCATAGTAGGCATGGGTTGCTCCAAGTTTGGGGAGCTCTGGGATAAGGGCCAGGATGACATCATCATTGAGGCCGCCTATGAGGCCTATGAGGATGCTGGAATCGAGCCCAGGGATATTCAGGCGGCCTGGGTGGGCACTCTCAACGGGATGGCCGGGGTTACCCTCTCCGAGCCACTCAAGCTTAACCGAATCCCGGTAACCAGGGTGGAGAACTTTTGCGCCACCGGCCATGAGGCGCTGCGCAATGCTTGCTTCGCCGTAGCCTGTGGCATGTATGACATCGCCCTGGCCCTCGGCGTCGAGAAACTGAAGGATACCGGGGTCGGCGGGCTGCCGGTGGGGCGGGGCCTGCACCCGGTTCTGGAAAGCAGAAGGACGGCTCCAGGAACCTTCGCCTTCATCGCCACCCGCTATTTCTATACCTATGGTCTCAGCCCTGAAGAGGGAAAGAGGACTATTGGAAAGATATCAGTCAAGAGCCACCACAATGGCAGCCTTAATCCCAAGGCCCACTTTCGCCGAGACGTAACCCTGGAGCAGGTAATAAGTGCCCCAATCATCGCCTGGCCTCTGGGGCTCTTTGATTGCTGCCCCACCACCGATGGCGCCGCTTGCGCCATCATTGTGCGCGCTAAGGAGGCGAGGAGGTTTCGGGAGGACCCGGTCTACATAAAGGGCATCGGGCTTTCCACCAACCAGATGCTGCCCCACTTTGAGCCCGACTTCGACTGGACCGGCTTCGAGATGAATCGAGAGGCAGCCCGGCAGGCCTATGAGCAGGCCGGGGTTAAGAACCCTCGCCGGGAGATAAGCATGGCTGAGGTTCACGACTGCTTCTCTATCACCGAGCTGATTAACTATGAGGATTTGGGTTTCAGCCCCAAGGGGAGGGCCAAGGAGGACATCGATGCCGGCACCTTTACCCTGGAGGGGGAGCTGCCCATCCAGCCCGATGGCGGTCTCAAGTCCTTCGGCCACCCCATCGGCGCCAGTGGCCTAAGGATGGTATATGAGTGCTATAAGCAGCTTCAGGGGAAAGCACAATTGCCGGAGCGCCAGCTCAAGAATGTAAAGCTGGCGCTTTCCCACACCTTAGGCGGTCCGCCTCAGGTGGCCTGCGTCACCATCGTCGGCACATAGCCAGGGTGATCTAAGATGGCGTCGGCGTTGGACGGGATAAGGATACTGGACCTGACTCGGGTGGCGCCTGGTTCGCTATGCACCATGATGCTGGGAGATATGGGGGCCGAGGTGATCAAGATCGAGCAGCTCCCTGAGCCCGGGGCACGCCGCGCCGGGTCGGGCATATCCCCTATGGATGAGGAGGGAAAGGAGCGGGCAGCATACTATGCCCTCAACCGCAACAAGAAGAGCGTGGGCCTCAACCTGAAGTCCGATGGGGGAAGGGAGGTCTTCCAGCGGCTGGCGCAAACGGCTGATGTTGTTGTCGAGGGGTTCAGGCCCGGGGTGATGAAACGCCTGGGTGTGGACTACCGAAGGGTGAGCCGGATAAACCCCAGGATCATCTATTGCTCCATAACCGGCTATGGGCAGGACGGCCCGTATCAGATGTTGCCGGGGCATGATGTTAATTACATCGCCATGGGGGGAGCGTTGAACTTGATTGGGCCAGCCGAAGGCCCACCGGTGATCCCGCTTAATCTGGTGGGTGACTACGCCGGGGGAACCCTCCACGCCGTTATCGGCATCCTGCTGGCCCTCATCGCCAGAGAGCACACCGGAAAGGGGCAACAGGTAGACATCTCCATGACCGATGGGGTTGTTTCTCTCCTGGCCGCTGTGATCTCCGATTATTTCTTCAGCGGCTCAGTCCCCAAGCGGGGGCAGGATCTGCTCGGCGGTGGCGCCCCCTGCTACAACGTCTACGAAACCAAGGACGGAGATTACATCAGCCTGGGGTGCCTAGAGCCATGGTTCTGGGAGAACCTTTGCCGGGCACTGGGAAGGGAGGACTTCATTCCCCATCAATGGGACGATGCTCGGCGCGGGGGAATGCTCTCCTATTTTAGAGAGATCTTCCTGACCAAGCCGAGGGATGAGTGGTTTGAGGAGCTAAGAGGAAAGGACATCCCGGTAGCCAAGGTCTATACCCTGGACGAGGTTTTCGCTGACCCCCAAGTCCTTCATCGCCAGATGATGGTGGAGGTGGAGCATCCGTTAAAGGGGAAGATCAAGCAGGTGGGGATTGCCATCAAACTATCGGATACCCCGGGGAAGATAAGGAGTCTGGCCCCATTCTTCGGCGAACATACCGATGAGGTGCTCCTGGGTCTGGGCTATAGTGCCAAGGAGATTGAGGAGCTGCGCCAGGCAGGCATAATAGGCTAGGCTCAGGGCTTGACGTTGGTGAAGCGAAGCCTTATACTTTATCCGACGGGGGTCGACAAATTAACAGATAAGGAGGCAGAATGGTAGGAATCAAATCTTACGGTGCGTATATACCCCTGCACCGGATGGCACGCGAGGTGTTTTACAAGGAGTGGGGCGGCTTCCCGATACCCGGGGAGCGGAGTGTGGCCAACTTCGATGAGGATAGCGTAACCTTGGCCGTAGAATCGGCCATCGACTGCATGAAGGGCTTTGACCCCCAGAAAGTTGATGGCCTGTTTTTTGCCACCACCACCTCACCCTTCAAAGAGAAGCTGTGTGCCTCCATAATGGCCCTAGGTCTAAATATGCGCCGCGATATCCGAACCATGGACGTAACCGGCACGCTTCGGGTGGGAACCACCGCCATGGCCGCAGCGGTGGATGCCATTAAGGCCGGCTCAGCTAAGAGCATTCTGGTTACCACTGGAGAGACCCGCATGGGGGCCCCAGCTGGCGATTTCGAGCAATCGGTGGGCGACGGCGGCGCCGCCCTTCTCCTCGGAGATGACAAGGTTATTGCCACCATCGAGGGAAGCTACTCCATCTCCGATGAGTTCTCCGGGCAGTGGCGAGCCGACGGAGATAACTTCATTCGAGCATGGGAAGACCGCATGGTCTACGACCAAGGCTACTCTGCCATACTACCTGAGGCCATCTCCGGGCTGATGAAGAAGTATAAGCTGTCGCCCAACGACATTGCCAAGGTGGTTTATGACGCCCCCCTCGATGTGAGACGGCACGCCAGGGTGGCGGGAGGGCTGAAATTCGATGGGGCTAAGGTTCAGGACCCCATGTTTATGAGTGTGGGCAATACCGGCTCTGCTCTGGCAATGATGATGCTGGTAGCCGCCCTGGAGGAGGCCAAGCCTGGGGACAAGATAATATTTGCTAGCTATGGAAATGGGGCCGATGCCTTCTACCTCCAGGTGACCCCCGAGATAGAGAAGGTCAGGGATCGACGGGGGATAAAGAATCACCTCGCCTCCAAGCGGATGTTAGACAGCTATGGCAAGTATTTGCGCTGGCGCAAGCTCGTGACCCTGGAGCGAGCCCGCCGTCCCGATCAGCCGCCTACCTCCATAGCAGCCTTGTGGCGGGATCGCAGGATCATCCTCGGCCTGTGGGGGGTCAAATGCAAGGTCTGCGGCACCCCACAAATATCCTTTACTCCAGGACTAATGGGCGGCGGTCCACCAATAAGGATATGCGTGAACTGTCAGGCCAAGGACCAGTTTGAGGACTACAGATTCGCTGACAAGAAGGCCAAGATCTTCACCTTCACCCATGATAATCTGGCCGATAGCGCGGACCCTCCGGCCACTGTCACCGTGGTTGACTTCGAGGGCGGGGGCCGGGCGGCTCTCGATATGACCGATCGCAACCCCGATGAGGTCGCCGTGGGGATGCCGGTGGAGCTGACCTTCAGGAAGCTTTATCACGATCCGGCGCGGGGGATCCACAACTACTTCTGGAAGACCAGACCAATAAGGTGCTAAAGAAAGGAGGAGAAAATGGCGGAGAGTATCAAAGACAGGGTTTGTATCGTCGGCATGGGCTGCACCAAGTTCGGGGAGCTCTGGGATAAGAGCGAAACGGACATGATCGTGGAGGCAGCCTATGAGGCCTATGAGGATGCCGGGATCGAGCCCAAGGATGTCCAGGCTGCCTGGGTCGGCACTATGGGGGGGATGACCGGAATGGCCTTAACCGCCCCCCTGAAAATGCAGTATAAGCCGGTCACCCATGTGGAGAATGCATGTGCCACCGCATCGGATGCCTTCAGGAATGCTTGCTATGCGGTAGCCGCCGGGGTTTGCGACATCGCCCTGGCCCTGGGCTACGAGAAGCTGAAGGATTCCGGTTTCAGCGGGCTGGGGATGAGTGGTGGTGCCCCAACTTCTAACATAATACCCACCACCACCGCCCCGGGGATGTTTGCCATGCTGGCCACCACCTACTTCGCCCGCTATGGCCTGAGCCCGGAGGAGGGCAAAACCATGCTGGCCCGTATTCCGGTGAGGAGCCACCACAACGGTGCCCTGAACCCCAAGGCCCACTACCAGCGGGAGATAACCATGGAGCAGGTGTTGCGGGCGCCGATAATCGCCTGGCCGCTGGGGCTCTTCGATTGCTGCGGGGTCTCGGATGGGGCCGCGGCAGCCATCATCGTGCGCGCCGAGGATGCCAAGAAGTTCCGGCCCGACCCGGTTTATGTTAAGGCGCTGCAGATGTGCGTCGGCCCGGCCGAGGGCCAGATGAGCACCAAGTATGACTATACCCATGTCGAGGAGACCTACCGCGGCGGCCTGGCCGCCTACGCCGAGGCCGGAATAAAGAAACCGAGGAAGGAGATCAGCATGGCCGAGGTTCATGACTGCTTCTCCATCACCGAGGCCACCGTCATGGAGGATCTCCAGTTCAGCCCCAGGGGTAGAGTAAAGGAGGACCTCGAGGCCGGCACCTTCACTCTGGAGGGGGATTTGCCGGTGCAGCCCGATGGCGGGCTCAAGTGCTTCGGCCACCCCATCGGCGCCAGCGGCTTGAGGATGATGTATGAGATGTACCTCCAGCTTCAGGGACGGGCTGGCCCCCGCCAGATAAAGAACCCTAAGCTAGGGCTGACCCATAACATGGGCGGCGCGCCGCCGGGATGCACCGTCAGCGTGCTTATCGTCGGGCTCTAGGAAAGGAGGCGGCCGTGGCAGTGCGGGCTTTTGTGCTTATTGAGGTTGCTGTGGGCAAGACCAAGGAGGTAGTCACCGCTCTGCAGAAGGTGGAGGGTGTGAAGTCGGTGGAGGCGGTTACCGGGCCTTACGATGTTATCGCCGTGGTGGAAAGGCCCGATGTTAATGCCGTGGGCGACCTGGTGACCAAGAGGATTCACTCGGTTGGCGGCATCGCGAGAACGGTAACCTGCCTCAGCGTGCAACTGGGCTAGATCCTGTTAAAGGAGTGCTATCTGACAAAAACTCTCCCCCGCTGGCAGCCCAAAGCGACGGGGGAGGGTTTTTGATTATTGACTTTGCCTATAAATCAGGTATAATAGGTGACCGCGGAGAGGGGCTTTTTCACCGAAAAAGAGCAGGCGATATTTAAGCGGCATTCCATAAGGTCTCCATTACAAGTCCGGTGTCGGCAAGGCAATGGCTCGGTCACAACAATATGTTGACAAAAGTGCTGCAATATGGTAAAGTTGACAGGCTTTTACGACAAATTGTTATAGCAGCCCGATGAGCCATCATCGCCGTCCGGCTTTGGACCTCTGAAAGTAACCAGTGCGAAAAAGAAAGGGGGGAAAATGGACTTCAGACTTACTTCGGAGCAGGAGACACTGAAAAGGGAGTTCGAAGAGTTCTTCAAGCAAGAGATGAAGAAGGCACCCCCGGGATGGGGGGCAAGCCTGGAGACCATGTTCTCCGCGGAGGGCTTCCCCTTTCATCGCCAGATGGCCAAAAAACTGGCGAAGAATGGGTGGCTGGTTCGCCACTGGCCCAAGGAATATGGGGGACAGGACGCTCCCATAATCGAGCAGCTCATTTTTAGCGTGGTGCTGGGATACCATCGAGGGGGTGGGATCGATATCTTCGGCGTGGGTATGCTGGGGCCCACCCTTCTCGCCGCCGGCAGTGAGGAGCAGAAGCGGGAGCACCTGCCACCCATCGCCCGGGCCGAGAGATTCTGGTGCCAGGGCTGGAGCGAGCCCAACGCCGGCTCCGACCTGGCCTCCCTTACTACCCGTGCCGTAAGGGATGGCGACGATTACATTATCAACGGGCAGAAGACCTGGACCAGTGGCGCTCACCTCGCCGACTGGATATTCATGCTCGCCAGGACCAACCCCGAGGAGAAAAGGAGCCGAGGGCTCTCCTTCTTCCTCCTCGACATGAAGACCCCGGGGATCGAGGTCCGCCCGCTATACAGTATGGAAAGCACCCACCTGTTTAATGAGGTCTACTTCGACGATGTGCGGGTTCCGGCAAGGAATAGGGTTGGCGAGGAGAACCAGGGCTGGGCCATCACCCGGGCGACGATGAACTTCGAGCGGTCTAATGTGGGCATGATGTCCGGGCTGAAACGGGATCTGGAGGAGCTGGTAGAGTTCTGCAAGGAGACCAGGTGGAACGGACAAACCCTGGCCCAAAACCCCTTCGTCCGCCACCAACTGGCCCAGCTTGCCATTGAGATCGAGGCCGGCCGCGCCATGTCCTACCACATCGCCTGGATGCAGGAGAAGGGTGGCCTTCTGATGGCAGTCCATGCCGCCTCAGCGGCCAAGGTCTACGGCAGCGAGCTGGCACAGCGCTTCGCCTACGCCGGCTATGGGATCATGGGCCTTTATGGCCAGGTGAAAAAGGCCTCGAAATGGGCGCCGCTTTTGGGCCGGTTTGAGAGCGCCAGCCAGCTCTGCATGGGAATGAACATCGCTGCTGGCAGCTCAGAGGTGCAGAGAAACCTCATCGCCTGGGTCGGGCTGGGACTGCCACGGACCATTTAAATAAACCGGGAAGGAGTGAGCAATGGACCTTGATTTCACCCAAGAGCAGGAGATGCTGAGAACTTCGGCGCGCGATTTCCTGACCACGGAATGCCCTAAGACACTGGTCAGGGAGCTTGAGGAAAGCGAAAAGGGTTATTCTCCGGAGCTGTGGAAGAAGATGGCGGAGTTGGGATGGATGGGTCTGGTCATCCCCGAGGAATATGGCGGCATGGGAATGCAGTTCTTCGACCTGATCGTCCTCCTCGAGGAGATGGGGCGCAATATCGTGCCTGGCCCCTTCTTCTCCACCGTGGTTCTCGGAGCCTTGCTTATCCTTAATGCGGGAAGCGGGGAGCAGAAGAAGGAGCTGCTGCCCAAAATAGCCAATGGGGAGGCCATCCTGGCCTTGGCCCTCACCGAGCCCACTGCCACCTATGAAGCCTCCGGAATTAAGCTCAAGGCGGTGGCCAAGGGTGATAGCTTCGTCCTGAATGGCTCCAAACTCTTTGTCGAGAACGCCCATATCGCCGACTATATTATATGCGTCACCAGGACCAAGGAGGGGGCTAACCCGGAAGACGGGATCACCCTGTTCATAGTGGAGGGGGGAACCCCGGGGCTCAAGTGCGAGGTGGTGCCCACCATCGGTCTCGACAAGCAGTGCGAGGTTATCTTTGACAACGTCAAGGTGCCGAAGAAGAACATGCTCGGCAAGCTGGACAAAGGATGGCCCCTCGTGGCCCGAACCCTGGAGCAGGCCACTGTGGCTAAGTGCGCCGAGATGATCGGCGGGGCCCAAGCTGCCCTGGACATGAGCGTTAATTACGCCAAGGAGAGGGTTCAGTATGGAAGACCCATCGGCGCCTTCCAAGCGATCCAGTTCTACCTGGCAGATATGTGGATGAAGGTGGATATGGGCAAAAACATCGTTTACGAGGCCGCCTGGACGGTCTCGGAGGGGCTTCCCGCTACCGAAAAGGTGGCCATAGCCAAGGGATGGGCTAACGAGGCCTATAAGTTTGTCACCGAGCGCGGGGTTCAGATCCACGGCGCTATTGGCACCACCAGAGACCATGATATGGGGCTCTACTTCAGAAGAGCCTGGGCCGGCGATGTCGCCTTTGGCAATACTGAGTTCCAAAGGGAGATGGTCGCTCGCCACCTGGGCCTCTAAAGGTAAAGCGGGGCTATCTATAAGGTAGCGGCATACCTCTAGTAACGCGTAGAGAGGGCGAAAGAATGGATTTCAGTTTTACCGCAGAAGAGGAGAGATTTAGAGCCGAGGTTAGTGCCTTCCTCAAGAAGGAGATCACCGACGAGTTCCTCAGGGACTTCGAGGCGCGAGGTGAATTCGACTTCTGCCCTGAGTTCACCAAGAAGCTGGCTCAGAAGGGCTGGCTGGCTATGGCCTGGCCCAAGGAGTATGGTGGCGGTGGCGCTACCATAATGCAGCAGCTCATCTTCAGCGAGGAGGCGGGCTACTTTGGGGCACCAACCGGGGCCCATCGCCAGGGGACAAACCTCGTTGGCCCGGCTATTATCGCCAGGGGCACCGAGGAACAGAAAAAGAGGTTCCTGCCACCGATCACCAGGGGCGAGGTGGTGTGGTGCCAGGGGTTCTCCGAGCCCAATGCCGGCTCGGACCTGGCTTCCCTCCAGTGCCGCGCGGTGGAGGATGGCGATGATTACCTGATCACCGGACAGAAGGTGTGGACCACAAATGCCCATCGCGCCCACTGGTGCCACCTCTTAACCAGAACCGATCCTGAAGCGCCAAAACACCGCGGGATCAGCTACTTCCTCATCGATATGAAGAGCCCCGGGATCGAGGTGCGCCCGCTGATCAATATGCTCGCCTCCCATGACTTTAATGAGGTCTTCTTCGATGGCGTCCGGGTGCCCCGGGAGAACATGCTCGGGGAGAAGAATCAAGGCTGGTATGTGAGCCAGGTAACCCTTATGGGTGAGCGCTCCGGGATTGCCTTCCCGGCCATGTGCCGGCGATTGCTGGAGCGCTTGATCCAGTTCGCCAAGGAGACGAAGCGAAACGGGGAGCCCCTGGCCCATGACCCTATAGTGAGGCGAAAGCTAGCGGATGCTGCGGTGCAGGTCGAGGTCAACCGGATGCTTGCCTATCGAGTTGCCTGGATGCAGCATAAGGGGCTGCTGCCCATGGTGGAGGCCCCGGCCTCCAAGCTAATGGGCTCGGAGCTAATGAAGTGGCTTACCGCCTTAGCCATGGAGATCATGGGGCTCTATGGGCAGCTACAACAGGTTTCCAAGTTCGCCCCGCTCCGGGGCCAAATTGCTCGGATGCACATGTATTCTCTGGGTATGACCATCGCTATGGGCACATCTGAGATAATGAAGAACATCATCGCCCTCAGGGGGTTAGGGCTGCCCCGAGGCTAACCATAGAGAGGAGATCGAGAATAGGCTTTTCACCCGTTGCCGCAACTAGTTGCAAAAGGAAAGGAGTATCGTTATGGATCTAGGCTTCACCGAAGAGCAGGAGATGCTGAGAACTTCGGCGCGCGATTTCCTGGAGAAGGAATGCCCCAAGACGCTGGTGAAGGAGCTGGCCGAGGACGAGAAGGGCTATACTCCAGAGCTGTGGCAGAAGATGGCGGAGCTGGGATGGATGGGTCTGGTCATCCCCGAGGAATATAGCGGCATGGGGATGAACTTCCTCGATCTGGTGGTTCTCCTTGAGGAGATGGGGCGCGCCTGCCTCCCCGGCCCCTTCTTCTCCACCGTGGTTCTCGGTGGTTATACCATCCTAGAGGCGGCAAACAATGCGCAGAAGAAGGAGCTGCTGCCCAAAATAGCCAATGGGGAGGCCATCCTGACCTTGGCCCTCACCGAGCCCACTGCCACCTATGAAGCCTCCGGGATTAAGCTCAAGGCGGTGGCCAAGGGCGATGGCTTCGTCCTGAATGGCTCCAAACTCTTTGTCGATAATGCCCATATCGCCGACTATATCATATGCGTCACCAGGACCAAGGAGGGGGCTAACCCGGAAGATGGGATCACCCTGTTCCTGGTTGACGGCAAGAGCCCGGGTATCAGCACTACCCTGCTCAAGACCATCGCCGGCGACAAGCAATGCGAGGTTGTTTTCGAGAATGTAAGGGTGCCGAAGAAGAACATGCTTGGGGAGCTGGATAAGGGCTGGCCGGTGGTGCAGAAGGTGCTAGAGAAGGCCACGGTTGCCCTTTGCGCCCAGATGGTGGGTGGCGCCCAAGCAGCCCTGGACATGAGCATCGCCTATGCTAAGGAGAGGATACAGTTTGGCCGGCCTATCGGAAGCTTCCAGGCAATCCAGCACTACTGCGCCAACATGGCCACCGATGTCGATGGCTCGAAGTATATCACCTATGAGGCCGCTTGGAAGGTCTCCGAGGGGCTTCCGGCGACCATGGAGGTCTCCATGGCTAAGGCGTGGGTCAGTGAGGCCTACCGGCGGGTGACCCTCCTCGGCCACCAGATTCACGGCGGCATTGGCTTCTGCATGGACCACGACATGCCCCTCTACTTCAAGAGGGCCAAAGCGGCGGAGCCCACCTTTGGTGATGCCGACTGGCACCGGGAGGTCGTAGCCCAGCAATTGGGGCTTTAGCCTTTGATGATGTGAGACGGGGAGAGCCATCCGCTTTTCGATAGCCCTCCCCGTCTTAAACTGGCAAAAAGCCGTTGACCAAGTAAAAGGCCTATTTACCCATATCCGGCTGCCTACTACAGCGCAAAGGACGAAAAATGGATTGCGTCTTCTGCCGGATCATCGCCGGCGAGCTCCCCAGTGACATCCTCTATCAGGATGACGAGGTTATTGCCATCCGTGACATCAACCCCCAAGCGCCAACGCACATCCTCATTATGTCCAAAGCCCACATCCCATCTCTTGCTGAGACCACCCCCCCGATAAATCGGGGAGGCCTCCTTGCCCATATGTGTTTTGTGGCCATCCAACTAGCCAAAAAGGAGGGTGTGTCTGAAACAGGCTACCGCCTGGTGATAAACAGCGGCGCCGAGGGCGGTCAGGAGGTGCCTCACCTCCACCTCCACCTCCTCGGCGGCAGGCGGCTGGGAAAGCTGGGGTGAAATAAAACGGGGCACCCTTCGGGTGCCCCCAATTGTGAAGCCAGTATTTCGATCTACCCTATCTCCTGGGCATAAACCCTAAATATAACATGACCTAGCCCACCCCGGCCGATGCCCGGATCGAGACACTCAGCCATCCGCCATATCCCCTGGTTGGGGTCAACCCCTTCATATATTCTGTCCCAAAACCCCATCATAACGTTGGCGATAGGTCCGAGGGCTCTGACACAAAGCGGGCAGTCAGACTCCTCAGCTAAAAGCATAGCCGGCATGGCACTAAAGACATACTTCTGACCCGGTTTCAGTCCCGCAAAGCAGTATTTAGATTCTGTAACCTCAGCGATGATCTTGTACTTCATAAGTTCAGGGAAACGCCCTAACATCTTGCCAGCACCGGGAGCGCTAACCAGAGT
>Ga0315296_10002352_pt1 | contig 16169 bp, 13 predicted proteins | sample YL17G14_18_MG_FD_203921 | JGI IMG/M metagenome (GOLD analysis project Ga0315296, IMG submission 203921) | Sediment microbial communities from Yellowstone Lake, YNP, Wyoming, USA - YL17G14_18 | ecosystem: Environmental > Aquatic > Freshwater > Lake > Sediment | place: USA: Wyoming | collected... | reverse complement strand
GCCTGACGCATTCCTGCTACGATCCCGCGCCAGCCGGGACGCCGTGCGGGCACTGCGACAGCTGCCGGTTGCGCGCGAAGGGCTTCGAAGAGGCAGGCGCGACCGATCCGCTGCTGCTCACTCGGGCGACTGGGGCATGACGAGCCACAGCACGAGATAGATGATGATGCCCGGGAAGGCGACCGAGATGATCGACGTGATCACGTAGAGGATGCGGACGGCGGTCGGATCCCAGCCGAGCCACTCCGCGATCCCGCCGCAGACGCCGGCGATCATCCGATGTGGCCGGGATCGAGTCAGAGCCACTGTGAACCCCCGGTTTCCAGGACCTGCACGGCCCTGCACGCAGTTGCGTGACCCGCGCCACGGGTCATGGAACGCACTGTACCGTATCAATGGGCGCGAAGGGTAGAGGGGACTCGCGCGGAGCCGTGTGGCGCCGGCCTTCTGGGCTAGAATCGGCGTGGCCTGTCCCTGGTGCCCAGCAGGGCGCCCCAGCAGGCAGGAAGGACCCGCTGTGACGGAGCGCCTCTACCATACGGACGCCTTCTTGACCGAGTTCGACGCGACGGTCTCCGGCGTCGGCCAGCATGAGAACCGCGTCGCCGTCAGTCTGGACCGCACGGCGTTCTACCCGACCTCGGGCGGCCAGCCTCATGACACGGGTCAGCTGAGCGGGATCCCGGTGCTGGACGTCGTCGAGCGCGAGGACGGTTCCATCCTCCACGTGGTGGACGGACAGCTCGCGCCGGGCCAGGCCGTCAGGGGTGTCGTGGACTGGGCGCGCCGCTTTGATCACATGCAGCAGCACACCGGCCAGCACATCCTGTCGGCCGCGTTCGACCGCCTCTGGAAGGCCCGCACGGTTGGATTCCACCTGGGCGCTGTGGTCTCGTCACTTGATCTGGATCGCGAACTGCCACCGGCTGCGATCGCGTCCGCGGAGACCGAGGCCAACCGTATCGTCTGGGAGAACCGCCCCGTCTCCATCCGGTTCGTGGCCGAGGAGGACGCGGCAATGCTGGCCCTGAGGAAAGAACCGGGGCGCGCCGGCGATCTCAGAATTATCGCCGTGGAGGGATTCGACCTGTCGGCCTGTGGCGGGACTCACGTGGCCCGGACGGGCGAGGTGGGGGTCGTCGCCGTGTCCTCGTCGGAGAAGCTTCGCGGCGGCCTGCGCATCGAGTTCCTCTGCGGGAGCCGCGCGGTCCGTGCGTTTCGCACGCTCCGTGACAGCGTTGCCGGCTGCATCCGTCACCTGTCGGTATCGCCGGAAGAACTGCCGGCGGCGATCGAGCGGACGCAGGCGGAGAACAAGGACCAGAGGAAGACGATCAAGGCCCAGCAGGAGCGTCTCGCCGGCTTCGAGGCGGCGGCCCTGGCGGCGCGCGCGGAAGCAGTCGGCAGCGAGCGGCGCGTCGTCGAGGGCCTTGACGGGTGGGACGCGAACGGGCTGAAGGCGATGGCTGTCGCCATCACGGCGAACCCCGGCTTCCAGGTCGCCCTGTTCTCGACGACGGCACCACGGCTTGCGGTCGTGGCGAGGTCGAAGGACTCGGCGCTTGACGCGCGTGCCGCGTTGACGGCGCTCGTCGAGCGCTTCGGCGGGAAAGGCGGAGGAAAGCCCGACCTCGCGCAGGGGGGCGGGCTCACGGGGGACCTCCAGGAGATTCTGAAGGCGGCCAGAGAAACGATGCGAGGTTCGGGGGGATAGGTTCAGCTGCCCGGCGGCTTTCGTGAGAACTCCGCAAGGCGGACGACGGCGGCGTCCACGGCGGCGTCGATGGTCTCGGTCGGGACATTGAAGTTGTTCGCGATGATCGAGAAGACGAGCCGCTCGCCGTCGAGGGTGGTGACGTAGCCCGAGAGCGCGCGGACGTTTGCGATCGACCCGGTCTTCGCCTTCACGTTGCCCTCGGCGCGTGTGCTCCTCATCCGGCGCGCCAGCGTCCCGTCCTTCCCAACGACCGGCAGCGTCGCTTCGAAGGCGGCGGCGTGACGTGTGTCTGCCGCCATCTGCCTGAGAATCCGGACCAGCGTGTCGGCGGTGACGTAGTTGTATCGCGAGAGTCCCGACCCGTCGGCAAGGACGTACCCGTCGGGCGGCACGCCCCAGCCGGTCAACACCTCGCGCACGATCTTCTGTCCCGCCTGAGCCGTTCCTGTGCCGGTGTGCGCGGAGAGCGCGCGAAGCAGCGTCTCGGCGTAGAGGTTCTGGCTCGCCTTCATCAGGACGGTAGCAACCTCTGACAGCGGCGGCGACCGGTGCACAAACAGGAGCCGTGCCGTATCAAGGGCCGGCGGCGTCGCCGCCTGGTTCCAGGCGAGAGGTGCGTTCCTGATGAGCACACCCTCGCCGATGAGCGTGTCGTGAAGCTCGTGCAGGAAGAACAGCGCCGGCGCATCGACCGAGGCGGTCCTCGCGATCTCTCCCGACCCGAGCGGCACGCTGCCCGCGACGCGCAGGCGGCCGGAGCCGGGGAGCCGCTGTTGCGTGAGATCCGGCCGCCCTCCGGCCGCCGACGTCGTGACGGCGTTGTCCACGGTCAAGCCGTTCCCGCCGGGACGTATCTCAATCGACGCCGCAGCCCCGACCGCGGCGCCCGGTCGAATCACGATCTCGACGAGATCCTCGTTGTACTGCAGCGCGCTGGTCTTCGCCGCGTAGCCGTAGGCAAGATAATCCCATGCCCACCCCTGGCCGAGGCCCTCGGCTTCGAACGCCCGATCGTCGCCGACGATGCGCCCCTCGATGGCGGTGATGCCGGCGGCCTTCAGCCTGGCCGCCCAGTCGACGAACACGCGCCGCGGGCTTCCGCCTCGGCCGTTGATCGTCGGGTCGCCGCTGCCGACGACGACCAGGTCGCCCCGGAGCACGCCGCGCTCGACGGGGCCCGTCGCCAGCAGTCTCGTCTCAAAGGTGTAGTCCCACCCGAGGCGTTCGGCTGCGGCCGCCAGCGTCACGATCTTCATGTTGGACGCCGGCATCACCAGTTTGGAGGGATTGAGGCGATAGAGGATCTCACCGTTTCCGAGGGACTGCACGACGACCGCCCAGAGCGTACGGTCGAGCACAGGTGCCGTGAACGTGCGGTCGAGGTCACGCGAGAGAGCCTGGTTGGCTGCGCCAATCGGCGCGGTGACGGGCAGCGGACGCGAAGCGCACCCGGCTCCGGCCAGAAGGAGGAGCGCTGTCGCGAACGCCGAAGCCAGCAGTGGCGGAGTGGAGACGTTCGAACGGACGTGCAGGTGCCAGTTCTTGGCCAACGGACTTGTGCTCGCAGGACACCAACCGAGCGGGCCTGCCTTCGACTCCGCTCAGGCGCAGGAAGGCACGAGCCTGGCCACGGGCCTGAAGGCCTGCGCTACTTGATGTCGTCCAGGTCCTTCATCACGTCGTCGAAATCGAAGCCGGTCAGCTTGGCAGCGCCTGGCTCGCCGGCTCGGGACGCGAAGACATCCGTGCCGACCTTGCCGAATACCACCCGCTCCTGCTTCTTCCCGTCGTCGAACTTGACCACCACGACTGCGGCCGGGGCATCGAGGCCGGTCTTTGTCGTCTTGTCCTTCGGGTCCAGGAATGACTGGGCCCGGAGGTTGCTGAGCCGAGTCAGGAACGAGTCGAACTTGGTGGCATCCACGTCCTTGGCCGTCGGCTGCACCTGGCGCCACTTCTCCTGGGCGTCCTTGCCCTGGCCCTTGGTCTTCTCGAAGACCAGGGTCTCCTTGCCGCGCGTGATTTCAATTCGATTGGCCGTGAACGACCGGAACTCGAAGAGGTCCTTTTTCCGGTAGTTGTCGGCGGGTTTCTTGAGCTCGTCGACGAGGCTCGTTTCGATGGTGAACACCGTCGGCCGCGCCTGGTCCCTGGCGTAGAAGGTACCGCCTTCCCCTGCCTTGCCGATGACGAGCGTGGCGCGCGAGCTGCCGGCGCCGACCGTCACCGTCACCTCCGGCTTGTCAAGGCCGTACGCCTTCGCATCCGCCATCTCGGCGGCCGCGATTGCCTTCATTTGCGCGGTCTGCACGCGGCCCAGCAGTCCTTCGACCGAGCCATAGTCGGCCTTGGCCTCGACCGGCCTGGTGAGCTTCCAGTCCTCGCCGCTCTTCGCGAACTGCAGCGTGTGGTCCGCGGTGACGATCTCGATCGCGTCGGCCTTGTTCCGTTCGAACGCCAGGATGGTCTTGTCGCGCAGGTCGAACGTTGTCTTGTTGAACGTCGACTCGAGGTACGCCGACACGAGGAAGACCTGCGGCTGGTTTGCGTGCTTGGCGTACATGTCCCCGCCGGTGGCGGTCTTGTCGCCGAGGAGCAGCACCTGGTCGGTCTTGTCCCCGCTGGACCTGAACGCGATCTCGACACGCGGCTCGGCCAGGCCGTACTGCTTGAGGTCCACCGGCTTCTCCTCGACGACGCGCTGAATCTCGAGCGACGCGAGGTTGCTGGTGATGGCCGACAGCTCGGCTTCGTCGCCTTTGAGCGCCGCCGGTTCCGTCACCTGCCAGCTGCCGCCGGTCTTCTTCAGCACGGTGCGATCGCCGGAGGCGGTCTTGACGCGCAGCTCCTCGATCTGGTCCGCCGTGACGGTGAACGCCTTGGCCTTCGGCTCACTGCCGCCGGTCTCCTCCGGCTTCTTCGACTCGACGAAGTAGATGTATCCGACGAGCCCGGCCAGAATCAGCAAGAGAATGAGCAAGGGCCGTGCGCTGCGCATTACCGCCTCCGCCACCAGGAATAGACGCCAGAGCCGAAGATCGCCAGGGGGATGACCGCGAGCGTCAGCAGCATGATGCGCCGCTGCTGATCGGCTGTGAGGGTGACCCGCCGGTCCTCAGGCTCGCGCGGCCGGATCGCGATCAGGTTCTCCTGCTGCGCGAGCCAGTTCACCACGTTCATGAAGAAGTCGCGGTTGCCCTGGAAGCCGACCCGGGAGTTCGCCGCGAAATCCGAGTCGCCGACGACCACGACGCGCGTCTCCGGCTTCTCGCTGACGCTCTCGTCCGGCTTCCTATCCTGGCTCGGCGCCGCGGGGGCCTCTTGCGCGGGTGCCGACACCGCCGCGGCGACGGAAACTGGCCCGGCCTTGTCGCCCTTGGCTTCCTCCAGGGCGACCTGGCTGCCCGACAGCAGCCCCTTGAGGTCGGTTTCTGCCCAGCTCCGCGGGCTCGTCTCGACGATCGACTGCGCCATGCGGCCGTTCGCGCCGCCGGGCATCGGCGTCACGGACCTGGCGAACTCGTACGCCGTCAGCAGGTTGAACTGATCGGTGATGGGGTGCTGGGGGTAGCTCGCGGCCACGGGCACCGACGCGTCTGTGCCGAAGATCTGTCCGATGCCGCTCACGTCCACGACGACGTTCGCGCCGACCTCGATGCCCCAGTCCTTGATCAGCGCGAGCAGATTCGTGAATGGCGGGCTGTCGGCCTTGTCGGGCGGGTCGAGCATGAAGAGACACTTCCCGCCCTTCTGAAGATAGGCGCGCAGGGCGTCGGTCTCCGTCGGCAGATAGTCCGTCCTCGGGCCGGCGCCGACGACGATCGAGGCGTCGGCGGGGACTTCCGCCTGCTGCGCGAGCACGAGCTTCTCGACCTTGTAGTTGTCGCGGCCGAGCGCCGTGGCGATGGCGCTCAACCCGATCCGCTCGGTGCCGGCAGTATCCTTCTCGCCATGTCCCTGCACGAAATAGACCTTGCGCTCCTGGCCCGTCACGACCTTGATGATGCCGTTGGTGAGGTCCTGCTCCGCGTCGGTCGTCACGCGCTCGGTCCGCCCTTTGAACTCGAACACGACGGTGCCGTACTGCTGAATCTGGTACTGCCGCGCCAGTGCGGGCTTCTTGTCGGGGTCGACGTATTCCACGCCGACCTGCTTCGAGAGGTACTCGTACTCCGCCATGCGGTCCTTGAACCGCGGCATCCGGGGTTCCTGCTCGAAGACGTAGACCTTCAGCGGCGCATCGAGGCTCCGGAGCACCTTGCGTGTCTGGTCCGAGAGGGTGTACTGCCCCCTGGCCGTCAGATCCCATCGCTTGTTCTCACGCGACGCGATGTAGTTGATCGCGGCCAGCATGCCGAGCACGATGAGAATACCCGCCGCCGCGATGGCGCCGAGCCTGGCCTGGCGCCGCGCGAAGAATCCCGCGACCTCGCGCCACTGACCCAGCGTGTATAGCAGGATGCTGACGAGCCCGGCCCAGGCAAGCCAGTACGCGTAGACGTCCCAGAGAGGTCTGAGGAAGCGGATGGCCACCGCCACCAGCACCAGCGCCATGCCGAGCCACCCGACGAGACCGAGAATCCGTTTCAACATCGCTCGTTATCCCCGCCACCGCTCGCTGTCGACCGCCTTGGCCGTCAGGAACAGGCCGAACGTGATGAAGCTGAGGTAATACACGAGATGCGTCGTGTCGATGACGCCTTTCGCGAAATCGTCAAAGTGCCCCGTGATCGAGAGGTAACTGACGACCTTCCCGACCGTCGGGCCGCCGAAGCTGCCGATCCAGTCGATCACCCACAGGACGAGGAAGAGACCGAACGTGATCATCCCGGCGATGATCTGGTTGCGCGTCAGGCTCGACACCAGCAGGCCCACCGAGATGAAGCAGCCGCCGAGGAGCAGCAGCCCCAGGTAGCCGCTGGCAATCGGCTTCCACTCGGGGTTCCCGTAGACGAAGAGAACCGCCACGTGAACGAGCGTGACCGCGAGCATCGCCGCGTAAAGGGTGAACGCGCCGATGAACTTGCCCGTGATGATCTGGAAGTCGGTGAGCGGCGACGTGAGCAGCAGCTCAATCGTGCCAGACCGCTTCTCCTCCGCGTACGTCCGCATCGTGATCATCGGCAGGACGAAGAGCACGACCACCGCGGCGTTCTGCAGCAGCGGGCGGATCATCTGCTGGTTCACGTTCACGGGCCCGCCCATCCCCATCGCTCCCATCTGCATGCTCTGCTGCGCGAACATGTTGAGGATCGCCACGTAGAAGTAGCCGAAGATGAACGCGAACATCCCGATCACGACGTAGGCGATCGGCGACGCGAAATACGAGCGCAGCTCTTTCTGCGCGATGGCAACGATGTTACGCATGGACATTCTCCCCCGGCGCTTCCTCTGTCGTCAGGTGGAGGAAGATCTCTTCAAGGCTCATCCGGACGGGCCTGAGCTCGAGCAGGCCCCAGCCGCTCGAGACGACCGTGCGCGCGATGTCACGGCGGACGTCGCGGCCGCGCTCGCTGTCGACTTCGAAACCGGCCGAGCCCTCGTGCTGGACGGTCATCGTCACGCGCGTGACGCCGGCCACCTTCTGCAGCACCGCCTCGACGGCCGGCCCGGCGCGGTCGACCTGCACGAACATCGTCTCCGAGCCGCGCAGCCGCTGGGTCAGGTTCTCTGGGGTATCGACCGCAACCACGCGCCCCTTGTTGATGATCACCACCCGCTGGCAGGTCTGTGAGACCTCCGGCAGGATGTGCGTGCTCAGGATGATGGTGTGGTCGCCGCCCAGGCCCTTGATGAGCTCACGCGTTTCGATGATCTGCTTCGGGTCGAGACCCGCCGTCGGCTCGTCGAGAATGAGCACATCCGGATTGTGGAGCAGCGCCTGGGCGAGCCCCACCCTCTGGCGGTAGCCTTTCGACAGCTTGCCGCAGTGGCGCCCGGCGACGTCGGTGATGCGCGTGCGCTCCATGATCGCGCCGACACGGCTGTGCCTGTCGCGCGGCGGCACGCCCTTGATCTGCGCGACGAAGCGCAGGTACTCGCGCACCGTCATGTCGGGATACAGCGGCGGCGCCTCAGGAAGGTAGCCCGTGCGCCGCTTGGCCTCGATCGGCTGGTCAAAGACGTCGAAGCCCCCAACGATGGTCCGGCCGTTGGTGGGCGGCAGGTAGCCGGTCAGCACCCGCATGGTCGTCGTCTTGCCGGCGCCGTTCGGCCCCAGGAAGCCGAGAATCTCGCCCCGCTCGGCGCGGAAGCTCACATCATCGACGGCGGTCACCCGCCCATACCGCTTGGTGAGATGCTGAACCTCAATCACTGGGCACTCCGTTCGGTGGACTGTCGTGGCGGGCCCACTCCCCGAGCCCGACGGGCGCGTGGCGCCACATCACACAAAGAGACGCGTGCTGTTGCCGCTCGGCCGCCGCGCGGTAACGTATAGAAGGGTCACGGCTTGTGACCCAGCCCCTCATACTAGTCGAAGCCCGGGCAGCAGGGCAAGACCGCGCCCATGCGGTCGCCGGGTCGCGCCCGCGCCAGTTCGGCGGTGTGTTTGGCCACGACTCCGCCTCGAGGGCCGCGCCGGTGGGAGCGCCCCGCCGCATCGCCTAGAGCGGCGCTGAGCGCCACCTAGCGGCACAGGGTGGCCGATCGCCGAGCCGAACCCGTCTAGCCTGTCGGACGGAGTCAGGCGACTGGCGCGGGGTGGCGCGGGAGGTTGCAAGTGGCGGAGAAGGGAGGAGTTGACACCATGGACGTGGTAGGGTAATCTTTATATGAGCTAGTGCTCATATGTTCAATGACGCATGATAGTGAAGCACCAACTGGCGCAGTTGCAGCGAGTCTGCCCGAACCCGCTGCGTGCGAGACGTTCCACATTCACCCGGACATCGTCGCCCGTCTCCGCGACACGCTCATCGGCCGCGCCGACGTCACGGCGCTGGCCGAGACGTTTCGACTCCTCGGCGACGGCACGCGAGTGCGCATCCTGGACGCGCTGTCGAAAGCGGAGTTGTGCGTCTGCGACCTCGCGACGCTGCTCGACCTCAGCGAGTCCGCCGTGTCGCACCAGCTTCGCCTGCTGCGCAGCATGAGGCTGGTCCGCCCCCGCCGTGAAGGGCGCATGGTGTTCTACGCCCTCGATGACCTGCACATCGTGGGATTGTTCCAGCAAGGCCTCGGCCACATCGAGGAATCACCGACGGCCGGCGTGGTGCGGCACGCCGTCGATCGGGCGGTGGAGCGTGCGCGTGGCGGCGGCGCGGACAGGGTGCGGCCGGCTGAGGAGGACCCCGACGGGTCAACCGCCCTGCGGGGGAACGTGGAATGACGGCGGGGACGCCCCGGGGCGCTCGCTGCGAGGTGTGCGAACGGCACACGGAGTCGATCTACCGCGTCGAGGGCATGGACTGTCACGACGAGGTCGCCCTTCTGGAGCGCCGCCTGAAGCCCGTCCCGGGATTCGAGGGACTCTCTGCCGATGTCGTGAATCAGCGGGTGTGGGTCAGGTACGACGCCGCGCGGGTCACGTCCGCGGAGCTTGTGGCCGCGATGGCCCAGACGGGGATGCGGGCCTGGCTGCAGCACGAGCACCCGGTCGCGCCGCTGAACGGCGCGAGTCGCGTGCGGCTGGCGGCGGTGTGGGTTGCCGGCCTGTCCCTTGCGGCCGGTCTTGTGCTGGATCACGCCGGGGCTCTGCCGGTCGCGACCCGCATCGCGTACGCCCTGTCGATCGCGTGCGGAAGCGCGCTGACGATGCGCCGGGCCGTGTCGGCGGCGCGCTCGCTGTCGCTCGACATCAACGTGCTCATGCTCGTGGCCGTCGCGGGCGCGATGGTGCTGGGCCAGTGGTCTGAGGCGGCGACCGTGATCTTCCTCTTTGCGCTCGCGCAGCGGCTCGAGACCCGGAGCATGGAGCGCGCGCGTCACGCCATTCGCGGGCTCATGGAGCTGACGCCCGGCGAGGCGCTGGCGAGGCGGAACGGGATTGAGCAGCGGGTCAGGGTTGAAGAGCTGGTCGTGGGCGAGACGATTGTCGTGCGGCCCGGCGAGAGGATCCCGCTCGACGGCCGTGTCGTCGCAGGCGCCAGCCAGGTGGACCAGGCGCCGATCACCGGCGAGTCGTTGCCGGTCGACAAGGCCGCCGGCGCCGAGGTGTTTGCCGGCACGATCAACGGGACCGGGGCACTCGACGTTCGTGTCACCCGCGTCGGCCGGGACACCACGCTCGGCCGGATCATCAGCCTCGTCGAGGTCGCGCAGGCCCAGAGGGCGCCGGCGCAGGCGTTTGTCGAGCGCTTCGCGCGCTACTACACGCCAGCGGTCATCGTGCTTGCGGCGCTCGTTGCGGTCGGGCCACCGCTCGTTCGAGGCGAGCCGTTCACACCGTGGGTCTACCGCGCGCTCGTGCTGCTGGTGATCTCCTGTCCGTGCGCGCTCGTGATCTCGACGCCCGTCTCGATCGTGTCGGCGCTGGCCGGTGCGGCGCGACGGGGCGTGCTGGTCAAGGGGGGCCTTCACCTCGAGCGCGCGGCTGCCGTGTCGTGCGTCGCGCTGGACAAGACCGGCACGCTGACCTCGGGCCGCCCCGCCATCGTCGATGTCGTGCCGCTGAACGGGGCTCGAGCACCCGAGATTCTGCGGCTCGCCGCGGCGCTCGAGGCGCGATCGGAGCACCCGATCGCGGAGGCCGTCGTCCGCCACGCGAGGCACGCCGGCGTGGCCGTGCCCGCCGCGTCCGCCTTTCAGGCGCTGCCAGGCCTGGGCGCTGAGGCCGTGGTCGAGGGGCAGCCGGTCCTCGTCGGCAATCACCGGCTGTTCGCGCAGCGGGGCCTCACGTCGCCCTGGATCGACGGCCTGCTCGAACAGCGGGGCCGTCTCGGCCAGACGGCCGTGCTGGTCGCGGCGGGCGGCACGACCATCGGCCTCATCGGTCTGGCCGATCAAACGCGACGCGATGCGCGCGAGGCCGTCGAACGGCTGCGCCAGGAAGGCGTCGCCCGCGTGGTCATGCTGACGGGCGACAACCTGAACACCGCACACACGATTGCCGGCGAAACGGGCGTGGACGAGTTCCGTGCGGAATTGCTGCCCGAGGACAAGGTCCACGCGATCGAGACGTTGCGGCACGCCTACGGCGCGGTGGCCATGGTGGGCGACGGTGTGAACGACGCGCCAGCCCTGGCGGCTGCTGACCTGGGCATCGCGATGGGCGCTGCGGGCAGCGATGCTGCACTGGAGACCGCAGACGTTGCGTTGATGGCGGACGACCTCTCGAAGATCGCGTACCTGCTGCGGATCGGCCGCGCGACAGTCCGGAACGTACAGGCGAACATCGCGTTCTCTCTGTCGCTCAAGGCCGCCGTCCTTGCGCTCGGCATCGTCGGCCTCGCGACGCTCTGGATGGCTGTTGCCGCCGACATGGGCGCGTCGCTGCTCGTGATCGCGAACGGTTTGCGGCTGCTGCGGGCGGAGTAGACGTGCGTGTCCGCGCCTGCTATGGCGTCGTCCCGTCGCCCGCGCGCGCGGCGGACCTGGCCGGGGTCGACAGGTGCACCCGCGACACCCGAAGCCGGTTCAGGGCTTCGACGCGCAGTACGCGGCCTTCGACGTCGACCACGTCGCCGACCCGAGCCCGCCGGCCCAGCCGCCCCAGGACATAGCCTCCTATCGTGTTGTAGGTCTCCTCGTCGAGCCTCAAGCCGAACCGCTCATTGATGTCCGTCGTCAGGGTGAGGCCGTCGATGAGCGCCGAGCCGTCGGCAAGCATCGCGATCCTGGCGCCCCCCGCGCCCACCTCGTCGCCAATCCCCCCGATAATCCGCTCCATCAACCCGTCGAAGGTGACCAGGCCCGCGGTCCCGCCGTACTCGTCGATGACGATCGCGTGATGCGTCGCGCGGCGGCGCATCTCGATCAGCAGGTCGTCAGCCTTCATGGTCTCCGGCACGGTGAGCGCCTCCTGCACGAAATCCAGGACGCGGAATCCCTCCGCCGGGCGCGACAGGGCCGTGAAGAGATCCTTCACGTGGAGGATCCCGCCGATGTCGTCGAGTCCCTCTCGGTAGACTGGCAGCCACGGATGTGGCGCTCGAGCGACTTCGTCGATGACCTCCTTGAGCGACGCGCCGGCCGGGAGCGCGCTCAACTCGGTGCGCGGCAGCATGACCTGGCCCGCGGTCAGGTCACCGAACCCGAACACCCGGTGCAGCATCTGCTCCTCGTACTCCTCCAGCACCCCGGCTTCCTGGCTGGCCGTGACGAGCATCTTCAGCTCTTCCTCCGAGTGGACGAGGGCATGACCACTCGGCGGCTTGAGCCCGAGCGCCTCGGCTGCCGCGCGCCCCATCCCGTTCAGCAGCAGGATGAAGGGCCGGAACATCCACAGGAACCACCGGGTCGGCCGCACGACGAAGAACGCCGTCTTCTCCGCGTGCTGGAGCGCAATCGTCTTCGGCGCCAGCTCGCCGAACACGATGTGGAGCGCCGTGATCAGCGCGAACGCCAGCGTCACTGAGATCGTGTGTGCGGTGGCGGTCGACACCGTGCGGGGCAGAAACGCAAAGGCGGGCTCGATGGTGGAGGCGACGGCGGGCTCGCCGATCCACCCGAGGCCGAGACTGGCCATCGTGATGCCGAGCTGGGTGGCGGCGATGTACGGATCGGGGTTGCTGACTGCCTCCCGCACGACCCGCGCCGCCCGGTTGCCCTCCGCGATCAACTGGTCGACGCGGGTTTTCCGCACGGTGACCAGCGAGAATTCGGCGGCGACGAAGAACCCGTTCGCCAAGACCAGCGCGAGCACGCCCAGCAGCCGCAGTCCAACGTCAAGCGCCGCATCGCCCATGACAACCTCCGCCGTGGACTGTACAGGACGACGCCCCGGGAATGTCAAATCCTGTCACGGCGGGCGTGCCGGAGGACTGTGGTGACGGGGGATTCCGGGCAGCGGTTGCTGGCGTTCAGCGCTTGCGGGGCGTGAAGTGGGCGTCGACGAAGGCGTCGATCTCGGCCCTGTCGGCCGCGTCGAGCTTCTCGAAGTTGAGGCCCATGCCCGTCTGGCGGTCGGTCCAGGAGACGCGGGTGTCGGCGTCGATGTCGCGTGTGGACCCTGGCAGACGGAAACGGGCGCGGGCCCGGGTGGCGAGGGCGAGCGGGCTCATCGTGCGCACCGCAATCCCGCCCTTGCCGATGTTCAGGGTCAGCGCAGCCGCCACCGTGTTGCCGTGCCGGTACGCCACCGGGATGCCGAGCAGCACCCGCCGGCCCCCGCGCCGGTTGAACGACTCGGGGAAGAGGTGAGGCGCGAGCGACGGCAGGATGTGCTGGACGGCGCTATACTCGTTGACGTAGCCCGCGACGCCGAGCGCGGCAAGCTCCCGGACCTCGTCAGCGCTCGAAATCGTGCCGCTGAACACGAGCACCGGGATCTGCCCGTCATCGATCCGTCGGATCGCCTTGATGAGCTCGGCGCCGGACCCGTGCGGGAGGCGCAGATCCATCACCACAAGATCGATCGCCGACAGATCGCCCCGCACGCGCGCCAGCAGCTCCGCCGCGCTCTTGACCGTCACGGCCCGGTGGCCGGCATTCTGGAGTGCGGTCGTGAACCGATCCCGCACGAAGGCCGTGTCGTCGGCAATCACGACGGTCTTGACAACAGGCCTGAGCGCGACCGCGCTGGTGGTCATCGAACAATCTATCGGAACAGGGCGCCAGAAACCTTAGGTTGCGTTGCGGAGTCTCTTTGGATCTCGCTATAATCCAGCATCCAGCCGCGAACTCACAGAGACCATGAGAGTTGTGGAACACGAACGACCCAGCCGCTGTCGTGAGCGTCGGGATCGATCCCCTTGGAGGAAAGGGTATGGCCACGTGCCCCGAGTGTGACGCCGACATCGAGGTCGATGAGTTCGACGTCGACAAAGGCGACCTGATCAGCTGTCCGGCGTGCGGGACAGGTCTCGAGGTGATCAACACCTCGCCCGTCGAGCTCGACCTGGCGCCCGACGAGGAGGAAGACGACGAGGACGAGCTGGGCGAGGACGGCGAGGACGAGGACGAGGAAGAGGATTGGGAAGAGTGAACGGGGCTTTGCATTCTGGCGCGCCTGAGGCTGCCAGGGATCCCCTGGGGGAGAAGGAGCAGCGACTGCGGGCGCAGCTGCGTGGCCTCGGCTCGGTGCTGGTGGCTTACAGCGGGGGAGTGGACAGCGCCTATCTAGCCTGTGTGGCGACGGCCGAGCTCGGCAGCCGGGTCCTCTGCGTCACGGCGGACAGCGCCAGCTACCCTCAGCGCCATCGTGAGATCGCGACGCGCGTCGCGCGCGAGTTCAGGCTCAACCACGAGTTCATCAAGACCTCCGAGCTGGCCAACCCCGACTACCGCGCGAACCTGCCGGATCGCTGCTACCACTGCAAACGCGAGCTGTTCGGACGGCTGACGGCCCTGGCCCGCGACCGCGGCGTCAAGGCCGTGCTCGACGGCAACAACGCCGACGACCGCGGGGACTATCGGCCCGGCCGCACGGCGGCACGCGAGCTTGGCGTGCGCAGCCCGCTCGACGAGGTCGATCTCAGCAAGGAGGAGATCCGAGAGCTCTCCCGCCGGGCCGGCCTGCCGACGTGGGACCTGCCGGCGTCGGCGTGCCTCTCCTCCAGAATCCCGTATCACAGTGAAGTCACCGACGAGAAGCTGCGGCTGATCGAGCGCGCGGAGGATGCGCTGCACGCGCTCGGATTCCGGGTGTGTCGCGTCCGGCACCACGGTGACCTGGCCCGGCTCGAACTGGGCCGCGAGGAGATGGCACGGGCCGTTGACCCCGAGGTTGCTGCCGTGATCGTCAGGGGCTTGAAGGGTGCTGGCTACCGGTACGTCAGCCTCGACCTTCAGGGGTACCGCACCGGCAGCCTGAATGAGGTCTTGCGCCTGCGCCCCATTTGAACCTGGAAAGCGGGCTTCGATGAGCAGCGGATCGGCGTCTGACGGGACGTGGTCGCCGAAGAGGCCATGGGGCTTTCCCCTGGCAGTCGCGGTGGTGTTCGCTTTAGCGCATTTGCCGTTCCTCCCGCCGACGCTCGCGGACATCGATTCAGTCAACTTCGCCCTGGGCGTGCGTCAGTTCGACCCCTCGACGCACCAGCCCCATCCGCCCGGCTACCCGATCTACGTCGCGCTCGGTAAGCTCTCGACCGCCGCGTTTGAGCGTGTGCGGCCCACGGGTGCGGGCGCCTCGGCGCCGTCACACGATCCAGGCCCCGCCGGCGCGGGGACCCTGCACGCCGACAACGCGGCCCTCGGCCTCGCGCTATGGAGCACGGTGTTCGGGGCGCTGGCGGCCTTTCCGCTGCTCCGCCTCTTCCGATCTTTTGACGGTGACGGGGCGCGATGCGCCCCCTCCGCGCTGCTGCTCGCGATGACCTGTCCCCTGTTCTGGTTTACGGCTGTGCGGCCGCTGAGCGATGTGCCCGGGCTGGCCGTGGCGCTCACCGGCCAGGCACTGCTCGCCACGGCGTTCGTGGCGCGGCGGACTGGGGCAGGCGGACCACACACGGCCCCGCCCGTCGGGCCGAGCGCCGGCGCGGCCCTTGTCGCCTCGCGCCGGTTGACGGTGGCCGGCGCCTTCGTTTCGGCGCTGGCCGTCGGCCTCCGCTCGCAGACCATGTGGTTGACGCTGCCGCTGCTGGTTGTTGTGCTGCTCGATCGGCGCGGGCGGGATGCCGCGCGCGCCGCGGCGGGCAGCGCGGTGGCGCTGGCCTTTGGCACCGTCCTGTGGGCCGTGCCGATGGTCATTGCGACCGGCGGCATGGAGCGCTATTTCGGGGCGCTGGCCAAGCAGGGCGGCGAGGATTTCTCCGGCGTCGAAATGCTGTGGACACACCCCACGCCCCGGCGTTTGGCCATGAACCTGTTCGACACGCTGGTCGTTCCGTGGGCCAGCCTGCCGCTTGCCGCCGCGGTCATCGTGCTCGCCCTCGTGGGCGTCCTGGCGATGGCCAGACGGCGGCCGCCGGCAGTCGTTCTGCTGGCTGCCGGCTTCCTGCCGTACGCTGCGTTCCACCTCCTGTTCCACGAGACCGTCACATCCCGCTACGCTCTGCCCCTGATGCTGCCGCTGGCGTACCTCGCTGCTTGCGGCGCAGGTGCCATCGTGGGGCGTTTCCAGGCGATCACCGCCGGGGCGTTGATCGCGACCAGCCTTGTCGTCGTGGTGCCGCCCGTCGCGCGTTATGGTCGGGAGGCGAGCCCCATCAGTCGGACGATGGCTGCGCTCAGGCAGCGCAGTCTGGCTGAAGGAGGAAACGCCGTGCTGGCCATGCACCGGCGCGCGCTGACGGAAACCCGCCGCGCATTCCGCTGGGAGCTTGGTGGCGCGACCCTCTGGTCGCGCGAGCTTCCGTCCCCCCGCCGCCATGAGTGGCTCGAGCTCGTGGAGTACTGGACCGCCGGCGGCGAT
>Ga0315296_10002351_pt1 | contig 16173 bp, 16 predicted proteins | sample YL17G14_18_MG_FD_203921 | JGI IMG/M metagenome (GOLD analysis project Ga0315296, IMG submission 203921) | Sediment microbial communities from Yellowstone Lake, YNP, Wyoming, USA - YL17G14_18 | ecosystem: Environmental > Aquatic > Freshwater > Lake > Sediment | place: USA: Wyoming | collected... | reverse complement strand
CCCCTATATTAACCTGATTTTGAGAGTTTGAACTGTCTTATTGAGTCTCTCGCGAAAGTAACTCGATAGCAAAGACGATACTGACTGACGGTATGAACCTGACTTGAGATTTTCAAGGGCAGAATAATGGCTTCGGAAAGAGATTTCGAACAAACGGCAACCTCAATTGCCTCATTAGGCAAGGACGAACTTAAAAGACGAATCAAAAATTACAAAGGCCGGTTCAGGCTGGATTTTACCGAAAATTACCTCAACAGTCTCAGCGTCGAGAGATTAAGACACATCCTTTTGGCTGCTTTGATAAACGGAAAGTTCCGTGATAAAAAGTCTGTTTCGAGTTAAAAATTCCTCGCTTAAAGGCAGCTTCTTACCCCCCCACCAGTTGAAAAAACGACCGCAGTTGTCTATCGGCAGACGGCGTTTAGTCCACAGCCATAAACCAATAAAAAAGCTGGGGTTCCGGAGAACCCCAGCTCTGTAAGACAGCTAAAAATAGTGCAAACTTATAAAAAATCTACGCGCTGCCTTACTAAACCAAGACATTAAAGAAGAAAAGAACTATTAACTTTTCAATCGTAATTATAACCTAAAAGGGGGTTTTTGCAAGGGCTTTTTATAAAAATTTTCATTTTTTTTCGATATTTCGTATATTTCCGCATTTTTGCCCTGCCGGGAAGACCGCAACCGAAATCCTAAACCCGAAATGGTTCGACAAGCTCCCTACTTCGCCCCACACGACGGGGCTTCCACCTTCGCCGAGGCTTCGGCGGACAAGTCGCAGGGCAGGCACTAAAAATTGGGTTTGTCCGCCTTCGCCAAGGCTTCGGCGAGATAAAATTGGGTTTGTTTTTCAGGTCTCCGCGAAGGCATTTCTTTTCATAAGCCGTTGTCATAATTTAGGTTATATCCATTTGTGTATTCGGCAAATTGGGTTTGTTTTGCATAAATAACTGGCAGCCACTAAGACCCTAAGGCACGAAGAAAAAATAACCACAGATTTCCTGGCGCGTCCCGAAGACCGCAACCAAATCCGAAGCACGAATTCCGAAACTCGAAACAAATTCAAATTACCAAAAAACCCAAATTTAAAACAAAACACAACTGATTGCTACTGCACAGATTACAGCAGCCTCGCCTAAAAAACGTGCAGAAAAAACAAGAAGTTTATGGATAGTAGTGCAGATAAATAACTGGCAGCCACTAAGAGATTTTTAACCACGGATTTCACAGATTTTCACGGATTAAAACAATTACTTAAAGCCATAGAGAGATTTTTAACCACAGATTTCACAGATTTTCACGGATTAAAACAATTACTTAAAGCCATAGAGAGATTTTTAACCACAGATTTCACAGATTTTCACGGATTTACACGGTCATTAAAGCCACCGAGCACACCCCACTTCGTCCCTGCGGGACTACGCAGGGGCAGGCAGAGATCACAGAGAGGCTTCACCGGGGCGTTTTGCAAACGCCTTGTCAGTCAAAGTCTTAGGCGTACTCCCCCCAAGGGGTGCGTTCGCCTTGAAGACTTTGTCTATTGGCTGGGCAATGCCAGCCTTGGTGAAGCCGTTTCGTCAGCGGTTTGCAGCCAACCCTATTAACTTGTCAAAGTTACGGGAACGGAGTATGGGCGTTCCATAATAAGGCGGAACTTGCGCATCTGGTCGAAAAATAGTATATTTTTCGGATGGTATAAATTTGCAAGTACTTACAGGGAAAGAGATAGAAGAAATTTTGAAAAGATGGATTTTTGCTCTTAACCCTCTGTGCTTTTGATTGAATTCACCGCAAGCCACAGATTGCCTAAGTTAACCAAAGCAAGTTTTTTGTTTTCAGTTTGACAATTGCAACAATACTATATTAGTATGTGCGTATATGCGTAAATACTAATGTAATGATCTAATAAGCATGGATTTTTAAGCGAAGGTTTTGAGAATTGGGGGTTTTGAGAAAGGCGGTTAGCGGTTATGGCTGATGCGGAAAAACTGGCAGAGATATTTAAATTATTTTCGGATAGGGCGAGGGTGCGCATCGTGCAGGCCCTTAAGCGACGAGGGATGTGTGTTACTGAGCTGACGTCACAATTAGGTATAACACATTCGGCAACTTCTCAGCATCTTCGAGTTCTGAGAGACGCACGTCTTGTGAAATTTCAAAAGAGAGGGTTCCATGTTTACTATCACCTCGATGAGCAAAACATAGAACGCATGCACAAGACTATCAGCGAGCTATTTGAGTAGGAAGGAGATTAGAAAGAGGGTTTTGTACTGGCAGGGTGTAAGTATATTAGTATGTGCGTATATACTAATGTAGTGATATAATAAACATGGATTTTTAAGCGAAGGTTTTGAAAAGGAGGGTTTTGAGGTGAGGGGGTTCTGCCACGGGAGGGGTTCCTTCGGCTGCGATTAGAATAGCCATGGAAAGTATATTAGTATATGCGTACTGGGCTGCGCTGGGCTCCGCCCCAGCGAGTATACTTATGGAGTGATTTAATAATCAAGGTTTTTGGATGGGGGAATTTTTGTTGGAGATTTTTTTAGACGCGGACAGACACCCGGCTTCGTTAAAAACTACCCGGCTTCGCCGAAATCGGCTACGCCGAGGCGAGCGCCGAGGCAGGCGGACCGAAACGCGGACTGGAACACAGACTAACACTGATTTTTTGTTGGCCACAGAGAATTTAACCACGCTATAAAGACGGGGGGCTTGTTTGCTTTTAAGGTAGTATCCAGAAAAATTTTCCTGCACTTTAGAAAGTGGACTAATCTTGTCTGGAATAATAAAGCAATCTATTTACTATTAAACTGCATATTGAGTATAGGCTGAGGGAGTTTCTGGCGTTTTTAGGCTATGCTCAACAATGGCATAGCCCTTTTATCTTATACCATTAGACTCTAATAAAATTTCAGAGTCCTTTTTAAGCTATATCTGAGTCTCAAGTTTTTGTAAGGCGAGTTCTGTCTGCCTTTCGGTTTCTTTGTAGCAACTTTGCATCATACGTGTTAAAATATCAATGCTTTTATCTATTTGTTTTAATTGATAGTTCTTGACTCCTGTCTTTTCAGTGGCCATAGCTATATCATTACGTCTTTCTACTTCAGCATTATGTTTTCGGCTTGCATCTTTAAGGGCGCCTAAAAGGCCATATAATCTAACAATTTCTTTGATGAGTTCAATGTCTGGGATATAACATATAATTCGTGCGTTAGCTTTATACATAATGTCGTGTTCCCAATCAAAAGCGCCTCGTGCAAGCAAAGGCCCTTTAGTCTCATCTAATGTTTTTCCAATGCCTGTTTCAAGGTTTTTCTTATTTATCTCTATCTCAGATTTGAGGGCATTGTATGCCGCTTTTAATAGCGACCTCCTTTCCCTTTCCTCTTTTCCTTTATAGTAGCGAAGCATCAACCATACTCCAATTAGAGCGGAGACTGCCGATATGAACGACCCACTATTTGATTGTATAAATTTCAGTAGACCGTTGCCCCATACCAACAAAGTCTTAAATGATTCACAAAATGTCAATATAAGGAAATCACAAATCATAATTCATCCTTTCACAAATTATGGCATTATTCATAATATCTTTTATCAAAAATATGCAGGTATGTAAAGTCGAGAGTGGAGTAGATGTTGTGAGATGGGTGGAAGAATCGGTCTAATTTCTCAACATCACCGCACCGGCATATCGGTTATGGAAACACTACTATCTGTGCTAATATAGCTATTACAAATCGTGTCGCAGGCTTGCGATACATAGAACACCAATATCGTAAGCAATATCAGCGCCCAAAGCCTCGCCCAATTATTCAGGATAAAACCAATAATCTTTTTCATATCAATCTCCCGTAAAATTTATATTGTTATTGTTTTTCCGGCCATAAAAGAAGCTCCGCTTAATCACTGCACCGAGGCCGAGCAGAAAGAGCAAAGCAATTCAGTTATCTTTTTTGTCTTTGAGTGTGTAGATTAGGGCGGCAGTTACCAACGCAGTACTTCCCAACCGCACAACCAGCGGGCCATAATCAACTACATGACTATAACTATGGGTAGTGGGTTCACCTTGTAGCGAAATATTAGAAAAATGTTTGGTATATTGCGTCCGAGTACATAACCCAAATAGGATAAAAATCACTATTCCTATCCAAAGAATGGTTTTTTGTTTCATATTTATTGCAAGCGTTCTTCTCTTGGTAGCAGGTATCTCCGTTACAGGTAAAGCCTTATTGGTTGCCAACAGTTCACCACAATACCTGCACTTAATCGCTTCGTCTTGTATTTCCTCCGCGCAATATGGGCATCTTTTCATAGTCCACCGCTTTCAAAAAGGTTTCCCTTCAACATTTGGCCGAAAATTGATTCAAAGAAATACTATCGGTTTCTGTTCAGATAAGCAAATAAGAAATGGGGGCAGAAGGTTGCTTTTTCGACCAATCCGCGTTAATATAGGATGTATGACGGCTTATGGCGATGGTTTCGGTATGCCTACCTTTGCGCTGACGCGAGCTGTCTTGAAAGAGGGTTAATGAACGAAATAAAATTTACTTATGTTACCGGAAGAATGCTGACCTATACCGTTCGCAAGCCGGACGGGACATTAAGAGGCCCCGACGATAGACCGCTACCCGAAACCCCTCCTTTAAGTGGTTATTACACAAACAACGACAGACCCGACTTAGTAGTCGGCGATATGGTGATAATAAAAGATAGTAAAACCGGCAATAATGTTGGTTCAGGCGAATGGCAGACTGAAGATGCCAGCGGCGGCAAGGCGGATTTGCCAAACGGAAAGCCGGCGGGGACAGGGCAAAACATTAACATACAGAACTTTACAGGCATATTAGGAAGTGTTCAACAAGCTGAGAATCTACAGATTGGAGATAATTCATCTATCCAAAAGGGCGTAAGGGCTGAGGATAAAAAGAAAGGAATCCTCAAGAGGATATTGGGGTATATCGGCACTATTATTATTGGTATTATTGCTGCTGTGATAACCGATATTTTGGGCGATTTCGGCTGCATTAAGCAAATCAAGATTATTATTCACAACATTCTGACGCCAAAGTGAAGCCCAAGTTGTTTATTGCTGGCGTAATAAATAGATTGCTTCGTCCCGACAAGCGGGACTCGCAATGACCGGAGGCACACATCACAGCGGATTATGGCGGAGAGACGAACCCTGTTGCAGGAGCAAGGACCCTGAATTTAGTGGGCAGGGGCGCTGATAACGCAGAAAATTAAATATCGAATATCCAACACCGAATTTCCAATGTAGAAGTAATTATGATTAGCCATAAAGATGACGCAGATAACGCAGAAAATGATTAACCACGAAGACTGCAGAAAATTAAATATCGAATATCCAACACCGAATTTCCAATGTAGAAGTAATTATGATTGGCTATAAAGATGCCCGGCGCGGCCTTTGGCCGCAACCAAAACCCGAATTTAGTGGGCAGGGGCGGAGTTGAACCGCCGACACACGGATTTTCAGTCCGTTGCTCTACCGACTGAGCTACCTGCCCATAAAATTTCTAAGTGCTTAAATACTAACAGGCTCACACTTATGCTGTCAAGTCTCTGGTCTTCAAAAAGCTCAAAAATGGCAAAAAGTGTTAGTTTGGTGTCGGTTGTCCGCAGTTTTTGCCGGAATGCTATTAACAACTCGTTCGCATAAGCCAGAACCTCGGGTCTTACAGCCAGGTAATACTGTCTGGCGCTGGGCCTGAGAAATACTATCAAATTGTCCCGTCTCCAGTCCTTCAATGACCTGCTGCTTGAAACTCATACTGTATCGAACCACCGTTCTCTGATACATCGTACTCTCCCAAGATAAGACCATCAACCTTTTTGATGTGTCAACTTATCTCAGGACAAGACAGTATTACTCTTGGTTAAATGCGGTGATTTTTTGTTTTAGTGCCCGGCAGGCGGCTGTTGTGTCGGCAGCACAAGTTACGGCAGAGCAGACGGCAATGGCTTCGGCACCGGCGGCTACAACCCGCTCAATATTCTCCAGCGTTATACCGCCAATAGCAACGTGGCCGATGCCGGTATCTTTAAGGATACCAACAGCTTGCGTGACGTAGATTAGGCCAACAGGTTTGGCGGTCGGCTTTGTGGGCGTGGAAAAGACAGGGCCTAAACTTACATAAGTGGGAAGCTCACGGCAGGCAGCACGTAATTGCTCAATTGAGTGTGTGCTCTTGCCAATGATTAAGGGAGTCAGTTGCAGTTTGCGGGCAGGGTCGATAGGTAAATCATCCTGGCCGAGGTGGACGCCATCGGCGCCGGCTGCAACTGCGATATCGACGCGGTCGTTTATTATGCTAAGCACACCGCCCTCTTTGCAAATCCTTACAAATTCAGAAGCAAGGTCAAAGAGCTGAGCATCGTCAATATCTTTAGGTTCGACAGGCTCACTACAAGTTGCCCGCAACTGAATGCAATCTGCGCCGCCAGCAATGCAGCGATGAGTTAAAGAAAGCACATCAGCGGGCAGATTGCTGCTGATTATTACATAAAGTTTAACGGCTTTGAACTTTTCGGATGTGTCGCTGAAAAGCATGACATCTTTTTCGAGTGTATAGGCGGAGAATCGAAGTCTCTCGAAAGTCTCGGCTATCGAAGGATTTATAGTTTGTGTCATTTCGGCAAGCACCCGCAGGGCTTCGGTAAGGCGTTTGCAGTTAGCGGTAAAGCAATCTTTCAAATCAGCGCGTGGAAGCTGGCTATCGACCGTTTGGCCGATACCGACGTCGCCGAGGCTGTCTCTGCTTGTGATAAGTCGGTTTGCATCAAGATGTTGCAGGCAGGCAGAAAGGTCGTGACGAAGCTGCTTTGCACGCTCGGTCAATGGGGCGGAATTCAAGGCGAATCTGCAAAATTCCTCGATTACACGGAGGGCTTCGCGGGCACGATTGAAATTGGCATCGATAATTCTGTAAAGGCTGCGCTGCATAATAGGCTTGATTATATGGTTTTGGAAGGGCATTGGATAGCGAAAACTAAGTAGCAAATAGGGTTATGGTCACATTTGATTACATATAAGGTAGAATTTTGCAGCAACCTCTCGGGGACAAGGGGAAAAGTTGCCAAAAGTTGCAAAATGTTGGAAAACTTTGCAAAACTTATGCAAAGCGTTGCAAAATATGAGCAAAACTATGTCAAAACTTATACAAAATATTGCAAAATTTTGTTTTTTTTTGCACAGGTGCTTGTGAGCCGTCGCTTGTCGCTCGTCGCCCCGGAGTCATAAGAGGGAATCGGTGATTGAGTAGATATATTTATGATTTCTTATGCAAGTATAACAATTATTTATAGTGGAGTTGTGGATATAGGATGTCTTTATTGCGAAGTTTCTCTTCCAACTTTAAAGGTTGGAAGAGGTGGTCAGTGGTGGGCGAGCGCTTCTGTGAAAGATTTGTTCTCAGCCGTTTGGCCATCATTGATGGCCTGCTGATTCTCAGCACGCTGTCTAAAAGACGGAGAGATAATTAAACACGGATTAACACTGACTTGGAAACACGGACCAACACGGAATGGTTGGCTGATGAATCAGACTGACTTTTTTGGCGTGGACAAGTCCACCGGAGGCGGATAAATCCGGCTTCTGCCCCAAAACTAAATCCGCCGTACGTCCGCCAAACCTCTGGCGGATAAATCTGGCGGATAAAAACTCAACTGCCTGCCGGCGTGGGCGGCAAACACTTTGTCAATTTACTCGTTGCTGAATTTAGTTTGACAAAGCCCAATAATGTGGTACAAGTAATACAATACAAAAGATTAGAAAATCTTTAGGCCGCAGACGAAGACAACTAACCTTTACAGCTTTTTTGTTTGGTGATTTAGCTATAGGAGTAACGATGGGGAAAAAAATGCTAAAAACTTCGGCCAGTGGCAGGAAATGCACGTTTCCGCACTGCACGCATATCCTGAGTATCTATAACCATGAGGCTTACTGTCATATACATCGGGACAAGATACCTCAGGGGCAGGGGCAAGAACCTAAGATTTTAACTTATCCTGATGCATTAACCGATACTATGTAGCACCTTTTCGCTATCAGAGAGACTAAACTGGCCCGCCCCGACTACGACATTCGAGGGCAGGCTGATTTTTTATTGCCACTAAGACACCAAGACACTCGCCAAAGGCGGACGAATTTTTTAGACGCGGATTTACCCACCAAACAGAGTGGCGGGCAATCGCAGTTTTACGCTGTTTTTTTGCCACAGATGAACACGGATTAACACAGAGTTATGGATAAAATAAGTCCTAAATTCTAAACCCTAAATCCTAAACCCCGCACCAAATAACACCAAGAAATATTTGGTACGGGACAGGCAAATTCGAATTACCAAAATACTAAATACGAAATAGAGGGTATCAGGTCATCAGCACCGTAAGGTGTCCCATAGGGAGTAATCAGGGTGCAGGGTATTGGGACAGCAGATTATCAGGGCAGACAGGACGGCGGACAAGACGCCGAGACAAACCGGCGAAGGTGATACCTAAGATACTTAGGTATTCTTTCATACGAGCTCCGAATCATAAATGCGGGGTCTGGGGATTAGCGGATTAGGGGATTGGGGGATTGGGGAATTAGTTAATTGGTTGTAGATAGTTAAAGTCGGAAAATGCTTACTCGCTGGTGGCTCGTACCTAAGGCACAGGTCGCTCGATTCTTCAATTGTCTTGCCGAAGGGGTCATAGGTATATAGCCGGACAACATCAACGTTTGGAGAAACGTATTTTATTACCTGTCTGACGCTACCTAACCTGTCATGTAAATAGAAATATCTCATAGACACTGAAAATATTCACACGGTTTGTTTGACTCGCGGTTTTTTTGGCTTTCTAATATATAAAAACAGCCTTATTATCGCAAAAATACACAATGTATTTATAATAAATGCAACTAAAAAAATAGCAAATTCCTGATTACTTATGATCCACTGCACTGGCCCAAACTGTCCGAACAGCCGTTCCATCAAGTCTTCTATAAAACCAACAATATGGAAATACGGATATACAACCATAAGAAAAGGGAATGCTACCTCGATAGGAATCCATGACTTAAGGGAGAGAACCAAAATATTAACTAAGACTAATGCATAGGAAATAAAAGAAGAAATAAATAAACCCTTTGGCATTCTGACAGCTTCTTTGAATAACAAAGGCCCAAACACAAACAGAGACATTACGATTAAAAGGAATATCCTACTACTGCCACTTATCTGAAGACCATGTGCTAAAACTACAGTTGATAAAGAATAAATATTATTCATATTTAGGTTCCCTTTAATAATTGGCGAGCAGTTGAATCTGCGATAACTCATAATATGGATCAAGCTGTTTCATAGTATGCTGTATCAGCCATATTGTATCTTTTAATTTTATATCATCAATAGTCTCTGGTTCCACCCATAAGTGTGCCGCACCTTCTAGTACTCCTAGTACTCCCGGGTTCCATGCTTGCCAATCATGAGCAGGGCAGGTCCAATCCATAATCGGATGCAAAGCTCTACCAAGATAATTGTAAGCCAAGTCCTCTTCCCCAAGGTTCTCATATCGCTTGTAAAGGTCATAATTTTCCCAAACAAAACCATACATTTGTCTCTTGGCCTCCGCTACCGACTGATGTGTTTCCGCATTCGTCATCGCGTGCATATAGGCATGTTCTGCATCCTGAAACTTACGCCGATCGACCCAGGCGCTTCCACGGAACATGGCCTCGTAAGGGTTCTCAGGAGGAGACACAGTCATAAATTCGGGAAACGCCGCCAGGATTATTTGGTTATGTATGGCTTCGCCCCACAGGCCGGCCGGGTCAATCATGTTTATCGGGTTATTTATGCAGTATAGGTACGCATGTAAAGTTAGAGGTTCTTTGAAATCACCAAAGACCGGATCTCTGGAAGTAAACCGGCTTATATGGGGGTCGTACATTCGCGCTCTTAAGTAATATTCGCCAATCTCAGAATCATAAAATTGCCCAGTAAACATAAAACAGTTGCTCGTCGCTAGTGGCTCGTCGCTCGACTCTTCAATTGTCTTGCCGAAGGGGTCATAAGTATAATACTTCTTCACGTTACCGGCACTATCAATAATCAATCGCACTGAACCTAATCTATCGTGCAGATAGAAGTACCGTTGTGCGGAGGTGTCGCCATCGTGCTGCGCTAAGATTTGCGAATTCGCATAAATATACGTCTTTTTAACTGTGTAATCTGTGGCATCAAGCTCCATCAATATCACCGGCAAGTTACCTGCGATGTCAACTATATATTTACGAGTAGTAGTTGAGCCGCTTATGGTTTGCTTGCGTATTCTATTGCCATCCGGGTCATATTTAAGGCCGATTGTAGTGCTGCCTTTTGCTGCGGAGCGTAACTTGCCGTCCCAGTTGTATTCGTGGCTCGTCGCTTGTGACTCGTGACTCGATAATATTAAATTGCCGTTTTCGTCCCAGGCGAGGTTTGTGCTGTCTAAAGTGGCCATAAGATGGCCTTTATAGGTAAAGCTGTCGGTATCAGATTCTATGGTTCTGGAATACATATCACCGCTGTTATGATAAGAGTAATAAGCCGTCCACAGTCCGTCACCGCCGATTATATTGGTAATGTTAGCATCCGTCAACTGTGAGCGCATATCATAGCCGTAAGTGTAGGCGTGGTCAAGAGGGGCTTTCAATTTACTATTTATTATTGACTATTTACTATTTTGGTTGGGATTGCCGCTTGTGCGGGAATGACCCCGCACCGCAGAGGATGCGGGGCAAGCAAACCCGCCGTGCATTTTGTTTGTTTTGCACTTTGAAGAGATTTGCTTTATGATAAGTGCGGTCAGCTTTGATTTAATCTGGATTTTATGTGTTTCCTGCCCCCCTTCTTGCTTTCGCCTGCTGCCTCGACTTGCGTCGAGAGACGCAGAGGCAAGCAAGAAAGCAGGGGGGGTGGCGGGTAAAGGAGAAAAATCGATGGTATGTGAGCCGAAGCGAAAACCCTCAGATGAGGTTGAATTGAAGATTAACGGCAAAGAAATCGAGCTAAATAGTTTTGCTCAGAATTTTATTTCTCAAACCATCATCGGCATGATTAAATCTTTGCGAGGCGTTGGCAATGTTGAGACGATAAGCCTGAAGGTTTCGAGAAAGGCTGAATAAGCACTCTGAACTGAAATGCTCAAAATTCCACGTATGTTAATGGTTGGCTCCACGGGCAGGAGGAGCGGTAAAACCAGATTTGTATGCTCATTAATCAGCCGGTTCGGCTCGAAGCACAATATCGTTGGGATAAAAGTGACGGCGGTTCAGAAGGCCAACGGCAGTTGTCCCCGCGGCGGTTCCGGCTGCGGAGTTTGCTCATCACTCGAGGGACATTATTATATAACGGAGGAGACCCCGTTAGAAGTCCGCACCGAAGATGGGGTAGTCCCCCAAGGGGACTTGCTTCTAACGGGGCGGGCAAATAAGGACACCTGCAGGATGCTTGCTGCCGGTGCCGGCAGGGTCTTCTGGCTTAGAGTCCTGAGAAGACATCTTGAGGAAGGGATGGTTGCGCTGCTTGATGTTATTGGTGATGATGCGGTATCGGTCTGCGAGTCGAACAGTCTTCGCAGGGTTGTTGAACCCGGGTTGTTTGTTATGGTTAAGGGCCGCGGTTCTCAGAACGACAAAGCCTCTGCCAAAGATGTTATTCGGTATGCAGATAGGATTGTAATCTTTGATGGCGACAGATTTGATATCGATGTCGATGAGATTGAGCTTATCGATAACAGATGGGCGTGTAAATTACAGGCAACGGCGGTGATAATGGCCGGCGGCGACAGTAGCCGGATGGGGCGGGATAAAAGTATGCTGCCGATTGATGGTCAGCCAATGATAAAATATATCTATGACCAGCTTTGTCCTTATTTTAACGAAATTCTTATCAGCTCGAATGATGTATCGAAATACGGCTTTGTTGGTGTAGAGGTTATTCCGGATGAGATTTTAGGGCGTGGGCCACTTGGGGGTATTGCCTCAGCGTTGCGGGCTTCTGCAAACGAGCTGAACTTTGTAATAGCCTCTGACATACCAAAGGTTGATATTGATTTGATGAAAACGCTGCTGAGGGAAGGACAGAGGACAGAGGACAGAAGACGGAAGACAGAAGACAGAAGGCAGAAGACAGAAGACAAAGGACCCTCCTCCGCCAAGGCTTCCGACTTCGTCCCGATAAACGACATCGGGACTACGCCGGACAAGACGGAGGGCGGGCCCTCCTTCGCTGATGCTACGGAGGGCAAGCCATTCGACGCCGTTATACCGCGAATTGCTGGCACGGAATATGAGCCGCTTTTTGCTGTGTATAAAAGAAGTGCTCTTAAAACCATTGAGGCAACTCTGCTGTCGGGAAATAATCGAATAATCGATGCATTAAGCTCCTGCAAAGTCAGGTATATTGACCTGACTGAAACACAACGACTTGAAAACATCAATACTTTGGATGATTATCGTGGGTTTGTCGGAAAGGAAAACGATGCTGTCGTTTGAGAAGGCTTTTGAGATTGTTTTAGATGCGGCGGAAATGCTCGGCGCCGAACAGGTCGATATAAGCCGTGCGCTGAACCGGATACTTGCTGAAGACGTCAAATCGGATATAGATGTCCCGCCCTTTAATAAATCGGCTATGGATGGATATGCCTGTCGCAGGAGCGACCTTGCTAATGAGCTTACGATAATAGAGACGATTCCAGCAGGGGTGTCCCCTAAAAAAGTAATTGGACCGAACGAATGTGCCAAGATTATGACCGGTGCAATGGTCCCGGAAGGTGCTGATTGCGTTATAATGGTTGAATTTACTGAAAACCCGGGTGAAAATACTGTTCGGTTTACCGGTAAAGAGACCGCGAACAATATATGTTTTAAGGCTGAGGATATAAAGGCAGGCGAGGTTGTGATGAGGAAAGGTGCGCTCCTTAGGCCTCAGCACATTGCAAGTTTGGCCGCAATTGGATGTGCAAATCCGTGCGTGGCTGTCAGGCCGAGGGTGGGGATTATAGCCACCGGTGACGAATTGGTCGAACCGTCGCAAAGCCCTTCTCCGGCTCAAATCCGAGACAACAACAGTTATCAGCTTGCCGCTCAGGTCGAAACCGTCGGGGCTATTGTGAAAAATTATGGCATTGTGAAGGATACGAGAGAGGCTATTGATGCGGCTGTTAAGAAAGCCGTTTCGGGAAATGACGTGGTCCTGATTTCGGGCGGGGTCTCGGTCGGCGAGTTTGATTTTGTGCCCGATATACTGAAGCAAAACGACTTCGAGCTTATGTTTGAGAGGGTTGCCATCAAGCCCGGCAAGCCGACGGTTTTTGGCCGCTGCGGGAATGTTTTTTGTTTCGGAGTGCCCGGCAATCCGGTGTCCGGCTTTGTGATATTCGAGCTTTTAATCAAGCCATTTTTTTACAAGCTGATGGGTCATAATTTTAAACCTCTTGATATTAAGGTGCCGCTGGGAACGTCTATCTCGAGAAAAAAGGTCGGAAGTCCATCCTGGATTCCGGTTGTAATTACTAATGGAGGGACAGTTAGGCCTGTTGAATATCATGGCTCTGCGCATTTCAATGCGCTGTGTGGGGCCGATGGTTTAATCTGTATTCCTAAAGGCACCGCTGAGCTTGAAGAAGGAGCGATGGTGTCGGTTAGACTTATCTGACAGAAAAGAAGCCGGATGTATATCGATTATCTTAGAGTCTCGGTGACAGACAGATGCAATTTGCGATGTATCTACTGTAATCCCTTAGGGGATTATGGTCTTATCAAGCGGGATGAAATTTTAACATTCGAGGAAATCCACCGCATTGTTGGGTTGTTTGCTCAATGTGGGATAAGCAGGGTCCGGCTGACAGGCGGGGAACCTTTGGTAAGGAAAAATATTACATCACTCATAGAAAAACTTGCCTCTATAACCGCTGTAAATGAAATTACACTTACAACTAACGGCGTTCTGCTTGAGCAGTCAGCCGATGAGCTTAAAACAGCGGGATTAAACAGGGTAAATGTAAGTGTTGATTCATTAGATAGAGAACGTTACAAATTTATTACCGGTTGCGACCTTTTGGAAGATGTTAAAAAAGGTATTCGCCGGTCGATAGAGGTCGGCCTGACACCGGTAAAGATTAATACGGTCGTATTAAGAGGAATAAATGAGCAGGATATTACTGCCCTGGCGCAACTGACGCTGGAGATGCCTGCGGCGGTAAGGTTTATAGAATATTGCCCGACTGATAAGAACGTTGAGCCGGATGTGTTCTTTGTGCCGAGCAGCCAGGTTCGAAGGAGTATTGAGGACAGATTTGGTCCATTGATGGCGGCGGCATCTGAAGGCGGCGGCCCTGCTGAGTATTTTAAGATTAGGGATTCTGTTGGCTGCATAGGCTTTATCAGCGGCAGAAGCACTTTTTTCTGCAGCTCTTGTAATCGTCTTCGATTGACCAGTGACGGTAAGGTTAAGCCCTGTCTGTATTCCGCCTATACTTATAACGTCAAAGAGCTTGTCAGAAGTGGTGCCGATGACGAGCAGGTCCTGACTTTTTTAAGAAGGATAATTGGCAGTAAGAGTAACTTTACAAGATTAAATTCCTTTATAGAGGGCTTCTCTATGTGTAGTGTTGGAGGTTGATGGCCGTGGCAGGTAATGGCGGTATGATAGATATAAGTAGTAAGGACGTTACAACAAGGACAGCAACGGCAACTGGATGTATCACACTTGGAAAGAAAGCTTTTGATGTTGTTAGAAAAGGTAGTTGTATTAAAGGGGATGTCCTCGCAACGGCAAAGGTGGCAGCCATACAAGCTGTAAAATCTACCCCAAATGTGATTCCAATGTGTCACCCGATTTTGATTGAAGCCGTTGACGTAGATTTTACTCTGGATGAACGCAAAAAATCGGCCGTTGTAACCGTTGCTGTTAAATCCACAGGTAAGACCGGTGTCGAAATGGAAGCACTTTGTGGGGCATCTGCGGCCTGTCTTACAATTTATGATATGCTCAAATACGCAGACAGGACAATGGTGATAACCGATGTGAAGTTAATCGAGAAAACAGGCGGTAAAAGTGGCGACTATAAAAGGAAGGATTAAGGCAATATCCGTTTCAGAAAGAAAAGGCACACGGAAAATCAATGTGCCGCAAGCCCAACTGCGCGCTGATTTTGGAATAATCGGAGACGCCCATTCAGGCAGTCGGCACAGACAGGTAAGTTTGCTGCCCGTCGAATCCATAAACAAAGCGGCGGCAAAAGGTGTGAAGGTCTCGCCCGGTGACTTTGCCGAGAACATCACGACGGAAGGCATTGACTTGTTTGCACTATCTGTAGGTAGCAAGGTAAGACTTGGTCAAAGTGTCGAGCTTGAAATTACACAATTCGGCAAAAAGTGTCACGACAAGTGTGAAATTTTCAAGCAGGTTGGCGATTGCATTATGCCGCGAGAAGGTGTCTTTGCAAAGGTAATCAAGGCCGGCTCAGTAAGCGTTGGTGATGTTATAGAGGCGATTGATAAATAACAATGATTAGGGCGGCGATATTGACGGTCAGCGACAGTTGCTCACGGGGCGAAAGAAAAGACGTGAGCGGACGAACTATCGAGCGGATGCTTGCCAAAAACGGATTCGAGGTATGCAGGAAAAAAATTATACCTGATGTTAAGAAAACAATAGCTGATGAGCTTAAGTGCCTTTGCGACAGGGACAATGTCGATATAGTATTTACCACAGGTGGGACAGGGTTGGGGCCACGTGATGTTACACCTGAGGCTACCGAGTCTGTTTGCGAAAAAATAGTGCCGGGCGTGGGTGAAATCATCAGAAGCGAGGGATTTAGAAAAACCAAAAGGGCTGCTTTATCTCGCGGGATTGCTGGGGTTCGTAACAAAACGATAATAATTAATCTGCCTGGCAGCCCTAAAGCAGTAAAAGAGTCGTTGGAGATAATTATTGATATCCTGCCGCACGCTGTGGAGATGATGCACGGCGGCGGACACTGAATAATTAAGGAGCTATCGAATGGTTTTACTTGAGCTTTTTATTGTATTTTTCAGGATTGGTTTTTTCGCATTCGGCGGAGCATACTCCTTTTTGCCTCTAATTGAAAGGGAAGTTGTGGAGAACTACCACTGGCTTG
>Ga0315296_10002350_pt1 | contig 16184 bp, 15 predicted proteins | sample YL17G14_18_MG_FD_203921 | JGI IMG/M metagenome (GOLD analysis project Ga0315296, IMG submission 203921) | Sediment microbial communities from Yellowstone Lake, YNP, Wyoming, USA - YL17G14_18 | ecosystem: Environmental > Aquatic > Freshwater > Lake > Sediment | place: USA: Wyoming | collected... | reverse complement strand
AAGACTCGATATTGACAGACTGATGGGAGACAGGATTTCCCGTAGCATGAAGTGGAGATACCTAAACAAAATGGAGAATTTCGGCCTAATAAGACACTCCACAAAGAAGTATTACCAAAAACTGCATAACACGGTCTCGGACTGGATGGAAAAAGATGTTCTCCCCAAGATAAGAAGGACAGAGGCGAAAGGCGAGTTTGATTCTGAAACCTAATCATTTGAGTTCTCGAATGAGGCTTCGGGCATAATCTTCTCGAATCTTTTCCTCTTCAATCATCTTCCTTGCGATCAGGTCGATCAGGTCGCCCGTGCGCGCGCTCATTCAAAGAATGGTTCTCAAAATGGATAAACAGGAATTGATTCTGAGTATTGCTTATTGTGGCCTAGTATGTAGATTATGCCATTTGGCTGATGAATGTGACGCGCGCAACGCAATAACTATCGCAAGGCACTTATAGAACCTGTATGGCTGGAAAAATGCGATTGCCATGCTTCTCGAAGTAAAGGGATTGAGCAGATACTTTGGTGGTCTAGAGGCCCTCAACGACATTGATTTCAACATTGGCGAAGGCGAAATATTGGGGTTAATCGGCCCTAATGGAGCAGGAAAGACAACCTTGTTCAATGTGATAGGTGGAGTGTATCGACCAGATCGTGGAACGGTCAGATTCAAAGGGGAGAACATAGCAGGGCTTGAGCCCTATCAGATTTGTAGGAGAGGCATGAGCAGAACCTTTCAGATACCTAAACCGTTTCGCAACTTGTCTGTTCTTGACAATGTGACTGCCGGCGTGGTGTTTGGGAAGCAAAGCTTGAAGGAGGTTGGTCGAGGAAAGGAGAAGGCTATAGAGATACTTCAGTTCATGGGCCTTTCCGGAAAGGAAGGCCATTTGCCTGGAGGTTTGACGATTGCAGATCTGAAACGACTTGAGCTAGCCAGAGCTTTGGCTACTAGTCCTGATTTACTACTGTTGGATGAAGTCGTTGCGGGTTTGAACCCCTCCGAGACAGCTGACGCTATACAGCTGATCAAGAAAATCAAGAACGAGCTGGGACTCACAATATTCATGATCGAGCACGTCATGAAAGCGGTCATGAGCATATCCGACAGAATAATAGTACTGCAATACGGCCAGAAGATCGCAGAAGGAACACCGCAGGAGATCGCCGAGAACAGTAAGGTGGTCGACGCCTACCTCGGAGAGAAATACGTCTTCTAAGGAGATGAGATCATGCTGCGAGTGTCAGGCATCAATGTCAGCTATGGCGGGGCGCAGGTTCTCTGGGACGTTTCGTTAGACGTAGCAGAGGGCGAGACGGTGACGGTCGTAGGATCAAACGGTGCCGGGAAGTCCACCCTTCTCAAAACGATATCTGGACTGGTCCGTCCAACCACTGGTGAGATGACATTTCGCGGTCAACGTATCGATGGCCTACCCCCTTACCGGATTGTGGAAATGGGAATTGCGCACATCCCTGAGGGGAGAAAGCTGTTTCCTCAGCTGACAGTATTGGAGAATCTCTGGCTAGGTGCCTACACGAAAAGGGCACATGAGAAGAAGAACGAGACCCTTGAGCAAGTCTTCAAGCGGTTTCCAATGCTGAGAGAGCGACAGAAACAATTGGCATGTACCTTGAGCGGGGGAGAACAGCAGATGCTGGCCATAGCTCGAGGCTTGATGTCCCAGCCGGAGCTTCTCGTGTTGGACGAGCCCTCCTTGGGCCTAGCTCCGAAACTGGTCATGCAGGTCTTTGACAGCATTAGAGAGATCAAACAGACTGGGGTAGAAGTGCTATTGGTGGAACAGAACGTTCGTCACGCGCTAGAACTTGCGGACAGGGCGTATGTGCTTGAGACGGGAAGAGTGACCTTGGAAGGGTCGTGCCGAGAACTAGTCAATGATGAGCACGTGAAGAAAGCCTACTTGGGATTATAGAAAGAATCTTTCCGCCTACACCGGAATGCTTTGCAAGGGTTCCCACGATCCCTTCTGGAGCAAACAGCACCACGATTATGATTACTACTCCGCGGATAACTACGTGAAGGACTTCTGAGCCGAATGCGATGCGAAGTATCCATATCAGCGGAGTGAGCAGAAAAGAGCCTATCAAAGGACCAGAAACCGTTCCCACGCCGCCTACCACAGCAGGCAGGAGAATGTCAACTGACACAAACATTGCCATTGAGGTATCTGGCTCTATGAACAATGTGTACTGTGCGAAGAAGGCTCCGCCGATTGATGTTAGGGCTGCGCTGATGACTACCGCGGTAATCTTGTGTCTCAGCGTGTTTATGCCAACCGATTGGGCTGTATCTTCATCATCACGAGTGGCTGAGAAGGCAAGACCGAGTCTAGCCTTCTTGATCGCATTTGACGTGAATACGCCCAGAATCAGGAATGCGACTCCGATGAAGACGTATGGGACATGGCTTGTATGAAACTGGAAATCCCAAAGTGAGTCAGGAACCACATGATACCAGACGCCAACAGCCCTTCCAGTAATATCCCAGGCCAAGAAGATCGTGCGCATGATCTCAGCGACCGCCAATGTTGTTAAAGTGTAGTAGTAGCCCTTTATTCCATAGCGGAAAACGGGATAACTGATGACCAGTGCGAAAGAACTGCTGATGGCTATGCCCACAAGAATTCCTATCCACGGGCTTATGCCCAGCCTAGTGTAGAGAAGCGCTGTGCTATAGGCACCGAGTCCAAAATACGCTGCGTGCCCAATAGAGTAGGGTCCTGCGTACACTGCGATCGTCCATGCGGTTGAGACGAAGGCATAGAGAACACAGAAGATGAGAACATCTGTGACAACGGGCGAGGACACGAAGGGCACAGCGCATACGATGCCGAAGAACATGAGATAGAGAAGCGTGCTTCTGCCGAGTCTCATCTTCGTAGTTTCCTTCCGAAGAGTCCTTCAGGTTTCAGAAGAAGCACAAGGATGAAGATGAGAAGAGGAATTGTTTGTCTTAGAAGAGAAGACAGCATGTAGGCTGTGAAGATCTCGATTGTGCCGAGAATCAACCCTGCGATGAAGGCGCCGAGATAGTTGCCGAGGCCGCCGAGGACGATCACAATGAAGGTAATGACCATGAATGATGATCCCAAGAAGGGGCTCAACGGGAAATATGTGCTCAGCAGGGTCGCGGCCACGGCCGTGCAGGATATGCCTAAGCCGAATGAGAGTGAGTAGATCTTGTTCACGTTTATGCCCATCAAATGCGCGGCCTCTTGATCCTGCCCGGTTCCTCTGATTGCAGTTCCATAGGTCGTCTTCAACAGGAAGAGGTGCAGGGTCAAGGCAAAGAGCATGGCGAGGACGAAACTCAAGAGTCTAGGGAAAGGAACGGCTACTGCTCCGAGCTCCAGCCTCAAGTCAGCATATGATGTATGCACGAATCTAGGGTCTGCCTTCCAGAGAACTATCACCGAGTTCTGAATTATCAATGAAAGCCCTAGGGTCATAAGCATCTGGATATGGGTAGGCCGGCCGAGGACCCGTTTGATCAAGACTCTCTCCGTTGCATAGCCGATGCAGAAGAGAGCCAAAAATACAGCTGGTAAGGCGAGCAAAGGGTCCACGCCGAAAAGGGCCCAGATCCAGAAAACGAAGTATCCTGAAAGCATGAGAAAGTCGCCGTGGGCGAAGTTCACAATCTTCATTGTGCCGAAGATGAGCGTCAGACCCATGCTGATGAGTGAGTAAATTGCCCCTTGAAAAAGCCCTATCAATAGGAGGTTTAAGAAAATGGGGAGATCGAGCTGCATCTGCCGTAAATGTCCGTCCGTCTATCGTTCTTTCCATGTAGGCGCAGGATAGACTAGTGGTATCGTCGCAATCTCTTCTGGCCAGATCGCGTGGTATACTCCCTTGTACAGTTGAACCATGAAGTTGTTGGCATAGATGTTCTGTCCGGTGTTGTCGAATTTGACGCCTTTCCATGGCGGAATGATCTTGTCTCCGGGGATGTCGGTGTTGGCTAGGGCCTGTCGTAGCTTCTCTGGATCAACGGATGCGGCTCGTTCCAAGGCGTCCCTTGCAACCACTATAGTCGTGTGCATCTGCATTGTGTAAACATGCATGTCTCGGTTTGCTTCCTTCTTGAACAAGTCATTGATCTCCTTCGCGATCGGCTTCCTCGCAGTCAGGTCTATGCTCCAGCCTTCACGTCCAATGATGTACTCTCCATCTTTGCCGACACTGCTTACGTACTCTGGAAAGATGAACCCCGCGGTAGTCATGAATGCCTTCGGGAAGAAGTCAACGGCCTTCAGTGTCTTCGTCCAGAGTATCGCGTCGGGCATAGGCGTTTGCACGCTCAGCACTACGTCAGGGTTTGCGGCCTTCAGAGTCATGGCTTCGCTGGTCAAATCGGTCGGTGATACGGGATGCCTTATGTAGGCCACCAGTTTGTAGCCACCCATCTCAGGATCAACGTTGAGCTTCTCCCACTCAGTAGCAACTCCCACACCGAACAGTGACTCCTCGGAGATGAAGGCGATCGTCTTTATCTTGATCCCGGTTTTGTTTTGCATCCATTTCATGCACTCAAAGTAGTTTCGCGCGAATATCGCATCACTGCCCCATGTCCGGAAGAACCATCTGAAGCCTTGGCGGGTTAGATCAACATGCGATGAGGCATCGCAGATGAATGGTATGCCGTATCGCTCGGATTCCTGAGCAGCCGGGAGAGTCACACCGCTGTGTAGTGCTCCGATGATGAGATGCACTTTGTTCTCCGTAATCAGACGCCTAGCCTGCGTCTTGCCCACATCCGGCTTTCCTTCTGTGTCAGCCACGATCATCCTGACTTTCGCGCCACCGAGGGATTTGATGCCCCCCTCATCATTGATCTTCTTTGCCAGCAGTTCTGACATTGCCTTCATTCCATCGCCGAAATAGGCCGCTGCTCCTGTCAAAGGCGCCAGTATGCCGATTCTTACCTCCTCAACCTTTGGCGCTGCACTTGTAGTTGTGGGTGTAGGTGGCGTCGTGAAAGTCCATGCAATGCCTCCAGCGACAGCTGCAACGACGACGACAGCTACAATGATGATCGCTTGAATCCTTGTGATAGCTTCCTTTCTGGTACATATTGTTCTCATAACAATCACATTTCCGAAAGATGTGTTTGGACCTATGGTCTATTTAAGACTTGGCCAGTCGCGATGACTGCTCTATCAGGCGTATATCTACCCTTTCAGCCGATCTAGAACAAGACCCAAGATTCGGCTTCAGGAATCGATCTCCCAAAGACAGGCAAGAGACGGATCACTGAGTCCTCTTGAATTGAATTAGATTGTTATAGAGAGACAGGATGTTGTGAGCGTTCATATTTTGATCAACAATCACCTAAGGTGCTTGATATGACGAGAGTTATGATGGCATTCATCGAACGTATTGAGAAGTCAAGAAAATGTTATTAGATCATTGAGAGTGACAGGATGTTTCCATTGAGGAACACGAATAGCTTTTGGTGATTCCATGACGAAGATCATAAAGCTGGATGAAGCTCCTACGAAACCCAGTCGTGACATGAATGGAAACATGATCCTTCTTAGCAAGGAGATAGGAACCAAAGGGTGCAATGCAGTAATTATCATCAAGGAACCGGGAGTAAGTGACAAGCCACTCCTCCACTATCACCACAAGAGGGAGGAGTTATTCATTGTGCTAGAAGGCAGGGCAAAAGGTGTGGTGAACGAGAAAGAGATGATCCTCGAACCAGGAATGGCGTTCCTGGCCCCTGCTGGAGACAAACATTACTTTCACCTTCGAGCGAGGCCTCTGGACAACAAGGTGTTCAAGATGATCGAAGTGGGATCGCCCATAGAGGATGAAACGATCGTAGTCGAAGAAGCATAGATACCCTAAGAGAACTACTAAGCTCCGTGTGATCCGAGCCTTCGCCTCGGAATGATTCCCAGGAAAGGATCGGGCGCTCGTCTTCGCTGTGTTGTTGCTATTTGAAGGAGGGAAAGACGGTTTCAGCAAAGAGTTCCATGCGCTCTAGCTTCTCTTCCACTGTCTTTGCAATGAAGTCGAACCAGAGGTGTTGGATTCCCACCTTTTCATAAGATTCGATTGTCTTGATGATCTCGCTCGGATTTCCGACGAAGTTCCGCTTCAGAAGTTCTTCTTGGCTGAATGACTTCAGATCCTTGAGTGTAGATTTCTGCAGCGAAAGCAAGTGGTGATACATTGGCGAGTCGAAGAAATTCTTCCGCGCTTCCACGCCATCCTTGGAGATGCTGCAGCCAGCTTCAGGAGCTACTTCAATCTCCACATGGTTTCGTTTCGCAGTCTTCGCGTGCTCTCTGATCTGTTCCATGCCTTTCTCAAGATCCTGAGGCGTCATAGCAGCGGGTAGCCAACCATTGCCATATGTGGCAATGCGTTTCAGGACTGAGGGTGCGTTTCCTCCGACATATATGGGAAATGGGTTTCGGAGTGGTTTTGGATACATTTCAATCTCTGAGAATTGTATGTGCTTTCCATGGTAACTGGCAACCGGTTTGTCAAACAGCTCTCGCAAGGCCTCAACGCTTTCATCCAAGATGGCGCCGCGACTGCCTTTTCCTCCAAAGGCCTCGAACTCCTCTCTGTACGCTCCGAGTCCAACACCGAGGATGAAGCGTCCGCCGCTGACATGATCTAGCGTGGTTGCCTGCTTGGCTAGAATCACGGGATTGCGGATCGGTGCCACGATGACGCCTGTCCCCAATATCACGCGCTTTGTCGAGGCTGCCAGGTTCGAGAAGACTATCAAAGGTTCATAGAAGTTTGGTTTTCCCCTGTTCTTCAGATAGGTCTGCGTGGTGATGTGATCATTGCCCCATACTGAGTCAAAGCCAAGCGTTTCGGCTCTTTCGGTCACTAGTCTCAGGTTCTCGGCTGATGCGAAGCCGATCGGGTAGAACAGTCCTTCTCGACAGGTTGAAAGCCCAACGCCGAACTTCAAACCTGATCCCCCAAATCTCCTCTTTAACTATCGGCCATGTCTTTTATGCTGAGCTTTCACGCACATCAGACGGTTACGAGTCCCTCAGTAGGCGTTGTCAAGTATCTGTGTCCTTTCTCCGTCACTAGGATAGTATGTTCGATCTGGAGGCCGCCGAACCCTAGTTCGTAGTAGGGCGTTTCTATGTTCAGTACCATTCCCTCTTCAAGCTGGGTGTGATCTGTAGGTCTTACTACTGGCATGTCGTAGACTTCTATTCCTATTCCGTGTCCGCAATGGTGGCGTCGGTAGTGAGGTATCCCCGATTTCTTTGTCGTTTCCATGGCTATGCTGAACAGGTCTGAGACTTTTACGCCGGGCTTCACATTGTTGATGGCTTCTTCTGTTCCCTTGGATATCGCAGCATGATACTGCTTGTGTTTCTCGGTGGGTTGGCCGAATATCGCGCTTAGGGCTATATCTGACGCGTAGCTTCGATAGCTGCATCCGCCGTCAAAGCGTATAATGTCGCCTTTCTTCACTCTGTAGTTGCTGGGCATGGCGTTTGGGAAGACGCTTCTGGGGCCACAGCCGAAGACTGTGATGACGGGCTTGCCTCCCTCTCTTGCCACAGTGACCTCATACTCGCGGGCCAGGTCGATTTCGCTGACTCCTTCTCTGACCGATTGCAGAGCAACATTGACCGCTTTCTCTGAGATTTCCGCGCCTTTCTTAAGTCTCTCAATCTCTTCCGCGGTCTTCACCATTCTTATCTCTCTGAAAATGGAAGCTGCTGGCTTGGTTCGGGCCGATGGCAGCTTGCTCTTCAGTTCGTCCCACGTGGCAAACGTGATGCCCGCTTCGTCTATTCCAAGGTTCCTCTTGTCAAGCCCCCTATCACCCAATACCTTAACCAGTCCGTCTATCGGTGTCTGCACAGACTTGGCTTCTGCTGAGAGTTTGATGAACCGTTCCTCCGATTCAAGCAACTCCTTTCCCTTTGGTGGTTCAATGTGGAATGTTCCGTAGCATCTTACGTCTCTTATCCATGAAGAACTGTCGGCGTATAGATCAAAATCGGATTGAGGTAGCACGATAGCTGGCTCACCGTCACGAGGAAGGACCGTGAACAATTGTACTCCTCTCAAAGTCCAGTGGCTGAGGCTCCAGAAATCGCTCAGATAGTAGCTGTTTTCCGGTAATGTCGCTACCAATGCGTCTAGATCATATCTCTCCATAAATTCCGATGCTCGTTTATGATTCAGAGGCAAGATTTCACCCTCGCGGGATGTCCCCTGTTCTACTCCACGGACAGTATAAGTGATTTTCCCGGCTCAGCATTCGCTTAATGTTCAGAAATTCTGAGAATAGATAGACTGAACGCTGGCTTCTTTGCGCTCGTGATACACCAGCACCCAGACGGTGCCTAGCACGCACTACACGGTCATACCGTATCTTTGCTTCATCAGATTCGCGAACATACTCCAATTTGGTTCTATGGCCGAGAAAAGGCCAGGCATGCTCTTCCTGGTGGTCTCAAGGGCTTTCAGGCCGGTTGATGTGACGATGCAGACCACGGTCTCATCTTCCTGGATCTCTCCCTTCTCTCGGAGTACCTTCGCCCCTACGATGGAGGCCATTGAAGCGACCTCTCCGTATATTCCTTCCAAGGAAGCCAGCAGCTTTTGCATTTCAACAAGTGCTTCGTCACTCGCCTTGACGGCGCTGCCTCCTGATTCGCGTACGGTCTTGAGTGCTTGGTAGCTGCTTGTTGTGCCGGCGATGGAGAGAGCTGAGGAGTTTTTCCATGGAACTGGCTCCACATAATCTAGGCCTTTTGAGATGGCGTTTGCGATCGGACCTAGAACCTCCGGTTCGACGCTTATCATTGCTGGCTTTCCTTCAACTAGGCCCATCTTCTCGAATTCCTGGAAAGCCTTCCATGTGGCCCAGATGTTGCCGCCGTAAGCTGTGGGGCTGAATATCTTGTTCGGCGCTCTCCAGCCGAGTTGCTCACATATCTCGTACCCTATTGTTTTGAGGCCTTCAACTCCGTAGGGGTTATACGTGGCCATGGGCGAGGTGTACGTTCCAACAGGGTACCAGCCCAGTTCCCTCACGCACCGGGACTCCAATGCCCACCGGCCTTCTGATGTGGTGACGGGCACGACCTTGGCTCCGTATACCTGGAGCCAAGTCAGCATGTTCTCAGGTACGAAGCTTGGGACGAAGACCACGCAGCTCAGTCCGACTCTTGCTGCGTAGGCAGCAGTGGAACCGGCCATGTTGGTGTAGGATGAGACGGTGACTACCTTGGCTCCGAACTCTAGGCCTTTGGCGATGGCGGTGCAAGAGTGTCTGTCCTTGAAGGACCAGGTCGGGTTCCTGGTCTCATCCTTGATGTATAGGTTCCTAATGCCGACCTTTCTTCCCAGACGTTCGCATTTCACAAGAGGCGTGTTTCCTTCGCCAAGCGTGAACATATGCTGAGCGACCTTGACTGGGAGAAGTTCTTCGTATTTCCAGACGCCTCTCTCCTTCGAACGTTTCTGCAGAGTATCCTTATCCAACATGTTGCCGACTCGGTCGTAGTCGTAGTTAATTTCTAGGTTCGAAACCATCTTGTCGGTTCGGCATTTGGGGCATCCTTCAAACATGCTTTGAAGCGGATAGCTTGCGCCGCACTTCAGGCATTTGAGTTCCAGAGCATAGGACACTGAGTTAGTCCTCCAGATCTGTCTTGAAGTGGTATTGTGCCCGTTATCATAATATGCCTTTAGCAATTCATGAAAAGAATGTTTCAGATGCTAGAGCTTGCACGTGTTCTGACATTAGGAAAGATGGCTCTCTACAAAATCTTATATTGAAATCGGAGTCGTCAGGTGTGAGGTTGAACTCTTGGATTATGTGAATAGCATGATAGAGGTAATAGGCAACACTCGCCTCTTGAAACTGAACAGAGTTGGCAAGGACGTTCCAGCGAACGTGTTCGTCAAACTTGAGCACCTGAATCCAAGCGGAAGCTACAAGGACAGAATGGCGCTCGCAATGGTTGAGGCCGCGGAGAAAGGTCTCACTTGGAACGGCAAGAAGCTGAAAAAAGGCGGTGTTGTATGTGACGCATCTGCTGGAAACACTGCTCCAGCCCTCGCGTTCGTCTGTGCTGTTAAAGGGTACAAGGCGAAGCTGTGCACTTACAGGACGATGCTTGTCGGTCAGAGCACAAGACTGAAGATCACTGATGCCTTCGGACCGGACGTCTGCGAATGTCGACCACCTTCTAACTTCCTCTCGGAGAAGGTCTTGAATGAGCTCACAGAGGAAGAGAAGAATCTAGCCTGGATCATAGCAGGCAAGATGCACATGTCTGAGCTGGAGAGGAACAACCAAGACACGGTCTGGGTTGACCAAATATACAATTGGCAGAACGTGGAAGGCCTACGGTCTATGGGAAAGGAGCTTTACAATCAACTGGATGGGAAGATCGATGCTTGGGGTTGCTCGATAGGATCCGGAGGCACGTTTCTGGGAGTTGCGCTGCCACTGAAGGAAATGGGCGTGACGCCACTGACCTTCGGAGTCGTACCAGCCAAGAGCGAGGTGTACATGGAGATGAAGAAGGCCGATGCCAAGAAGGGAGAGTTCGGGCCTTCTCAGGCAACTAAGAAATTGGCGCGGCTGATGGGGCTCGAGAAATGGGTGACTGAGGAATCTATTGCGGAACGGTTGTACAAGATGGGGTACCCGGACAGAATGTTCCAAGTAACCACCGAAGATGCGAGGAAGGTGGCTAATCGGCTGTGCAGGGAGGAAGGCATCTACTGCGGTATGTCATCTGGTGCGAATGTGTTTGCGGCCCTGAAGATAGCTGAGGAGATGAAACGCGGCCAGAACGTGGTCACAGTCATTGTAGACCGAAGGGACCGGTATCTCGGGGAGTACCCGAACGATATCTACGTCGTGTAGACGCCCAGCCAATGATGCACTACTCGTTGCATGGCGCCCTACCATGGATCTAGATGTGATACACCTGAAAAGAAAGCAGAGGCATTAGGAAGATGTTGCTGAACAAAGAAAGGGCTCTCAGAATCATGTCAGAGAAAGGATTTGATGCCCTAGTCTCCACAGCCCAAGAGAACAACGCCTACTTCGGCGACATACCTGTGAAAGGGTTCTGCCTCTTTCCTTTGAGTGGAGCTCCAACTCTAATAGCCAGAACCCTGGATGCTTTCACATTGGCGGAGACTCCATCTTGGATAGAGGACGTACGGTTCTACGGCCTCTTCCACATAGTCACCTCAGAGAAAGCTCGCCTCAAGGGGGCGGAGGAAAGAATGAACGAACTGGTCAGCCAAGGCGGACTGGCAAAATACAATGACCCTATCGATGTACTCATGGAAAGCATTAGAGAGAACCGTTTGGAGAGTAAGACGCTGGGAATCGACGGTAGCGGCATAGGTCTCTCGCAATATGAGAAACTCAAGAAGAGACTGCCTGACGCGAAGCTGGTTGACGCTTCTGAAGATATCGCCTGGATAAGAGCAGTGAAGACACAGCAGGAACTAGAGAACATAAGAACTGTGACGAAGATCACTGAGAAAGGATTCGATGCAGTAGAGAAGGTTGCAGGCAAGGGCGTGAGTGAGAAGGAGCTGGCAGTAGCCTACCGAAAAGCTGTCGCAACTGAGGAAGAGGTGAGCATCCGCTTCTACACGTTTCTAGGCGGAGGCCGAGGCGCTGTCCCTCTGGCTCCACCCAGCGAATACAGACTGAAGAAGGGCGACCTCATCCAACTACACAGCTCACTCGTCTACAAGTACTACCACTCAGACATAGCCAGAGGCGCCGTTGTGGGAAAACCATCAGAAAAGCAGACGAAGATCTGGAAGGCCATAGTCAAAGGGGAGGAGAAGGTAATTGACAGCATACGACCCGGGATCAAGGCATCGGAGCTTTTCAAGATAGGTGTCCAGACGGTGAGGGACGGAGGTCTGCCTAGATACGAAAGGTGGCATGTCGGACACGGCGTTGGTCTCGCATTGATACCGAACTACGATCCGCCTACCCTAGCTCCGAGCGATGATCGAGAGATCGAGGAGAACATGGTCCTGTGCATAGAGACTCCGTACTACGAGATAGGCTTTGGAGGCATGAACCTAGAGGATACAGGAGTAGTGACACAGAAAGGATTTCGACTGTTCTCGTCCCATCGCGCAGAACTCAAGATCGTCTAGGAACGCTCTTCTCATCGGTCCACAATCTGTTCTTCGTCCCTGAGTCTCGACAGAGCTTGCGATCAGAATGCCTGCCGTGCGAGTGCTGCTTCTGGAATAGAAGCTGCAAGGCAGAAAATGAGGAGCAGCCATCGCTTCTCCTGGGCCTTGTAGGCGTCTGTTCACATGTGAATCCGGCTTGTGATATCGGCACATCTGAACGAGATTGAGCTACACGTGCTGAATCTGTTGGATCAGGTTGAGAGTGGGTGAGCCGACTTGGTCTTTCGGGTTGATGAGCATGATCACAGGCAGGGTCGCACCCTTTCGAGCATATTCCTCTATCTTCTGTCTGCATTCCTGTGGTGTTCCAGCGACGGACATGGATTCAATCATGGGCGCTGTCACGTGTGTGCCTGCTGCGTCTAAGTTACCTCTCTGGGCTTCTTGCATTATCCGACCTAATGCTTTCTCATCCAGGTCTTCCGGATTGAGCATCAGCTTTGCCCTGCCTGGCCGAGTCAAGAGAGAAGCGACTAGCTCTCTCGTCATATCCTTTGCTGCTTTCGAGTCTTCCGAAACTGCGCTGATCAGGAAGGCCACTATGTCCATTTGAGACAGTTTCTTGTTGGCTTTCTCTGCGCCGAGTCTGATGTTTTCAACGGCGTCAGCGACGTACTTTGGTGAACATCCAGCGGTCAAGATGACTCCGTCAGCGATTTCTCCTGCCAGTTGCAGTGTCTTCGGGCCAACCGCCGCCATATAGATGGGGATATCGGCCTGACAGGTCTTGAACCCGAGTTTCATGCCTCTAAGAGTGAATGTCCGTCCTTCGTAGGAAACGGTTTCTCCAGAGAGAAGCCTCCTTATGACTTGAATCGACTCTTTCGTCACGGAAACTGGTCTCTCCATCTTCATGGCCATCTGTTCTTCGATCCAGAAGGATACTCCACTTCCGATTCCAAGAATCGCTCTGCCATTTGAGAGCTCATCTATTGTTGCGACTGACATGGCGATAAAAGCTGGATGCCTAGTGTACGGATTCACAACCCCGGTCGCCAACCTTATTCTGCTTGTTGCAAGGGCAACTGCTCCCAGAGTGGCGAACGCATCTCTGAATAGATAATGTTCCGCAATCCATACCGAGTCGTATCCTTTCTTCTCAGCCTCTCTAGAGTACTTGACCACGTCACTCGCTGAGAAGACCTCGGGCCAGAAAGAGACTCCGAGACGCCTCATGCCTGAGTCTCACCAACAGGAAGACACAGCATACTTGCAGACTGCTCCGACTGCCCAACTCGCGGATCCCCGTTCGATAACTCCGGCCTGACCATCAATCACTCCTTCTTGGATCTTCTCAGAATCTAGCTCGAATCCCAGTTCGAGACGATATAAGATTAGCGAGCGCTTGTCGGTCTACAGGGGGGAGAAGGGCGCGAAAGCCTTAAAGCCGAAAATCAATCGTAACCAGCTGGGCTACTTGACAATGAAAACTGTAGACAATGTCATAGATTTGATTGGAAAAACGCCGATGGTAAAGCTGAGTCAGATCACAAGAGGTCTCGACGCAGAGATCTTCGTGAAACCTGAATATCTCAATCCGACCGGAAGCCTGAAGGACAGAATAGCGTTGCGAATGATCGAACAGGCAGAGAAAGAAGGGAAGCTGAAGCCTGGCTACACGATTGTTGAATCGAGCACCGGCAACACTGGAACGTCACTTGCATTCGTAGGGACCATGAAGGGGTACAAGGTCGTGATCTTTGAGACAACACCAGGAACCATGGGCGAGGAGAAGATGAGGATTATGAGAAACTTCGGCGCGGAAGTAAAGAGAATAGCTCCGGACGACATGGAGGATTTGAAGGAAAGAAGTGTTCCAGGAGCGGAGATAGAGCTCCCAGGCAGAAGAATTTGCCTCGATCTAGAGAAGACTCGTTCCGATGTCTGGTGGGCGAGACAGTTCAGCAACCCGCTCAACGTTAAGGCACACAACGAGACAGCGAGAGAGATTCTATCACAGGTCAAAGGCAGAATTGACGCTTTCACTGCTTCAATAGGAACAGGAGGAACGCTCATGGGCATTGCAGAAGCTCTCAGAAAGAAGTTTCCCAGCATCAAGATCATTGGAATTCAGCCTGCAAGTTCCAAGATCACGATGACTCCCGGCAAGTCATATCCGACAAGTGAAATCTCGGGAGGAATCGTTTCTGAAATGCTCGCAAGACGCAACCTTATCGATGAAGTAGTCAAAGTGACTGATGAGGACGCTGTGAACATGACCCGGCGACTATGGAGAGAAGAGGGACTGTTTGCTGGAGTCTCTTCGGGAGCCAATGTGCTGGTCGGACTGGAACAGGCTAGGAAGCTGGGGAAGAAAGGAAAGGTTGTCACGGTTCTGCCAGATAGCGGAGACAGATATTTGACAACGGAACGCTACGTCACATAGATCCAAGTCGGCTGAGATAGGCCCATGGTGATTGAAACATGTACGGAGAACGTGGAAAGATAGGACTGATCGTTCCTTCGGCCAACACGGTCATGGAACCAGAATTCAATAAGATGGTGCCTGTAGGCATCGCCACGTTTGCCACGAGGATGTTCCTCAAAGAGGTTAGGGTGGAAACACTTGCCAAAATGGCGGAAGAAGTTGACAGAGCAGTCATGGAGCTCTCCACAGCACAAGTACATGTGATGGTCTTCGGTTGCACATCTGGGAGTTTGTTGAAGGGCCCAGAATGGGACAAAGAGATCGTCAGCAGAATGGAGAAAGCGGGGCAGATTCCTTCGATAACCACTTCAGGGTCGGTTGTCAGGGCACTCGAATCGATTGGAGCGCGAAGAATAGCCGTGGCAACACCTTACCTCGATGAATTGAACATTCGCGTTAAGGAATTTCTCGAGCAATATGGCTTCGAGATTACCGAGACAAAAGGCCTAGGCCTTTCAAAAGGAATAGAGATAGGAAACCAGTATCCGAAGACCGCCTATGACCTTGCGAAACGGGTCTACAGACCGGGCACAGACACCGTATTCATCAGCTGCACAGACTTCAGAACAATCGAGATAATCGAAACACTGGAAAGAGAGCTGCGTGTCAACGTCATAACATCTAACCAAGCATCATTCTGGTGTGCGCTCAAGACCATGAAGTACTCAGAACCAATAAAGGGCTATGGCAAACTGCTATCTGCAGCCAGATAGCAAGCTGATTTCGCGCGCGGGGATCGCGCATGCTGGCTGGCGGGTCTGCGAACGCCGGTTTCACATGAATGAAGCATTCACAACTTCCTTCAATGTTGCTGCAATCTCCGGCTCAAAGACTTCGAGTTCTTCGAGGTGGCAGTAGACCGCGTAGATCACGAATCGAGATGTGCGCCAGCAAGGCGAATCCCTGTGGCCGCATTCCGGACATACGAACAAGGTTAGGTTTCTGCTTTGGTGGCTTGTTCAATTTGGGCGATGAGTTCTTGCAGCTCTTGGTCCCGTGTTTCTTCGAGTAGGCTGATCGCGGAAGGAAGAACATGCTGCAGCTGCTTCAGGAAATCCATTCTCGACTCCGGCTGACACGTCTTGAGGATTCTGACGAGACGCTGGAGCTCGTCTTTGACGATGGTGATCTGGATCCTCTGCAAGGTGACATTCTGGAAGATTACAGGCTTCGCGGCGCCTTGCTTCAGGTAGCTCTCGAGAGAGGCCTGGTCCTTGTTTTTGCGCAGCCAGTCTTCCAGGGCTTGGCGGGCGGCCTCCTGCTCCTTAATCCCCATCAAGGTGCATGCTTTCTCGAACTCTGCAGCTAGAATGACGGGGACGCGGGTTCGCTGCTCTAGCACGTAGGCTTTCCTGAGTTCCGTCAGGATCTTGTCCTTCGACATTGTTTGATCACTCAAGCCTTTCTAGAGAATTGGAATCCGCATTTCCTGCATCGAAAGAAGAGTACGGTTGTGAGAGGCCCACTAGATTCAGATAGAAGTTCTATGTGATCGTCTGATCTCTTTGCACCGCAAGAAGGCCAGTCTCGGCTA
>Ga0315296_10002349_pt1 | contig 16185 bp, 13 predicted proteins | sample YL17G14_18_MG_FD_203921 | JGI IMG/M metagenome (GOLD analysis project Ga0315296, IMG submission 203921) | Sediment microbial communities from Yellowstone Lake, YNP, Wyoming, USA - YL17G14_18 | ecosystem: Environmental > Aquatic > Freshwater > Lake > Sediment | place: USA: Wyoming | collected... | reverse complement strand
GACCATTGCTGCAGGGAATCTCTCTGAAGCGCCAATCTTCATCGACGATACACCCGCTCTCTCGGTGCTTGAATTGAGAGCGAAGGCCCGGCGTTTAAAGGGGGAACACGGCTTAGGCATGCTCATCATTGACTATCTCCAACTGATGAGAGGGAGGATGAAAGTTGAAAGCCGACAGCAAGAGATCTCAGAAATCTCCCGCTCATTAAAGGCCCTTGCCAAAGAACTAAATATCCCCGTGATTGCTGTCTCTCAGCTCAGCCGAAAGACCGAGGAACGAACGGGGAATAGGCCTCAACTATCAGACCTACGAGAATCCGGGGCGATCGAGCAAGATGCCGATCTGATCCTTTTCCTCTACCGGGACGAAGTCTATAACCGGTCAGAAGATAATCCCAATAAGGGCAAGGCCGAGCTGATCATCGGAAAGCAACGCAATGGCCCCATCGGTAAGATCGAACTGGCCTTTTTAGATAAATTTACGACCTTTAAAGAACTCTACAAGGGCGAGTCTGAGACTACTTACGAATGATCATGACCTATTGCGGAATGCAAAATGCGGAATGCGGAATTAAAATTCCGAAATCTGAAATCCGCAATCCGAAATTTGAATAGCCTAAGATGAATCTACCTAATATGATGACCCTGGCAAGGGTCCTTTTGATTCCACTCTTCGTCATCTTTATCATCAACAAGCTTTTTGGATGGGCCATTGTCACTTTTGCGGTCGCAGGGATTACGGATGGAATCGATGGCCTGATTGCGCGCATTACTCACCAACGGACCGAATTGGGGGCCTATCTCGATCCGATCGCCGACAAACTCCTCCTCATCGCCGCATTCATCACCCTCGCCATCATCGAGATCCTTCCCAGCTGGTTGGCGGTCATCGTCATCACTCGGGATGTCATCATCTTGTTAGGATTTCTTGTAATGACTCTCACCAGTTATCATCCAAAAATCCAGCCAAGTCTCGTGAGCAAAGTGACCACCGTATTCCAGATCTCCACGATCCTTCTCGTTTTAATGGCTGGATACTACCCCATCCTCAACCAGCTCTCCACCATTGCCATCTACGGAACTACGCTTTTTACCATCCTTTCGGGATCTCATTACATCTATGTGGGGACTCGAATTTTAAATGGGAAGGAATATTAGTGCAAATGCATTATATACTTTGTGGGGCAGCCCTTTAGGGTTGCTTAAGTCAAGGCTTCGTCGTGAGCCTTCGACGTGAGCTCAGTCGAACGCTCAGCCGAACGGCTAAAGCCTTGCCCTACATGTCAAATTATTTTGTTCGTTTGTATTAGTCTAATTCCTCATTGAAGGAGGGAATATGCCGACCATCGTTGAGGTCATTGGGAGGGAGATCCTTGATTCCAGAGGAAACCCTACCGTCGAAGTAGAGGTCCTTTTGGAAAGTGGCATCACAGGAAGAGCCTCTGTCCCTTCCGGAGCTTCCACAGGGAGTCATGAGGCCTTGGAATTAAGAGATAAAGATCCCAAACGCTACCTGGGTAGAGGGGTTCAGAAAGCCGTTGGAAACATCCATCGGATGATCGCACCCAAACTCCTGGGAATGGACGTCCTCGATCAAAAGGGGATCGACAGGGCAATGCTTCAGTTGGATGGGACCCCTAACAAAACACGACTGGGGGCCAATGCCATTCTGGCGGTCTCCTTAGCCTGTGCCAAGGCAGCAGCCAATCATTTGGGCATTCCTTTATACCAACATCTTGGAGGCCTTTCGGCGACCCAGCTTCCTCTTCCATTGATGAACATTCTCAACGGTGGTGTTCACGCTGACAATAACTTAGATTTGCAAGAATGTATGATCCTCCCTATCGGGGCCAAGAGTTTCAGGGAGGCCCTCCGAATGGGGGTTGAGGTTTTTCACCATCTCAAGTCTATTCTGAAGAAAAAAGGCTATCATACCTCTGTCGGCGATGAGGGAGGATTTGCCCCAAAACTTCAATCCAATGAGGAGGCCTTCTTCCTGATCACCAAGGCAATAAAAAAAGCAGGCTATCGGCCTGGAAGGGATGTGGCCCTCGGTATCGATGCCGCAGCCACCGAATTTTACCGAAACGGATTTTATTTTCTCAAGGCTGAAAAGAAACCAAAAAGGACTTTTGCCGAAATGATCGACTATTATGAAGCCCTGATCAAGAAGTTTCCCATCCTTTCTATTGAAGATGGTCTTGCCGAGGATGACTGGAAGGGATGGAAAATGATGACGGTTCGGCTTGGGAAAAAGGTCCAATTGGTTGGAGACGATCTTTTTGTCACCAACCCAAAACGTCTCTCCAGAGGCATCCGAGAAGGGGTAGCCAATGCCATTCTGATTAAACCCAACCAGATCGGGACTTTGACCGAAACCCTTGAAGTGATTGAGATGGCCAAAAGGGCTGGGTATCAGACAATCATCTCTCATCGTTCGGGCGAGACAGAAGATACCACCATTGCTGATGTGGCAGTAGGTACGAATGCCGGTCAGATCAAGACAGGCGCCCCCTCCAGAACGGATCGGGTCGCCAAATACAACCAATTGATTCGAATCGAAGAGGGGCTTGGGAATCGAACCATCTATACGCCACCCCTTCAATGGCATTCAAAGAAATAGTTCGGAGTAATTCGTTTTTAAACTCTGAACAATAAACTCAGAACTCAAAACTTACAAAGGGGGGACAACGAACCACTTTTAAAGCAAAACGGATCATCAATAAAAGAGAGTGTAAAGGAAATAGACATTAAAAAGATAACTATGAAAAGTGTCATTGCGAGTGAAGTTGCGAGGCGAAGCCGAAGCAAACTCGGAGCGAGATTCCTCACTTCGTTTGGAACAAGCCCCGCAATCTCGTTTTTCTTGAGGAGATTGCCACGCCTGCGTGCCGAAACGCTTGCCTGCATGAAGCGTTTCGGCGAAGGCAGACACTTCGGCGTGCAGGCACGCACCCTTCGGGTGCTCGCAATGACGATGGTGTGGAATCTCGGGATATTCTCTCTTACAGGCAAAACAGCGATTGTGACTGGTGCAAGCCGAAGCGTTGGTGAAGCCATTGTAAAAGGATTCGCTCAGGCTGGAGCAGATCTCTACCTCGCCTCCGATGCCTCAATTTAGAGAGCTCTGAAAAACTACTACACGCTCTCTTGATTACACAGATTTCAAAAGAGGATTACACTGATTTCCATGATTTTTCAATGCATTTCGTATCTGTGTAATCGTTTCATAATCTATGTAATCAGAGATTTCTGGACTTTTTCAGAAATCTCATTTATGTCACTGGACAAACTCTTTTTGTGGACGGAGGATGGCTCGCCTTATAGAGTTTTTAAATTTGACTTTTTAAATTGACATTCCAGGGATAATCTGATAATTCATCTTTCATATAAGACCATAAGAAGCTCTTTAGATTAGGGGTAGGGTTTCGAAAATAAGAAAGGAGGGGTAAACCATGACTAAAAGGATTACACGAAGAAAGTTTTTAAAAGATGTTGCGATCGGTGGCGTGGCCTTGGGAACCGGATTGGGAGGTTATCGGTTAACCTATGGTCAAGCCAAAAAAGCAGCGGGCCCGATCAAGATTGGTGGTCAGGGCGCTATCTCAGGAGCCCATGCTGATTACGGCTGGCAAATGATGGCTGGTTCAACGCTGGCCATTGAAGAGATTAATGCCAAAGGCGGAATCTTGAAGCGAAAACTCGAACTGAAATTTATGGACGAAGAATTAAAGCCTGCCACAGCCGTCAAGAATGCGCGATACCTGGTGACGGATTGGGGAGCGGATTTCCTCTTTGGTGTTGACTCCAGTGGCTGTTCAATGGCTGTGGGTCCAGTGCTACCTGAACTCGACCGCATTTGCATCTTCTGCCACGCCGCAACTCATAGACTTACGGAAGAACTCGTCTACGAGAAAAAGATAAAACAAATCTTCCGTATCTCTGTTCCAACCTATCAGGATGGAATTCTTCCAGCTATGATTATGAAAGATTTCCCAGAGATAAAAAGATGGGCAGGCATTCACGAAGATTATGAATATGGATATGTGGCCTGGAACACATTTAAAGAAACCATGAAGAAACTTCGTCCTGATGTGGAGTTTGTCTCAATTGCATGGGCTCCGTTTTGGACGATGGACTTCTCATCCCATATTGCTGCTGTCATGGCTGAAAAACCTGACGCTATTCATACGACAAAATGGGCTGGAGAGGGTGTAATGCTTATCAGGCAAGCACTAACCCTTGGTGTCTTTGACAATATTAAAGCATGGTGGCAATGTATGGGTGCCTCAGTTGATGTGCTTCAAGGGATAGCAAGGGAGGTAGAGGCAGATAAGTTCAAGGGGAAGTTGTGGGCTTCAGCCAGGTATATACATAATTATCCAGTAAGCCCGGAAAACAAGGCTTTTGTCGATAAATTCTTAAAGAGATGGGCTCGATATCCAAATTATTCCGCTGAAACCAGTTATTCCTCAATTTATGTCATCAAAGCTGCCGTAGAGAAAGCAAAATCTTTAGAAACAGCCAAATTGATTGCTGCAGTAGAAGGAATGGAAATTATGACTCCAGCGGGCAAGAGATACTTTAGACCAGAGGATCATCAAGCTGTCTATAACGTCCCGGGAGGAAGAGTGATCAAAAGTCCTGATTATCCACTGCCTATCCTCGGAGATCTGAGGGTGATACCGGCAAAAGACTATTATCGTCATCCGCCTTTTACACCCATCGCTGCGACGAAATAGCCAGTTCGGGTCAGGAGACCCTAACCTACCCCGCAAAGGGTAGGGGCAGGTCTCCCGACCTGCCTTCAGATTGGAAGTAAATGTTAGAAAAATTACTTTTCCAAAGCCTTATCGGATTGAGCCTCGCAATGTACCTCTGGCTCCTCGCTGCTGGACTTACACTCGTCTTTGGAGTCCTGGGGGTATTGAACTTTGCCCACGGCAGTCTCTTCATGCTGGGAGCATATGCGACGTTCACGTTCTATGGAAAACTTGGATTGAATTTCTGGCTTTCGATTAGTCTCAGTCTGGTCAGTGTGGGTATTATTGGCGCGATCCTTGAGCGCTTTTTTCTTCGTCATATCTACGATATCGACCTTCCCTATCAATTGATCTTGACCTTCGGTTTCATCCTGATCTTTGATGATCTGGTAAAAATGGTCTGGGGAGGAGTGGCCATGATCCCTCCAATGCCTCGTTTTTTTGAGGGTAATCTTTCCATATTGAATAGGCCTTTCCCTATTTACAATCTCTTTATTATCTTTGCAGGCTTAGCCGTGGCTATGATCCTCTGGCTCCTACTGGAGAAGACATGGTGGGGAAGAATGATCCGGGCCTCTGCATCGGATCGGGAGATGGCCAGCGCCATCGGAATCAATATTCCTATTCTTTTCACCACTGTATTCGTCTTTGCAGCCATGCTCGCCGCTCTGGGAGGTGCACTGGGAACTCCTGTTCGTGTAGTTGCACCGGGAATCGGAACAGCCATGATTATTCAGGCATTTGTGATCACCGTCATTGGTGGATTGGGAAACCTAAAAGGTGCTTTTGTGGGAGCCTTGATCGTCGGCATCCTCACCTCTTTCGGAATCCTGCTCTTCCCCTTTTTTGAACTCTTCATCATCTTTGTTATCATGGCGATTGTATTGATGGTAAAACCGGAAGGACTCTTTGGGAAATGATCATTGCAAAATTAGCAATTATCAATTAGCAGTTACCAATGGTTTTGAAAACTGAGAATTGGTCATTGAACATTGACCATTGATAATTGATCATTGATAAATGCCCATTGCAAATTGAAATAGCTGTCATGAGACTCAAACCTCTTCTCCTCGGATTACTGATCTTATTTCTCCTTCTTCTTCCCACTTTTGTGGGAAAGTATGTCCTCTACATGACCATTCATATCCTCCTGCTCTCGGTATTTGCCCTCGGATTTAACCTTCTCTTAGGTTACACAGGGCTCCTCTCTTTTGGCCAGGCAGGATTTTTTGCAGTGGGGGCCTATGCTTCAGCTAAAATCCTTCTCGTCATTCCATCCCTCCTGATAGGGACGATCGCGGGCGTGGTGGCTGGAGGAATCGCTGCCTTGATCCTGGGTTATCTCTGCGTCCGCCACTCACGAATCTACTTTTCCATGCTGACACTCTGTTTTGGGATGATGATCTATTCCCTCGCGTGGAAATGGCGAGAGGTGACGGGTGGTGATGATGGATTGGTGGGCATTCCAAGGGCTCCCTTTGCAATTCCTGGAATTTTCAGTATCAATATGAATTCGATGGGAAATTATTATTATTTCGTCTTGGTGGTCTCATTGATCGCCATCTTCATTCTTTACCGTATCGTGAACTCTCCCTTTGGTCTCACTTTAAAAGGAATCCGGGATAGTGAAAACCGAGTGGCCTTTGCAGGGATTTCGATAAGAAACTATCGCCTCCTCTCTTTCACCATCGCTGGATTATATGCAGGTCTGGCTGGGTCCTTTTTGCCACCTTTGGAGAATACGGTGACTCCTCCGATCGCCCATTGGACCCACTCCGCCGAACCCGTAATGGTCACCCTTCTCGGAGGCATCCATACCTTTTCTGGACCCATTGTGGGAGCCATTCTCTTCTACCTCATCAAAGACATTATCGTTAGATTTACTCAATACTGGCTGATCTGGTTTGGCTCGATCGTCGTCCTTCTGGTTTTGGTCTTTCGCGGTGGCATTGTGATTTTCTTTACCGAACGAATCTCGCCTTTATTAAAACGGACTTAGGGGGCGTTGGAGTCGAATGACGGATCTCCTCAGAACGGAAAAACTCAGAAAATATTTCGGTGTGGTCAGTGCCGCAGATGACATTGACCTCCAAATTGATGAAGGAGTGCTCACCTCCATCATTGGACCCAATGGCGCAGGCAAAACAACACTCATCAACCTCCTCACCGGAAATGTTCTGGCGGATTCAGGGAAGATCTTTTTCTATAATGAAGAAATAACCCATATCCCTACCCATAAAAGGGTGAAGAAGGGAATTTGTCGCTCCTTCCAGATCATGAACATCTTCCCCAAACTCTCCGTCTTCGAAAATCTTCAGATCCCTGTCCTCTCCCTTTTAAATCAGAGTCTGAGTTTCTTCAAACCCGTCCGTCGTCATACGGATGTAAATGAACAGGTTGAAAAATTGTTAAACGAGATCGGCCTTACAGATAAAAAAGACCTCCCAGCAGGGACATTGTCGCATGGGGATCAGAGGCTTCTTGAGATGGGCCTGGCCATGGCACCCGAACCCAAACTCCTCTTCCTCGACGAACCCACAGCAGGAATGAACCCTGTGGAGCGAGTGAAGGTCTTAGAAAATATTCGAAGATTATCGAAGGAGAAACAATCCACCTTTGTCATTGTCGAACATGATATGGACATTGTCTTCTCCCTTTCGGACCGGATTATCGTGTTGCATCGGGGCCAGATTCTGGCCGATGGAAAGCCTGACGAGATCAAACAGAATGAAGATGTGCGAAAGGTCTATCTGGGTGAGGAAATTCTCTGGGAGAAAGAATGACGACTGAGCCGATTCAACCTATCTTAAAAGTTGATCAGATCGATACCTTCTATGGCCAGAGCCATGTTTTGCAAGGGGTCTCATTATCCATACAAGAAGGGGAAGTCGTCTGTCTATTAGGGAGGAATGGCGTGGGGAAGACGACCACCCTCCGCTCCATTATGGGACTCATACCTGCACGAAAGGGTCGGATTCTTTTTAAAGGAATCGATATTGTTAAGAAGCCCCCATTTCAAGTTGCTCAGTTAGGCATTGGCTATATGCCTGATGATCGAAGGATCTTTCCCGACCTCACCCTCTTCGAAAATCTTGAACTTGCTCGCCGATTGTCAAAAAAGGAGAAAATCCAATGGACGTTTGAAAAGATTTACGATCTCTTCCCTGTTTTCGTCAATTTGAAGGAACGAAAGGGAAACCAACTGAGTGGAGGGGAACAGAAGATGCTGGCCATCGGTCGAGCGCTAATGAAGAATCCAGATCTTCTCCTATTGGACGAACCTTCGGAGGGACTGGCACCACTCATCGTTCAGAATTTAGTTGAAGTGCTGGGCCGAATTCGGAGAGAAGGGGTGACCATCCTATTGGCAGACCAGAATTTAAAATTCTGTCGCAAGACCTCTGATCGGGGATACATCTTGGAAAAAGGGAAGATTCAGTATCAAGGGATCATGGAAGAGATCTGGCAGAATGAAGAGATCGTCAAGAAATACCTTGTCGTTTAAGTTTCCTCACCCTCCAACCCATTGCTGCAATCCATTGACCATTTGTTCTTTTTTCTGTAAGTTAGGAAATAACCCTAAAATTTTTTCCTCCCCCTTTGTGGGGGAGGATTTATGTGGAGGGGAAAGGTTGCTCACCCCCACCCTCCCCTATCGAGGGGGAAGGAGTAAGGGGAAGGATTTTTGGTAACATGGGAATTCTATACCTAAAAGTCTCCCTTCTTATTATGGGGTTGAGTGGCATCATTGCCCAGATCATCCTGTTGAGAGAGTTTCTTGTCTCTTTTTTCGGCAATGAACTCACCCTCGGAATCATCCTTGCCAACTGGCTGATTTTGGAGGCGATCGGCTCTTTCTTCATTGGCAAATCCGTGGAGAAGACGAAAAGGAAAATAGAGGTCTATGTTTTGCTCCAGCTCATTTTCTCTATAACCTTCCCTTTTGCCATCTACCTTTCTCGGATATTCAAAAATATCCTTCTCACCACTCCTGGAGAAGGACTCGGTTTTTCCCCTATATTTTACTTATCCTTTCTAATCCTCTTGCCCGTGAGTCTCTCTCACGGTGCCCTTTTTACTTATGGATGTAAACTCTATTCCGAATTCCTTCGAGAAGATGCTTCCTCTATCGGGAAGGTCTATATCTTTGAAACTATCGGATCGATTGTGGGCGGCTTACTCATGACCTTTCTTCTGATTCAATATCTCAACTCTTTTGAGATTGCCTTCACGATCTCCTTGACAAATACCCTGATTTCGATATTCCTCCTATGGCCAAGACATGCACAGCTCTTTATTTACCTTCGCAATAGCCTCTGGATTCTATCTATCCTTCTCACTCTCCTTTTCGCCTATTTGCTTCTTACACCAGTATCGAAGGAGATCCATTTATCCTCTGTCAAATCTCAATGGAAGGGTCTTGAGGTCATCCATAACGAAAACTCCATCTATGGAAATATCACAATCACAAAAAGGGGGCGGCAATTTACCTTTTTCACCAATGGGATTCCATCCATCACCACCCCGGTCCCTGATATCGCTTCTATAGAAGATTTTATTCATTTCTCGATGCTCTTCCATGAAAAACCTGAATCGGTTCTGATCCTCAGCGGTGGGGCTGGAGGAATGATCCATGAAGTTTTGAAATATCCTGTGGCTCAGGTAAACTATGTTGAACTTGATCCTCTCCTTTTGAAACTGGTACAGAATTTTTCAACCCCACTCACCCAATCCGAGCTCTCCGACAAGAGAGTAAAGATTCATTACACCGATGGCCGATTCTTCGTTAAAGGGACTCGAGATCGATTCGATATCATTTTCATAGGTCTTTCTGCCCCTCAGGAATTACAGACCAACAGACTTTTTTCCGTTGAATTTTTCGCCACAGCAAAAAGGAAGATGAACCCAAACGGGATCATTGTTTTAACCCTTCCTGGTTCTCTAACCTATATCAGCCCGGAATTGAGAGACTTAAACGGGTGCATCTTAGATACACTGAAAAGTGTTTACCGGTATGTAAAAATCATCCCTGGCGATGTCAATCTTTATCTGGCCTCAGACTCCAGTCAACTCGAGAAGGTGACCATTGAGGAAATGATCAAACGGCTTGAAGCGAGAAGAATTAAAACGAGTCTTTTCACCAAGAGCTATATTGAATACCGGCTTCATGAAAGATGGTTGAAATGGTTTTTCCAATCCCTGGAAGGAAGAAAGGTGAATATCAATTCCGATTTTCGGCCATTGGGCGTCTTTTTTAGTCTCTCTTATTGGAACGCCCTCTTTTCTCCATATCTGACAGGGATATTTAAATGGTTTGAAGGGTTCAGTATGAAAATTACGGTACTTCTGATTATCCTTCTTACCTTTTCCATGGCAGTCACTTTTATAAAAAGGCCTCATGCCTCCAGACAATCCCTTCCTTATTCAATCTTCACCACAGGGTTAACAGGGATGATATTCAATTTGGCCATCATCTTCACCTTTCAGACGCTTTATGGCTATCTCTATCATCAAATTGGCCTCCTCGTCACTATCTTCATGGTAGGCGTCGCACTCAGTAGCCTCTTCATCACCCAGCGCCTAAATAAAATAAAAAAACCTTTTACTCTATTTTTAACCACAGAATTATGCATTGTCCTTTTCTCCCTTCTCCTCCCTTTCGTATTTTCCATCCCATCCGATCATCTTGAGAAAACTGCCATTTACATCCTCCTCTATGCAGCCTTTTTGATAATGTCCTTTTTCTCCGGCATGTGGATCGGCCTTCAATTTCCTCTGGCGACCAAAATTTATTTAAGCACCCATTCAGGGAAAGGAACCTTCAGCCATACAGCAGGCTTACTCTACGGAGCAGACCTTCTGGGAGGTTTCTTTGGAGGGCTCTTTGGAGGTATCCTGTTATTGCCCATTCTGGGTCTGAAGGAATCTTGCTTCATGATGGCGATGATCAAAATCAGCAGTGGCTTTCTATTCCTTCTCTTCACAAAAATCCGAAAATAATTTAAAATGGATGCGTTCAAGGAGTCCAGGGTTCAAGTGAAAATCCTTAAAAATAAATCCTGTAACTCAACCCTTTAGGGTTGACTTTAATCAAGGCTAAAGCCTTGAGCTACAGATACTCTCGAATCCTTGAATCCTCGAACCCTTAAACATGGAGTTTATTTTTGAATGTTAGATCGGAGGAGATTTCTCCAAAGCATGGTCTCGATTCTTTCTGGAATGGGGGGTCCATCTTTTTTTCCAAACGAGGCACGTGGGAAAACGACCCCCAATCTTAAAGAGGCGATGTTCTATAAAAACGTGAATGGGCAAACTGTCCAATGTCTTCTTTGCCCAAGAGAATGTATCATCAATGATGGAAAAAGGGGCTTCTGTAGAAACAGGGAAAACCGAAAAGGGAAATTATATACGATCGTTTATGGGAAACCCTCTGCCGTGGATATCGGGCCGATTGAAAAGGCACCTCTCTATCATTTCATCCCTGGCCATTTTAGGCTGTGCCTCACTTGTGCGAGTTGTAATTTGAGGTGTAAACATTGTCAAAACTGGCATCTCTCCCAGAAGAGTCTCGATGAGTTGAACCACTACTCCTTTTCTCCTTCCGAAATCGTTCAACAAGCAAAAAATCATAAGCTTTATTCCATCTCCTTCACCTATACAGAACCTACTGTTTACTATGAGTATCTGTATGATATCTCCGTCATCGCCAAACAGACAGGGGTGAAAACTTCAATTGTCTCAAATGGGTTTATCAATCGAGAACCCCTCTTAAAGCTTCTGACAGTCCTCGATGCAGTAAAGATTGATCTCAAAGGATTTAGCGAAAAATTTTATGAAGAGACCTGCTCAGCGGCTCTCAAACCTGTTCTGGAATCCCTCATCACAGTTAAAAAAGAGAATACATGGCTGGAAATCGTCAATCTGATCATTCCCACTTTAAATGATGATCCGAAAATGATCGACGAGATGTGCCGATGGATCAAAGAGAATTTAGGAGTGGATACCCCGCTTCATTTTTCAAGGTTTTTTCCAAATTATAAATTGACCCACCTCTCACCTACTCCGATTTCAACCTTGGAATCTGCTTATGAAATCGCAAAAAGAAACGGTTTGCAATACGTTTACATCGGGAATGTACCGGGCCATGTTCAGAATTCCACATTTTGCCCTTTTTGCTATAAAAGGATCATTTATCGGACACACTTCGATATCCTTGAAATGAATGTGGTGAATGGGAAATGCAAATTTTGCAACGCTTCCATTCAAGGGAAATGGACATAATTGAATTTCAGACTTCGGATTGCGGATTGCGGAATTGACAAAAACATTTTTCATCTTATTCAGCAATCCGCATTCGGAAACCGGCACTGCAAGAGGGAGGTTCGAGAATGGATTTATTCGATTTAAAAGGTCGGGTGGCATTGGTCACTGGTGGCACACGGGGCTTGGGTGAAACCGCGGCCAAGGCTCTGGCCAAGGCCGGCGCGGACATAGCAGTCTGCGGTCGGAACCCAGCTGACCTGGAACGAGTTTCTGCCGAAATTCGTGCCATGGGTCGGAAGTCGGCTGGATTTGTGCTCGATGTGCTCTCCAAGGAGAAAGTGCATAAGGGGGTTGCTGAGGTACTCGACACCTTCGGCCGTATAGACATACTATTCAACAACGCCGGCGTCAACTACCGGGTGCCGGTTCTTGAGTATCCAGAGGAAATGTGGGATTTGGTCATCAACACCAACCTGAAGGGTTTTTTCCTGGTGGCTCAGGCCGTGGTTCCCCAAATGATCGAACGAGGATACGGTAAAGTCATCAACATGAGTTCAATTTTCGGGAAGGTTGGCCTTTCTAACCAAATAGCCTATGCCTCTTCCAAGGGCGGAGTGGAACAGATGACCAAGGTCATGGCTCTCGAGTGGGCCAAACAGGGCGTCCGCGTCAACGCGATCGGTCCGACCTATTTCGAAACGGACTTGGTCAAGCAGATTCGCAACGACCCGGTGAGGTTCAATTTCATCAATGAGCGCACACCTATGGGCCGATGGGGTTATCTCCCTGAACTGGAAGGAACCGTCATTTTTCTCGCTGCTCCGGCTTCTGACTTTATTACCGGCCAGACGATCTATGTGGACGGCGGCTGGACCATCTGGTAAATACTCTTGTCCTTGGAATGAGAAAAAAGATCGGCATCAAATATTGTGGGGGATGTAATCCCACTTATGAAAGGGTGGACATGATCCAGAGGGTCCAATTCCGATTAGGAGATCAGTTCCTTTTTAAACGGCATGACGAAAAAGATGTAGAGCCCTTGATCCTTATCAGTGGATGCCAAAGGGCCTGTGCAAGCCAAGATTTGAAACAGGAAGAAGATCCCTGTTATTCCGTTACTGGAGAAAACGATTATGAGACTTTGATAAACTGGCTAACAGCCCTGAGCGAGAAAGGAGACTCCAAATGAACTCAACCCCTCCCTCCCGAAGATGGCTCTCTCTCTATCCAAAAGATTATCTGCCAGATTTAACGCCTGAGGCTATTAACGCTTTAGACCATCTTCGAAAAACGGTTAAATTACATGGGCAAAGCCCTGCCCTTTACTATTTCGATAAGGTCATCTCATACAGGGAATTGGATGAGATGAGCGATGCCTTTGCCTGTGCCCTGAAAGAACTTGGCATAGACAAAGGTGATCGAGTGGCCCTTTACCTCCAAAATATTCCCCAATTTATCATCGGCCAATTTGGTATCTGGAAGATAGGTGGAATTGTGGTTCCCTTAAATCCCATGTACAAGGAAAAAGAACTCACCTACTATTTCCGGGATGCCTCCGTCCGGGTTCTCGTCTCCATGGATTCCCTTTATGGAGAGATGATTCGCAGAGTGGCCAAAGAAACAGGCGTTGAACATGTGATCACTACTTCAGAGTTGGATTTTCTCGAACCCAAAAGTCCGCTCCCTTCTATCCTTAAAGAAGTGGAAAAAGCTAAAGGGTTGGAAACCTCAGACTTTATAAAGCTTCTCGAGCGGTATCGAGGGAAGCACCCCCCAGAGGTCAAGCTTTCACGAGAGGATGTGGCCTATCTCACCTATACATCCGGGACCACAGGTCCTCCCAAAGGAGCCATGAATACACACGGGAATGTTGTCTTTAACTCTGAGGTCTATCGTCATTGCTGGAAGTTGACTCCCTCGGATATTATGCTGGGAGTGGCTCCTTTCTTTCACGTGACAGGAATGGTCGGCCATATTGGAACATCCATCGCTTCCGGAACTCCTCTCGTTCTATTTTACCGTTTTGATCCTAAGACAACGTTCCAGATGATCGAGAGATGGAAGGTCACCTGCACGATTGGAGCGATTACGGTCTTCATTGCTCTGATGAATGACCCGGAAATTGGAAAGTATGATCTTTCCTCCTTCCGAAAAGTTTACAGTGGAGGTGCTCCTGTCATTCCCGCTGTGGTGGAACGATTTGAAAAACTCACCGGGACCTATATCCACAATGTTTACGGTCTAACCGAAAGTACTTCACCTGTTACTCTGGTCCCACTGGGATTGAGGGCACCTGTAGACCCCACGACTGGAGCCATTGCCATTGGAGTTCCCATTCCAAGCCATGAGGCTAAGATTATGGACCTCAGTAATCCTGAAAAGGAGCTTCCTTCTGGGGAGGTAGGCGAGTTGGCTGTCAAGGGACCCGGCATCATTTCAGGATATTGGAACAAACCTGAAGAAACTGCCCATACCATCCGGCAGGGTTGGCTTTTTACTGGAGATGTGGGTACAATGGATAGTAAAGGATGGGTCTATCTCTTAGATAGAAAGAAGGATATGATCATTGCGTCTGGATTCAAAGTCTGGCCAAGAGAGGTTGAAGATGTCATCTACCTTCATCCCTCTGTTCGCGAAGTCGCAGTGGTTGGGATTCCAGATCCGTATCGAGGGGAAACCGTCAAGGCCTTCGTGGCTTTGAAGGAGGGATTCGAAGGCAAAGTCACTGGAGAAGAGATCATGGCCCATTGCAAGGAACGAATGGCTGCTTATAAATATCCTCGACAGGTTGAGTTCGTTAAAGAGATCCCGAAGACAACTACTGGAAAATTTTTACGGAGGGCGTTAAGGAAAGCTCAAAGTTGAAAGCTCAAGGCATTTCTAACGCCTTGCGCTATGCTCTATGCCTGCCCGCCGTACCTGCCTCCGCCGAAGCGGCTACGCGCAGGCAGGCAAGTACTTTGGCAGGCGGGCGCTATGCTTTTTAGGAGGAGAAAAAAATGAAACGAATTGTGACCAAAGAAGATTACATCCAGAGTCTCAAAGATCTCCATCACGTAGTCTATTACAACGGGAAACGTGTGGAGGATATTACAGAACACCCAGCCCTTCGGCCGCATATCAATGCCGCAGCCCTCACTTATGAACTCGCCCTTCGTCCGGAGCATGAAGAACTGATGACCGCTACCTCTCATTTGACCGGCAAGAAGATCAACCGATTTACCCACATTCACCAGAGCGTAGATGACCTGATCAAGAAGGTCCAAATGCTTCGACTGATTGCTCACGAAACGGGCTCATGTTTTCAACGATGCGTGGGATTTGATGCCTTGAATGCTGTTTACATGACGACCTATGACATCGATCAAAAATATAAGACGGACTACTTCGAAAGATTTAAAAAATATCTTCTCCACGTCCAAGAGAGTAATGTGATGGTGGTCGGGGGGATGACAGATCCCAAAGGTGACAGATCCCTTCCTCCAAGTAAACAGGCGGATCCTGACCTCTTCACCCATGTTGTAGAACGCCGGTCCGATGGTATTATCATTCGGGGAGCCAAGGCCCATATGACAGGGGGTGTCAATTCTCACGAGATTCTGATCATGCCCACTCAGGCAATGAGGGAAGAGGATCGAGATTACGCTTTGGTCTGTGCGTTTCCCCTTAATGCACCAGGAGTGATTCTCATATTCGGCCGCCAGACCAATGAAGAACGAAAGTTTGAGGAAGGAATCGATATTGGAAATCCTTTCGGACTTGTCGGAGGGGAAGCCCTCATTATCTTTGAAGATGTCTTCATCCCTTGGGAAAGGGTTTTTCTTTGCGGCGAATATGACATGGCCGGGTTACTTGTGGAACGGTTTGCTACCTTACATCGACAGAACTACGGAGGTTGCAAAGGAGGCGTCTCCGACGTCCTGGTAGGGGCCACTGCCTTGGCTGCGGAGTATCAAGGAACAGCCAGCGCTTCTCACGTTAAAGAAAAACTGGCAGAGATGATTCATCTGGCCGAGACGATCTATTCAGGGTCTGTGGCCTGCTCTGCCATGGGATACAAGACGCCTTCCGGAGCTTATTATCCGGATCCCCTTTTAGCCAATACAACCAAACATAATGTCACACGACACATCTATGAGATCGCCCGCCTGGCCCATGA
>Ga0315296_10002348_pt1 | contig 16187 bp, 14 predicted proteins | sample YL17G14_18_MG_FD_203921 | JGI IMG/M metagenome (GOLD analysis project Ga0315296, IMG submission 203921) | Sediment microbial communities from Yellowstone Lake, YNP, Wyoming, USA - YL17G14_18 | ecosystem: Environmental > Aquatic > Freshwater > Lake > Sediment | place: USA: Wyoming | collected... | reverse complement strand
GTGGATTAATGATAGATGCTTTAAACGGTGCCCCGGGCGTAAAAAGTCGACACTGGTTAGGTTATAAAATGACTGATGAAGAGATGATTCAGTCTGTAATTGAGAAGATGAAAGATATTCCAGAAGAAAAAAGAACTTGTCATTTGGTTGGGGTATTAGCTTTAGTAATGCCCGATGGCGAAATTCATACCCAATGGGCACAAGTTGATGGGGTAGTAGCTCAGATACCGACCGGAAAAAGATTGAATGGTTATCCTTATCGCTCATTTTTTTACCTGCCAGAATTTAAAAAATTCTATCTTGAATTAACTGATAAAGAACACGAGCAAATGAATCACCGGAAAATTGCTTTATTAAAATTGAAGCCATATTTATTAAAATTAGTTAACGGATATTAACATATGTACAAACCAATTATTGGCCTGGAAACCCACGTAGAATTGAATACAAAAACAAAGATGTTTTGTTCTTGTCCGAACGATCCTGATGAAAAAAGGCCCAATGTTAATATCTGTCCGACGTGTACTGCGCAACCAGGGACGCTTCCTGTGATAAACGAAGAGGCAGTAAAAAAGGTAATAAAAACCGGTTTAGCTTTAAATTCTCAAATTCCCGAATACTCCAAATTTGACAGAAAGAATTATTTTTACCCTGATTTACCAAAAGGTTATCAGATTTCTCAATTGTATCAACCTCTCTGCAAGGAGGGATTTTTGGAAATTGATGGAAGAAAAATTAGGATACGAGAGGTTCATTTAGAAGAAGACACTGGTAGATTAGTTCACCCCGAAGGTGCAGACTATTCTTTGGTTGATTTTAATCGCGCCGGGATTCCTTTAATGGAATTGGTTACCGAGCCCGACATTACTTCAGCCAAAGAAGCAAGAAGGTTCGCTGAAACCCTGCATTTAATTTTGCACTATCTTGATGTTTCCGATGCCGATATGGAAAAAGGTCAAATGCGAGTGGAGGTTAATATTTCTCTTACCGAGCTTCCGTTTACGGAAGCGAAGGTGAAGAAGAGTGCGAAGAAAAGTTTTTCTTCTTTCGTCTCGTCTTCGACTCGACGAACGAAGTTCTCTTCGCCCAGCAAAAATGAAAAATTGGGCACAAAAGTTGAAATTAAAAATTTAAATTCTTTTCGGTCGGTGGAGCGAGGGATTGATTACGAAATTAAGCGGCAGACGGAACTGCTGGAATCCGGCAAAAAGATTGTTCAGGAAACGCGCGGCTGGGACGATGTTAAAGCAATAACCATCAGTCAAAGAGAAAAAGAAGAAGCTCATGATTATAGATATTTTCCCGAGCCGGATTTGCCACCGCTTCATTTTTCAAAAGAATTTGTTCAAAAAATTAAATCTGAAATTCCGGAGCTTCCCACCCAAAGAAGGGAGCGCCTTAAAAAAGAATATGGTTTATTGAATAAAGAGGCTGAAATTTTTGTTTACCATAAAAATTTAGGAGAATATTTTGAAAAAGTAGTATCCGAACTGCCGCCCAATCTGTCACAGGAAAAACTTTCAAAACTAATTAAACTCACCTCTAATTATTTAATTTCCGACTTGCAGGGATTATTAAAAGGACAATCGGTTACCGAGCGAAGCGAGGTGAAGAAGAGGGCAAAGCCCTCTTCGCCTGCCGCCAAGGACTTTTTAATTACTCCGGAAAATTTCGCCGAATTCATCACATTAATCTACGATGGAAAAATTTCCAGTAAGATTGCCAAAATGGTACTCTTAGAAATGTTTAAAACTGGCGCCGACCCTTCAAATATTATTGAAGAGAAAGGATTAACTCAGATTATTGACGAAACAGAAATTGAAAAAATTATTGAAGAGGTGATTAATAATAATCCAAAACCAATAGAGGATTACAAATCAGGAAAAGAAACCGCTTTCCAATTTTTAGTTGGCCAAATAATGGCAAAATCAAAAGGAAAAGCCAATCCTCAAATCGTAAATAAAATACTCAAACAAACCTTGACAAAAACAAAATAAAATAGTATAATTATCCATTGTAATATAAGTAAATTAAAAAACAGGCCTTAAATAAGGCCTTAAAAGGATGGTGAAAAAAAATGGAAAAGAGAAATGAAGACGGAATGGTTCGGGTGATAGCTCGCGATCGGAGTGGCAAAGAAATTTTTGACTACGTCAAAGTGTCCTCCCTTCAGCGATTAACTGATGAAGGATATGTTTTGGCGGTTCTGTCGGATATACCACAAAAAAAGGAGGCAAAATGATGTTTTGCGGAAAAGAAATTAGAAGATTTGATGAGAAATGGAGAATCAGTTTCAACAGAGGAATAAGAAAAGAATTAGGAAATATACCTGTGATAACAAGGAGAGGTAAAAAGATTCGAGTTTTCCCTGAACAAAAGAAAGACGAATTCAAGCCTTCTCAAATATGGCTTGGTAAGATTGATAAACAGGGGAGACTACTTATTCCAAAGAAACTACTTTCCGGATTTCTCAAAAGTATAATCTTATCAGGGGAAAGAGATTATCTTGAAATTCAATCTCGAAAGAGAATTCCTTTCCGTGAGATAACTCTTGACGAAACAGGCCGTGGTATCTCCATCCTTTACGATGGAGATAAAAAGGAGGTGAGGGAGGAATGTTAGCACATTTTCTCTTCCGTCGTAAAGACGGAAGCTGGGAAGCTATGTTAAAGAAAAACTTTTCTCTGTTTCTTTTCGAGATCAAACAGGGAAAAGTCGATGCCGTTAATGCTGAGACATTGACTCCTGAAGAAGCAAAACTCCTTGGAAATGAGGGTTCTGATCTCGTTCCCGAGGAAATTGTCGTTGGGATTGGTGTCACCCGACGACCAATAAAAATCTTTAAGATCGAAAGGTCTTAAGAATTAAAGGGGAGTGCCTTATGGGCTCCCCTGTTTATTTTTCAAAAAATTCTTTATTGATATTTCAGCTCCTTTTTGATTTTTAATCCATTTGATGCGTTTGTCTTTCTTAAACCAGGTTATTTGTCGTTTGGCATAATGCTCAATTTCTTTTTGCAGGAAATTAACCATTTTGTCGTACTTCAGTTTTTTCTGAAGATATTGGGCGACGAAGCGATATTCCAAGCCAAATTCTTCCAATCTTTTCCAAGAAACTCCCGATTTGCGGAGTTTTTTTACTTCCTCAATCATTCCTTGTCTTAACCTTTTTAAAAGCCGTTTATTTATTAATCTTTTTAATTCTTCATTTTCTTTTTTAATTCCCAATATTAAAACAGGATAGGGAAGTGGCTCTTTTTTGAAAACAGGCACCGGTTTTTTTGTTTTAATCACAATTTCCAAAGCCCTGATTAATCTTCTCCTGTTTTTTTTATCAATTGTTTTTGCTCTTTTTGGGTCAAGTTTTTTTAATCTATTAAAAAGCTCCTCCGTGCTTAGTTGTTCGAGATCCGACCTCAATCGCCAATCTGGCTTTACTTCTGGAATAATTATTCCATCAATTACTGCCTGAATATAAAATCCAGTTCCGCCACACAAAATCGGAATTTTTCCTTTCTTAAAAATTTTATTTAGCGTTTCCAAAACCAGTTTTCTGTATTGGGCAACCGAAAATCTTCTTTTTGGGCTTGCCACATCCAAAAGATGATGCGGAATATTCTGCATTTGTTTTTTAGTTATTTTGCCGGTACCAATATCCATTCCTTTATAAACTTGCCTTGAATCAGCCGAAATTACTTCTCCATTGAATTTTTTGGCTAATTTTACTGCTAATTCCGATTTTCCGGAGGCAGTGGGTCCCAGAATAACAATCAATTTTTTCAATGGACTAACGCCGGGTTTTAGATCATTGGGTTTTTCAGCATATTGTTGAATTATTTCTCTTAATATTTTTTCTCTCTTCTTTTTTTCTATTAAAGGGACACTGTCTTTCATTTTGAAAGCAGCGGTTCCCGGACGAGGGGAGTATTTGGAAATATAAGCCCAGTCAAATTTATTTTTTTTGAATAATTTTACCGTATTCCGGAACTGAGATTTCCTTTCTCCGGGGAATCCGACAATTGCATCTGTTGAAAGTTTAACTGGCGTGATTTTGGCCCGTATTTTTTTGACCAAATTTTTATATTCTTTTACAGAATAATTTCTGTTCATTTTTCTTAAAATTTTGTCATCCCCGGACTGGACAGGCAAATTTATATATTTTCCGAATTTTTCACAATTAGCTAAAGTATCAATCAATTCATCCGAAAAATTACTGGGGTGAGGAGAGGTAAAAAGAATTTTAAAATCATTGGGAATATCATCAATCATTTTTAAAAGTTTAGCAAAATTAATTTTGGGATTGGTAGGCGATTGATAATCATTAACATTTTGACCCAAAAGCCAGATCTCTTTAAAATTCTGTTTAATCGCATTTTTGGTTTCTTTTATAATTTCTTTATGATCGCGGCAAACTAGAGGTCCTCGCACAAATGGAACAACACAATAAGAGCAGAAATTATTGCAGCCATTAGAAATAGGAACAAAAGCCATCGATTTTTCTCGGTATTTAGTCGAAGAGGATAAATCCTCTTCTTTACCCTTCGCTGCGGCTCGGGTTGGTGAATACTTTAATAAATTTTTAAACTTTAAAATTTGATCGAATCCCTTAGCAAATTTTTGTCTATCTTTTTTTAAAATACAACCCGTGAGAATAGTTTTAAGTTTTGGTTTTTTGTTTTTAAGCGTTTTGAATTTGGGGAATAATCCATAAACCCTATCCACTGCCGATTGTCTGACAGAACACATATTAACCAGAATCAAATCCGCCCCATCTTTTTTTGGGGCCTCTTTATAGCCCTTTCTTTCTAAAGCAACAGCAATCCGTTCAGAATCAGCTTTATTCATCTGGCAGCCGTATGTAATTATAAAATATTTACTCTGCATTTATTTACCTTAAAATTAAAAGTGCCTTAGGTAAAAACTTGAATTTCTTCAAGAGGCCTAAAGCACTTTTTTTCTCCTACTAAGGAATTTCCTATGCTGCTGATAGGTTCTCTCTTCTTTCCCTTCTTCTTTCATTTTCAGCCTCCTTTTTAATTTTTTTCCATTCTGGCCATAATCTTTCTGATTCGCTTTTTGTCCATTCAACAATACTTTTCTTTTCATCTTTTGCAGCCTTTATCATTGTTTCAAGGTCCTCGATACGATAGCCTTTTTTCAGCAAGTATTCCAGTCGAGCGTATACGCTGGAACTTATTCTGCCCTGGTATTGGTTCCGAAAATGCTGTATAGGTCCATCTCTTGTATAGTTTTCTGTTAAAATTTCTGTCGTTTTTTTACTAAGGAGAGCTGAAACTTCCCTCCGGAACTCAGCAGCTGTTTTTATTTTTATCATTTTCATCTTTCTCCCTCCCTTCCTTTGTTTTCTAGTAGAAGATTTTTAAAAGAGCTCAAATTTATTCGCCTGTTATATTATACTACATTCGCCTGTTATATTATACTACCTTTAGTGTATTTTAATGTATTTCCTCTTTTTTCTCCTTTAAGAAATATCTCCATTGTTCTAAAAATTCTATAAATATCTCAAAAGGCAAGTCCACCAAAGCGCTGAAAAAAACAGCTATGGCGTTATATTTTTTCCATTTATTTGACAGCCACTGGCCCAAACCAACAATCGGCAAAAATAAAATATCAAAAATAAAACTGAAAAATCCGGCTTTCTTTTCTTCAACCGTAAGCTCTTCTCCTCTGTTTCTAATTGCCAGTCCGGCAAAAGCAACTAAGGCCACAGATATAAGATTAATAACAACCGAAGTTGGCGGGAATCCGGCCCATTCAAAAATTGCCACTATAACTCCTATTGAAACTGAGGCTCCTATGAGATACAAAAGAGCGATAAAAAATTTAACCAAAAAACCTCTTTTTTTAGGAACTTTTATTTCGTAAATATCGGTTTTTTCTGTTTCATAGATAATTTTCATTGTTTCAAGCAATACTATTTCTAAATTACTTTTTGAGGGGGGCTTGATTGTTGCTAACAAAAGAAACATTAAAAAACTTGATTCTAAAATATCCACAACTATGGTCAGGGGCGAAAAAGTCCCGCCAGTCATTTTAGCTAAGGGAATTTCTAAAACATAAAGAGCAGCAATATTGGTTAGAAAAATAGATAAAGTGGAGTAAATGGCTGCCCTGGAAAGGCGTTGTTTTAATGTAGACAATCTTTTATTATAAGCTTTTTTAATTAATTCTTCTAAATCTTCTGGTTTGGAAATTTTCTCATAAATTTTTGCATGGTTTTCTCCAGAGATTAAAATGTCTCCCAATAACAAATAAGGAGTATCATATCTTTCGCAGATTTTATAAAACTTGTCTTTTAAATGGTGGTTTAATTCTTTTTCTAAACTTTCCCAGATTGAAAAAATATTTTGAGCTATTTCGTGAAGTTTTGCGGTTGGGAGATCAGTCCACTGCCCTTCCCTCTTTTTTAAAAGATGATAAGTAATTATTGGTGAATCCAATTTAAAAAGAGCTCTTTGGACGGCAATATAAATTTGCCTGTTCTTTTCTTCTTCTGTCATTCCTCCAATTGAAACTACTCCTTGTTGTACTCTTATTTTATCTATCATTGATTCTGTCATATAATCAATCAGAGCTCTTTCTTTGTGAGAAGGAGAAAGAATTTCTTCGATTTCACAAGCAGTAATACTGAGCAGCCAATCATAAAGTTGCATCTTCTGTTTTTCAGAAGAAGATGATGAGTTGTTTTCTAAAATGTAAATATATTTGTTTAATATTTTTTCAACATCGCCAATTTTCGTTTCTTCTATGTTGTCGTTGGGAAAATGACCTCCTCTGATTAATTCCAAAATAAGGGGTTCTGAAATAGTTTTTCCTTCTTTTGCCAAAAGAAGTCTCCGTTTCAAAGTTCTGGCAATAGCCCCCCTTTTCATTAAATGTTCTTCTTGCCAATCAACAATTGCTCTTAATTTTTCGTAAAATGCGGCAACTCTTGAAGCGATTTCATCAACGTGAATAAAGGACATATTTTCTTTCTTTTCAAGAGATTGGTACCAAGCTTGATATTTTTGAATTAATTTTTTAGTTGCTTGAGAAATTTCTGGCATAGATTAGTCGAAGAGATGAATCTCTTTTTCACCCTTCATTATAAATAATTTGGGTATTTAATTTTAGCTAAAAATTTGTTTAATTTCATCAAACCAATATCTCCTTTCCCTCTTTTTCTTATTCTAACCGATTTTGTTTTTAATTCTTTATCTCCAACTACCAGTAAATAGGGGATTTTTTGAATTTCTCCTTCCCGGATTTTTCTTGAAACGGTTTCATTTTCATCTTTTATAACATTGCGAATTTGCCCGAATTTACCACTAATTTCACTAATTTTTTTTGAAACCTCTCGGGCGTATTTTTCATGCCTTGAACCCACCGGAATAATCCAGATTTGTTCGGGAGAAAGCCAAAAGGGTAGGGCGCCGGAATAATATTCAAGTAAAACTCCAATAAATCTTTCCAGGGAGCCCAAAAGGGCGCGATGAATCATGATTGGTCTTTGTTTTTTCCCTTTTTTATTAATATAGTTGACATCAAATCTTTCTGGCAAATTAAAGTCAACTTGAATTGTGGTGCATTGCCATTCTCTGTGTAGGGCATCTTCAATTTTAATATCAATTTTCGGACCGTAAAATGCGCCACCGCCTCTATCAACTTCGTATTTTAATTTCAATTTTTCTAAAGCATATTTTAAAGAGTTTTCGGCTTTTTGCCAAATTTTTTCCGCCCCGACAAATTTTTGAGGTCGGGTAGAAAGATAAATCTTAAATCCTTTGAAGCCAAAAGTTTTTAATATCTTAAAAGTTAGCTTAAGAAGAGATACTAGTTCTTGGGGAAGTTGTTCTGGCGAGCAAAAAATATGGGCATCATCTTGGGTCATTCCTCTTACCCTGACTAAACCATGCAAAGTTCCTGATTTTTCGTAACGGTAAACAGTTCCCAATTCTGTATAGAGCAGGGGCAAATCTTTGTAAGAGCGGATTTTGGTTTTGTAAATAGCAATATGAAAAGGACAATTCATCGGCTTTATTTGATAATCATCTTTTTCTTCTTTGCCGATTTCTGCCATATGAAGAGGAGGCATCATATTCTCTTTATAAAAATCAGTATGGCCCGAAACTTTCCAAAGATTTAATTTAGCTAAATGGGGAGTAGAAACTAATTGATAGCCATTTCTCAGGTATTCTTCCAAAGCATAATTTTCAATAATTCTTTTTAATATCGCTCCTTTGGGATGCCATAAAATCAATCCCGGTCCAATATTTTCATCGATATGAAATAAATCCAATTTTTGGCCTAAAGCGCGGTGATCTCTTTTTTCCGCTTCTTCTTGGAATTTAAAATAATTATCCAATTCTTTTTTGGTTTGAAAAGCAATTCCATAGATTCTGGTCAGCATCGGATTTTTTTCTGAACCTCGCCAATAGGCACCGGCAATTTTAGTCAACTTAAAAGCATCCGGGTTAATTTCTTTTGTAGATTTCAGATGAGGTCCCAAACATAAATCAATAAATTTTCCAGATTCATAAACAAATATGGGTTGCTTGGCTAAGCTGGGCGAAGAGAACTTCGTTTTCTTCTTCACCTTCGCTTCCTGCGGAAGCTCGGTAAGCAATTCTAATTTATAGGGTTGATTCTTGAATATCTTTTTAGCTTCGGATTTGGTAATAATTTTCTTTTTAAAGACAATATTCTGTCTTATGATTTCTTTCATTTTCTTTTCAATCTTCGGCAAATCTTCGTTTGAGATTGGATTTTTAAACTCGAAGTCATAATAAAATCCATTTTCAATTGCGGGCCCAATGCCAAACTTGGTTCCGGGATATAATTCCTGGACCGCAGCAGCTAAAATATGGGCAAGGGAATGACGAATAGTTTCAATTTTCATAAACCGAGCTTTCACGCAGTGAAAGCGAAGGTGGAAAAGAAGATTTATCTTCTTTGACCAATTAATTATTTAGCCTTCTATAATTTCTTCAATTTCCTCGCAGATTATCTTTGGTACTCCATCTTTAGAATCCAACCTGCCGGAAACTATAACAATTTTATTTTCTTGAAAAACTGCAGGATTTTTTTCAATTACGCCGGGAAAAACAACCACTTCAATTTTACTGTTTAAATCCTCCACATTAATAAAGAGCATTGGTTGGCCATTTCTGGTAATTATTTTCTTAATCTTAGAGATAATCCCGCCAATTTTAATTTTAATATTTCGTCTAAAGTTGTTATTGACAATTTCTGATATGGAAACAACTTTTTCTGCCAAAATTTTTTCAAAACCATTTAAAGGATGAGAACTGATAAACAGTCCCAACAATTCTTTTTCCCAGGTTAATCTCTCTTTTTCTGAGGCAGGAGTAGAAGCAGCTAAATGAATTTTATTGTTAAAATCCGTTTTATCAAACAATCCTCCTTGACCGTTAGTTTTTGTTTTTTGATTTTCTCTGGAATATTCTAAAAGTTTTTCTAAATTGGACAACAATTGATTTCTTTCTGCCATTTTATCAAAAACACCGGCTTTAATTAAACTTTCCAGGGATTTTTTATTAAGGTCTCTGGAATTAATTCTGGAAATAAAATTTTCAATTGAGGCATAGGGACCGTTTACCTTTTTTTCTTTAACTATTACTTCCACGATATTAGACCCAACATTTTTAATTGCTGACAAGCCAAAGCGAATTTGATTCTTTTTGGGAACTACGCTGAAAAAAGTAAAACTTTCGTTTATATCGGGCGGCAGAACGACAATACCCATTTTTTTGCATTCTTCGATCAAGACGGCAATTCTTTCCACATCATTTCTCTCTGAAGTCAAGAGAGATGACATAAATTCTACCGGATAATGGGCTTTTAAGTAGGCTGTTTGATAAGTAATGGTGGCATAGGCACAACTATGGCTTCGATTAAAACCGTATTGGGCAAAAGGTAATACCCATTCCCAAATCTTTTGGGCCGTTTCTTTTTTAATACCATTTTCAATCATTCCGTTAATTAATTTTTCTTTTTGTTCCAATAGTAAAGATTTTATTTTTTTGCCAATAGCTTTTCTCAAAACATCGGCTTCCGAAAGAGTAAATCCAGCCAATTCCTGGGCAATTTTCATTACCTGCTCCTGGTAAATACAAATTCCATAAGTATTTTCTAAAATTGGCTTTAGTTTTGGATGAAGATATTCAACTCTTTGCTTTTTGTGCTTTCTGGCAATGTAATCTGGAATTAATTGGATGGGACCGGGTCGGTAAAGAGCAACCATGGCAATAATGTCTTCAAATTCGGTTGGCCTTAATTGTTTTAAATATCGCTGAACCCCTGCTGACTCCAATTGAAATACTCCTACCGTTTCCCCTTTTTGTAAAAGCTTATAAATCTTTTTATCGCCAGAAGGGATATCTTCAATGTTAATATTAATTCCGTGAATGACGTAAATTCGAGCCAACGTGTTTTCAATAATGGTTAAATTCTTTAATCCCAAAAAATCCATTTTTAAAAGGCCCAGGTCTTCAATTGAATGCATTTCATACTGGGTGACAATAGATTGGTCGTCTTGGGTTGGATGTTGGAGAGGAACAATCTCTTCCAAAGGAGTATTTGATATAACAACACCGCAAGCATGAGTAGAGGCGTGTCGGGCAACCCCTTCTAATTTTTTTGCCACGTCAATTAATTTTCTAGCTTGTTGGTCTGACTCGTATAAAGAGCGAAATTCTGTCACTCTTTTCATGGTTTCATCCAGGGTCATGCCAAAAGGAATCATTTTAGCAAGCTGGTCGCAGTAAGAATATGTATAGTTCATGGCTCTTCCTACGTCTCTGACTACGGCTCTGGCAGCCATTGTTCCGAAAGTAATGATTTGAGCTACCTTGTCTCTGCCGTATTTTTTGGTAACATAATTTATTACTTCATCTCTTCTTATGTCGGTAAAGTCCAAATCAATATCAGGGAGCGAGGAAGCGTCTCTGCCCGGATTCAAAAATCTTTCAAATAAAAGATTATATTTTATCGGGTCAATATTGGTTATATTCAAAACATAAGCTACAAAAGAACCTCCCACAGAACCGCGACCGGGACCAGTGACAATTCGGTTTTCTTTTGCCCAGTTGACAAAATCCTGGACAATTAAAAAATAAGAGGCAAATCCGGTCTGTTTAATTACGGAGAGTTCGTAATTCAACCTTTCAACAACTTCTTTGTTTGGTTTTTCTCCAAATTTTTCTTTTAAACCCTTTTGGCAAAGTTTTTCTAAATATTCTTCCGGTTCCTCGCCGCTTGGCACGGCAAATTGGGGAAGCTTAACCTTGCCTAATTCAAACTGGAAATTGCAAAGATCGGCGATTTTTTGGGTATTCTCAATTGCTTCTGGCAAGTCTTTAAAATCTTTAATCATTTTTTCCTTGCTCTTCATTGAAAAGTCGTCGGCTTTTAAAGTTAATCTTTCCGGATCATTGGAGTTAGAGCCCGTATTAATCAGCATTAAAATATCTTGGGCTTCAGCGTCCTCAGATTTTAAATAATGGACATCATTGGTAGCGACCAAAGGAATTCCCAATTTTTTTGAAAATGGGACTAAAACATCGTTTACTTTTTTTTGTTCTTTGCTATTAGGATGGTGTTGTAGTTCTAAATAAAAATTATCTTTGCCAAAAATTTCTTGATATTTTAAAGCTAATTCTTCCGCCTCTTTGATTTTTTTTGCTAAAATCAATTGGGGAATTTTTCCCTGAACACAAGCAGTCAGGGCGATTAGTCCTTGACTGTGTTGTTTTAGCAGTTCTTCGTCAATCCTCGGTTTATAATAAAAACCTTCCAAATGGGCCTTGGTTATAAGTTTGACTAAATTTCTATAACCTTCCTCGTTTTTAACGAGCAAAACCAGATGGTATCTTTTGTCGTCAATATTCGGTCTTTTATCAGACATTTTTTCAAGAGCCACATAAAGCTCCGCGCCAAAAATCGGTTTTATTCCTTTTTCTATTGCTTTTTTGTAAAATTCCACCGCTCCATAAATATTTCCGTGGTCGGTAATGGCTAAAGAATCCATGCCTAATTCCTTTACATAATCTAAAAGTTCATCTATTTTTGGCAAACCATCCAATAAGGAGTAGTGGGAGTGGACGTGAAGATGGGTAAATTTCATGTTATATTAGTATAATATGAAATACCCGACTATTCAAGAGGAAAAAAGATTGTGGAAAAAGGAGTACAAATACGTGGTTGGTTTGGATGAGGCAGGAAGGGGGGCGCTTTGCGGACCGGTGGTGGCAGCAGCAGTTTCCATAATTGCAAATTGCAAATTACAAATTGCAAATTTGAAAGATTCAAAAAAATTAACGCCAAAAAAGCGAGAAGAATTTTACAAGATTTTAACGAAACATCCGAACATAGAATGGGGGATAGGCAGGGTTTCAGAAAAAGTGATTGATAAAATTAATATTCTGGAGGCGACAAAATTGGCAATGGTTAAAGCAATTAAAAAACTTAAAAGAAAATCCGACTTTTTAATAATTGACGGCAATTTCAAGCTTAATTTACCGATTCATCAAAAGTCAATTATTAAAGCAGATGAAAAAGTTTTTTCCTGTATGGCATCCGGAATCATTGCCAAAGTTACCCGTGACAGGATAATGCAGAACTACCATAAAAAATATCCGAAATTCGGCTTTAATCAACACAAAGGTTATCCCACAAAATTTCATTTAAAAATGCTTAAAAAACATGGCCCTTCAAAAATTCACAGAAAAACTTTTGGTCCGTTGAAAAGATTTTTTTAATATGCTATTATTTTTCTATTACCACATTTATGGGTGTTCCAAAACAAAAACATACTAAGTCAAGAAGAAATAAGCGCCGGATGCATATTTTCGCCAAAGCGCCGGCTTTGAATAAATGTCCAAAATGCGGAAGACCGGTTTTGTCTCACACGGTCTGTTCTAATTGCGGATATTATAAAGGAATGGAAGTGATTGATGTTTTAAAAAAATTGACTAAAAAAGAGAAAAAACAAAGAGAGAAAGAAATTGCAGCAAAAGAAAAAGAAGAAAAGGGGGCAGAGAAAAAACCGTTAAGCTGGGAAAGACTATCTAAAAGTCGATGAGATAAATCTCATCTTCATCTTCGCTTCCTTCGGAAGCTCGATAAATAATTCAAAACTATGGCTAGCCGTCATCTATTAAGGTCCATCGCCATGCAGTCCCTTTATGAGTGGGATTTTTCAGGCAAAAAAGGGGACTTAGAAAAAATTATTAAAAAAAACACTGAAGAATTCGGGCCGGGATTAGAAGATACGAGTTTGGTCTGGCAGATAATTACCGGCGTCGTAAAACACCTGTTTAGCATTAATAAGATTATTGAAAAAGCAGCTCCCGAATGGCCGATTGACCAAATTACTATTGTTGATAGAAACATTTTAAGAATCGGCCTTTATGAATTATTGTACGCAGACAAAGCCGAGGTCCCTCCGAAAGTGGCCATAAACGAAGCCATTGAATTGGCCAAATCATTTGGAGGAGAAAGTTCGGGAAAGTTTGTTAATGGTGTTTTGGGAACAGTCTATAAAGAATTAGAAAAAAATAAAACAAAATGATCAATGAATTAAAATTCATTTCAATTTTCAATAAATTTTCAATTTATTTCAATGAAAGATTTTTCAATACTTGAGAAGCAATTAAATCTTAAATTCAAAAACAAAGATTTGTTGGTTCAGGCATTTTGCCACCGTTCCTATTTGAACGAAAATCCAAATTCTAATTTAGAACAGAATGAGAGATTGGAATTCCTGGGCGATGCGGTTTTGGAGTTGATTGTCACAGAATATCTTTTTGAAAAATATCCCAAAAACCCGGAAGGGGAATTAACCAACTGGCGAGCCGCCCTGGTTAATGCTAAAATGCTTTCAGAAACTGCGCATGAATCAGGACTTAACGATTATCTGCTTCTTTCAAAAGGAGAAAAAAAAGAAACCGGCAAGGCAAGGCAATATATTTTAGCCAATACTTTTGAGGCTTTAATAGGCGCTGCTTATCTTGATTTAGGATACAAAAAATGTCGAGATTTCATTGAAAAGAATTTAATTATAAAATTACCAGAAATTATTAAAAAAGGCCTTTTTAAAGATACCAAATCCCGCTTTCAGGAAGAAGCCCAGGAAAGAAGGGGCGTTACTCCTACCTACAAAGTTATGAGAGAATGGGGCCCGGATCACTTCAAGCACTTTATTGTCGGAGTTTTTCTTAACAATGAATTAGTGGCTGAGGGCGAAGGGTCTTCAAAACAGGAAGCTGAAGTTGAAGCATCCAAAAACGCTTTGGAAATTAAGGGGTGGTAAAATTATATGTTAGTAATCAGATTTTTAAGAACCGGCAAAAAAAATCAACCATCATTTAAGATAGTGGTTGTTGAAAAAACCAGGTCGTCAACTTCCGGCCGCTTTGTGGAAGGGGTTGGCTTTTATAATCCTTTAACAAAAGAAAAAGTTTTGAAGGGAGATAGAATTAAATATTGGCTTTCGGTTGGGGCTCAACCTTCAAATACGGTTCATAATTTATTGGTTTTAGAGAAAATTATTGAAGGAAAAAAAATTCCAAAACACAAAGAAGCAAAAAAGGAAAAAGAAAAAACTACCTCAAAAATTCCAATTCAAGAAAAACCGAAAGAAGAAAAGGTCAAAAATCCAGAATAAAATAATGGCAGCCAGACTGCCATTTTTATTATCTTTAGTCGAGTTTATCGAACTATTGACTACTATTTTGATTCATTTCTTGTTATAATATTATAATAAACTAAAGGTTTGGCATATCAAAATTTATTTTGCTATAATACATATAATGCAAAAGAAACTCACAAAATTTATTGTTATCTTTTGTTTGTTTTTGCTTTTTCTGTTTCTCTCTTTGACCGCTTCGGCTCAAGAAAGTAAATTAGAGGTTGAATATCCGGAAATCGGGGGAATAAAACCGGAAACGGTGACAACCGAACTGCCGGAATATGTAAGATATGTCTTTAATTTTAGCATAATAATTGCGGGTTTAGTTCTTTTTGGAGCTTTAATTTACGGAGGAGTAAAATATTTAACCTCAACCGGCAACCTGCCTGCTCTAATAGACGCCAGAGAGCAAATTTTGGCAGCTTTTTTGGGAATAATAATTTTACTCTCTTCTTATATAATTTTAACCACTATTAATCCCCAGTTAATAGTTTTTAATCTTCCCGAACTTGAAAAAGCAGAAATATTATGTAGAAACAATGATGACTGCCTCGGAGATTTTATATGTATAGAAGAAAAATGTGTTGAGGCTCCGTGCAAGGAGGACAAAGATTGTTTAGGTTTTCCGGATTATGTTTGCAAATTACCAGAGGGAGTCTGCGTTTATGAAGGAAGAACTTTGATTGTTTATGAAATTCCTTTAGGCCGAATAATTGACGAAGGAGTCTGGGAGGAAGATAGGACTAAAGAAACGGAAGATTTAATTAAAGATTTTGAAAAATTTCTTAAAGAGGAAATAAAAGTAAATCCAACTTTTAATCAGATTGCTGATTTGAATAAATATTTAAAGACCTTGACAGAGGAATGCCAATGCGGCAATTTGGATGCTTTTTGTACCAAACCATGGGAATGGAGCATGTCGATTGGTTGCAGCGGAGATCCTTGTAAAGAAAAACTAGAGGGGACAATCGGAGGCATTGTAGTCGGTGAAAAAACCACCAGAGAAAAAATGGAAGAGGTTTTAAAAATCAATGAAGAAAAGATGAAAAAACTTTTGGAGTTTATGGAGGAAATCAAAGAAAAGAAAACGGTCTTCGAAAATCAACTGAATAAATTCTCCAAAGGGTTGGAAGATGTAATGGATTGTCTAAAACAAAGTAGGGAGTTATACACTTTCAAGGAGCATTTAGCTAGGGTTCAATATTATGAAGATATTGGCTGGAACGTAAAGATCGTACCGGGTATTTTAGAAGCAAAAGCAGACCCCTTTACTTTTTACTGTTCGGTTGGAGGACCAATAATGGATTATCCCTATTTGTCGGAAATAGAATTTTCTCCGGAAGAATTCGAATCTGTTGAAATTCCGGAGAAAGTAGAAAAGCCGGAACCAATGAGTTGTCCGATTGGGATTCCAATAAGTGTAATTTTAGAACAAAGTGGCGGATTAGGAGTGGCCCTGATTAACAAAATGGATGGAT
>Ga0315296_10002347_pt1 | contig 16189 bp, 13 predicted proteins | sample YL17G14_18_MG_FD_203921 | JGI IMG/M metagenome (GOLD analysis project Ga0315296, IMG submission 203921) | Sediment microbial communities from Yellowstone Lake, YNP, Wyoming, USA - YL17G14_18 | ecosystem: Environmental > Aquatic > Freshwater > Lake > Sediment | place: USA: Wyoming | collected... | reverse complement strand
GGTTCTAGAGAACCCTGAAAAGTACAAATCGCTTGGAACAATGATCCGTTTCTACGAAGGCATAGGTGTTCTCGTCAAGGAGAAGCTGATCGATTTACGTTTCGTCAGTTTACTCATGGCTGGAGACGTTAAGCAGTTCTGGGAGCAGGTTGAACCAATAATTGAACCTTGGAGAAGGGCATGGAATTATCCTCGATTGGCAAGTGAGACGGAGTATCTCGGTAAAAGCCTTCTAAAGTATATGGATGAACATCCCGAACTCAAGACCTGACACCGAGTTTTCCGTAATCGCATCCTCTGCGCCACCGCGTGCGCTTCTCACAAAAATTTCAAATTCGTTAATATCCCTTGATAACCAGGTTATTCTAATGGTGAAATATCCCATTCATGACGAGTTCAAAGAGAAGACAGGCCTCTCACTCGATGAACAGTACATGAAGCATCACCCTCAGGTCCTCTCCGAGTTCGAAGATGAGATGGAGAAGCTTTGGGGCAAAAAGTGGAAGGCGAACACGACCATCGGGAAACTTCGCACAGTCCTGCTACACAGGCCAGGAAAAGAGTTCCTTAGCGTCGGGAAACCTACGCCATGGGCACCACACGACTCCAGCCTCGCCGCTTGGCGGATGAGCTACAAGCCTAAAGACCTTGAAGAGCTAAATGAGGACTACGAGAGGCTGCACAGAGCTTACAGAGACGAAGGCGTGGAAGTTGTAGAGAGAAAGCCGGATCCTAACGATCCTCCATACCAGGTGAAGGCCATCTACACCGATGATGTTTGCCACGCAGCCGTTTATGGTCAGGTGATCCTGAGGATGTACGATCATATTCGGAAGGGGGAGGAGGTCCCCACATACCAGACACTGGCTGAGATAGGGTGCCCAGTCGTAGGTATGATTACTGGCAGAGGGATGGCTGAGGGCGGGAACATCGGCTGGCTTGATGAAAAGCACCTTCTCGCAGCAGTCCACTACCCCCGGGCAAATACTTCCCAAAGCGATGTCTGGAGGGCCAATGACTGGGGTCATGAGCAGCTTCGTAGGATTATACACGCCCAGGATCCTGAGGTTGACGTGAGAATTCTGCCAGGGTACGGGCCTCGTCCTCAGCTCACGCACTACAGCATGATAGATAGGCACACCTCGGTCGCGGATCCCAGATGGCTGGACAAGTACCTTCTCGATTGGCTACAATCGGAGATGGATTGGCAATTTGTCATCCCTCCTGACGAGCTATGCAGGGTTGATCAGGGTAATCCCGTCGGTCCGGAGACAGGGGTCGTGCTTGAGCCAATGAAGATCCTTGTGCCGACGGGGGAGCCGAAGGCTACCAAGTGGCTTGAGAGTGTAGGAGTCGAGGTGATCGAGGTGGAGATTCCGAGCCTCGTTGGGCCAAGAAACAGTGGATCGATCCATTGCGCTGCGGGCTCACTCAGGAGAGATGCGGAACCTAAGGACTAGCTGTGTGCAAGTCTCCCCAGATTTATTGATGTTTTAACTATTCTTGGGATTTGACGGCACTCGAAAACCAAGTTTTACAGTATGGTGTCCCCATTCACGTACGACGTCTTGCGTACAAACCACATTTTATATGCAACGGATGGTTTTTCGAGGTGAATGCATAATGGTCGACGATAACGCCCTCGACGAAGAAGGGTTCGTAAAAGAACCTAATGCATGGACAGAAGAATTATCAAAAAAAATGGCCAAAGAACAGTTCGGCATGTCCCTCACAGACTTGCAGATGCAAGTAATATACTTCGTCAGAGAATATTATCTAAAATGGGAAACCTTGCCGATGGTTAAGACGATAAGAGACCAGTTTAAACTAGACAGCGACCAACTCGATGACACGTTTAAGAGAGGCAAGAGCACCGCACGCGGGGTAATATGTAAACTCGGCGGCCTACCGAAGATGCTATGCATCGCATCAGGATGCTGAAGGTGAAGCACCTTGTTACAAGACATTGTCTTCCTCTATGGATGGGGACCTGAGGAGGATGGACGATTATCCTCCCTACTCTACATAGTCGAGACGGCGGCAGCCATGGGAATGAACGCCGCAGTTTTCCTTTTCACCGACGGAGCCATACTGGGGAAGAGGGGAACATGCGCCAAGATAAGCGAAGAATTAGATCGAAAATTCAAAGCGATCCTGAAAAATGAAAAAGTGAAACTCTACGTCTGTGAAGAGGCGGCAAGGAAACGCGGCATAACACGAGAAAACCTGGAGGATGGCTCAACGATCATAGGCTACGCAACCTTCCTGGACATGGCTACTTCAGCCAAAACCGTCATAACGATCTAAAATAGGGTTTCCTTAACATGTAGATTATTAAAATTAATCGTATGTGTATTTAGTTACTTTTGAAATGGGGTAGGTTTCCGCCTTCTTTTTATAAAGCCGCATTGTTCTGGATAAAAAGAAGCTGACTCGGTCTTCTTACAGATGAGGTAAACATACACCATTTTTTTTGAGTGTTAAATCGTTTAGCGTGCACGCAACAGTTGCTATTATGGCATATCCAGCGCGCGCATATTTTAAATTTTTAATAATCTGCTTCTAAATATTTCAAGAATTCCAGTGCGTGTTATAAAATATCTATCTTTCTCTGAGTGTAAATAGGCTTTGTCGGTTTCTAATTCATTTAAAACCTTAGCTATATAATCTCTACGGTGCTGTTGTTTTGTCCATTCATTTATATTTTCAATAGTAATTCCTTGGTCTTTTTTATATAGAGAAAATAAAAGTATTTTATTTTTTAAATGAATTTTTTGGTCTAGTATTTTTAGGAACCCATTAAACTCTTGTATTATGGGAATTTGTATTTGCATTAGGTTATCTACCATTTTTTGAGCCTCATCAATATCATTAGTATAAAATATTCTAATTAATTCTGCTAATATCCAAGATGTAGAATATAGTGATAATGTAGCGTCAGAATAATTAGCATCTAACTCTGCTTTAGGATGCCCCACATCTCTTTTATTACGAATATCATGTATAACTTCTAAAGTTCTAGGAATATGAAAACGAACAGTGTCACTATGACCCGTAATGTTTCCTAGTCGAACAACTTCATCATGAAATTTTGGCAAATTTAAGTTGAGGCTAGTGTGTGTTCCTTCTAAAATATATTGAATCATTCTAAGTGCTATTTCCGAAAACCTACCCGCTTCAAATGAAGCAGAACGATAATTTCCTAAATAATAATCTTCTTTCATTTTGATAAAAGTTTCAAGGAGTTTATCTACTAAATCTGGTGGTAGTTGTTTCTTTAATTCAGTACTTATTTCAATATACATAAAAAAAACCTATTTTATTTTAAAAAAAAATTATTTTTTCTTATATGTCCATCTTCCTTCAGCATCTTTTATTCTATCTAGTTTATCAGGCACTCTTCTACTTAGAGCACCAGCAACATTACTTTTATTTACTCCCGGCACTGTAAGCCTCTTTAATTCGTTTAATACATCATCCTCAGTTTTAAATACATCAAGCCACCCTTCATCTACTAATTTATCTATAGCGGGAGAGATAACTTTTGACCTTGTACCTCCTCTCTTATCTTTCTTGGAATCAGACTTTCTATCTATTTCAGATGGTTTTCTTGGAGTTTCTTCCGATGGCTCTTTTTTATCTGTTGAAAACATTTGTTCATATTTTTCTAGCATTTCTTTAATAAATTGTTCTGAACCTTCAATTTCTATAGAACCAGCCTTCTTATCTATCTTGACTTTTGCATTAATGCTCGACATGACGATTTAAAAGAAGTGAAACAACTTTAAAAAGTTTATGAAAATATTTAAGTTTATCATACCTTGAAAGGGTAAAAAAAATATTGGTTATCGCGCACGCAAAAATTTCTCTCTTAAATTATAATTATTATTATAGGATTGTAAATCGTATACAATTTTCATCCATATTCATTAGGTAGCCTCTTTTTCAGCCCAATCATCCCTAGCTGTTTGTAACCACATCTAAAATGCCCCTGAAACCTCAAGGTTATCGATTAAATTTAAAAAAACAGCTACGTCGTCCATTTCCTGGGAGATTATATTTATATAATTGTTAATATATGTAATATTTAAAACAAAATCCAATTTGAAAAGGGGTTAAGTTATGAGTACAGTAACGACCAAGACTGTAAAACAAGCTCTTAAGAAAATAGGGGAGCGAGCAGGGTTCACTTGTAAAAACGAATATAGGGTAATGGATCCCTCTTTTAAAAAACCTTTTGCATATGTGGATCATGTTTGGATGAAAGAAGAACCATTTCAGACTCAAGAAATTCCAATGGTTTCTTTTGAGATTAATGTGAATCCAAAATATCTTGGCAATAGTAAAAAGTTGAAGGGCGATATAATGAATCTGCGATTAGTAAATGCGGCAATTGGATATTTGGTAGTCCCGTACGACAGAGCGAAGAAAGAACTTAAAAATATTTGGCCATCATGGACGAATGATTTAGAATCCTATTTGGACAGAATAGTTGAAATGGCAAAACCCTCAAGAGTTAGATGGATAGATCTGGACGTTGTTCTTAATCGTGCAATAGTATAAAACCGCGTACGCATAGATTTTTTCTACTTACTACCTTAACGCGTTCGCGTATATATACATATTAGCAGATATCTCTTAAGTCACAAACAGAATATAACTACTCGTAGTTTTCAGGGAGATAAAATTTATTGTATTTTATCCCATCTATTTTCGTACAATTCTGGATGTGACAGCAAACTTATTTCTATATTTAATATTGGTTCTCCCGTTCTTCTTGATTCTTCTTGGAATTCCTTTAAATCCTTATAATAAAATAATATTGAAGGAGTTTCTTTTGTAGTCAGCTTAGGACGTAATTTGGCGCATTCTTCCAACTCATCTATTTTAAAAATAAAGAATTTTTTAGGTTTAAAATCTTCTTGATCTATAATAACGAAAACACAATAATCGAATTTCTTTTCGACGATTTGAATGCCTTTGCCAAATGAAGCCCCCGCTCCATAATTGTAAAGTTTTCCACATTTTACTTCGATTCTAGATTTTTTATCTATTAAAAGATCAAATTCTGGAGCATGAAAAATCACATTTCGTCCATTTTCTAAGAGTTTTTGAGCAACCAAACTCTCCGCATATATCCCTTCAAGCGTAATAAATCTTCTATCTTTGACATATTTCATAGCTATACGTAAACCTTGTGACATAATATCAAGTTCTTTTAAATTCAATATTCCACCCCTATCTTAAAGGTAATCAATTAAACACTTAAATTTTTTATTGCAAATTTGAAATGGTAATAGAGTTCACGTAAATTAGATCTATCTAATTCGCGCGCGCATCGTCCATTTAGGGTTGTCCAAAACGGGTCGGTACTACTTTTATAAGGGGAAGCAAGCGTACAATGAACTATGGGCAGAATTGGAGATAATGAAAAACAGTATGTAGATCGACTTGAACAATTAGCTCATAGTCTAGACATTTCGATTGCTCAAAGAGAATATCAGCACTATGAACCTGATCAAGTGTGGGAATCCAATAAGGGAATGATAGGTTTTGAAGTAGAGATTAGTGCAAGTAACAAGAAAGTCATAGGAGATGCTTTTCTTCTAAGCAAACATTTTTGTATAGGATTTATTATATTAACAAAAAGATTTGAGGCAAGAAAAACAGTACTATGCCATTTTGGTTTCAATAAGGTTCATATTGTAAATGCTGATACAATGGAGGACGAAATTAAAAAAATATTGAAAGATCAAGGTTTCATCAAGTGAGCTTTAGTTATCAAGCCTAGCCACTTGTTCTGTTCTGTAACTCCTAACCTTGCGCGCGCTCTATAAGATAAAAAAAGCTCCCCTTATAGCAACTAAAATTATAAATTCTCTTCAAACAACTTTAACTGGAGCTAAATTGAGTGACTTGAATTTTGAACTTGAGCCAGTGGCGAAGAAGCCGAGCAGAAGGTATCGTAAGGGCAGCAAGTATGACCCTCTAATCGACAGTTTCCTAAATGGGCCGCATAACCTTGTGAAGGTTGAGGCTGTGGGTAAGGATGCTAACTATCTTAGGGCTCTATTGAAGAAGAGGATAGATGCTAGGGATTTATCCAATAAAGTTGAGGTTTCGGTAGTAAGCAACAACACGTATCTGGAGAAGAAGTGAACTCAAATCTACTAGCACACGCGTATATCTTTTAACCATTTAACATGCCATGGATTCGCAAAGGATTTAAAGTAAAACAAACGTTAATGATGACTATGACAGTTAAACTCGAAATCGACACATCTCAGCAAGGCTTGAGAATGGTTCTAAAGGATTGGGAGGAGGAAGCTCTGAAGGTATTTTGGGATGACCCGCAGAAAGAGTACACGAGTAAGCTTGTGTGGGATAGGGTCAACCAGAGACTTGGACTTGGAAGCATCTCAAGGGCTTCGATAATCAACTTCCTTGAAGATATGGTTGAGATGGGCGTGCTGAGTAAGAGGGAGACTACTGGGAAAGGTGGCTACAGGGGAATATATTCGTCTAAAATGGATGAGTCAGGTTTTAAAAGGTTCATAGCAGAGACAGCTCTAGAAGCCCTGATGGGAGACTTCTCAGAGGAGACAAAGCAGGCGTGCGCGCTTTTTCAATAGGAGAATCCAAGTCGTTGTCCTTACTTTGGGGTTAAATTTTATCCCAACCAACCAACCACGGGTGGTTTTTGACTGTTGAGACTGTTTCTGGATGATTATCTCCTTCAGGGCAGCTAGGGAATCTCAGGGCAGGAAGAATGGGCTAGTAAAAATATTCAGGGCAGTACCGGTTTGCGTTTCAAGTTTCCCCAGAGGTCAAGGGAAGGATAGATGGGTGTATACTGGATTCAGATAGTATCATTAGAAATAAAATAGAATCATAATCATAATAGGGTAGCTATATAGTATCGGAATCTAGTATACGCCCACAATAAAATAAAAAAGAGTTGATGAATTAAACAATTTTTTTGAGACTATGGTCGAGGTTAAGCGGATCAGGAACGGAGAGCACCAGACACTTGAAACCTTGATTAATGAGGAAGCATTATTATTTGCTAAATTTCTGAGAGGAGAAAGGGAAACATGGATTCCTAGGCTTCCATGCTCATGCGCATGATAGAATGGTATTTTAATAGAGAGAATTTAAATTTTAATGAAAAAATGGGTTGTTCAGACCGAAAGTTTTTTCTTTTAATAACGATAATTTTTTTATGTGTAAGTGAATTGTTTAAAGAAATACGAATCCAAAATTTTCAATCTATTGAAGACTCTACACTAAAAGATATGAAGAATATAAATATTATTTTAGGTTATAATAATTCTGGTAAATCTTCTATATTAAAAGCTATTAATTTTCCAACTGAATCTTATGTAACAAAACAGATTCCTGCGTGGGGACAAGAAACAATTATTAGTCCTTTTTTACATTCCTTTGATGAAACGATTTTTAATAAGGAAACTAATAGAAATATAAAAATTACATATACAATACCATATGATAAAAAACTGAAAGTATTCTATGAAAAATTAGATAGTATATTACCTAATTCACTTAAGATGACCTTTCTTATTGATAAAATTGAGAAATCAGGATTAACTTTTGAAATTGAAATTAATAAAAAAAATGAAATACACGAATTTGTATTTATGGGAGATAATTTAATTTATAGTAAAGAAAGAGAAAAAATAATATTCACAAATTTAAAGGAAAATAAATTAAGTTGTGAAGGCAATCTTAATAGTCCTGATTGGAAAGTTAAGAATGAAGATTTCCAAGTAATAAATTTTATACATGATTATATTATAAACACATTTAAAGGAATTTATTTATTTACAACAGACAGAAAACCGAGAGATTGGACAGCTTCACCAAAAAAATGGGATAGAATTGGTATTCATGGAGAGAATGTTGTTTCATTATTAAGTTATATTAAAAATAATGATGAATTGTTATATAACAATATATGTAATTCAATAAATAAAATATCAGATGATATTAAAATGACAAAATCACCGATGAATGAAGCTGGAGCAGTAAGTATAATACATCAAACTAAAAAATCTTTAATTGATGTAAATACTTTAGCTTCGGGAACAGGTATTAATCAAGTAATTCCACTAATAATACAATTAAAATGTGCTCAGCAGGGTCAATTGATATTAATTGAAGAACCAGAGATTTCTTTGCATCCAGATGCACAGGAACAACTCGCTAAAATCATCATTGAAGAAGCAATTAATGGGAAACAGGTAATATGTACAACACATTCTGATACAATACCCTTTAGATTTTGGGTAGCAGCTATGAAAGATAAGATAATAACACCAGATAAAATAAAAGTCTATATAGTAAACAAAATCGATGGAAAAACAAAAATAAGTGAATCAACGTTGGAGAAAGCAATTGATTTAGTTTATTATCCAAAAGATATCAAATTATAATCTTCTCAGTGTGTGTGAGTTATATTTTATATTGTTTTTCGTTTTTCGTTATTTGTGAGAAGAAAGTAAGAATAAGTAAGTAAATATTAGTTAGTAAGAGCAATTCAGAGCCAGCAGGCTTGAGCAAGCAAGTTTGAGAGAGAGAATGATAAAATTTACCCCAACCAACCAATGGGTATTTTGGGCAGCTGAATTATTTTCAGAATTGATGTCTTGACTCTCAAGGCAAGTAGAAATTTTCAGTACTGTAAAAAGAAGCTAGTTAAAAATTCAGAGCAAAAGAAGATTGTGCCATAAAGTTAAAAAGGGGTTATGCTTGGGAAACGTATACGATTTACGCCTCTATAATGATAATAATAAGTTAAGAGAGGAACCCATGAATTGTTTTTTAAAGTATGTGGTATATCATTTCATTAATTTTTTTAAAAGAACAATTTCATTTTCAATATTTGGATATATATTATTGATAATTTGTTCAATTTCATTTTCATTATAATTAAGAATTTTAAAAATACATTTATCTATCAACATTCTATTGACATCTTTTAATTCAAATTGCCTTAAAATACTTTGAAATTTTTTATTTGCAACTTGTTCAAAAATATTTAAAATTTCATTTTTTTCTTCATTATTCAATGAGTTCGGATTGAGTATATAATTCTCTTTTAATGTTTTAATATCATTTTTCATCCAAGCACCTCTTTGTTCGGTTCTATTTATCAATAACTGAATGAGGTTTGGTGTACTATTGAGCCAAAGAGAAAGTATTTTTGCGTCTTCGATAGTTAATGGATTAATAATCCAAAATTCACCGGGAACTGTAGGTGTTTCTGAATAAAAACATAATAAAGAAGTGCCTTTTGCTGAAATATCATATTTCCTTATTATAAATATGTTACCTTTTCTCGTTTTAATATAATTTTTCCAAATATCCAAATTATTTATAAATTTTTTGAGTATTTTATCATCATCTAAATAATTATCAATTTTATCAAAATTTTCAGTAATTAAATAATCATTTTTATTTGTTATATCAATATAATTTATGTTAGAATGTCTTCTTAAACTTGAAATTAAAAATTTTTTGTCTATTTTTATTGTTTTTCCGTTTATTTTATTTTTCACTATAATATAGTTTTCATGAATTTCATTTAATATCCATAAATCTTCTTTTTTTATCGCCCTTTCTTTTTCTCTAAGGATAGATAACGGTCTATAAAGGGTACGTATACCTCCGCCTAATCCTAGACCTCCAATTATCTTGGATGAATTATCCTTGAGAAATTCATTCAATGTGATAAGTTTTTTTCTAGGATTTGTGCCCATAATTCTTGTATACCTCCGTCAAAAGTTGATATAAATTCAAATAAATTTTTAGATTTCTTAAGTACATTTTGTGAGATTGATCTACTTTTTAAGAAATCGTTTTCAAAAGTTTGACCTTCTATTAATTTTTCTTTATTTACCATTATAACGTCAGATATTTGACTGGATTCCTCGGAATTGCTTGGAGCCTTTTTAAGAAATACTATAAGACAATTCGTGCTTTTTATCGCTTTATATTTTTCTCTAATATTTTTATTTTTTTTGGCTATTAATAAAATTTCTCTAAATTGGGCTGCTTCAGAAAATGCAGCTTTTTCATATGTAGTGATTATATATTCTATATTATAAGACTCGATTAATAAATCTCTGATCCCTTTTGTAGCAGCAACCCTTAGAATAGTCGCTGGCAGTACAATTCCCATTATTCCTCCTTTTTTAAGAAATTTATCAGCTAAAAATATGAAATACCCATGCAAACCAAGATTCTTCTTAATATATTTTTTATATTGTTTAAATCTAGAATCTAGTTTTTCTTTATATTCTTTAGGCAATCTTTCAGATCTAGTAAAAGGAGGATTCATTAAAACTATATCTGTATTATATAGATCTATTTTATCTCCGCCAAACCCTTCAGAAGTAACTGCACCTTTTGTTATGAACGCATCTTCAGGCGTTTTGGGTTTTCCCTTAAAAAATACATCTAAATTTGGTTTTTTATAAGCATCTTTTAATTCCTTCTGTATTGAAGGAATAGATTGATCTGGTTTTAATTCAGTTGAATCCCAAACAGCAACTCGGATTTTTTCTGTTTCATAAAGAGGAGATTGGAGCGATAGATGAACTACTGCTAAATGAGCTGCGAAAGGCATAATATCTATTCCAGTAATATCTTTTTCAAGAAATTGCTTATGTTGTTCTGAACCAAAAAATTTGTTTTCATGTTCTAAAAGTTCTTTTTTCCTATGATATGCTGCGACAAGCAAAGTGCCACTGCCACAAGCAAGGTCGATAATCGAAGCATTAGGATCACTAATCGTCAATTTACTTAATAATTCAGCTGCTTCATTATTTGTATAAAATGCTGCAACAGCTTTTCTTATATTGAATGGTATTAAATCGTGGAAAATTTTTCCTAATAAATCAAATTTTATTTTTTCTGGAGCTATTCCTTTTATTGCTTTAATAATATATTTCAATGTATTCGTTGAATTAGAAGGTAATCTTGAAGCAATGTCAAAACCAAAAGTCGGAGTATAATCAACTTCTAATACTCTATTAAAATAGATTGTTAAATCTTTAGGCTCTTTTAAGTAATCTTCTTCTATCTTTGGAAATTTGATTGGATCATTAGATGATAAAACATGATAAAAAAGAAGTTGGTTAACGAGGAGGTAACTTGCAGCTTTCCGCATCTCATTTAAAGGATAATTTCCTTCATCATATTCTAAAATATTTTCAAATACATTTTTTCCACCAAATAAATCTTCTATAGAATCTTGATTCATTAAAATTGTGTTAGAAGTTAACAATTCCACGGCTTCATTTAACACACTGATTGCAAGAGAAGTATCTGGTTGACTAAATTTAGGTGGCTCTAGAACCTGCTGAATTATCCACTCTGATAATTCATCTAATGAGCCATTAAATTTTTGAGTATTTCTATTATCCTGAAAAATAGCCATAGCAGTAAATTTAGTTTTGGGATCTTTCGCAATATGTTCCAACCATTCTAGAGGAACTGGTCGCCTAAGTTCTTCAGGTAATAGAATTGCGAATCCGCCTTGTATATTTTCTATGTACTTTAAGTAATCGTATAATTGTGTTATTGCATCAATTAGTTTTGGTTGAGGTCCAAGTTTTGTCTCCATAATAAATTTTGATCCATTTTGAATAAATGCATCCGGTTTTAGTAATCCAATTCGAGTATGATATTGAACTTCGGTTAGAGTCTTTATTTTTTTATTTTTTTCTAAGTTTTTAAGAAGTAAATTTCGGATGCCCGTTTCGCCTGGAATTGGTATTGACAACATACTATCAACGGTGAATTGATATTAAAAATAATATCTATTTTTATGCGCATATATTTCTCTCTTGTGTGTGTTTGCGCGCGTGCAATCAGATGAATTAATCGAAAGAACACTCTTTTCTGATTTTTTCGGCTTGGAATTCCAGCCCTGATACACTCTTATACTTCTTTCGACCCAGACCAAAGCAGAGTAGAGCCGTGAGACTGACTTGAAGGTTGAGGATCTATCCCAATTTGGTGTAAGTGAAACCATAATATTCAGACTGAAGGAGCTTGGGTTTGAGACACTCACTGAGACACAAGAAAGGGCTATTCAGGAAGGATTATACGAAGGAAGGAGTCTTCTAATAAATGCTCCGACAAACACTGGAAAAACCTTCATTGGCGAACTTGCCGTTCTAAACATCTCGAAGAAGAGGGAAAAGAACAGAAGCTTCTTTCTTGTTCCTTTGAAAGCACTGGCTGAGCAAGTCTTCAGCGATCTTGTCGAAAGATACGAGAACTGGGGATTGAAGACTGCAATCTCGACCTCCGAGCATTATGAAAACGATGGTAACTTAATGGGCTTTGATGTCATCGTCTCCACCTATGAGAAACTGAATGCCTTAATGGTGAAAAAACCCGAAGTTTACAAAGATATAGGCCTTGTCGTAATCGATGAGATTCAGCATATTGGAGATAGGACAAGAGGCATAGCTCTTGAAATGCTTCTGACAAAGTTAAGGATCTATGCTCAGGACATCCAGATAATCGGGCTGTCCGCAACGGTATCCAATGCGGACCAACTTGCTGACTGGTTGAAGTCTCGTCTAGTCCAAGTTGAGAAGAGAGATGTCGAGCTCAGAGAGGGGGTTCTCTATACAGGTTCTGATACTATCAAGTTCCAAGGATTTTCTTTAAACCAAGGCGATTTCCTGTTCAGGGAGTTCAATACATTCAAAGTTGATGTCGAGCACGGACTGAACCTTCAGTATGTCGCCAGAATCATTGAGAAAAGCAAGGAAGAACAGATGCTGCTTTTCCTCAATTCTCAGAGAAGCGCGGAAAAGCAAGCTGAAGACATAGCAAGAGCTTTGCCTGAATTGACTGAAATGCGTAAGTTAACAGAAGAAATCGACTCCCTGTCAGAATATGCTCCTTCAACCGAGAAGCTCAAAGAGGTTTTGAAGAAGGGCATTGCCTTTCATCACGCAGGTCTCTTGACAGACGAAAGACGTATTGTTGAGGGCGGGTTCAGGAACGGCTCAATTCGAATAATTTGCTCAACTCCCACACTAGCAGCTGGCGTGAATACACCCGCAAAAAATGTGATTATTCTTTTCAGAGAGTATGTCAATGGGTCAAACCTGCCAGTAGCCAACTACAAGAGTATTTCTGGCCGATCGGGTCGCTTGCGGAAAGGAGAACTATTTGGCAGATCGTTACTTCTGGCCGACAGCGAGAAAGGCTTGGAATTCCTCTGGAGCAACTATGTGAATGCGAAACCAGAAAGAGTAGTATCGCAGATACCGCAAAGAATAGGGTTTGATTGCTCACTTTTAGGCTTGATCTCGTCAGGAATCTGTTCTACGAGAGAAGAGCTAAAGATGTGTATGGAAATGACGCTTTTCAGCTATATTGCTTCTAGAGAGAATCCAATTGGCTACAAGATTTCAGTAGGTGTAGAACTGGATCAGGCCGTGGATAGAATTCTCAAGATGGGTCTAGCTACTGAGAAGGAAGAACTCGTTGTAACTGAGCTTGGACTAATATGTGCAGAAGAATTTCTGTCTCCTCAGTCCGTACTGCTACTCTATGATGTAATGAGGCAAAATGGCCCCAAATTAATAGCGATGACTAACTATGAGGCCCTGATCCCCGGGCTCATACACTTATGCTGCTGTACGCAAGACGCGGGACGACTTTATCCCCCTACAAGCAATGCAGAGGTTCAAGAGTTGGAGGCAATATGGACAGTTGCCAGAGGTTCATATTTCTATGCACCTTCAGACAGAGAGATATTCCTAACAGCCTTGAGGACTGCCCGAATGCTGCTACGATGGATCGAGGGTGTTTCCTACTATGATTTGTCCTCATATGCACCAGCAGGCACAATCAAGAGAATGGCCGAAAATCTGCAGTGGATACTTAGAGGCCTAGCATGTCTTGTTGAAAGACCTTTGTTTGACTTCAGAGAGGATTTCGGTGTCTTTCTTCACGAATTAGCTGATAGGGTCTACTTTGGTGTCCCAAAGGATGCTTTACCTGTGGCGAGGTTAAGAATTAAAGGTATTCATAGATTGAGATCGATGAATCTAGCAAAAGCAGGATTTAGAACCATTGATGCCATATTAGAGGCAAACGTCGAGGAACTTGAGAAGATTCCCAACATAGGAGACATTCTAGCACGCAGGATAAAAGAAAAAACCGAAGAGTATATAGAAGATGAAGTGGATAGGAAGAGGGTGGTCCAGACCAGACTTACCTATGCTGCGAAGAAACCTCGTGACTTGATCGACGGATTATACGATCTACATGGAGATGACTTATCCAAGCATATTGCTAGAATTTTCAAAGAAGAACTTAAGATAGATGCCGAATTCGTCGGAACGGATGGGCAACATGAGCCAGATATACTTATAAGAACCCTGGAAGGGAATATCGTCATTGAAGTAAAAAGAAAGGAAAAAGGCAAAGTATCAGCAATCGAGGCAGAGGAGATATTCGGCAAAGGCGCAAAGTACAAACCGATAGCTAACGTAACGATAGGTTATCCTGATTTCGTAGACCTCGTTAAGGAGAACGCCATCAATGCGAAACTTACGTTAATTGATATACCAAAGATTGGAGAATTGCTCACAGGGTTTTGGAGCAGCAAAGCGACTTCGAAAGATGTTATCTTTCTATTAAGATTGGGCAGGTGTGTCTATGACCTTCAATCAACCTTATCAAAAGTCACAATAGCTAAATAGCTCCTGCCTATGCTGAATTTGCCTCAGCGCGCGCGGAGAAGTCGAGGGATAAGATATTATGAAGACCCCCCCCCTCTTCATGCTCATAGACCTTGAACTCGCGTGCTGTCTATGAAAGAAGTGTTATATTTTTTTTATAATTCTTCAATTTTTTTCTTGATTATAGATCCTAAATCTTTGATCTCTTTAACGGAATCTCTTAAAAAGATAAATGTTGAATCTTGATTAGAATCTGTAAGGATTTGTTCCCATAATTTATTAAATTCATCTCCTTGAAGTTCGAGAGAAGCGCCTCCTTCAGTATGAACTAAATATCTAAAATTAGAGATAGATTCCACGGATATTGATCTTTTAACTGAATGACCTAGGTTTTTGTATAAGATATCAAGAGGAAGATGTAACCTGCCTTTGCTTTTTTTCGTGTTTTTATATGCAATGTCTATTTCTACATCTAAAAAGGTATCATCGCGATTTGGTGATTTCAAACCTTTATTTTCCAAAAAAGTTTCAATATTTCTATTAATAATATTTTTACCTATTTCTTCATATATATGTATGCAATAATTTCTTTTTTTAATAATTTTATAAAATACATCTATATTCTTTTTTAAATCAATATTATTAAATTTTGATAGTAATAATCTATATTCCGAATCTAATATATCGTACATTTTAATATCATTTTCATATTCATACACTATATTTTCCGTTATTATATCAATATCTGAATAAATCGGAGAAAAATACTTTTCAATTAAATCTTGTTTATAAATATAAGTTTCTAAGAACATACTTTTTACATGATCATAATCCATAGGATCGCTACTAAAATTTCTCCTATAATAAAATTTATTATTTACCATATGAGGTCTATCATTGCTTTTAGGGATATCAATAAGAAAAATAACTTCTTTAGTTTTACTGTGACGGAGAGGCACAATTTGAAGCCCTGATATCCATGGTTTAATGACATTGAATAATCTATTTTCCAAAGTTTCTTTCAAATACTTATTAGGATCTCCCCAAGTGATTTCTTTAGGAAAAATTCGTATTATTTTTCCTTTTACTATTTCTTCTTCTTCACTAATACCTAAAATCAGTAATCCTCCATTAGTGTTTGAAAAAGAAGATATTTTTGCACCTAAATCTGTATGGTCATCATATTTTAAAATATTTTTATAATCAAGCATATCACTTTCTTCAATTTTTCTTTTAATAAATTTATCAATCTCTTTTTCATTAAAAGGAATTTTTCCAAAGATTTTTTCAATGAAACCCAAGATATAGCAACCTTAAGAAAATATAATAGACCTTAGTCTTAATTAGAGTTTTCCGGCCACAGGACGGTTTGTTTATTACTATTAGGGGGTAATTCTACTCTGGAGCCCATTTTAATGCTAAATTACAACACGTTATCCAGAAAACCCCTGAAT
>Ga0315296_10002346_pt1 | contig 16195 bp, 16 predicted proteins | sample YL17G14_18_MG_FD_203921 | JGI IMG/M metagenome (GOLD analysis project Ga0315296, IMG submission 203921) | Sediment microbial communities from Yellowstone Lake, YNP, Wyoming, USA - YL17G14_18 | ecosystem: Environmental > Aquatic > Freshwater > Lake > Sediment | place: USA: Wyoming | collected... | reverse complement strand
GGCATCGACGCGAAAGCCGTCAACGCTATGGCTATCGCAAGTTCGAAGTTTCGGCCTGTGCAGTGAAATCCCATCGTTGATGCATCTTCGTAATTGTAGCCCATTCGCCTCGTTGTATAGTATACTAGGTTGTAGAGCAGGAAGAAGAAGAGGACCACGGGAATGGCCATCTGCCAAATGAGATTCGGATTATCAACTATGACGCCTCCCCTCAGAGAGAACATCACCACCATGGTGAAGAGAAGCGCCAAGAGTTGCATCGCATTATAGTAAGGAATCAGCTTGGTGTTCAGCCATTCCTCAGACTTCCGCTTTATGACTTCTCTTCGAGTAATCACTCCGAACAGCAAAGGTAAGCCAAGATACAGAAGTACACTCTGACCAACCTGCACGATGTCTATAGCAATGTAAGTTCCGACAAGCAACGCAATGTACAGGGGCGTTGTGAAGATTTGGATTATTGAGTTCCAGGCCATTAGCACTATTCCAAGTGGGCCGTTGCCCTTCGCCAAATCCGTCCATACGAGAACCATGGCAATGCAAGGCGCAACACCTAGCAGAATTAACCCAGTCCAAAGGTACCGCGCGGTCTCAGCAGTAATCAAACCGAAGTACGGGAGAATCTGCTCAAAGAATATGAAACCGAGAGCGTACAACAGGAACGGGTTGACTGCATAGTTGAAGAACGCAATCACGCTGACCTGTCTCTTGCTTTTCAAAGCGTCTTTGAGTTCATTCAATTCGATTTTAGTCATCGCCGGGTAGATCATGAGGAAGAGCCCAATTGGAATGCCAACCTCAAGATGTCCTGCAATCTGAGGTGCATACTTTCCAAGAGCGAGGCCAATGATTATACAAAGGCCGATCCACACCGCTAGGAGCTTCTCTATCCAACCAAGACCACCGTGGCTTTCACTCATCTTAATCACGGCACCTCCTTAACCAACGAGACGGTCTTCGTCAGCAACTCTGCAACTCTGGGACTGGATAGTCGGTAGAAGACCCATTTTCCCTCTCTGCGAGAGGCAACTAGGCGAGATCTTTCCAGGATCCCCAAGTGATGGGACGTGGTCGGTTGCGTCAAGTCCAGCGCGGCCATGACTTCACATGCGCAAAGCTCCTCGTTACCAAGGAGTTTCAGAATCTTCAGGCGAGTAGTATCTGCAAGTCCAAAGAAGGCTGCTTCCAATCGTCTGAGCGTCAGGTCATCCATCTCTTTCGCTCTTTTTTTCAACTGGGATGTCAGTGCAGCAGGGCGGCAAGACCCGCGAAGTCCTGAGTCCACCAGCCGCCTCATTCTGTCTCGGACGAGTACTGTGCTCATCTGCGGTCTTCCCAGCAGATTCAGATTTAGGTTCTTAAACATGTCGTTTCCTCCCGTAATCGTCGGCGGACATGGTCTATGGCGAAATTCTCCGTCCACCTGTGTACTATGAACCTTCACGCATTTGATGAGGACAGCAGTCCTCGCCGCGTCTGTAATGACATTGCGACCCTTCCGTCTACCCGGGGGAGCTGGGACCCATATGCAAGCGCGGTTTCAGAACGAATGGAATATAGCGAGTTCCGTCACGCCTGAACCATGTTAGGCTGAATGTGGAAGGAGACGTGCGTCCGTTGCCGTAGCAGACGTATGCTCTTGCAAGACGCCTCTCCTTCGCTGCGAATGAAACTCGTACAGCCTCGCGAACTGGCAGGAGGATAGCCGCTCTATTGCAGACCCAGATCACATTTCAGTGCTCATTTTCTATTTTGCTTTCACGTTTGTGCCAATCAGTCTGTGAGCTGACGATTGCGTGGGTCGATGGAACCTCTCTTGAGGTTCTTGCGCTGGCACATAGAAGGGCACAATGATTACCGCCGAATCATCCCAGTTTTGGGTGTAACCGTTTTTCGGAGCGCTTGCATTCCGAGTATGACCAGCGAGCAAGCAGCTCTTTGACTCACGGTGTTGTTGAAGGGAAACATGAGTCGACGATAGACACTCGGCCCCTCCATTGATGGTCCTGACGGACTCTCCATGACGCGTTGATACCTCTGTCCGGTCTCGCACTAATCAGGCTCTCCTGCGAAGCGGGCGAGGCCGCGCCTACAAGTACTAGGCCGAGCACCACAGCCCTGGTTCAAGGCCGCCGGAGCTAATCACCAGTCAAGGAACGCACTATGAATTTGACCATAATGGGGCGAGCGTAAGCTCCCGTCTTCTGGTCGTGGAGTAAGCGAGCCCTTGCAGCTTAAATGTCTGGCACAGACCGGATCTGCTGGGCCGAATGAGACAATCCCGGAAGGGATAGTAGGCTCAGATGTGGTTGAGATGTCCGAAGCCTCGAACAAGGCTCCCAACCGAAAATAGGCGGGGCAGGTTCGAGTGAGGAGGCATCGTGAATATGGCGGCTCGCTGCGGCGGGTACGCTGTCAGGCCAATGGTTTGGCCTATGCTTCTACACTGGGATGGATGCAGGTGGAACCGCAACAACGGAATGCCCACCCAACAGAGGATCATAATGGAAGCATGAATCTCCCGACTTCAGTCGCGGAGAGAATCAATGCCAATGACTTCCTTTTGTCAAGGGCGCAGAACCTAACAGGGCATTTGAACACCGGTATGAAAATGGGAGGGACGAAGCATACGCGACTAGAAGTACCGCTTTACGCACAGAACATAGATTTCACCAGCGGCACAAGCACATCACTCATGGTCTGGACGTACTTCGACCCAGGAGTAGAGCTCTCCACGCGAAACGAGCTCTTGTGGCGCGCCAACGACTGATACTTTCGCTAAGCTTTGATCTGCACTGCCTTGACCGTTGGCTTCGTGACCGATTGCCAGATCTGCTGGTTAAGGATGCATCCCGGATCGGATTCGGTCAAGTCCCCAAAATACCCGAAGGCACGCGCCCTGCAGCCGCCGCAGATGCTTCGATGCTCGCAGATTCCGCAGTATCCTTTGAAGTTCTCTCGCTTGCGGATCGTCTTCAAGACTCGGTGATTGTGCCAAATGTCAAGGAGATCATCATGGAGAATGTTGCCTAGGACTATCGGGATGAATACGCAGGGTTCTATGTCACCGTTCGGTTCAAGCGCGCAGTAAAGTCTCGAGCTCCCGCAGCCCCCCACAAAGTCGGCTAGGAACTTCGCTGACTCGGCAAGTTCCGGATTCTGTCCGAAGGTGTCGAAGTGTGTTAGGCTTAGCCTGCCGGTTCCCGCGCAGATTCTGCTGTAGAGTGGAGCTGTGGACAAGAGGTTCAGTTTCCTCTTCCCAATCTGATTTGCCATCCATGTCAGCAAATCCTCTCGTTCCGTCGGATCGAGATCTTTTTCCTTCATGGCGGCCCCTCGACCTGTGGGTATGAAGTTGTAGTGCATGAACAGCATCGCTCCAAGGTCCTCTGCCATGTCAACGATCGACGGAACTTCCGCAAGATTCTGCTTGGTCACTGTTGTCGCAACGCCAACACAGAGCCCCGCAGACACTAGGTTCCGTATGCCTGTGATCGTCCGGTCGAAGCAAGTGGTGCCACGGAACGCGTCGTGTGTTCCTGCACTGGCACCATCCAAGGAGACTTGAACGAAAGCACAGCCTAGGTCCTTGAGTTCTCTGGCAATTTGAGGGCTCGCAATGGTGCCGTTCGTGGCAAGGGAAAATGCCATCTCGTTCTGTCTGACCTCTTCTGCAATCTCGAAGAAGTCAGGCCGCATTAGGGGCTCGCCACCAGAGAACGCAACGTATGCTACGCCCGCCTCCGCAAGCTTCTTGACGACATCCTTCGCTCGTTGAGTGTCAAGTTCGTCAGGCGCCCTCGTGCGTGCGCTTTCGTAGCAGTGAACGCAGTCGAGGTTGCAGGCACGCGTTACATTCCAGACAACCAAGAACGGCGAGAAGCCTGTGAAAGGACGGCTGATGCCGTACTTGGCTATGCCTTCCAGCACTGACGCAAGGCCTTTCCTCCACATGGGATCTCGAAGATGCAGTTGAATGGTAGGCCTGTCGAGTTTGGCTTTCCCGATTATTGAGTCGAGTATGCCTGCGATGATGTGATATGCTGCGGAACAGCTATGGCAGATTCTAACGTCTTCCCCAGCATACTTCCTCAATGCGAGCTCTACACGGCGTCCACATGCATCTCGCACCGTGCAGAACCGTAAGACGCCTCTCAAGACCGGATTGTCCAGCCACTTCTCGACGACCCTAGCCATCGACTCCGCTGAATGCCTCTGACTAGCCGATTCACGGTTGAGCTCCACCTGAACCGAGTCAGGCAAACCCTCCGACGACCTTCGGGAGGTGATCCTCCGAGCCACGTATAAATATGTCGTAAGACATATCCATAGACTTAGATATGTCGGCCTGAACTGCTCGTCTCATCATAGAGAATAGGGTTGTAGATATTGAACACGCCTAGAAATGGGCTTGTTGTGTGCAACAGTGGGGCCTCAAACACTGGACACCTGACAGGGTTGGCTGCACTTGAGGTGGTCAGAAGGCTGGGAAGCGAAAAAGTCGGAATATGCTCGTTGCCTGCGCTAGCCAACAAGGTGCCAAGACAGGATGCGCTCGTTAAGAAGATTGAACACCTTATCGTCATCGACGGTTGCCGCAATGAATGTTCTAGAAGAATATTGAACGCTTTGGGAATCAGGTATGACAAGTACTTGAATCTAGATTATGATCTCGGAATCACAAAAATAGGTCCATTCAGCACCATGAACTATACCGAAGAAGACGTTAAACAAGTTTCTTCAGCTATAATAGCAAAGGTACTAGGCACATAGTTACGAGCCGATTTGAATCCGTTCGCACGACCTTCTCTTTACAAGACCTAGGTTCAGGTTGTTTTGGTCTGCACCAAAATGAAGATTGCCATAGCCCCCTGCTTTCGCCTGAAGTACTTTGGCGCTACTGGTGCCTTGCTCGTGATTTCTTAATTGTGGTTCTTCTCGGCCAGGCCATAGTAAGGAATAGATATTCATAAACCTATAACGATTTCTAATCGGCCCGAAAGAGCGGAGATATGTATGGTTAGGCTTGTAGTCCCTATTGAGACGTTCGACAGAAAAATCCATCCGCCAGTCTCGCTCACGTTGTTCGGATATATATTTCAAGATTTCTTGAAACAGCAAGCTTTATGTGGGTAAGCCACACAGGCGTTCGCCAGCTTGTTGGTTGAGGAAAAATGAGATTTAACGCGATTTTTGGGAGTCTGGAGAAATGACCACGCAACTAGTTCCACCCGAATGGGCTTGGGAGTTTCACGGGCATCAATGCCCGTTTATACCGATTGGCTACCGCATGGGCAAACTGGCCATGCAACACTTGGGCGCGGAACATGAAGCCGACCATGGCTTTTTCATCTTCCCCGAACTGGGGGAAGGCCACCCGCAGACCTGCATGATGGACGGTATGCAGATCGCCACGGGTGCAACATACGGAAAACTGCTTATCTCTAAAACGTTCTACGGCAAACTAGCGGCCACCTTCTACCATCCCAAAAAGGGAGCGGTGCGGTTCTCGCTCAAGTCGGAATTCGTTGACGCCATGGGCAAATTCGAGTTCTTCGTCTACCGCAAGAAGGGAATTGAGCCTTCCCAAATCCCGCTGCCGGTCCGGCAGGAAGTCATCCACTGGGTTAACGAGCAGCCTGACGAAGCAATGTACAAAGTGGAAGCTAGGCCGGATTTCAAGTACACCCCTCTAAAAGGCTCGTTCAACAAGTCAAAGTGCAGCGTGTGCGGAGAATACGTGTTTGAACGCTACATCCGCATCAAGGACGGGCAGCCGATGTGCATCCCCTGTTCCGGCTTCACGGAATCAAGGCTGGATGTGTTAAAGGGCATGCAGTGACGGAATCTGATATGGATATCACCCTTCTGGTCACCATCATCTTTGTCTTTCTGATAGCTTTTGTATTCTCGATGTTCGGCCAGGGTGGAGGGTCGGCATACTCTCCGACGCTGTTCCTGCTTGGTTACGCGGTATTGCTTGCTACTTCCACATCGCTGGTGTTGAACCTAATAACATCTGTCTCTGCGGGTTATATTTTCTACCGTAACAAGATGATTGACTTCAGAACGTCCCTCGTATTCGTGCCGGGTATCTGCGCCGGCGCCCTGCTAGGAGGAGCTCTGGGCAATTTTGTCGACATAACCATTTTGCTATGGCTGTTCGTCTTTTTCCTAGTTGGTGTGGGAACGAGGATGGTCTATACCTATTGGGAAAGGGGGCAGGCCGAGAGAAAGCAGCCTCCAACACGCGTCTCCGCCGCCATGCACATGCTCATCTTGTCCTTCAGTTTCGCCGTCGGATTCATCTCCGGCCTGCTGGGGGTCGGCGGCGGCATACTCATCGTTCCTTTCATGGTCTTCGTTTGCAAGTATCCAACGAAGTGGGCGGCTGGATCGTCGCATTTGATTATATCCTTCTCAGCACTTTTCGGAATAATAGGTCATTCGGCATTTGGCAGTCTCGATCTTCCATTGATTGCGGCGACTGGCGTGGCCGTTCTCATCGGTGGAAATCTCGGGGCGAGAACCAGCATGAAGTTCAAATCTGCAGCGATAAGGGCCGGGCTCGGTCTCATAATGTGGGCGCTTGCCGCCCAGCTCCTAGTGAAGCTCCTAGGATATATTTGAGCCGCAAGCCGTCACTTGCGGCAATGGCTCTTGGCGATGCTCCATGATATCTAACACTCATGCCCCTAGAAAGCAAGCAGTCTCGCCGCCTCTGAACGAGCCTTGTCATTGATTCTGCCGAATGCTTTCGAGTAAGCGGTTGACGATTGAGGTCAACACGGAGCGAGTCAAGCGAGACGCATGACCACCTTAAGGAGGCGACCGTCGGAGGAGAGTTGAGATGTACGTTACTAAGTATGTTGTCGCGAACCCGGCTGCCCACAGGGAGGACCACCTAGCCAGAGAGCCCTTCACAGACGTAGAGCATGTCCATTGGAGGGAATATTACTGGCGCATAGCGTTCCTCAGGAGGCGTCTCAGTGAGCCCTCCAACAATCGGAATCCTGTACCCACAGTTTTTGCACCTGTTCTGTTTGTCAAGATCCCACCTGCTGATTCCGTATCCGAACCTTGCGATGACACTCTTCCCACACTTCGGACAGTACGTGTTCTCCCGCTTATGGCCGGGGGAGTTCGCCATGTACGCGTAGCGGAGTCCTACTTCCTTCGCCACTTCGCAATGCGCCTCCATGACCTCGGAGGATGTGGGCGGAACGTCCATCATCCTGTGTGATGGATAGAAGCGGACAAAGTGAAGGGGAGTGTCAGGCCCGATCTCCCTGCGGATCCATCCGCATAATGTTCTCGCTTGCCTTAACGAATCGCCTCCTTGGGCGAGAATCAGGTCGCTAATCTCAATATGGATACGTGTTCTTTTCTTGAGATTCAGCAAGGTTTCGAAGATCGGCTTCGGAGTTGGAATCCCCGCGTGTTCTCTCAGAAAGCTTGGCGACGCATTCGCCTTGAGCCCAACTGTGATGCAGTCGGCGAACTCTGATAGAACATCAACGGCTTCGGGGGTCCCGTATCCGTTCGAAACAACCACGTTGAATAGACCCTCCTGATGTGCGAGAATGCCGATGTCTCTTGCGAACTCGATGAAAACCAGTGGCTCATTATACGTGTACGCAATCCCTTGACATCCGTACTGCCTGGCCAACTGGATTACGTCACTAGGGCTGAGTCTCTTCCCGGTGACTCCATCGGCTTGACTGATCTGAGCGTTTATGCAAAAGTCGCATGACCAGTTGCAGCCTACCGTTCCGATCGAGAGGAGCTTCGAGCCAGGTCGGTAGTGATACGCGGGCTTCTTCTCAATGACGTCAATATGGCCAGCGACGACCCTTCCATAGTTGGCTGCTACAAGCGCTCCGTCCTGGTTCGTTCTGACCCTGCAGAACCCTCTGCGACCTTGTTCGATTACGCAGCGACGCGCACATGCAAGGCATCTCAGTCTGTGGCCTGGCAACCGCATCTGTAAGAGCTTGCTCTGCTGCATCCTCAGTCCATCTCTAGGTAGGCAGTGAGAATTTGACGTGATTCGGGGAAGAGTCGCTCATGTTCAGCTGCCGCAGCCACATCCAGAAGCGCCTGACCCGCTCACCAGCTCGTTCCTTGCATGTGCTTTAACCCAGCACTGCTGGCACAATAAGGTCGCGCCGAGCTCCTTGTGCCGAGCATAGTAGAGGCCCACATCTCTTGCGTGGCATAGCTGGCAGAAAGCATCATTATTGACAGGGCTCATCTTATCTCACCTCCATCAATTGTCCACAAACCTGCTATCGTATCGAGGCTGATGGTGGCAACTTCGCACGACGGAAGACGACGACCTCATGACGCTCACAGACCAGTACTCTCCCATGCACCTACCCGTGCTGACTCATGTGGCATGAGCTGAATCAACCCCGATGTACGCCGATACGGCTCTCTTCCCGAGTTTGTAATCTCGTAAACTGACGGTAGAGAGCGCGAGGATGGTTAGGCCTGCGATGTGAGTGATGGTGCAGAGCTGACATATCGACCCGAGCAGGACGATCTCCGTGTAGACGAACCCGGCGACACCAACCGCGCCTAACACCGACCATGCGACCATGCCGATTACGGATGGTTCGTTTTGCCAAGCGACGATTATGAGACCCAGAGCGATGATGAACCATCCGAGTCCGAGCATTGCGACCGAGACGCCGTAGAAGTGTGCATACTCGCTCCATATGACGTCCGTGCATGAGAACACTCCATAGTCACCTACCGGGCAAACTGTCGGCGGAGTGGATGAAAGATAGGTGAGGTAGGCTGACATCATGAGGCCAACAACAGCCGAGACCACCATAAGTGCGAACAGCGTCTTCCTGCTCATACCTGGACCCCAACCTGTATTCGGTCCGCCTTCCGCGTGGCACCAGTTGTCCCGAGCCTACCGCACGTCGACAGCAGTTCTCTTCCTAGGTCCGTGATCCTATACACGATGAATCTACCTTGGGTCTCCGCGGATACAAGCCCGGCTGACTTCAGATCCTCTAGATGGTACGACAGCAACGAGTCTGCGATCTTGAGAATGCTCTTGATGACACAGACGCACAACGGGGTCATAGACAATGCGTATAGTATAGATAGCCGAACCGGGTCCGACAGCGACTGAAAGACGCCGCTAACGCGTTTCACGACGGAGCGAGGAGGGATGCTACGCGTGACCTCTTGCAGTCCGCCAACCCGTTCCAGATTCTCCGCGACTCTCTGCGGTATTCGCACTTTCGATCCAATCCTATGAGGCGCAGGACATATTTCAGCTTTTCTTGAAACCACAATCCTTTTCTAGAAGGCTGACACTTCAGCCGATCTTAAAATAACAACGGCAGAGGAATGAACTTGGATAAGAGCATCTACATCGAGGTAATTGGCGTCGATCCTCCGTGTCGAGTCTGCCACGCGACTTGGAACAATGTACAGAAGGCTGTTTCCACGGTGCAGTCTGAACACATTGAGGCGACAATGAAGAGACTCGATATCACGTCCAGAGACGTGATTCGGAGATATGGCCCCTTGGTCTCGCCGGCGATTATCGTGAACGGAACCGTCGGGATAATGGGACGAGTGCCAGACCCGAACGAGATTGCGACACTGCTGAGAGAGACCGCGAAGTAGCGCTCTGGAGGCAGACTACACGACAGGCAAGAAGCGCGTAGTCCGAATCGCCAACGCCTTGGCAGTTTCGAGAATCGCGCGTTGGAACGTTGTCCTGAATTATATGATCATAGCTTGGGCAGGTAGTGTGATCTTTGGTCTCCTCTACGGGATACTGACTGGAAGCCTGTAGGAGGTGGAATGATGATGATGGAAGAGAAACATTGGCAGGAAGGAGTGAAGACTCATGAGAACATCGTATACGCCTGTTTTGGATGCTTGTCGAATACGGGAATCACGGCAGGACTTGGAAGCCTCGAGGCTGTGAAGGAGCTGGGCCTAGAGAAAGTCGCCATAGGCTGTCTGGCGTCACTCCCCCTCGGAGTGGCCCCAGTCGTTGGAAAGACAAAGGCTGCGAAGAAGGTCATCATAGTTGATGGATGCCCCTTCGAATGCGCAAGAAAGACCGTTGAGGCATGCGGTTTCAAGCCAGCCAAGAGCTTCATGCTCGTAAGAGACATCGGCATGAAGAAGAAAGCGCTTCACGAGGACATCGGAGGAAACCTCAAACCGGTAATGGATTACGTCTCAGCCGAAGATGTGGAGAAGACCAAAAGACTCGTGATCGAAGCCATTCTCGAATAGCCACACCTTACGATTCGAATGTGTTGGTCTGGATCGATGTGAGGTGACAAAAAATGAAAAAGGCAGAAGCATGCTGTGAACTTTCAGCGATGTTGAGACCGAAGACGTATGCGTTTGGAGTAAGGTTCTTTGAGGATCCAAATGAGCGCCCTGCAGGCACAATACGCCCACGGCATCCTATGAACACCTGCCAAATTACAGCAATCGTCCGTTATTATGGCCGCTCGATGTATTTCACGGCTGAAGACATGGCTTGTATAGTCGGGGGTGTCACCCTAGGTCTTATACCGGAACCCGAAAGTATGAGGAACGGAAAAATTGCCAAGATGCTTCATGCAGATCTAGAATCTTCAAAAGAATTCACAAGCAAAGTCCCAAAAATTCCCTGCGGAAAATTCAAAGCTGTTGCTGTTGCCCCCATGTCCAAACTCAATTTCGAGCCGGATATTGTTGGAATGTACGGCACTACTGAGCAAGTGATGCGAATTATTCAAGGATATCTTTACAAAAAAGGTGGGCGAGTGAGCTTTTCAACAGGCGGTGAATGGAGTTTGTGTGCCGATAGCATTGCGCAGGCTTACGTTAAGCAAGATATTACTCTTGGGCTCCCTTGCTTTGGCGATCGCAAAACCGCGCTAGCTCAAGCAGACGAGGTAACCGTGGCCTTTCCCTACAAGATGTATGACGAGATTGTGGAAGGTATGAAAGCAACCTCAAATGTTGCTCCCTACCCAACCCCCTTCGATATCGGTTTCCCGCAGATGCCCGACTATACTTTGACCGAGTGGGCCGCCGCCTATCATAAAGGGAGATCGCAGATTGCCTGAGAATAGCGAAAAACTTCTGATGGCTGAGCTGCCTGGAAGGGAGATCTAGCGTCTGAAATCAAGATGAGAGACCACATCGTCACGACAGACTCAAACAGCGATGAAGGAGGCGGGAACCTCGGCGCCGCACCAACTGAACTCTTCTTGGCTGCTCTGGGAGGCTGCATAGTGATCAACATATCGCGAATAGCCAAGAAAATGAGGATAGAACTCAAAAGCGTCAGAATGAGAATCCTCGGCATAAAGGAACAGAAGGATCGCCCGTCATCCTTCGTCGAACTCGATGTGGACATGGCAGTCGACGCAGACACTGTCGATCGTGCAAGGCTGGAGAAGCTGATTCAGCTGGCAGAAGAGAACTGCACTGTCTCCAACACGCTCAGAAACGCGGTTGCCCCGACCGTCCGCCTAGTTTGGGGCGAATGACGTGTCCTCCAAGAGAGACGAACACACGGCCTCAAGAGTCATCCGACTTGGCAACTTCATTCGGGATTACTACTCGCACATGATGATTCTCACGGTAGTCGCGGCGATACTGACAGGCAAGCTGTCTCCGTATTCGATTCAGCCATTGACGCCGTACATGTTGTACTTCATCGCTGCAATGATCTGGGCCATGAGCGTGACCATCAAGCTGTCAGATCTATCACTCACTTTCAAGAAACCGTCGCTGATAATGTGGGGGCTGGTTGCAAACTTCATCTTTCTACCATTTCTGTGCTACGTGCTTGCGATCTCCTTGATGAACCGATATCCGCTCTACGCTGCAGGCTTCATACTCATAGGTACGGCGCCGTCGGCGGGGATGAGTGTTGTTTGGACGAGCCTCTTAGGGGGAATCGTGGCGTTAGCCCTTGTCTTGGATGCGTTGACAGACATCCTAGCAATCCTCACGATGCCATCGTTGACAGGCATCCTTGCAGGCGCATATGTATCAGTAGATGTCTTGGGGATGCTTAACACCCTCATTCTGGTTGTCATTGTTCCGCTCGCTTTGGGCATGACTACTCGGGACATCATAGAAAGATGGAGCCACGAACGCGCAAAACATTACCTCCCACTTTTCCCGCCCATAGGAGCAATTTTGGCTATGATCATGATGTTCATAATGGTCGCAGTCAACATTCCTACGATACCCGCAACGCAAGACATTCTTCTAGTTCTGATTGCTCCAGCACTACTATTTTTCCCGATAGCTTTCGGGGGGATACATCTGTTCTGCAACAAGATCTTGAGGTTGGTCGAAAAGGAGAGCGTCACGATAGCCTACTGTTCAGCCATGAAACATCTCCCGCTCGCCATGGGTGTAGCGTTCGTTTCACTTGGACAGCAAGCAGCGCTGCCGATAACTGTAGCAGCGGTCTTCCAAACCCTCAACGCGAGCCTCTTCTACCGGATCTTTCAAGCTAGGATTAGTTTGGTCTCGGACTCGATGTCGAAGTCGCCGGCCAATGCTTCCAAGTGCGAATAGGCAAGGGATGTACTATGCATGCAAATCGACAGCTTGATCTGGGGGGATAGGCCATGACGGATCCGGATCCTTTTTCCAAACCTACCACCTGGGAGGGACGATACAAACATTGGTCGTTTGTCGGTGTTATGCTAGTCATCGCAGGAGTGACAATCCTCTTTTCATTCCCTTTTCAACCCCCGTAACCACTGCCGGCTAGCAGTAGCACACTCACCACAAAATCAAGCACATCTGCGATCACAACCATGCTTCCGCACCACTAATCGCATCCTCCGCGACAACTTCATCAACTGATCGTCTAACGGCAACTGATTTCTCGCTTCAAGACGTTAATGGGAGAAGTTTCAGGTTAAGTGATTTTCGCGGCAAAGTGGTGGTTCTCGAGTTCATGGGTACGGACTGCCCTCACTGCAAGACCGAAATGCCACAGCTTACTGCCGTGTGGAAAAGGTTCGAAGGGAGAATCGTAATGATCTCTGTAAGCCTTAGTCCCCATGAGACGGATAAGAGGCTCAGCGAATATGCAGAGTCATGCAGTGCGCCTTGGTATGGGCAAGGGACACTGCCGGGGTAGGTGCCGCGTATCAAGTCACGGGGGTACCTGCTATTTTTGTCATAGACGCTCACGGCCGGATTGTCTATGCCGCCTTGGGTGAGACTCCGGAAACAGTATTGTCCCAACAGATTCGGATGGCCATGCAGGGGTAGCGCGGCGACAGAGCAACGAGGCTCGCAAAGGAACCCACTCCTGTCATTCACCTTTCTGCCTGCGTGTCAAATCGCAGATTCCTTCACTGAGAGAGATCAAGCCAAGCCAGTGAATTGGCAACAAGAACATGAGAGGTCGAGGCACACTGGAATGCGCTATGCTCATTCAAGGCGGAATCGGCTTTCGTTCGATTTCCTTGAGAGTTATAGGAGTTTCTGTGGAAAGGTGCAGAGCATCACCCTTCTTCTCATAGCTGAGCATCTGTAACTACTATCTGAGATATTTTCTTGACATCTCCCATGTAGATGTCGAGTGTCGGGACTTTTTGTAGGTACTTTGATATGACCAACTCGTAATGAATTCTCTTCCCAGCCTTCTCCAGAACCTTAGACGCGCATCTGTTCTCGCATCCGTTTATGGCGATGTTCTTCTTTGCCCTTTCAGCTATGTCGAGGTGCGGCTTTGAGCTGGCTGCAACAGCGCTTGTGCAACACATGCGCGCCTTGTCCGTGTCCGTGAGCATGACTCCGACCGCATGCCCGACTTGTCCAACGTTTGCTGCGCCGTCGCAAACCCAGACGACGTTCTGATGTTCGGCAGACTTGTAACAGTTTTCAAGTATTTTGGGTTCCTGCTTCTCCTCGCTTTCCATATGAGTTTCACCTCCTCGGGTTGTTTCGTTCCCCGTTCAACACAGTGCCATCGGGTCCTGACTCCGCCCATCGAGGCGCGAACGCCTATTTCAGTTTTTCTTGAATCCAAAACCTTCTTAAGTCTCTGCAGGGCTCGCAGCAATCGGAAACGATCGATGAGTTTCGCGTGGCGATGCGTTTGGTGGGGAATGCCGCAATCATGGCCCTTCTTGGTCCGAGAGTATGATTTGCGGAGGTGAGTGATTTGGAGAAGAGAACCTGCTTCATTGGAGCCGGCGCTATGGGGAGCGCTGTCCTAGAGCGACTGGTCCATGCCGCGTTCGTCGGGGCGGAAGCCGCGTTCATCTGTGACATAGATCCGGACAGACTTGACGCGATCAAACGCAGACTTGACGTGAGAGCCAGCATAGACAATCGTGAAGGCGCAAGGTTTGGAGACGTAATCATACTCGCCGTTCCGCCTAAGCAAGCTTGCCCAGTCTTGGAGGAGATCAGGCCGTCCCTGCAAGAATCGAAGATTCTCATCTCCCTTGTGGCGCTTCTTCCGACAAGTCTCATTGAGGCGACCTTGCGCCTACCCGTGGGCGTGGTCAGGGTCATGCCGAACATCCCAAGCATGGTCGGCTCGGGCTTCAACGTGTTCTGCTTCGGAAGACACATCAGCTCTGGCGACAAGGAGTGGGTGAAGAGCATGCTTAGCGTCCTGGGCGACCATGAGGAAGTTGATGAAGACAAGATCGAGACCTACACAGTGCTTTCGGCGATGGGTCCAACCTATTTCCTGCCATTCGCCGACGAGCTGATTCGATTCGGAGCGAGTAATGGACTCTCCTACCAAGAGGCCAGGAAGGCGGTGGCCTCAACCATGAGGGGAACAGCGGAGCTCGTATCTAAAGTTGACAGACCGATCGAGGAGTTGAAGAACATGATAGGAACGCAGCCCCTCAAGATGCGAGAGCAAGAACTCAGATCAGTTATGCAAGAAGAACTGGGAAAAACCCTTCAGCAACTGAAGACCGCAAAGGACAGATTATCCGGTTAAGGAAAAAATCAGCCCAACCCAAAATTGACAGGTGATCACAATCTCTACGAAGAAGACGGCACAATATACGCGACTCGACGTGCCGCTCTACAGACAGACGACAGATTTCACATGCGGCGCCTGTGCAACACTCATGGTCTGGAAGTACTTCGACAGAAGAGTAGAGCTCTCTAGGCGGAACGAGTTCGTCATCTGGACGGAAACCGCGGCGCTGCCATTCAAGTTCTCTTCGCCATATCGAATCGCAGAGTTCTTCATCAAGAGGGGGTTCGAAGTGAAGCTGGTAATGAAGCAGGGAGGACGTACGGAACTTGAAGCACCATTTGAATGCTGTCTGGTCGACGCTTCAGAAAGAGGGCTTTTCGTTGACTTCTTCCAGAGATACAACAGGATCGTGAAAAGACACATCGCATCAGCAACCGTTTACAGGGAACCCACGCTGTCCGACATGCGAAGATCACTTACCAACGGCAATCCAACGATCTTGCTGGTGGATTCCTACTACACAGTCAAGGCGAGAGGAGCGTCGAAGCCACCTCATCTTCCCCACTGGATTGTCGTGACAGGAGACGATAGCAGCGAATTCTGCATTAATGATTCAATCGCTGAGAAAGGTCTAGGTGCTGGAAAGACCGCGTTGAAGAGCAGCGTGCTGAGGGAGGCGATGCACACCTATCACAGATTCCGTTGGCCCTCCGCGCTGATAGTTGTAGCGATGAAGAGGAAAACTCTGCCTGAGGTCACCTCAAGACAAGGGCTTCGCTTGGATGCTCGATGAGATATGAGGGTCACGAACTCGAAGAGAAACGTTAGAGGGGACCTCAGACACAGCGACTACTCTCGCCGCAAATGCTGTCCTTGGTTGAGTCCAGAATGATCTGCAGGCTTGTCCAGTGCAGTAGTCCCGACGCTAAGGTGAATGAGGCTCTTGAAGAAGCGATGCTCATAGCGAGGCGGAAAGAACAACTGCTCGATACGATTAGGCTTCGGCGGCATAGTAGAGCCGTAGTCCTCGGCAGCAATGCGATTCCGCAAGGTTCAGTGAATATTGGTGCATGTCAAGCAAGGAGTCACTAACGTCTCAACCGAGATGACCGAACCGGTGTGTAATGACGACATTGCTATGGCACTGGCTGACGGGTTTGAGCGATCTCTCCAAATCCGGCTCGAACGTGGAGATCTGACCTCAGCTGAGATTGCCTCGGCAAAGGAACTTTC
>Ga0315296_10002345_pt1 | contig 16199 bp, 12 predicted proteins | sample YL17G14_18_MG_FD_203921 | JGI IMG/M metagenome (GOLD analysis project Ga0315296, IMG submission 203921) | Sediment microbial communities from Yellowstone Lake, YNP, Wyoming, USA - YL17G14_18 | ecosystem: Environmental > Aquatic > Freshwater > Lake > Sediment | place: USA: Wyoming | collected... | reverse complement strand
TTGTCGTCTATGTTGATCTTCTCGGCAACGGGCGTGGTCGGCAGGCCTGGGATCGTCATCATCTTGCCGGTCAATGGCACGATGAATCCAGCACCTGCGGAAAGCCTGACCTCTCTGACCGTCAGGACCCAGCCCTTCGGTGCGCCTTTCTTTGACGGGTCATCGGTGATAGAGAGCTGCGTCTTGGCCATGCAGATCGGGAGCTTGTCGTTGCCGCTCTTCTCGATAGCGGCCATGTCCGACGGGGCTGATCCAGTGTAGACCACGCCATCCGCTCCATAGATCTCCTTCGCGATGGTCTCTATCTTCTTCTTGATCGGGAGCTTCTCGTCGTACAGGACCTTGAAGTTGGATTTCTCCTTCTCAAGGCACTCAAGCACGGCTTTCGCGAGCTCGACGCCGCCCTTGCCGCCCTCCGCGAACACGCGGGAGTGTGCGGACCGGACGCCCATCTTGTCACAGTGCTTCTTGCACAGGTCAAGTTCCTCTTGGCTGTCGGTCGGGAATCTGTTGAGCGCGACGACCACAGGAACGCCGAACTTCCTCATGTTCTCGATGTGCTTGTCAAGGTTGGCGAAGCCCTTCTCGAGATACTCGAGGTTCGGGGTGTCGATCTCGTCCTGGTCCATGCCGCCGTGCATCTTGAGCGCCCTAACACTTGAGACCAGGACCGTGACATCTGGCTTCAGGCCAGCGACTCTGCAAACGATGTCATAGAACTTCTCGCCGCCCAGGTCCGCAGCGAAGCCGCCTTCAGTGATGACATAGTCCGCCATCTTGAGAGCGTACTTCGTCGCGATGATCGAGCTGTTTCCGTGAGCGATGTTCGCGAACGGAGCCCCGTGAATCAACGCCGGCTGGCCCTCGAGGGTCTGCACTAGGTTCGGCATGATGGCATCCTTGAGTAGCAGACACATCGAGCCAATGCCCTTCAGCTTGTCCGCGGTCACCGGCTTGTTGTCATAGGTGTAGGCGACAACGATCCTTGACAATCTCTCCCTTAGGTCCTTCATGTCTCTGGAGAGCGCGAGGATCGCCATGATCTCAGATGCGACAGTTATGTCGAAGCCGCTCTCGTGGGGCACGCCGCCATCGCTCCTTCCGCCAAGCCCAACAACGATGTTCCTCAGCTCTCTGGCGTTCATGTCCATGACCTTCCTCAGGACGATCCTGGTCGGGTCGATGTTGAGCGGGTTCTTCTTGGTCACGTGGTTCTCGACTAGTGCGGAAAGGAGGTTGTGAGCTGTCCCAACAGCGTGGATGTCACCAGTGAAGTGCAGGTCGATGTCCCACATCGGGTAGACCTGGGAGTACCCCCCGCCTGTCGCGCCACCCTTGATGCCGAATGTCGGACCCAACGAAGGCTCTCTCAACGAGAGCATGACCTTCTTGCCGAGCACGCCCATCGCCTGGCACAGACCGATGGATGTGACGGTCTTCCCCTCACCCGCCTTTGTCGCTGTGATTGCAGTCACGAAGATGAGCTTGCCATCCTTGTTCTTGTCGAAGCGTTTCAACACTTCCAGAGGTACCTTCGCCTTGTACTTTCCGTAGAACTCAAGGTCGTCGCGGGAGAGGCCAATCTTCTCCGCGATCTTCTCGATGTGCTGCACCTTCGCTGCCTGCGCAATCTCAATATCCTTTGGCATTGGAGCCATTTTTCTGACCTCCTTTGAGTGGGGTATTATACCCGCCTAAAAAGCTTTTTCGAAAATTCTGACGAATATCGCCGGAAACGAGGGGAATGGGTCGAGATTCGAGAATCCTTAAGTACGGAATCAACATCAGGTTTTCGGGGGTCCCGAGATGGTAGCTCAGATCATCAGCGGAAATGAAATCGCCAAGAGCATAAGAGCAGAAATCAAGGCCGAGGTCGCCGAGCTGAAGAAGGCCGGTATCGAGCCTGGCCTGGTCGTCATCATCGTGGGAGAGGATCCCGCGTCTCAGGTGTATGTGAGGAAGAAGGGCGAGGCGTGCGACGAGCTCGGATTTTGCTCAGAAACCATCAGACTTCCTGCGAGCACGAGCGAGGAAGACCTGCTGAAGCTCGTGGACAAGTACAACAAGGACAAGAAGTACGATGGGATCCTGGTCCAGCTTCCTTTGCCGAAACACATCAGCGAGGAGAAGGTGCTGCTGAGGATCGATCCGGGAAAGGATGTGGACGGCTTCCACCCTGTCAATGTGGGCAAGATGGTCGTCGGAAGCGCGGACTGCTATCTCCCTTGTACTCCTCACGGAGTTCAGGAGATTCTCGTGAGGAGCGGCAACGACCCCGCTGGAAAGCATGTAGTCGTTCTTGGCAGAAGCAACATCGTGGGAAAACCGGTTGCGTGCATACTCATCCAGAAGGCCAAGGGAGCAGATGCGACTGTTACAATCTGCCACTCCCGAACCAAGAACCTTGCAGAGATCACGAGACAGGCCGACATTCTCATTGCCGCAATCGGCTCGCCCAGCTTCGTGAAGGCTGACATGGTCAAGGAGGGCGTCGTTGTGATTGATGTCGGCGTGAACCGGATCAGCGACCCCAACGCGAAAGGCGGGACGAGACTCGTCGGCGATGTCGACTTCGAGGCAGTCAGCGCGAAGGCGAAGGCGATCACGCCCGTGCCCGGAGGCGTCGGCCCGATGACGATCACGATGTTGATGAAGAACACGCTTCACGCGGCCAAGATCCACCACAACTGGAAGGGCTAACCGGCATCTCTGAAACCTCTTGCGAGAGACCCTTTCGCTTGTTTGATCCGTCGCACGCCCATTCTCAGTCCTTCTCGGCAAGTTCGGTATTCGCCGTTGGATGTCGAGTTCCGTCGCCGTTGTGCAGTTCGGCGTACCTTCCGATGGAAAAGGCATCCAGGAACGGGAATTGTTACTTCGAAAAGCCTTATAATATCGTCTTGAATGGGGTCGACATAGGTCGATGGGAGACAGTTTGGCATCTGGCGCGAGTGACAATCAGAGTGTGCCAGGAACTTCATCTCCCCGAAGACCGATGATATGTTGTCTAGCTCAGGTTGGATGTGACAGGATGGCTGAGAAGAGTACCGAACTTATGCACGAAGGGCTCGTCAGGAAGGACCCAGCGAGGCTGAGACTGAAGCCGAACCTTCTGAACTACGAGCAGCTGAGGAGTTCTTTCAAGTGGTCGGACGCAGAGGCAGACATCGAATGGTTCCCTGGCGGGAAGCTCAACGCCGCGCACAATGTGGTCGACCGGCACGCGAAGGGCCCGAGGAAGAACAAGGTCGCACTGATCTACGACGACGGCCAGAACAACATCCAGGAACTCACGTTCCAGCAGCTCTACGAGCAGTCCAACAGGTTCGCGAACGTGCTCAAGAAGCTCGGCATCCAGAGACAGGACCGTGTCTTCGTGTTCCTGCAGAGGAGTCCTGAGGCCTACACCAGCTTCCTCGGAGCCATCAAGTACGGCGCCATCGCAAGCCCGATGTTTCCAGCGTTCGGCCCGGACGCAATCAGGGACAGGCTGGGGGACAGCGGGGCCGTCGTTCTCGTGACCGACAAAGAGCTGAAGAAGAGGTTCTACGAGGTGAGGACTCAACTCCCTGCCCTCAAGCACCTGATCATAGTGGACGAGGACAACCCGCCTGCCGGCGAAATCAGCTACAGGGCGGAGATGGCACTAGCCTCGGATCGTTTTGAGACGGTTCCGATGGATCCCGAGGAGTTCCAGTTCATGCTCTACACGTCAGGCACAACGGGCAAGCCGAAGGGTGTGGTGCACGCACACAAAGGAATCATCCAGCAGCACCTGACCACAAAGTGGGTCCTCGATGTCCACGAGGAGGACGTCTACTGGTGCACTGCCGACCTCGGATGGGTCACAGGTGTGGTGTACGGCGTGCTCGGGCCGTGGTCAAACGGTGCGACGCAGGTCGGCCTTGCCGGAAGGTTTGATCCAGAACGATGGTACAAGACGATTCAGGACCATAAGGTCAGCATCTGGTACACTGCCCCCACGGCCGTGAGGATGCTGATGGCGAAGGGTGATGATCTCCCCAAGAAGTACAATCTCGAGAGCCTTCGATCGCTCTACTCGGTCGGCGAACCCCTCAACCCCGAAGGCGTCAAGTGGGCGCTTGATGTGTTCGACTGCAAGCCCTTCCATGACACCTGGTGGCAGACGGAGACAGGGAGCATTCTCATCACCAACTTCCCCGAGATGCCTATCAAGCCGGGCTCGATGGGCAAGCCAATGCCCGGTATCGAGGCCGCGATCGTCGACGACGCCGGCAACGTGCTGCCTCAGGGGGAAGAGGGAGCCCTCGCGATCAGGCCTGGCTGGCCATCGATGATGAGGCAGATTTGGAAGAACCCGGCCAAGTACAACGAGTACTTCCGGAACGGGTGGTACTACACCGGCGATACCGCCCAGATCGACAAGGACGGCTATTTCTGGTACGTCGGCCGCGCGGACGATGTGATCAAGACTGCAGGCGAGAGGGTCGGCCCGTTCGAGGTGGAGAGCGCCTTGATCGAGCACGCGGCGATCGTCGAGGCGGGCGTGATTGGAAAGCCCGACGAGCTCAGAGGCAACATCATCAAGGCGTTCATAGTGCTCGCTCCTGGCTATTCGGACACGCCGCAGCTCAAGGAGGAGATCCAGAAGTTCGTCAAGAACAGGCTCGCGGGGCATGCGTATCCGAGGGAGATCGAGGTCGTGAAGACACTGCCCAAGACCAGGAGCGGCAAGATCATGAGGAGACTCCTGAGGGCCAGGGAGCTCGGGCTTCCGATTGGCGATACTTCGACCCTCGAGGACTAGGCGGGTTCAGGGGGTACGGCGATGGGTAACGACGCGAATGTCTTGAAGAGGCTGGAGGACGGGAACGCTCATTTCAGGAAGAACACGGACTCGTCTCTGCTAGCCCGGCTGGCGCAGAAGCACGAGCCGTTCATCGCCGTACTGACTTGTTCGGACTCCAGGGTCGTGCCTGATAAGATCTTCAACCTGTCCCTGGGAGATGCTTTCGTCGTCCGGGTCGCGGGCAACAGCGCGGCCGAGCCATCCGTGCTCGGGAGCCTGGAGTATGCCGTCGAGCACTTGCACGTCAGGATATTGCTTGTCCTCGGCCACACTGGGTGCGGGACGGTCAGAGCGGCCATGGATGGGACAGGACCAGAAAACCTCGCCAAGGTCATTCGAGACATCGACCGCGCCAGGGACAAGGTCGGAGAAGGACGGTCGAACGACCTCGACGCGATAGCTGAGAGCAACGTCCGACTGCAGATCCGGCTCATCGTGGACAACAGCATGACGATTATGGATGCGGTCAACAAGGGCCAGCTTAGTGTTGTGGGAGCGATGTACAACATGGCAACTGGCGCAGTGAGATTCCTGTGAACCGTTGCGCTGGTCGATCTGAAGACATTATACCGCAGAAACTTGGAGAGATAAGATGGCAGAAGGAAAGGTCATGAACAGATGGATAGTGGTCGCGGGGGCCCTGATGATACAGTTGTCGTTGGGGTCTCTGTACGCGTTCTCTATCTTCACGAGCCCGTTGTCCGAATCGTTGGGCTACGCGGCGACTTCATTTCAGATACTCGGGATATTCGCGGTCGCGATCGCAGTGTTCGCGGTCACCGTGATCCCCGCGGGCAGGTTGCAGGACAGGAAAGGTCCCAGGATCATCGCCATCATCGGCGGCCTCGTGGTCGGAGCGGGATTCCTCCTTGCTTCGAGATTCACTGAGAACATCGCCATGATGTACCTATCGTACGGCGTCGTCGGCGGCATAGGCCTTGGTTTCGGATACGTTTGTCCTCTTTCCGCAGCGATGAAGTGGTTCCCTGACAAGAAGGGTCTGGTCAGCGGAATCGCGGTTGCTGGATTTGGAGCGGGCGCGTTCTTCTTCACCCAGATCGGAAAGGTTTTCATAAACGACTACGGCCTCAGCTCCGCGCTCCTCTATCTCGGCATCATATTCATGGCGATGGTCGTCGCGGGTGCCCAGCTGTTGACGAACCCTCCCGCAGGCTGGTCGCCGAAGGGATATGTGCCTGTGATGAACGGCAATGGCGACCGGAGGAAAGTCGACTACACATGCCGCGAGATGGTCCAGACGCGATGCTTCGTCTTCCTTTGGATCATGTTCGCTCTGTCGGCCACGGCCGGCCTGATGATGATCAGCAACGTGAAGAACCTGTCAATATACCTCGACCCATCGAAGACCGCCATGGTAGTGGCCGAGTACCAGACCATCGCTGGAATACTTGCGCTGTTCAACGCCTCCGGGAGGATAGGCTGGGGGAAGATCTCGGACAAGATCGGCCGGACAGCCACGCTGAAGCTCATGTTCCTCATCCAGGCGATCATACTCTTCGGCGCCGCAGGGTTCTTCTATGCGAAGCCCACCGGGGAGCTGGTCCAGTTCCTGGGCCTCACGTCGTTCGCGTCCCTGGTCGGCTTCACCTTCGGTGGCAACTTCGCCCTGTTCCCATCGACGACTGCTGACTTCTACGGCACGAAGAACCTCGGCAACAACTACGGATATGTGTTCACGTCCTACGGGTTCGCGGGCGTGCTAGGAGCGCTCATTCCGGGCGTGCTCGCAGGCTCGCAGAGCGGCTTCGTGTACGTCTTCGTGGCTGTCGGAATCGCCTCGCTTGTGGCTTTCGCCTTCGCGACGGTGACTCGCCAGCCGATGCTGTTGGAGTGCGAGGCGAAGGTTCCGGCGTGTTCCGTGGCGGACGACTAGAACCCTTCAAACCACTTAGAAATCCTTTTCATCTTTCTGCATCAAGACAGGTCAGGCCTTCGCGACCTTCGCTGCACAGACCTTGAATTCTGGTATGTTCGAGATCGGGTCGAGCGCGGCGTTCGTCAGCTTGTTTGCGGCCGCTTCGGCGTAGTGGAAAGGTATGAAGACCGTGCCCTGAACGATGCGCTCCGTGACCCGAGCCTTCAGCGTTATCGCGCCTCTCCTAGAGGAGACCATGACCCTCTCGCCGTCGCCTATGCCGAGCCGCTTCGCGTCCCCTTTGTTGATCTCGACGTACGGCTCAGGGGCTTCCCGCTCTAGTTTGGGTGAGCGCCTGGTCATGGTGCCCGTGTGGTACTGGAACAGGTTTCTGCCCGTTGTTAGTATGAACGGGTACTCCTCGGAGACCACCTCGGCTGGCGGTGCGTGTTGAACGGGAGCGAACAGACCGAGGCCTCTTGTGAACTTCTTGGTGTGGAGTACCCTGGTCCCAGGATGATCCTTCGCGGGGCACGGCCACCTCACTACCTTGCTATCGATCTTCTCGTAGCTCATCCCCCCGAAGATGGGCGTGACAGTGGCCATCTCGGCCATGATCTCGGCAGGGGATGAGAAGCCGAAACCGCTGGAGCCGAACTTTTTCCCGAGGTCGCAGGCGATCACCCAGTCCGCCCTCGCCTCCCCGGGCGCGTCGACGGCCTTCCTCACCATCCTGAGCGCCCTGTCGGTGTTCGTGAAAGTCCCGTCCTTCTCCGCGTAGCACGCGGCCGGCAAGACGACGTCCGCCAGCTGCGCCGTCTCGGTCAAGAATATGTCCGACACGGCCAGGAACTCGAGTTTCTTGACGGCCTCCTCGACATGGTTGAGGTCGGGGTCGGAGATCATCACGTTCTCCCCGAATATCACCATGGCCTTGAGCTTGCCAGTCGCCGCCTCGTTCATCGCACGCGTCAGAGTCAGACCCGGTTTGGCGGGCAGATTGACACCCCAGGCTTTCTCGAACTTCGTCCTCACGGCCTCGTCATCCACTCTCTGATATCCGGGAAAGAGGTTCGGCAGTCCTCCGGAATCGCAGGCCCCTTGGACGTTGCACTGGCCTCTGAGAGGGTTGACGCCTGTGGACTCCTTGCCGATGTGCCCTGTGACCATTGCGAGGTTTGCGAGGCCTTTTACGATGTCCGTTCCGTTGCTGTGCTGCGTGATGCCCATAGCGTAGGCGAGCATCGCCTTGTCAGCCTTCGCGTAGACCCTCGCGGCCTCGATCAGCTTCTCCTTGGGAATCCCTGTGGTCTGCTCGACCTTCTCCGGAGCGTACCCCCTGACGGCCTCCTTCAATTCTTCGAATGCCGCCGTGCGGGTCTTCACGAACTCCTCGTTGACAAGTCCCTCGTCGATGATCACCTTCAGCATCCCGTTTATCCAGGCGATGTCCGTGCCTGGCCGTTGGCTGAGGAACAAGTACGAGATCCTCGAAAGAGGTGTGTCCCTCGGGTCCACCACGATGATCTTCGCACCCTTCTCCTTCGCCCTGAGCATCCTGGAGCCTATGATCGGATGTGCCTCCAGCGTGTTCGAGCCCGTGACGAGTATGCAGTCCGCGTTGTCGAACTCGGGTATCGTGTTGGTCATCGCGCCGCTGCCAAATGAGTGCAGCAGTCCCGTGACTGTAGAGGCGTGACAAAGTCTTGCGCAGTGGTCGACATTGTTCGTGCCGATGACCGCTCTGGCAAGCTTCTGGAAAAGGTAGTTCTCTTCGTTGGTACACTTGGCCGAGGCGAGGATCGCTATCGAATCAGGTCCGTGCTTCTCCTTGATCGCCTCGAGCTCTCCGACGATCTTGTCCAGGGCCTGGTCCCATGACGCCTTCTTCAGCTGTTCGCCCTCTCGGATCATGGGGTATTTGAGGCGATCGGCGTGCTGGACGAAAACGTGGGCGTTGTATCCCTTGATGCAGAGTCGCCCCAGACTGATCTCATCGGTCTTGCAAGGCACGACGCTGGTAAGGCGTCCGTCCACGACCTGGAGGAAGAAATTGCAGCCAGTTCCGCAATATGGGCATGTAGTCAGAACGTGCTCAACGCTCATTGCATTCATCCTCCATGAGTTCTCCTTCGAGGGTCGTGTTGAGAGGACTGACCGTCTTCTCGTCCCCGGGCGCGAACTTGAAGACCTCCTTCATGTCCTTCGCGAGGAGCTTCCTCATCGTGAGCAGAGGTATCTCTGCAGGGCATGCCCGCTCGCACTCCCCGCACTCGATGCACTTGTCTATCATGTGGTAGGAGCGGACCATGTGGAAGGAAAGCCCAGGTGGGATGCTCGGCTCTGCGACGAAAGTCCGTTCCTCGAGCACGCAATCGTCGTCGCAGAAGCAGACGGGGCAGGTGAGCGTGCATCCGAAGCATTTGTTGCATTTCTTGTACTGATCGACCCAGAACGCGAGCCTGTCCTTCTGGGACATCTTCGCGAGCCGCGCCGAGAGCTCATCGCCCTTCACGCCTGCGTGCGGTTCGCCGACATCAACGTGGCTTGGTACAGGGTCCTCGCATCTGCACCGCTCGATTTGCTCTTCGGTGCATGCCAGGCCTATCTTGATGATCCTCTTGTCATCGACGTACTTGCGCTTGGCCAGCTCGGCCAGCGCCTTCTCGTCGCACCTTCTAGTGATTACTGCGATCTTGCCCTTGGAGATCCACGGATAGATGTTCTCGAGGATCGTGACCAGCTGGTACGGGACTTCAAGCCTCACGACGCCCACGTCCTCGCCCTTCGACACCATCGCCGGGGCGACGTTGCCGTGCTCTTCTCTCATGACAAGCAGGAAATCCGCCCCACGCTCCTCGAACGCGAGCCGCGCGAGCTTCTTGCCGAGGTCGTTCACCATTTCACTCCCCGCATCGGGTTCGGGCCGAGGTTCTTGATCTCGCCCACGAACTCCGTCACGACCTTCTGGAACTTCTCGCCCTCGGACGCGCTCACCCAGTCCAGCCTCAGCCTTCTCTCGTCGATGCCCACTTCCTTGAGCACTTTCTGGACAAGAGGCATCCGCTTCGCGGTGCGGTGGTTGCCCGTCATATAGTGACAGTCCCCGATGTGGCATCCGAGCACGAGCACGCCGTCCACGCCCCCCGAGATCGCCTTGAGGACGTACTCGGGCTTGACGCTCGCGCTGCACATCACCCTGATGACGTGGATGTTGGGAGGCATCTGGAGCCTGCCCACGCCTGCCAGGTCGGCTCCAGCATATGAACACCAGTTGCAGCAGAACGCTAGGATCGTCGGGTTGAACTCGGCCATCACGTTTCCTCCATCGCGTTCTTGATCAGAGCGTCTATCATGGAGCTGAGCTGACGGCTCGTGAACCCTCTCTGCTGCATCGCATCGTTCGGACACGACGCGACGCAAGTCCCGCAGCCCTTGCACTGCGCCTCGTTCACCTTGGCATATCTCCTGTCTTCATCCTCGACGATCTCGATCGCCTCGTACGGGCATGCGATGACACAGCTTCCGCATGCCGCGCACTTGTCCGTGTCCGCCCAGCAAGTGATCGCTTCCACGACCACCTTCCCTCTCCTGATGGGGATTGAGGCCTTCGCTGCTGCTGCCAGCCCTTGGCCTATACATTCCGACACGCTGCTGGGCCATCTGGCAGAGCCGCATATGAACACCCCGTCCGTGGCGAACTCCACAGGTCTGAGTTTCACGTGCGCCTCGAGGAAGAAGCCGTACTTGTCCAGGGGCACCTTGAGCAGTTTTCCAACGTCTCTTGCGTCCTCCCTGGAGACCATCGGCGTCGCGAGTACCACGAGGTCGGCGTCGATGTCTATGTTCTCGTCGATTGTCTCGTCGTACACCTCGACGACCAGGCCCTTCTGCTTCCGCGTGACATTCGCGGGTCTCTCGAGACCGTACCTGAGGAATACGACGCCCTTGTCCGAAGCTTCCCTGTAGAGTCTCTCGGAGGCGGTCCCATAGCTCATGATGTCCCGATGGATGATCGAGACCCTGGAACTCGGCTCTGCCTCGACGATCCTGAGAGCGTTCTTCAGGGACGCGTTGCAGCACACGCGTGAGCAGTACTCCCTCCCCGGCTGTCTGCTTCCGACGCATTGGATGAAGGCCACTCGCTTCGGATGATCTCCCTTGGCCAGGCGTCTCTCGAACTCGAGCTGGGTTATGACGCCAGGTATCGACCCGTACCCGTATTCTCCGGTGGGCACGAACTCCTTGGCTCCGGTGGCAAGTATGATCGCACCAGCCGGGACCTTCTCTGATTTACCTTTGCTTTCGATCGTGACCTCGAAGTTGCCGATGAATCCGGACACAGCCGTCACTTTAGTATCAAGGTGGATCTTGGCATGGGATGAACCTTTCAGCTCGCTTACGAGCTGATCGAGCAGTTCCTTGCTCCTGCTGAACTCAGGGCCGATGATCTCTATGTCGCCAAGGATTCCGCCTAGCCTCCCGCTCGTCTCGACGAGGTGGGTGTCTATCCCTTGCGCGACCAGCGACGCGGCGGCCGTGAGACCCGTCAGGCCCCCTCCAATGACGACGGCCGTGGGGATTACGCTCGATTCGGTCTCCTTCTGCGGCTCCAGTAACCCTGCCTTCGCGACGCCCATCGCGATGAGCTTCTTCGCCTTCTCCGTCGCGGGGTCGGGCTCCTTGGTGTGAATCCATGAGCAGTGCTCGCGTATGTTGACGAACTCGAACAGGTACTTGTTGACGCCCGCCATCTCGCAGGTCTTTCGGAAAAGCGGCTCATGGGTCCTCGGCGTGCAAGCTGCGACGACTATCCTGTCCAGCTTGTTCTTCTCTATGCTCTTCCGGATCGAGCCGAGGCCTTCTTCCGAGCATGAATACAGGTTGTGGTCAGCAATCACAACGTCTGGTAGGGTCTTCGCGAACTCGACCACCTTCTCGACATTGACCGTAGCAGCGATGTTGTGCCCGCAATGGCAGATGAAGACCCCTATCCGCGCCAAGGTTCATCCGCCTCCTTGGAGGAGCTCAGCGACTCTCGCAGCCACTCCCGAGGCCTGGGCCACGGAATCCGGTATGTCCATCGGACCAGAGGCGAACCCGCACACGAGGATCCCCTTCCTCGTCGAGTCCACGGGATGTCTCATATCCTTCGCCTTCAGGAAGTCGTCCTCGTCCAGCTCGAGCCCGAGTAGCTTCGCGAGCGGTTTCGACCCTTTGGAAGGCAACAGTGCGGGACAAAGCACGAGGAGGTCGAACTCCTCACTGACCTGTTCTCCGGCAAGCCCCCTTGTCTCGTAGGTCACGAGTACCCCCTTGTCTCCTCTTGCGGGCTGGACCTTGGCCGGTCTGGATCTCACATAGCGGACTCCGTAGTTCTTCTCCGCTCTCTGAACGAATTCTTGAAAGCCCTTTCCCACCGCTCGCATGTCCATGTAGAAGATAGTCGTCTCGATGTCAGGGACGTGCTCCCGGGCGAGGATGGACTCCTTGGTCGCGTACATGCAGCAAACGCTACTGCAGTACTTGTGCATCTTCTCGTCCCGAGAGCCGACGCACTGGATAAATGCGAGTTTCTTCGGCGTGCTACCATCGGACGGGCGCACAAGATGGCCGCCCATGGGTCCCGACGCGGACAGGATCCTTTCGAACTGAAGCGAGGCCACGACGTCCTTGCAGGAGCCGTAGCCGTATTGCGGCAACGCAGAGGCGTCCATCAGGTCAAAGCCAGTGGCCACGACGATCGCTGAAGCATCGATTTCTATAAGCTTGTCCTTTTGCTCGAATTCGATGGCCCCTGCCTGACAGACCTTCTTGCACACGCCGCACTTCCCGGACTTGATCATCCTACACGTCTCGCCGTCTATCGTGACCTTTCTCGGGACGGCCTGCGGAAATGGCAAGTAGATGGCCTTCCTTTTCGAGAGCTTTTGCTCGAACTCGTCCGGAACCTTGACCGGGCACTTGGCAATGCAGTCACCACAACCAGTGCATTTGTCGATGTTGACGAACCTGGCCTTCTCTTTGATCTTGACCTTGAGGTGCGGGAACTGGCCGCTTACCTCCTCCACCTCTGAATATGTGTGAAGAGTCACGTTCTCGTGGCCCGCACACATGATCATCTTCGGAGAGAGTATGCACATTGAGCAGTCGTTTGTCGGAAAAGTCTTGTCAAGCTGGGCCATTCGACCGCCTATCGAGGGCGTCTTCTCGACAAGGTGGACCTCGTATCCCATGTCCGCCAAGTCCAGCGAGGCCTGTATGCCGGCTATGCCTCCCCCGATTACTACGACTTTCTTAGGCATGGTGAGACCTCCGCTGTTTGGCTGGTTGGTTGGAATGGACGAGAGCATGCCCTATATCCGTTCCGCCATACCTTTGTAATGGGATGTCCAGCTCGGCCCATCGCCAACTCGGTTCTTGGGAGGGTAAGTGGGTTTCCTTGATAAGAATTTCCACTCTCTGAGTGTTTCTCTCATGGCGGACTCACCTAGACTTGAGAGTGTCACGCCCGGGAGCTGAAGATATGACTCACGTTGCGTTCACGGAGGACAAGTCCCTCTCGGTGTGTCCCCGGTCGAAAGAACGCAGGCTGCTGCGCTGGGTCTAGAGAGCTACGGTCAGATGGATCGGTATTGTGACGAACTCACGGGGCGAGTTGAATCGCCTTCAGGACGACGCCTATCGCTAGGAAGATAACGCCGACCACCAAAGTCAGCTTGAAGATCTTCGCCTTCGCGAAGGCTAGCAACGCGATCGAACCGAGCAGGATGACCGTTGCGAGCATACTCACAATGCCGCCTGGCGAGGCCATATCTCCGTCCCATTTGGAATTCATCAGGCTGAAGCTCGTCCCAACCAGAAGAGCTGCCACAAGACCCATAACCAGAGGTGCCCAATCTTTCTCCATTTCCGAGCTCATTCCTTTCCCTCGGGCATCTGAATTGTATACACTGTTATATTCTTTTGCAGCCCGGGAGTCTGGCCCGTCTTCCTTCTATGCTGGATGCCAATCCGACCGAGGCGCATGTTCGACGAGTGTTTTTCGCCACAACTGCTGCCCTTGAAGGGATTGTCCGATTCGGCGCAATGCCTTAATCCTACACGCCGCCTCGTAGACAAGGAGAGAAACGAAGGCGGAACGATGTTCACACACTGTCCTGGCTCGAGACTGTTCGCCGAACCCATACCCGAACCCACAGCGTGCCCTCACTGCGGGAAGGAGGTCGAGATATTCACCAACGAGCAGTCCATGAGATGCTATTTCTGTGGTGGACTGGTGACTCGAGAGAAACGTCCCAGCTGCTTCGACTGGTGCAAGTACGCAGACAAGTGCATCGCCGAGATCGAGGCCGCCGCAAAGAAGAACCGACAGAACTGAAACTGACTCGAAAAGACGCCAATGCCCTTGGACCGACCCTTGCCCGAAAGGTTTCCCCACCAATCGTCAAACGCCTCCAGATCTTCACCTGAATGAGAGGGAGCAGGATATCGTTCCAGCCCAGCCAATCGACGTATTCTGCGCAATGCTTAATACCGAGTCATCCCTCAGAATACTCGCAGTCAAAGGAGGGAATAGATGGCGGACGCGAAGGAAATCCTCGCGACAGCGATTGAGATGGAGCACTTCGGGAGCGAATACTACGGCAAGTTCAAGGACCTCGTCGCAAACGAGCGAGCTAAGGACCTCTTCCGGCATCTTGCCGCAGACGAGAAGAACCATGCCAGTATACTTGAGATCGAGCTGGCCAATCTTGGAGGAAGAGCAACGAAGCCGTCCGATGAGCAGCTGAAGAAGAACCTCAAGAAAGTCTTCCCCGAGAGGATTCACAAGAACTCGATTGTCGCAAAGGACGCGATCTCCGCGCTCATGCTGGGGATAAGAACCGAGAAGAGGTCGATCGACTTCTATACCAAGAGCGTCGCAAGGGCGAACCCGAAGCTCAAGAAGATGTTCGCGAAACTCATCAGAATGGAGATAGTCCACCTCGGTCTCCTAGAGGAGAATCTTCATTGTCTCCAGAGCGACGGATCGTGGTACGGCTATCTGCCGATTCTCGACTGAGGGGTGAAGGCGCGGTAGATTCCCCCGAATCAGGTCACGGGCGGTGCGAGAGTCTCATTGCTGCGAACGCGTTTCCTGAGGAAACGCTCCTTTCTTGAATCCATTGGTCGGCCTGGGTATCAAGGGCGATGCTTCACAAGCGAAAGCTTTTATGAGGTTCAGACATAACCCGCATCCACGGTATCCCCCATGCTGAGAGAGTGCAAAGAGCACGGGTATTTCAGGGCCGAGAGATGCCCCGTGTGCGGCGAAGAGGGCAGGTTCCTGATGAACACGGAGGAACTCGACAGGCTCAGCAGGACCATGGCGGGGGTCCTCAGGCATTTTCCGGAGCGGTTCGACCTCAAGATGGATAGGCAGGGGTTCGTCGACCTCAGATCCTTCGTGAACGCGCTCCAGAGGAAGCAGCAAAGGTATCATTGGCTCAGACCTCATCATGTAGTCGCGATCATCGAGACCGACAACAAGGGCAGGTACGAGTATAGGGACGGGATGATCAGGGCCACTTACGCTCACTCCTTCGAGGTGGAGCTCGATCATCCTGCTGGAGCCGCTCCGGACACTCTCTACTATCCGACTACTCAAGAGGAAGTGGACATCGTTCTCGAGGTAGGGCTCAAGCCGTCGGACAGGAAGATGGTGCACCTTAGCAAAGGGATCGGAGACGCTGTCAACGCCGGGCGAGTGAGGACCGATTCGCCTGTTATCCTTGAGGTGGATGCGAAGGGCGCCGCGGAGGACGGAATACTCATACAGAAGGCCGGGAAGACCGTTTATCTCACGACCGACGTGCCGCCGAAGTACCTGAAACGGCTCGAAGTGGATCTCTCCGAGTTCCCCATCGAGAAGCCGAAGGTCAAGGAGGAGCACGGCCACGAGGAGAAGCCGGCTCCTTCGAATGAGTGATTTCTCAATCCCAGGTTCGGCTCCCACGGCTAAACCATTAATACCTGCAAGGCCACCTTTCTCCTTTGGATGTTCCAGAGGGCCGACCAGATACTGGCGGAGGAGAAGGAGGACGAGTTCGCGTTGCACGCGCTCGAGTTCTCATGGGAGGGTTTCGAGCCCGCACTTATGGTGTTCGACTCGAGGGACAACGGGATCTCGGAGTTCGACCTCGATGACATCGATTTCCTCACCAGCAGAAAGAGGACGTGCATCGGATACTTCGATGACGACAAGTACATGCCCTGCCCGAAGAACGCCCCCGTCGAGAAGTACGCCCAGTGCCCCGAATGCTCCGCGGAGTCCTTCCTGCCCTACCAGGACTGCGTGTTCGAGCCGAGGTGCGACGGGGAGATTTGCGACCTTGACTTCTGCAGGCGGGAGCACGTTCTCTATATCGCCTTCTATGATACACGTATGAAGATAGGCATGAGCTCCACCCGTAGGGTGGAGCGGAGACTCATCGAGCAGGGTGCGGACGC
>Ga0315296_10002344_pt1 | contig 16203 bp, 11 predicted proteins | sample YL17G14_18_MG_FD_203921 | JGI IMG/M metagenome (GOLD analysis project Ga0315296, IMG submission 203921) | Sediment microbial communities from Yellowstone Lake, YNP, Wyoming, USA - YL17G14_18 | ecosystem: Environmental > Aquatic > Freshwater > Lake > Sediment | place: USA: Wyoming | collected... | reverse complement strand
GTTGTTTCGCGTTCCGGGTTGCGGCCGAACGCCGTGCTTGGTTGTCGTCAGCCCAGCTCGGTGTACTTCTCGGCCCGGCCTTTGGCTTTTTCGACGGGGTACTTTTCCCTGTTGCGTTCGAGCTTGCGCCCGGCGGCATCCAGGATGTCCACGCCCAACTGGTCCGCGAGGTTCAGCAGGCACAGGGTGACGTCGCCGATCTCCTCCTCCACGGCCGCCTTCTTCGCCGCCGGCAGGTGCCGGCTTTGCTCCTGCGTCAGCCACTGAAAGTGCTCGATCATCTCCCCCACCTCGCCCGCCAGCGCCATGACGAGGTTCTTCGGCGAGTGATACTGCCCCCACTGCCGCTCCAAATTGAACGCCCGAATCCGATCAATCAAGTCCTGCATGCATATACCCCGAAAGAAGATCAGATGGCCCAGAACTCCCGCTGCAAAGCCTCCGCTCGGCCATAACCTGCAAATCGCAAGTGCGACTCCGCAAGGGCTCTATGGGAGAAACTCCAAGAGGCCTTTGCCGTCACCCGACTCCGCCCAGTGACGGTGCATGTGCCGCGTGAACTCCGGATACGTGGGAAACGTGTCGCTCCTCCCAATCCGCAACTCCCCAATGACCACTTCGACCACGTCTACTAGCTTTCGGCAGAGGCCCCAGCCGCCGATTGTTGCGATCACGGACTCCACGAAGCTCACGCCACAGTGACGCACCAGGTAGAGGATCATTGCCTCGAGAGTCGTTCGGGCAGCGAACTTGCCCGCTCGTACTGCTGCTGCCGCTCCGTGATCGTGGTGCGCCTTCGCGCAGGCGTACATGATGAGCAGAACAGCCTGCTCCGACTTCAATCGTCCTTGGCGGAGCATAGAAAGGATGACGTTCATGACGTGCTCTCCTTGCCCTGCCAAGTTGCGCTGAAACAGACTCTGCGCCAGTCGTTCCACCAACTGGTCATCCCGCAAAGAGCAGGGTGGCGCAACATCCAGGATGGTGAAATCCGCTGCACTCGCGTACATCTCTTTCTCGGCACTCTGCCGGATTGTGGTGGTCAATTGACGCTCAAGTCTCTGCTTGACCTCCTCTTTGACCCTCCAAGTCTGAACAGCACGTTCGTACTGCTCAAAGTCCGTCAATACGCCTGTCCGCTCTTCAAAGTCACCACGTAACGCCTGATAGCCTGGATGCTTGCGGAGGTCTACTGTCGCCAACAGGTCCATCAGTGCTCCACTGACTTCGAACCGCCGGAGCACAAGCTGGAGCGCATCTTGTCCCTCGGCTGTGTTGGGATCAAAAGGTGTAAGCACCTCAGGAAGCAGAATCCCGCTCAGGCCCAGCCTGAGGGCCTTGCGTTCCTCCGCGAGCAGCAAGCTGAGCAGACTGTCTGCGCCGGGGTTATCCTTCATAAGCCGGGCAGTCTGCCAAGCCATCAATAGCGCTGCAAGATGATGACCAGCTCGTTCGAATGCTTCTCGGGCCATTTTGAGATTGTTCTTGAGCAAGGCAATATGCCCCGCGTAGTAACATGTCATCTCATCCGGTGACCCCCAGTCTCCCCAGATCCACCTCTGTCCTTGGTTATATGCGAAGTCCAGTTCCTTATCGTGAGGTTCTAAGTACTCCCGCAGGCTCCATACCAAGTACAGCTGCCCTCCCAAATCATGCTCCCCCTCTGTGGTATCATCTAATTTATCGAGGACCTCCCGCGCCTTGATCGGATCTCCAAACCGCAGAAGGACTTGACCTCGGAGCCTAAGGCTCTCAATTCCTTGGAGCAAGCAAGTAGGATCTTGTAGCCAGGCAAAAACAGTATGGGCTACCGCCGTCTCCTGGCTTATCTGACGTAGCAGACTCTCCGCCGTCAGGAGCACGCCATCAGGCAAAACCTGTTGCACGAGGCGTTCGAGCAACAGGCCCATCCCCCCATCCTCAGCGATCGTGAGAGTTGCACGGCGTAGGTTTCGTAAATCTTTCACGGAGCGAGGTGGGTAGGCTAGGAGAATTCCCCGGCGAAGGCACTGCTGGTAGTCCCTATCAGGGCTCCGTCTCCGCAGGTCCGCGTGTTCACGAAGGAGGTGTGCCATATTGATCCACGACAGAGCCGACTTCGGTTCCAAACGGATTGCCTCTTCAAGGGCATGCAAGGCTTGCTCATGTCGCCCAAGCGCGTACAAGGCGTTGCCCTTCCCATTCCACTGATAAGCACCGCTAGGATTCAACCGGATGGCTTCCTCAAACGCGAGCAGTGCCTCCTCCTTCCGGCCAAGCTCGGAAAGGGCGTTTCCCCTTCCATTCCACTGACTAAAACCACCGGGGTCTAACCGGATGGCCTCGTCAAAAGCAGGCAGCCCCTCCTCGGCTCGACCAAGCTCACAAAGGGCGTTTCCCTTTCCAATCCACTGACTAAAACCATCAGGGTCTAACCGGATGGCCTCGTCAAAAGCGAGCAGTCCATCCTCAGCTCGACCAAGCTCGCATAAGGCGCTTCCCTTCCCATCCCAGAGAGCAGCCATATTGGGACCTAAGCGTATGGCCTCCTCAAAGGCAGCCAGTGCTTCCTCGTATCGATTCAGGCGATACAGGGCTTTCCCCTTCCCATCCCATGCAGGAATGCTATCGGGGTCCAACCGGATGGCTTCCACATATGCTCTCAATGCCTCCTCGCGCCGACCAAGCTTGCCCAAGGCGTGCCCCTTCCCATACCAAGGAGAAGCGTAAGGAGGGTCCAACCGGATGGCCTCGTCAAAGGCAGCCAATGCCTCCTCATGCCGGCCCAACTCGTACAGAGTTCTGCCTTTCCAGCTCCAGGCGACAACGAGACCTGGGGCTAATCGCAAGGCCTCTTCGAAGGCAGCCAAGGCTTTTTTGTGTCGCGCGAGCTCGAATAGGGCGGTCCCCCTTCCATAGGAGTGCCCAGCGTCATTGGGGTCCAGGTGTGTGGCCTCCTTATAAGCTGCCAGTGCCTCTTGGTAGCGTCCCAAACAGCTCAGAGCCTTTCCCTTGCCATTCCAAGGAACAGCAAGATCTGGGTCTAATCGGATCGCTTCGTCATAGGCGGGCAATGCCTCATCGTGGCGACCCAAGCGACAAAGCGTGTCCCCCTTACCAACCCAGCCGAACGCGCAGTCAGGCGCTATGCGGATTGCCTCCCCAAAGGCTGCCAGCGCGTCCGTGTCGCGCATTAGGTTACACAGAGTGTTACCCTTGTTGTTCCAAGCCTCGACGTTATCGCTGTCCAGGCGGATTGTCGCATTAAAGGTGATCAGGGCCTCTTCGAATCGCCCAAGCTTGATCAGGGCAACGCCCTTATTATTCCAAGCAGGAACGTCATCAGGTGCAAGGCGAATTGCCTCATCGAAAGCGGCCACCGCATCCTCATACCGCTCGAGGTTGTGCAGGATATCCCCTTTGTTACCCCAGGCAGTATTATCGTCGGGATCAAGGCGGATTGCTTCCTCACAAGCCATCAATCCTTCTTCAAGCCGGCCGAGTTCGCATAAGATGACCCCTTTCCTGCGCCACGAAACAGCATCACCGGGTGCCAGGCGAACTGCCTGCTCAAAGTCTGTCAAAGCCTCCGCAAAACGCTCCAGCTTATATAGTGCGGTCCCCTTGCCACTCCTAGGGGCAGCATTCTTAGGGTCCAGCCGAACTGCGTTTTCAAAGGGCACCAACGCCTCCTCGTATCGACTAAGTTGCACCAAGGCATCTCCCATGGCGTTCCAGAGGAGAGCGTCATCGGGTTCTAGTCTGATCGCTTCCTCAAAGGCCAGCAGAGCTTCCTCAATGCGCCCTTCCTGGACCAACCGCATTGCTTTCCGTCTCCAATCGTCATTGAAGTTCTGGGCGCCGTTCATCCTTGCCTTCCCTCGAACCGAGTCCCCAACGCCGGACGACATCCATGCCCCCTCTTACCCAGTGCTCTTCCTCTCGTGGTAGCAACGCAGCATGGCACCGGGTCGAACCGAAGGCGTCTAACACACTTTCTCGCCATTGACAATCTCCGATGGGCCTTCGTCACTCACCTCTCATTCCTCCTGGACTTGTGTGAAGCGTCTAACCGATGATCCATTATGGAGCACTCGTGGCGAAATGTCAAGAGCGAGAAGACGCCCGTTGGTAGTTGGTTGTCAGTGGAGTCTCTGTGGCGAAGAGGAGTTGGAACGCTGGATTCCCGCCTTTGCAGGAATGATGAAAAGAGTCGCTATGAAGTTGTCAAAGAAGACTGGGGGCGGAGCCCTCCGGATTGATTATTGATGATTGATTATTGATGATTCTTCCTGCGTTCTTTATCCTTCTTCTCTGCGCCCAGTGCCTCCAGGCGAAGTCGCTCGGGCTCGGCCGCTTTGTAGACCGCCTCAATCCTCTCTTTGGGCCACTCTTCGGGGAAGTTCAGGTAGGCGTACTCGCCGTTGAACTCGACATTCTTGAGGTCGCTGGCGCGGGCGGCGTCGATCTCATCCTCGAAGCGGCCGACAAAGATGCACTTGCCTTTGTACCAGGCGGTGGAGAGCCACAGGTTCCTCTCTTTGTCGCGCGAGACGCCTTTGTATCTCGAGGACTTGCCTTGCGGTCGGCGGTTGCAGTTGTTCTGGCCCTGACTGCACAGGCGCAGGTTGAACTTGGGATTGTTCAGGGTGTTGTGGTCGATGTGGTCGACCGTCATGCCCTTGGGCGCGTGCATGATCTCGCGGTGCATGAGGACGCAGTGCCCCTTGTCGTTGCGAGCGGCGTACCACCTGCCGCAACTGAAGTACGCGGTCCACTTGTGCTCCATGAGGCGGTCGTAGTCCTCGGCGTCGACGATCGCGTGCTTGCCGTGGGTCAGGGCAATCGTGCGGAGATTCTCGGCGGGCGGCTCCGGCGCCGGCAGACGCAACGGCGGCTTTCGCCGGGCCCGGAAGTTGCGGCACGTGCTGCAGGGGACCACCTCTCTGATCTCGCCCTGAGCGTCGGGGTGGTTGACGCAGAGCAACTGGCCCGGCCAACGATTCACCGTCCAGCGGGCGAAGACGCAATTCGCACAGGTCCGCTTGTTCGCCGGCTCTTCTCGTTGCAGGTCGCCTCGAACTGGCTGGGCACGCATCGGGCGGCGTGTCTGCCATCCGGCGGGGTACGGGCGATGACGCACGGCAGGTGCCCGGGCCCCGCGCACCGGGTCAATGGTGTTGGATTGACGCTCCGGGGGACTCGCCCCGCCCTTCGGCCTCGGCTCTGTATTGTCCATCTTGCGGCCTCCAATAAGCGACCACAAATCGTTCCTGGAGGGCCGCGGACGAAATAATGCGTCCCTCCACATATGCTCGAAGGTGCATGAATGATGCGAAAAAAATGAGCCGTTCAACCGCGAAAATTGCTGTAAGTCCTTGCGCCGACAGGAATAAAAAGATCTTGCGTCGGAGGCGTTTTTACTTCCGGGCAGGTGCACGAATCGTGCGAAATTCGCACCATTTTGGATCCTCCCTTACCCCGGAGCGTATCGGGCCCGGTGTCGCGACGACGACGCGAGTGTCATGGAATTCTGGCAGGGCAATCGCAAAGTCTGAGAAATAGATATGTATTGAAGGTGCCACCCGTCGTTGGTGTCGCGACGGCTGTGCACGTGATACTGAATCTTGGCAAAGACGCTTGACAGGCGGTAGGCGGGACGGTACAGTGTTTTTCGTTATTCACTTCTCTTCGTACTTCTTGGGGGGCTTGCCGTACGTGCAGCAGGAAACCCCGGAAGGTATGGTTCCGAAAACGATTCGGCCTTGAGAGCGAAGCAGATATAGATCGAGGGACAGGAACATGGGTGAACAGTGCAAAGGGTGTCCGTGGCTGGATGAGCAGAAGAAGCAGTGTCGCCGGAGGGCGCCGAAGTTCTGCCTGCTGGACAGGACGGATAGTGCGAAGTCCGTGCAGGACGTGCTGCGATCCGGCGACGTCGACAGCGAAACTCGGCCGCACCAGGCAGCGTAGCCGCGCCGACGCGAGCCATCTCGTTCTCCGAAGCCTTCAATAGAAGGGAAACGCGACAGGGCTGCCCATGTGGCTGTCGAGCGCGCGGGTTGAAGAACCCAGCCTACCCGCTTGCCTCGGCGATTTTTGCGCCCTTTGCGTGAGACACAAAGGAGTGTGGGCGGAACCCATGCTATATAGCTCCTTGCGCCGACAGGAAGTAAAGATTCTGTCTGGGGCCCTCCTTTGCTTCCGGGGCGGCGCACGAATCGTGCGAGATTCACATCATTTTGATCCATACTCAGGCCAGCACGGCCGTGGGAGAGGCTTGACGGGGGCGAACGCCGGTGGTAGTCTGCGGCGTGCTACATGGATTGAAAGAGGCATTATGGAACTTAGCCTGATCGACAAATTGAGAATCACCGCCGTTACGGCCCTGGGGATTATCGTTATCGGCGTCTTGGCCTGGCCGCTCGCTTCGCCTGCCGACCCCCTGCTGCCCGTCCGTGCGTGGAACATAAGCCCCTTTGCGACGATCACCTTGCTGGCGTTGGCCTTCTGGGTGGGGTTTGCGGCTTATTTTATCGCCTGGCCTCACGGCCGCGAGATCGGGATTCTGGCCGTGCCGTTGGGCCTGACCATCTGGGCCGGGCGGTCCGGGTCCATGCGAGTCCTAAACCAAGCTCTCACCAAGCCTTACGAGCGTGAGGCCCTTCTGCACTCGCTGCGATTCGAGCCGGCAATCTGGCTGCTGATCGTGGCGGCAGGCTTTGCGGGCGTGCTCTTCGCCGAGCAACTGCGTCCGGGCTCGCGGCCGGCGCCGACCCTCGTACAGATCAGGGCCGCCTTCAAATCGAGCAATTATGTGAACGCCGCCATTGCACTGGCAGTCAGCACCATCGTTACGGCGTTTCTGGTCGGGGTCTTCGCACAGGACCTTTCCACCGGCTACGCGATGGTCGCTGCTCAGCCCGCGATCGGGCAGATCGTTTTCGCCCTGCTCGTCGCCTTTGGCATCGCCGCGTTCATCATCAAGAAATTCCTCGATCTGAGTTACCTGTGGCCCGCCCTGGCGTCGCTGTTCATACTGCCCTTTGCCGACGCGGTTTATGGGAACTCACAGACCGTGACGAAGTTCGCCGAGACCGAGCCTGCCACGTTCTACCCCCACGCCCTGTTCGCCATTTTGCCCGTGCAGCTCGTGGCAGTCGGCTGCCTGGGAGCCGTCATCGGGTACTGGCTGGCGGTCCGATACGACTACTGGCGCAAGCACGAAAGTTCCGAATAAAACTGGACCATTTTTGATTTTTTTCGCCTGCCAATTGTCCCTAAGTCCCGTCCCTAACACGAGTTACGTCGTTAACGTCTGATAACCGGCACGGGCCATCCGAACAAAAGTGAATTTGTTTGGTTTACCCCCCTCAATTAGCCGAAATTATAGATGACATGAAAACCATGTCGGACACAGGTGGCGCCTTCGCCAGGGGCGTGACGCCGCCGGGTCTTTGGAATGTGAACGAATCGGCTAAGTGAACACTGGAATCCTCCACAGCGTAGGAGACATTGCGAAACCAGCCGACAAAAGGAGTTAACGATGTTGGTTCTGAGCAGACAACGAGATGAATCCATCATGATCGGCGACGACGTCGAGATCACCATCGTCGATGTGCGTGGAGACAAAGTTCGACTGGGGATTACGGCCCCCAAGAGCATCCCTGTCCACCGCAGGGAGATTTACGATGCCATCCAACGGGAAAAGGCCCAAAAGGCCGAGGGACAGGCCCCCGCCGCTCCGGGCAACGGCGAGCCGCCCGTGGAGAAGGCCGAGGACCCCACCCACAGAAAGAGCGCAAAGCCGGAGAAAACGCCTCTCGAAAATGAGTAACCAGCGGCCCCGCCGCTGTCTTTGCCGACCCATCATCGAATATTCCCAACCCTCCTGCCCCCAGGAGGGTTTTTCTTTGCGCCCTTTGACGTCAAACCCCCTGCCACACCGGCCTGACAATTGATCTCCTCGCCAGTCTCACCTGACTCACGGCACATTCTCCAGCCGCAGGAAATGCATACGTCCCGATCCCTCGCCCACGACGATAGTACGTCCGTCAGGAGCAAGCGTGCAACAAGAGATGGCGCTTTCCACACAGAAGCCCGTCACAGCTTTGCCATTCGCAGTCTCCCAGACCTTCAGCGTCCCATCGTCCGACCCCGAAATGGCATATCGGCCGTCCGCTGCGACCACCACCGTATGCACCGGGCCCTCGTGGCCCGCCAGCGTATGGACCGCCTGACCGCTCGCAAGCTCCCAGATCTTCAGCGTTCTATCATCCGATGCCGAGATTGCATACCGGCCGTCGGGCGTCACCGCCACCGCATTCACTTGGGCCTTATGGCCGCACAGCGTATAGACCTCCTGACCGGTCGCAAGCTCCCAGACCCTCAGTTCGCCGCACAACGATCCCGAGACCGCACACCGGCTGTCCGGCGTCACCGCCACCGCCCACATGTGGTCCCCCTTATGGCCGGCCAATGTACGCACTACACGACCGCTCGCAAGCTCCCAGACCTTCAGCGTTCCGGCCTCTGATCTCGCGACCACATACCGGCCATCCGCTGTAACCGCCAGAGCAAGCCTTGCGAGGGGATTTGGATCATAACCTGCCAGCGTATGGACCGCCCGACCACCCGCAAGCTCCCAGACTTTCAGCGTCTTGTCCGCGCACGCCGAAACCGCATACCGGCCGTCCTGCGTGATCACCACCGCGTATACCGCGTACCCGTGACCCCCCAGCGTATGGATCATCCGACCGCCTGCAAGCTCCCACACCTTTAGCGTCTTGTCTTCCGACGCCGAGATTGCATAACGGCCGTCCGGCGTCACCCCCACCGCAGACACTGAACGCTTATGACCCACCAGCGTATGGAGCTCCCGACCGCTGGCAAGCTCCCAGATCTTCAGCGTGGCGTCAAACGACCCCGAGATCGCATGCCGCCCATCCGGGGTCACTGCCACCGCAGTCACCCAATTCTCATGGCCCGCCACCGTATGAGTCTCTCCCTCACTCGCAAGCTCCCAGACCTTCAGCGTCTTGTCATCCGATGCCGAGATTGCATACCGGCTGTCTGGCGTCACCGCCACCGTGTTCACGGGACCGCAATGGCCCTCCAGCGCCTGGACCTCCCGACCGCTCGCAAGCTCCCAGACTTGTAGTGTCTTGTCCCCATCTGTGGCCGAAACCGCATATCGCCCGTCCGGCGTCACCACCACAGTAGACACTAGGTGCCTATGGCCCTCCAGCGTATGGACCGTCCGTCCGCTCGCGAGTTCCCAGACCCTCAGTTCGCCATCCAACGCCCCCGAGACTGCATACTGACTGTCCAGCGTCACCGCAACGGCAGAGGCCGTGTACTTATGGCCCACCAGCGTATGGACGACCCGACCACTCGCAAGCTCCCAGATTCCCAGCGTGTCATCAAACAATCCCAAGACCCCATACTGCCCATCTGGGGTTATCGTCACCCCCCACACCCCGCCCGGTGACGTTTGGACTGTCCGACCAGTCGCAAGCTCCCAGACGATCAGCCTGTAATCACCCGACCTGGATACCACATAATGCCCGTCTGCTGTCACCGCGACGACCATCACCCTCTCCTTATGGCCCACCAGCGTATGGACCGCCCAACCACTCGCGAGGTCCCAGACCTTCAGTGTCTTGTCATCGGACCCCGAGACCACATACCGACCGTCCGGCGTTATCGCTACTGCATTGACGCAGCCCCCATGGCCCGCCAAGGTATGGACCGGTCGACCGCTCGCAAGTTCCCAGACCTTCAGCGTCTTATCATCGGACCCCGAGACTGCATACCGCCCGTCCGGCGTCACCGCCACCGCATTCACGACATTCCTATGGCCCGCCAGCGTATGGACCGTCCGACCGCTCGCAAGCTCCCAGACCTTCAGCGTCTTGTCATCCGACGCCGAGATTGCATAACGGCCGTCCGGCGTCACCGCCACCGCATTCACGGCATTCTTATGGCCCGCCAGCGTACGTAGCAGTGGGCCACCGGGTGCAGTGAGCGTTCCCACCAACGTCCTGAGCCAAAGCGAGTGTTCGCTTGCCTCCATGTCGTTGAGCAGGGCTTTGACTCTCTCGCCTTTGTGGGGCAGGAGGCGGCCAAACAGTTGGCTCGGTAGATGGGAATGGTCTTGGGCCAGTGTATGGCTCGACAGTCGGATCGCGCCCTGGACCAGCCGGGCTTGCGCATCGTCGTCGATCAGATGGTAGTCCGCCATCAGCACATTCGAGTCGGTCGCCTTCAACTTGCTTCGGAGCCACCTGTAGTCAAATAGAATCTCTGTCAGCTCATCAGGATTGGCGCGAGCCAGGTGAAACGGCAGTTCCAAGAATGGGCGAGGGGCCTGGCTTCTCCAACTCCCGTCTTGGTCCGGGTCAGCCTGGACGCGGAAGTAGCCTGCGAGTTGCTCGTGAGCCGTGTGGCGTTGAGTGTCAGATTCCAAGTAGGCATTCTCGGTCGCAGCGCGGAACTGGCCGTGATAGAAGTCCAGCAGTTCACCACGGCGCATTAGGTAGGGGCGCAGCAGGTGCAGTAGCGCGGCGACATTGCCCTGCACATCATCGGGGGTGAGCAGATCGGTTAGCTCTCGCGGGCTCAGGCCGTAGCGGCTTGCGCCCAGCAGAGAGGCAAAACGGGAAACCAAGCATTGTCCGATCTTTCGGTCAGTAGGATCGCGGAAGTCCTCATCATTCTCCAGCCGCTTGAGAATCCATGTGAACAGCGCCTGGGTGTCGGGCGGCAGTTCTGCGATGCGGCTGGTGATCTCCTCATAGGTGCCGAGCGTTCGCAGCTCCTCCAGGGCGGCCAGCAGATATAGCGGCGTGCCGGCATCAGCCTTCGCCAGCAACACAGCACGTTGGTCAGACTCGAATCGCTTATGATAGCGTTGGCGGAATTGCTCGATGATTGCCTCGCCGTCGGCGGCCGTCAGGGGTTTCAATTCGATCTCTCGTGGTGGGCGATACCGGCGCCGCAGTTCGTCCAGCGCCGGGCCATCGAGTGCTGAGAGGATGATGCGGACGTTAGGCGGCGGGTCCTCCGGCAGCCAGTACAGTCCAGCGGAATTTCGTGCCAAGTCGAATTGGCTGATCCCGTCCAGCAGCACCACGACTTGTCCCTTGCGACCAGCCTTTTCGAGGAATCGAGGGAGTTGCTGCATCAAGCTCTCGGGATCGTCGGGGATGCTGTACTCCGCTTCCACCTTCTGGCGGGCTTTCTGTGTGTCCTCATCGTTCCCAGTTATCTGCGTCAGTTTCTCCTGCTTGTCCTGTTCAAAGCCGCATCCGACGTAGATTTCGTGACAGAGCCGCCGGAGTGTGCGACGGATGTCCGTGGAGCCTGGACTCGCCCCGACAAAATGAGGAATGACCAGGGAGGGCTGGAGGCCAGAGCCTGGAGACTGGAGGCAACGGCAGAGGTGCGCAAGCAGAGCCGATTTGCCACTGCCGGGGGCTCCGATGAGACAAACATAACCATTGCCGCCGGTCTCGCTGGCGTGGGCAAGCAGATCATTCAGCACCGACTCACGGCTGCCCAGCACGAAACGTTCGGTGCGCTCCTCAACGAATGCCTCCATTGCAGCGTTTTCTTCGGCGAACTCGTCGAGCTTCTGCGGCGGCTGCGTGCCCAATTCTTCGTCAATGCTCCGCATGAGGTCCGCATAGACTCGGTCGCCGAACACCTTCAGGCCGGTCAATCGGCTCGTCTGGCCGTCCCAAGTCGCAGGGTAGACGAATGAGTTCAAGCCAGCACTCGTGATCGCGGATTTCAGTTCGGCCAGCTTCTGTTCGTTAGGGCTACCAGGCGGCTCGCGAAACTCACCGGGCTTGGCCTCCACCATCGAGTCCGTAGCCGCCGGATCGCGGAAGTAGAAGAAGGCATAGCCATGCTCACCCAGCCGATCCAGCACGCCGTAGCGGACCTCGGCGGCCGTGATGGATTCCTCCCGACCGGGCGGTGTCCAGCCGTAGCGGCCCCCGAGCATACACAGGAACCGTGGGCGGCATTCGTCAATGATCTCTTTGCACACCTGCAACGAATCCTGCTCTGAGGTCACACCCCAACGCAGGTCCACGTCCACGAGATGGATGCTGCGATGGAGCAACTCCTCACGCAGCTTCGGGAACACGAAGCGGACGAGGTGGTCCCGCTCCGCCTGCATGTCCTTGAAGGTTGAGCTAATGAAGACGCGGACAGTGCGCCAGGACGCAGTCATGTCAGGTCCTCTACGACAAACGGACCACACAGCCGCTGTGCAAACGGCTCATCATCATCCCGGGCGTAGCTGATGAATAGATTGTGCGACATTGCCGGCCAGGTCCTCGTGTCTCAATGATGGCGTCATTTTATGCCCGTCGGTCAATGCCGTCTATCGAAAAGCCGATTGCGGCGAGGCAGAAACCCGCCGTCTGACTCTGTTCGCACGGGGGATCGTGCGGGCGCGTCGGCATCCACGTTCGCAGCCACAGGGGAGAAATTCCCACGTCGGGTTGCGGGGTTTTCCCACAGAGCCTTCGTATCGGAACAGCGTAGTGGTAGGTGTGGCGTCAGGAGGGGCGGCATGCGGCCGGACGCCGGAGATGACGAATCGGTCATCCGTTCTGTCAACGCGAAAGAGGAAAGGAAAACGCCATGGCACAGGCAAGAACTGGCGACCATGTGAAGCTGAGCTATACGGGCAAACTGGACGATGGAACCATTTTCGCCACCTCCGCCGAGGCCAACCCGCTGGAATTCACACTCGGCAACGGCACCATGCTGCAGGCCATCGAGGAGGCGGTCGAAGGCATGGAGATGGGCGAGATGAAGACCGTGTACGTGCCCGCCGATGAGGCGTTCGGGCCCTGGCGGGAGGAGCTGGTCCAGGAAATCCCGAAGGACAGCCTGCCGGAAGATATCGATCTGGAGATCGGCGAGCGGGTCTGGGTCGATCAGCCTGGCGCCGATCCCGTGATGGTCTCCGTGATGGACGTCTCCGATTCCACGGTCACGCTGGACGCGAACCATCCGCTGGCCGGCGAGGACCTGGTCTTCGACCTGGAGCTTGTGGACGTCATATGACCCCGCGTCGCCGCGAAGAGATCAGGCGAGGCCACGGACACTGCGGCGAGGCTTTGTCCGAGCCTGCAACAGGTGTGTCTTTGCCCTCATTCGAGATGCTCCCGGGACATCCCGTGACGGGAACAGGAGATGAAGAGAGTGCCACTCGTGTGGTCCGAGGAACCCTGGAACGCACGGCGGCGGAATCCCATGAATGCTCTGTCAGGCGGAGTTGAGCCCTTGAGACTCGCACACGTGCGTGGTTCGTAGAGACCTGCCCACCGTTGTCGGCCATATCTAACACATTGCCTCCACTGGACTTACGCAATCTCCCCTCCTCACATGATGAAGCATCCGCCTGAGCGAGGGCGAGCAGGCGAGGGTCACACCCGTAATAATCACCCGCCGGCAAAAAAATTCTCGGATTCTCCCATTTTTTCTCATAACAACTTGTACAAATGTACGTCTACCACATTGTACAGTTGTACAAGGAGAAGAATCATGACAAAACCACGGCTTCCATCGTTGAGTGCTTCGGAGACGGAGATTCTGCGGCTGTTGTGGGGGCTGCGCGAGGCGACGGTGCAGCAGGTCTGCGAAAAGCTGCCCGCGAAGCGCCGGATTTCCTATGCCACCGTGCAGACGCTGCTTCGGCGGCTGGAGCACAAGGGCTATATCCGCCATCGGGCCGAGGGCAAGGCCCACGTGTTCTCCCCGGCCGTCGAGCAGGAGCACGTGATCAAGCGGTCTGTCAACGACTTCCTGGAACGGCTCTTCGGCGGCGACGCCATTCCGCTCGTGCAGCACCTGGCCGAGCACGGCAGAATCGACGCGGAGGACCTCGAACGGCTCAAGAAGATCATTGAAGGCGAATAGCCGCGACCTTTGGAGGGCACACGATGGACAAGACGCTTGTCCCAATTGCCGACTACCTGTGGAGCCAAAGCTGGCAGATCGCTCTGGTCGTTGCGGCCGTTGCCGTGATCAACCGCGCGATGCACAGCCGAAGCGCGCACGCGCGATACCTGCTCTGGCTGCTCGTCGTGGCCAAGTGCCTCGTGCCGCCGATGTTCGCCGTGGCGGTGCCGATCCTGCCCGAGGGGAAACAGACGGCGTTTTCCATGCCGTTGGAACAATCCGCTGGAGCATCCGGAACAATAGCGGCATCTGACACGCCGGAGATGGTCGTCGCCCAACTGCCGGCCGGGCCGCTCAGCGAGACGCACGCCGCACACAGACTTCTGCCCGACATCTCCCGGCGGCAGGCTGTTGTGCTCGTGTGGTTGGCCGGGCTGACGGTTTTCGCAACCGCCGCCGCGATCAAGGCCGGACGAATGCTGCTCCGGCTCGCGAAGGAACGAACAGAGCTTCCTGCGGAACTTCGCAACGGCATCGCCGAATTGTCCTGTTCGCTCGGCGTTCAGCGGATGCCGCGGGTCTGGCTCCTCGACAGTGCGAGCCAGCCATTCGTGTGGGGACTCTGGCGGGGCGACATCTACCTGCCCTCCAACTTCGTAACGCTCAGCAGCGACGACCATCGGCGGGACATCCTGGCACACGAGTTGAGTCACGTTCTGCGGCTCGACGCCGGCGTCAATCTCCTGCAAATCCTCGCACAGGCGGTCTTCTGGTTTCATCCGCTCGTCTGGTGGGCGAATATGAAGATCCGACAAGAGCGGGAGAAATGCTGCGACGAGATGGCGATCACCCGGCTGGGCGTCCAGCCGCGGAGCTATAGCCGGGCCATCGTCGACGCGCTGCTCGCCGAGCACAAATCGAACGGACTTCTGCCGTCGCTGGCGATTGCCGGTCCGGCGAAGAACATCGAGGAAAGGATACGAACCATGTTGCGACCGGGAAAGAGATTCTACGGACGGCCGAGCCTGCCGGCTGCGGCGTGTGCCATGGCACTGGCCCTGCTCACCGTTCCGACTACCCTCGCCCTGACCAGCCGCTCCGCCAACGATCCAAACGCACAGGCAAAGGAAACCAAAACTGAAGAGGAGCAGATCCAGCAGCGGGTTCTCTCCGCCGACAAGCTGAAGAAACTCGGCCTGAGCCTCCTCATGTATGTGGATCACGAGGGGAAGTACCCTGATGAACTGATAGCGCTCACGCCGTACTTCGGCCAGGACCGGGCCGACGAATTGGCGGCCTTCGTATTGAGCGATGCGGAGTACCTTGCGGCGGGAAAGACACCCCCGAAGAACAATGCGCAGGACGTCGCCCTTGCCTACGATCTGACGCTGCTGCGCGCCGGCCAGGGCACCAACATCGTGTTCGCCGATGGTCACGTGGAGTTCGTCAGCGGTGACCGACTGGACAAGTACGGCGTCAAACTGCCGGAGAGTCATCTGGAAATCCAGGATATCCGGTTCGAGCCAATCCACCAGGGCAAGAACGTCGTGCACGTCACTCTCAAGAACACCTCCGATACTGAGCAGGTTTTCGCTGCCCACATCTACACGCGCTCGCCCGACTACGGCACGCCCCTGCCGAATCCCGATGAGAGCGGCGTCGGCTGGGGGACGGGAGGGTACTTCCAGCGGCTCAAGCCCCAAGAAACGAGATCGCTGCGCCTTGTGTTCAAGATTCAGGGCCCGGTCACCGACCGAACGTATGTGGGCCTGCATTTCTACAACCCCCAGACGGAAAAGAGCTACGACGACAAGCGATACTTCTTCAAGCATAAGTACATGAGCGCGGATTCGCCGAAAACCCGCGCCGACGAAGCCGCCCAGAAGCAAGCATCGCCCGCTGAGGCTCAGGCGGTTACGCGCGCGTTCAACGATATCCGGCGGTACATCGAGAGCGGCCAATATGAGCAGGCGTGGGAACGATTCAGCAAGGACTATCAGCAGGCGGAGTATCAAAGGAACGGGCTGCAAGCATTCCGCCAGGCCATGGAGCCGGCGTATCCGATGCAGTCGGCGTTCACCTGGGAACGACGTGATTTCCTGGACCTCAAACCCGGCCAGGTGCTCAAACGCGACGGCGTGCTCGCACTCGCGGCCGCTCTCGACGGACAGACCTGGACCATCGACTTCGTCCGCGAGGACAACCAGTGGAAAATTGACTGGATCGCCGGCTATGTCCCCGCAGTTCTCAAAATGCGGGAGGAATCCGGCGCGTCCGAAAAGAAGGCCGGCAATCTGAAAG
>Ga0315296_10002343_pt1 | contig 16205 bp, 14 predicted proteins | sample YL17G14_18_MG_FD_203921 | JGI IMG/M metagenome (GOLD analysis project Ga0315296, IMG submission 203921) | Sediment microbial communities from Yellowstone Lake, YNP, Wyoming, USA - YL17G14_18 | ecosystem: Environmental > Aquatic > Freshwater > Lake > Sediment | place: USA: Wyoming | collected... | reverse complement strand
AGAAACTCACCGGCCACCTGAATATGGAGCTCGGCTCGCTCGACGCTGCCGGCGTGGAGGGACCGTTCGAGATTCGGACGAAACAGAAGGACATCACCCTGGAAGACTTCAGGCACAGCGTCCGCATAGCCACCACCAACGGTGATGTGCGTCTGCGAACCACTGTTCCACCCACGCAACCCATTGAGGTGGACGTGAACAAGGGCGGAATCGAATTGGAACTGCCCGCCAAATCCAGCTTTCAGATCGACGCGAGTTCGCGGCACGGCAATGTGGAATGCGATTTTCCGGGTCTGACCGTCAACAAGGAGGGCGAGACCCCCACCATCAGCGGAACCTTCGGCAAGGGTGGACCTGCCGTCCACCTTACCACGTCGTACGGAACCGTGCAGATCACGCGCCAGGGGGCGCGGCCGCCCGCCCCAGCACCGCCCCCGCCTCCGAAAGCTCCCGCCGCCGGCGCCGCCGATGACGCAGATGAGGAAACAGCCTGGATCCATCCCCGCGCGGTGCCGCAGCCGCCACAACTTGACGCCTGCAAGCCTGGCTCGCCCTGGCAACGGAGTTTCGTCCGGAGCGTGCGCTGGGTGAACTTGCATCTGAGCACGAAGGTGAGCAAGCCTGGACTCAACTGGATGCGGATAAGTGCCGAGCGACGACTCTGTGCCCAGTCCTGATTTTCTCTAAGGCAGACCACCTCCTTCAGCTTCGGTGGCCTTGCGGCGGCAGAATCCCCGCACGCGAACGCCGCGCGCCGAAATCACGCCGGTTCTTACGCCGTCACTCTCGCCAGGGTTTCAAAGAAATCCGGGAAGGAAACATCCACGCAGGCGCTGTCGCGGATGAGGGTTGGATCCTCGGCAATCAGGCCGGCGACCGTGAAAGCCATGGCCATGCGGTGGTCGCCGCGGGTTTCGATCTCCGCCCCGCGCAACTTCTGTTGGCCCGCGACGCGCAAGCCATCGGGGAACTCCTCGACTTCTGCGCCCATGCGCCGCAGGTTCTCGGCCACCACCGCGATGCGGTCACTCTCCTTCACACGCAGCTCTGCGGCGCCGTGGAAGGCAAGTCCCTGTTCAGTCTGCGTTCCCAGGACAGCGAGCACGGGCAACTCGTCAATGAGGCCGGGAACGGCCTCAGGTGGAATCTCGCCGCCCTGCAGCTTGGACGCTTCAACGTGCAGGTTGCCGAGAAGCTCGCCGTTCACCATCTCGACGTCCAGGACCCTCACTCGGCCGCCCAGGGGGGCAAGCAGGTCAAGGATGGCCGTGCGCGTGGGATTCAAGCCCACGTTCTCGATCACCAGGTTCGATGCGGGAACAAGCAGCGCAGCCACCAGGAAGAACGCCGCCGAAGAAATGTCGCCCGGAACATACAGCTTTCTGCCTTCCAGGCGCGCGTATCCGCGAACGGCGATGGTACGTCCGCGGCGGCTGATGTCGGCGCCCATCTGCTCGAGCGCAATCTCGGTGTGGTCGCGCGTGGCAACGGGTTCGATGACCTCGGTTTCGCCCTCCGCAAATAGGCCCGCCAGCAGCACCGCGGACTTCACCTGCGCGCTCGGCACAGGTAGCTCGTAGCGAATGGGCTTCAGTGTGCCGCCTTCGATCTCGAGTGGCGGCAGTCCACCTTCAACAGACTGAATGCGCGCCCCCATCCGGGTGAGCGGGTCGATCACCCGCTTCATCGGCCGGCGCGAGAGCGAGGCATCGCCGGTGAGCACGGAGCGAAATGGCTGGCCAGCCAGGATGCCGGCCAGCATCCGCATGGTCGTGCCGGAATTGCCGGCATCAAGCAGGCCGGCTGGCGGCTTCAGTCCCGCGAGCCCTGCACCCTGGATGGTCAGTACCTCGTCCCGGCGGTCGATCCTCACTCCGAGTTGCTCAAGACACTTCAGTGTGCTGCCGCAATCGGCGCTCGCAGAAAAGCCATGGATTTCACTCGGCCCTTCAGCAATGGCCGCGAGTATGGCGTAGCGGTGGGAAATCGACTTGTCGCCCGGCATGCGGACCGAGCCCACCAGACGCTTGACGGGTTGGATCATCTTGGCGGAGGTAACGAGGCCCATGCGTGAGAAGTCAGGAGTCAGAAGTCAGAAGCCAGTGGTCAGGAGCAACCGGTCCGTGGTCCACAGTCCGTTGTCCGTCTGCAACTATGGGGCTATGAGCTAAGCCGCGCCCACTGTTGACTGTCAACTGTGGACTTTTGACTGTGTTTGCGCGAGCAAGCCTGTAAGCCGAATCCTGTCCCCGATACGATCGGGGGGCAATCATTCCTCTAGGCCCGACATTGCTGTCGGGCTCAAGCGACCTACCCGAGAGTTATGGCGGAGCGGGCCACTCCTCCTCTCCTATTTGGTCTTGCTCCGTGTGGGGTTTTCCCTGCCCCCGATATCACTACCGGGGCGGTGCGCTCTTACCGCACCTTTTCACCCTTACCCGTCGGCTGACGGGCGGTATGTTTTCTGTGGCACTTTCCGTGCCGGAGGCGTACGGTCCGACTTGTCGGACATCCCCCTCCGACCCTCGCTGTTAGCGAGCACACTGCCCTGCGGAGTTCGGACTTTCCTCTCCCCCACCCCTGCTGGCCCCGACAGAATCGGGGCGCTAAGGCGGAGCAGCGATCGCCCGGCTTGCTCGCGCAACTTTCATGATAGTCTTCTCAAGTCGCCCGGTCAAACCCTTCCGCGACGCCGGGGTGTGGCCAACGGAACCCATGAAACGCCCGCTCGCAAGCTCGCCAGTCTTACTCAGCCTTGCGGCGGCGTTGCTGCTGCTTTGCGCCACCATTAGCTCGTTCGGTCAGACGCCCCCTGGTCAGGCGCCGCCGGCGCCAAAGCAGTCGCTCCTGGCTACGGCGGACGACTTGCTCCGCGAGATGAGCCGGACTACCGGACTGCCCATTCGCGCCCCGCTCCAGAAACAAATTCTCTCACGCGCCGAAATCCGAAAATACCTGGAAGAGAGTCTGCGCGAAGAGTACACGCCGCAGGAAATCCACGCCCAGGAATCCGTGCTCAAAGCTTTCGGCCTGGTCTCGCGCGAGTTCGATCTGCCGAAGTTCCTGCTCAACTTCTACACAGAACAGGCCGCGGGCGCCTACGACCCGCGCCGCAAAACGATGTTCATCGCCGACTGGCCTTCGGAAGAAATGCAGAAGATGATTCTGGCCCATGAGCTGACGCACGCGCTTCAGGACCAGAGTTTTGACCTGGAGGAATTCGTCCACGCCGCGCGCGCGAATGACGATGCTACCAACGCGCGCCAGGCCGTGGTGGAAGGCTACGCCATGGCCGCCATGATGCAGCATCTGGTCGAACCCGTTGAGCTGGCCAGCCTGCCTTCGCTCGAACCCATGATGGCCGGGATCATTCACCAGCGTCTGGAGGAATTTCCTGCCTTCTCGAACGCGCCCTTTTTCTTCCGCATGTTAGCGCTCTTCCCTTACGTGCAAGGCATGGGCTTTATGCAGCGCGGTCTGCAGCAAGGCGGCTGGGAGAAGCTGAACTCGCTCTTCACCCATCCGCCGACCACCACGAAGGAAATCTTCGAGCCCGCGGTGTATTTAGACGAAAAACCCTTGCCGGAGATTTCCCTCCCCCACCCGGCACCGCTGGCGGGCGCTGCCGGGCTGCGCCTGCTCACGGAAAACACTCTGGGCGAACTTGGCTACTACGCGCTGCTCGGCCAGAGCATTTCCGAAGACGAAGCCAAAACGGTAGCCACAGGCTGGCTGGCCGACCGCTATCTCCTCTACGAGGATGCCGACGCCAGTCAGTTCGCGCTGGTTGCCAGAACGCGCTGGTCGAGCCCGGAGACTGCGCTGGCCTTTTTCCGCGACTACCACACCATCCTCGCACACAAGTATCCTGAACTCACCTCGGACAAACGCTCCGCCGCCGATCTGTTCATTGGCTCCGCCGCCAACGGCCAGGTCATCCTGCTCCGTAAAGGTGATGAGGTCGCTTGGGCCGAGGGCGTACCCACCGCGCGAACCGAGGCCCTGCTGAAATTCCTCGGCGCCTTCTGAAGGCTGCGTTGCCCGCCGGCCTGCATGCAGAATTCTGGCAGGCGCAAGCTTGGCCGCGTTGGTGTAGACTCTCTCCGGCCAAGCTTGATCGTGGAAATCCCAGACAACGGGAAAAAGAAAGGCGGCCTGAAACCATGAGCACTGACGGTTGCGGCACTGGGGTTAGATTCGGAACGGAGTCTCACTGGCGATGGCAAGCGGCAGCCACGCTCTGTGCTCTGTGTGCGCTGACCCTGGCGGTTCCGGCGCGGCCCGACGAGAAACGACAGGAAATCCTCAGGACAGTTGACGCGGTGGTTGCCCAGGGCCCCTTCCGCGCCTCCTGGGAATCGCTCCAGGCTTATCAGGTGCCGGAGTGGTACAAAGACGCGAAATTCGGCATCTTTATCCACTGGGGAGTTTATTCGGTTCCGGCTTTCGACAACGAGTGGTACCCGCGCAACATGTACCTTCCGGACAATCCTGTCTTCAAACATCACGTCGCCACCTACGGCCCGCAATCGCAGTTTGGCTACAAGGATTTCATCCCGAAGTTCCGCGCCGATAAGTTCGATGCCCACCATTGGGCCGAGCTGTTCCGCAAAGCCGGCGCGAAGTACGTGGTCCCTGTCGCCGAGCACCACGATGGGTTCCCGATGTATGAGTGCAGCTTGACGGAGTGGAGCGCGGCCAAGCTAGGACCGAAACGCGACGTGGTGGGCGAGCTGGCGGCGGCCATCCGCAAAGAGGGAATGCACTTCGGCGCCTCCACGCATCGCGCCGAGCACTGGTGGTTCTTCAACGGCGGCATGACGTTCGATTCCGACGTCAAAGACCCGCGCTTTGCCGGACTGTACGGTCCGGCGCAACCGGACAAAACTCAGCCTGACCAGGCCTATCTCGACGACTGGCTGGCGCGCACCGCTGAGCTCGTGGAGAAGTATCAGCCGGAAGTCCTCTGGTTCGACTGGTGGATTGAGCAGCCGGTCTTCCAGCCCTACCTGCAAAGGTTTGCCGCCTACTACTACAACCGCGGCGCGCAGTGGAAACGCGGCGTCGCCATCAACTACAAACTCAAAACTTTCCCCGAACGCGCGGCGGTGCTCGACATCGAGCGCGGGCAACTCGACACTCTGCGGCCGCTGTTCTGGCAGACCGACACTTCCGTCAGCGAGAAGTCCTGGGGGTACATCGCAGATGACAAGTTCCGCACACCCGACTCCCTGGTGGATGAGCTGGTGGACATCGTCAGCAAGAACGGCTGCCTGCTGCTGAATGTGGGGCCCAAGCCGGACGGCACGATTCCGGCCGAAGTCGAGAAGATACTGCTTGAGCTTGGCCAGTGGCTGGCCACGAACGGCGAGGCCATCTACGGCACCAGGCCCTGGAAGGTCTACGGCGAGGGGCCGACATCGGTGGTTGGCGGTTCCTTCAAAGACACGGTCAGCAAACCTTTCACTGCGCAGGACATCCGCTTTACGGCCAAAGGCGACACCCTCTATGCCATCGCGCTGGCCTGGCCGGAGACCGGCCGGCTGACCATCAAGTCGCTGGCAGCGGGCTCGTCACTCACGAAGCACGAAATCAAGAAAGTGGAACTCCTGGGGTCGCAGGCGAAATTGAAGTGGACGCGCAGCGCGGCTGGTCTCACCGTCGAACTGCCGGCGCAGAAGCCGTGTAACCACGCGTTCGCCTTGAGAATCTCACCTGTGGAGCCAGCGCCGACCCGTTAGGAGTGGAGCCCAGGATGGTTGGGTAGACTGGCGCCGAGCCTGACCACGACCTAGAAGCTGGTGGGCCAACGCCGCGCCCCGTGGATGAGCGCCAGGATTTCGATTCTCTTTCTTGCGACGCGGTAGGCAACCATGAAGGGCGTTCCGGAGATGACGAGCTCTCGCACGCCCTCCACCCGTCCGCTCCGCCCGATCCCGGGGTGGGCACGGAGAACGTTTACGGCGGACTCGATTCTGGCGATGACCGCGTGTGCTGCGGTCGGGTTCTCGGCAGCAATGTACTCATAGGCAAGGTTCAGGTCCTCGACGGCCAGCCGCGTCCAACGAATCTTCACCGCCGCCACCTGGCGAAGGCTCTCGCGACTTCCTTCTCAGCCGCAAACTGCCCGGCCTCCGCCTGCCGCAGCCCTTTCTTGATGTGCTCGATCTGCCACTGATGGACATCCAGGTAGGCGTCAATCGCCTCCTTCAAGACGTAGCTGCGGTCGCGGTCGGCGACCTCCGCGATGGCATCCAGCGCCTCTCTCTTGTCTGCGTCCAGCCGGAATGTGATCGTCGTCTTCCCCATCGGTTTCGCCTCTTAAGATCAATAATACGCCATGAGACACCATATCGCAACAACTTACTTAGATCAGTTGGGCCTCCCGCAGACATTGCACAAGGCGCGATGTCTGCGCCACCCACGGCGCGCCCTGTGTGCCGTCTGCCGTCGTCCCTTATCCGTCAAAGAACCTACGGCATGAAGAGCATGCCGTGGCTACGGAGCTGAGCCCGCCGCTTGCTCGCTCACCTCGCTCAGTGCCTTGCGCGCGGCGGCCAGGAGAGCCTCCGCGCCGACCGGCTTACCTGTGGCCTTCATCATCCACAGGTCGGGAACGACTCTTCCCGTCGTGGCCATGCGTTCGAATTCCGACCCGATGTTTCCTGCCTTCTCCATCTGCTCGCCGATCTGGAAGGCGATCAAGTGTCCAATCGGGTAATCGGGGAGGTAAAGACGCGCCTCGATCATATGCGAATAGATGGCCAACAGAACGACATCGCGCTTCTTGAAAACCGGGGCGTAATACTTGTTCCAGACTTCCTGGGCGATGCGCAGCACGGCCGCTTTCAACTGGGCGGGCGTGGCGTCGGGATGATCGTACATCCAGTGCCAAACCTGCATATCCACCAACGCCGTCCCGGAGATTTCGTAGGTGGCCCAAAAATCGCCGAGCGTTTTCAGCGCCCGGTTCTTCGGGTCCGGCTGGGCAAGTCCCAGCAGCTCGAGGTCCCGGTCCTGGAACACGAAGGCAAGCGCTTCCGTGAAGGCCGTATTGGGCACGCCCTCGAGCAGGGTGTGATCCACCATGTTGAGCGAGAGGATTTGCTCGACGTTGTGGCCCATTTCGTGAACAGCGATGTTCAGTCCCTTGTAGTTCATCCCGTCCTTTTCCACCCGGGTCCGGAGATGCGCCTTCTCCGACCGCATCTCCGCTCCCATGGCGTGACCGGAGCCGCGCGCCGGATCCACAATGATGTTGCTAGCCAGATATTCTGCTCGCTCGCGAGAAAATCCCAGGTGCATCAGGAGGTTGGGGATGTCCTGCTTGTACGCTTCAGCCGTGGGGTATTTCTGGGCCACGCTGGCATTCAGTTGCGCCTCGGTGTAATCGCCCCGCGGGCGAAAGCCGTCGTAGTAGATGTCGAAAGGCTCCAGCGGCCTGCCCAGGCGTGCCTCGATCAGCGTCGCCACTTCCGCCACCAGCGGCGAGGAGAGCACTTGCTCCAGCATGGCTTTCACGCGGGCCTCGGGAATCTCGCGGTCCTCATCAAATCGCCGCGCGATGAGCGTAGGCGCCGTGGGTGAATACGGATCGAGTTTCTTCGACGCCCGGAACACGTTCAGCAATTGCGCATAGCGGGCGTCGGGTTCCGGAGCATTGAGGGCGGCGGCGCTTGGGGTCTTTCTGGTTGCCGCACCGCCTTCCGCATCTTTCACAGCCGCCAGCTTGACCTCGTCCGTGTATGGGTCCCAATCGAAATCGGGATTGTCGATGACCGTGGCCGGAATGGTCTGGGTGACGATCCGTTCCATCACCCGCTGGATCATTCGCTGCTTGGCAAGGCCCTGTTCGGCATCCCGGTAATCGGCCTTGATCTCGTCGCGCAGATTCCAGTGAGAGAGCAGACGCAGCCGGGGCGGGAACAGTCGCGTCCCGTTCGCGTCAACCAGATGATGCATCCAGATATTGTACTGGGAGATGTAGCGGCCGGCCTCCGCTTCCGCCCGGGCGATGGCCAGGTTCACCTCCGCGGGAACGCGCTTGGCGTACCGCTGGGCAAGCCGCGCTTCGGCCCACTGGCGACGTGACCACTTCTCCCCTTGGGTCAGACGCTCCTCAAGTGTGGTCAGCGGGAAATTGAGCAGCACCGTAAAGGCTAGCTTGTTCTGGAAAGAGTCATCCACGACATGCGCCGCGGGATCGTATCCGGCAAACGCCTCGTCAAAAGGCAGGATGGGGCCGAGGTCGAGATCAGTCTGATTGCTGAACTCGCGCGCGATCTCGTGCATGTGGCCGTCGAGTTGTTCCATGTTGTGCTCAAACCGATTGAACAGGGTGTCGAGCGTCGCCGGGTTGCCGGCAAAGTTACTCCGCACGAAATCCTCAAACGCGGAGGCCCCGCCGTCTGCGGCGCGCCAGAACTTTGCTGCCTGCGGCAGGCCGCGCGCGAGCCGGGCCCGCTCGCCCTCGCCGTACTTCTGGATGAGTTCACCTTCCAGCTTCACCATCGAGGCTTTCATCCAGGGAAGCTGCGGCGGCGATTGTTCTCTGGCCTGCTGCGGCCACGCTGGTCGGGCGTTCGGCGCAGACAGCAACAAAGCGGAAACTACCCCCAGAATTAGAACCAGCGTTTTCAGAATATTCTTAAGTTCATTTGTCATCTCGAACTGCCTCCTGCGTCTCGCGACGCGGGATTGACCTACCAACAGACGCCAGCCTCTATTTCAGCAATTTCAGCAACTCGGCCTCGTCGATCGTCTTCACGCCCAGCGCGCGGGCCCTGTCGAGTTTGGAGCCGGGGTCGGCGCCCGCCACGACGTAATCGGTCTTCTTGCTGACGGAGCCGATGACGCGGCCACCGGCCTCTTCGATCAGGCGCGTGGCTTCGTCGCGGGAATAATGGGGCAGAGTGCCGGTGAGGACGAACTGCTTTCCGGCGAGTTTCCCTTCTGCCTTGCGGACTTTTTTTTGCTCAAACTGCAAGCCCGCGTCCCGCAGCTTCTTAAGCACCTTCAGGTTTTGGGGCTCGCGGAAGAAGTGTAAGATGCTCTCGGCCACCTTGGGCCCAACCTCCTCGACCTCGTAAAGATCTTCCTCGCTGGCCTTGGCCAGCCTGTCGAGCGAGCCGAAGTGGTCGGCCAGCAACTGTCCCGTGCGCTCACCAACGAAGCGGATACCGAGCGCAAATATCAGTCGCGCGAGATCAGCTTTCTTGCTGTTCTCAATTTCCGCGCGCAGGTTCGCAGCCGACTGGTCGGCCATCCGCTCCAAGTTCGCCAACTTTTCGTGGGTGAGGCTGTAGAGGTCGGCGACGTCGTGCGCGAGCCCTTTCTCCACGAGCTGATCCACCAGCTTGTCGCCCAGGCCGTCGATGCTCATGGCGCGGCGTCCGGCAAAGTAAAGCAGCGACTCTTTGAGCCGCGCGGGACAAGCAGCATTGACGCAGCGATAGGCAACCTCCCCTTCGGTCCGGTAAACCTCGCCGCCACACACCGGACACTTCTTGGGCATGCGGAATTCGCGCCCATCCGCCGCCTGCTTCATTACCTTGACCACCTGCGGAATCACTTCCCCGGCCCGCTGGATGAGCACCGTATCGCCGATCTTGACGCCCAGCCGCTCGATCTCATCCATGTTGTGGAGAGTGGCGTGGCTGACCGTCACGCCGCCCACATCCACTGGTTCGAGGTCGGCGACGGGCGTGAGCGTGCCGGTGCGGCCCACCTGCGGGCGAATATCCACGACCTTCGTGGTGGCCTGCCGTGCTGGATATTTGAACGCCGCGGCCCAGCGCGGCGACTTGGCGGTGGTGCCGAGTTCTTCCCATAGGCGCGTGTCGTTGACCTTGACCACAATCCCGTCAATCTCGTACTCCAGGCTATCGCGCTTCGCTTCCCACTCCTGGATGTAGTCGAGCAATTCCTCGAACGAGCGGCAGAGCCGCCGGTGCGGGTTCACCTTGAAGCCCATCCTGGCGAGCGCCTCGAGCGCCTTCCAGTGCTCGGGCAGGGCAACGCCGCCTTCCACCAGCAGTTGGTAAAGGTACATGTCCAGCTTGCGCTCCGCGACGATGCGCGGATCGAGTTGCCGCATGGAGCCTGCCGCCGCGTTGCGCGGGTTGGCGAACTTGGGCTCGCCGGCGGCCTCGCGCTGGGCGTTCACCTGCTCGAAGGCCTGGCGGGTCATGATGACTTCTCCACGCACTTCAAAGCGTTTGGGGCGCCCGAGGGCCGCGACCGCCGTGGGAGCGATCTTGAGCGGCACGGAGCGGATGGTCCTCACGTTTCCCGTGACATCTTCGCCCTGCGTTCCGTCCCCGCGGGTCACGCCGCGAGCCAGCGCGCCGTCCTCGTAAGTCAAGGCCATGGAGAGCCCGTCCAGCTTCAGTTCCCCCACGTATTCCACCCGCGCGCGCCCCGAAAGCTCGCGCACGCGCCGATCAAAATCCTTCAGTTCCTCCTCCGAGTAAGTGTTATCCAGGCTCAGCATCTGGACGGAGTGGCGGACTTTGGGAAACACCTCGGCCGGCTGACCCCCCACGCGCTGCGTGGGTGAATCGGGAGTTACGAGTTCCCGGTGCTCGCCTTCCAAGTCTTGAAGCCGACGCATCAGCTTGTCGAACTCGAAGTCGGAAATCTCCGGGTCGTTCAGCACGTAGTAGCGGTGCTCGTGGTAGCGGATTTCTTGCCGCAGTTTCTCGATATCTTTCTCAATGTTCTTGGCCACAGTGCGTCCCTCATGCCGGCGGATAGGCAGATTATACAGTGGAAGGAGGTCCCTTTGACCGTACGCGACAAATGGGGAGAAGGCAAGGCGCGGCGGGCTAAGACCTCGGTTCCGCAGGGCGCCCTTGGAGTGCCGGTCTCTAGCGCGCCCGCAAAGGCGGCGCAGAGCCCTGCGCTGAGACGCCAATCCCACCTTGACAGAGGTGCAAGTCGCTTGCTAGTTTCCCTAAGTGAGGAGAACAAATGAAGCTGAAGGCAATGGCCTCGTTAGGGTTTCTCAGCGTCACGGTGGCGACCTTACCCGGCTTGGCCCAGCACCGCGAGCCGCCCAGGTCTGGAACGGCGCGCTACGGCGATCCCACCTCCATCGCGCGCGTTTATCAGGACTACCTTTACGGTGTCATCAAGAAGATTGACACGAAGGAAATCGTCCTGGAAAAAACCAAGTTCGGAATTGACCAGGCCTTCAAGCTGGACCGCAAGACCAAGTACATCCGCGACGGCAAGCCCGGTTCGTTCGACAACCTGAAGGTTGGCGACCAGGTCTGGGTGGATGTAAAGGCCGATAAGAAGACCGGCGAGATGACGGCCAAGAAGGTGGTCACCGGCGTCGTCGCGCCCACAATTCGCCAGTGAACGACAGTCCCAAGGCGCAGGAGGTGGAAGGCGCAGCGCGAGCTCAGGGCGCGCCACGCCTCCGGCTTGTGACTGCTGGTTGTTGCCGTTCAGCCTTGGCATTTCCAGCTTCAACTCTCAGCCCTCATAGAGCCAGCCGTTGAAGAACGCGACACTCATCTATAATCCGGTTGCCGGGCGACACCCGGTGCGACGCGAGCGGCAAATCCGCGCTGCCGTGGAAGTGCTGCGCCAAGGAGGAATTGAGGTCAAGCTTGCGCCAACCTCCGGCCCTGGCGAGGCCTGCGACCTGGCGCGCGCCGCTGTGAAGGAAGGGGCCGAGCTGGTTCTCGTCTGCGGGGGCGACGGCACGGTGAACGAGGCCATCAATGGCCTCGCGCCAGGCAGCGCCACGCTCGGGATCATGCCGGGCGGGACCGCCAACATCATTGGCAAGGAGCTACATCTTCCTCATCATCCGGTGCACGCTGCCCGCGCTTTGCCTCACTGGAAGCCGCGCCGGATCGCGCTGGGGCGCGCCACCTGGAGCGCGGGCAGCTCCGCCGCGGAGCCCCAAAGCCGGTTCTTCATCAGCGTGGCCGGAGTCGGTTTCGATGCCTACATCATTCACCGCCTCTCGTGGTCGCTGAAGATGGGATGGGGCGTGATTGGGTATGGCTTGGAAGCCGTGCGCCAAGCCCTGCGGTACTCGTTTCCACCCTTCCTCTTCCGCACGGAGGAGGGAGAACGCCGGGCGACCTTTGCCGTGGTCCATCGCACGGGGCACTACGCCGGGTGGCTTCCTCTGGCACCTACCGCCAACCTGTTCGAACCCCGCTTCACCGCTTGTCTGTTCAAGAGCCCGCGCCGGGCGCGTTACTTCCTTTACGCCCTGGCCGTCATCTTGCGGCAGCATCTGCGGCTGGCGGATGTGGAACTGGTAAACACCTGCAAAGTTACCTGCGCCAGCGAGCAATCTGATAAGCCCATCTACTTCGAGTTGGATGGCGAGTTGGTCGGCGAACTTCCTGCCACCTTCGAAATCGTCCCCGACGCGTTGACCGTCCTGGTACCGTAAGGCGAAACTGGAAAATAGAAATTCGAAACTCGCGGCGACTTTCCGGTAGAATAGCGCGTTACCAGTTTCGATTTTCCAGTTTCGAGTTTCGACCTTGGATAATCTCACTCACACCCTCACGGGCCTAGCTCTCAGCCAGGCGGGGCTCAACCGCAAGACGCGTTTCGCGACTCTGGCGTTGGTGCTCGGCGCGAACCTGCCGGACGTGGACCTGCTCACCCGCTTCGCCGGGGCAGAGACGTACCTGAAATACCATCGCGGAATCGCTCACTCGCTCCTGGGCGTCGTGGTTCTGGGCGCCCTGCTGGCCGGGATCATTTACCACTTCGGGCGGAAGGCGGCGCCGAAGAAGTCTGCCCCGCCCCTGAATGGCCGCTGGTTACTTGGGCTCTGCCTGCTCGCCACTTGCAGCAACCTTCTGCTGGATTTCACGAACGCTTATGGCGTTCGCCCCTTTCTCCCCTTCAGCGGGCGCTGGTACGCATGGGACATCATGTTCATCCTTGACCCCGTCCTGTTGCTGCTGCTGGCCGTGGGATTGGGCCTGTCACTCCTTCTGCGGCTGGTTTCCGAAGAGGTAGGCGCAAGGAGATCTCGTTTCCGTGGGGGCGCGATCTTTGCCCTGTGCTCGCTGGTACTGCTTTGCGTGATTCGCGACTTTGCCCATCGCCGCGTGCTGGGCATGCTGGATTCCCATACTTACGCTCAGGAGAACCCGCGCCGCGTCGGTGCGTTCCCCACGCCGCTGAATCCTTTCGAGTGGATCGGCGTCGTGGAAACCGATACCGCCTTTCACGTCCTCGCAGCGAACGCCCTGCATGACGATGTGGATGCGGAACGCACGCGCGTCTTCCGCAAGGCCGAGTCTTCCCCGGCGCTCGACGCGGCGATGAAGACTCGCACGGCCGCCCTGTTCCTCGATTTTGCGCGCTTTCCCTGGGCACGGGTTCTGGAGACCGAAGACGGCTTCAAAGTGACCCTACAAGACCTCTGCTATGCCTCCTTCACGCCGGAGCGGCGGGGGTTCCGCGTGGACATCGAACTGGACAAGAATCTGCATGTGCGCTCGGAATCGTTCAGGTTTTCGGCCGAAGCCCGAGAAAGCGAAGGTCAGCCGCGGTCGGAAGGCGAGGAACGAGGTGTGTCCGCGGACGATGATGCAATGGGCCGGCGCGCCAGCCGCCGGTGAAGCAACGTGAGCGCAACAATCAGCCCGACTGCCACGAGAGATGCCCAAACGAAGTGCTCCTTCAAGTAAGCCTCCGCTTGCGCACCGTACCGCGCTCCCAGCAAAGCCTCTGAGGTAAATCGCAGGCTTCGACCCACCAGCAGAGCCACGCCGAACCGCGCCGCGTTCACCCGGAGCGCGCCGGCCGTAATCAGGAAAACCTTGAAGGGCGCCGGGGGCGGCAGCAGCGACATCACCAGGATGCTGACGAATTCGTTGCGCTCGAGCCACGCGTGCGCGCGCGTCATGGCGGCGGATGATTGCCAGCGCCACAAGAATCGCGCGCCGCCGCGCGCCAGACCGTAAATCACGTAGGCCCCTAGCACCGATCCCACCGTGGACGCGAGCGCGTAGAGCAGCGCCCGTTTGGGATGCTGGCTGGAAAGATGAATCAGGAGCAAATCGTTGGCCGAGGGCAGGGGAACAAAAGAGGAGTCGAGAAACGAAATCCCCAGCAGCCCCCAGCCACCATAGAGGGCCAGCACCTGCCCCAGCTTCACGATGAGCGATTTGAGAAATGCCAAGCGTCTGCACTCCGCCGTAAGTGGCCGCCCATTCTATGCGCAACCGCCAGATGGCGCAACGGCGTCCGCAGGGCGTATCTCCTGGTATCAGGCGCATAAGGTGCTAGAATGTTGCCGAGCGCGGCGAGGAGTGGGCGACACATATGGACAAGACCCTGAAAGAAAAACGCGATGAAATCCTGAAAGTAGCTGCCAGCCACGGCGCGCGTGACGTGCGCGTGTTTGGCTCGCGTGCCCGCGGCGAGAACTGCCCCGATAGCGACCTGGACCTGCTCGTCACGCTCGATGAACACGCGAGCCTGCTCGACATCGTCGCGATCAAGCAGGATCTGGAAGACCTCCTGGGATGCAAAGTTGACGTGGTTACCGAAGACGCCATCAGCCCGTACATTCGGGAAGAAGTAGTGCGCCAGGCCATCGTGCTATGAAAGAAGACAAGGTCTATCTCCAATATATCCTGGATGCGATCAGAAAGGTGGAGACCTACGTTGGAGTCGACCGGGATGAGTTCATGGCGAAGTCTCATTGGCAAGACGCGGCGATTCGCCAACTCGAAATCCTCGGCGAGGCTACGAAGAGGCTCTCCCCGGGATTGCGGTCCCGGTACCCGGAGGTTCCCTGGCGTCGAATCGCTGGGCTCCGCGACGTGCTGATTCACGATTACATGGGCGTCCGCCTCACAGCAGTCTGGGAAGTTGCCCAAACCCACCTGCCCGCGTTTAAGAAACAGATCGAGCTGATCCTGAAAGACCAGACCTGAAGCAAGGTAGCGTGGGCTTGTTCGCTAGCTCCCCAGGGTTTCCTGCACGCGACTACCAAAGCCGCTGACTTAAAGAAGAAATCCGATGCGCTCCTCGCTGTGAAACCAAGGAATTACGTCTGAGGTGCGAATTGGCTTATCCTCACTGGGAGCTTCACTGGAACCAGAAGGTTTGTTACCCCCCGATCTCAAACGGTGGAAACCGCCGCTATAAAGTGCGCAATATCGTCGAGGCTCTCACCAGCCATTACAGGGAAGAACATAAAACGTTCCTCATAATTAGGAGCGACCGCCACATCCTCGTTATTAGGGCGCATACGCTCATAGAACCTCTCGAACCGGAGTCGAACGGAGTCTGACCATATCCTTTCGCCGGCCTCCCTGTTGACTCGGATGAGCACGTAGACACCGGGGTTCATAAGGGGCCAGTCCGCGGACGCATGGCCTATATGCGGCTCGTAAATGAGGAGCTTCGCTGCCCTTTCGTGAGTGGTGGTCGCAATAAAACTGTAGCTGCCCTCACACTGGATCGCGCGCTGGGTACCAACTTGCTGTGAGGCGAACCGGAATATCTGCTCCGCGACTTGGCAGAACGATGCACTGTACTCGCGCAGCTTGTCAGTTTTGTAGGAACGCTCGGCCATCTCACTCCTTTCCCGCCTTGTTGCTGGGCGAATCGGATACGACGACCTTTTTGAATATCATCTCCTCGATCATTTGGACAATTTGATTGGCCCTGCACTCTGTCTGATCCGGATCAAATTTACCTTGGGCGTCGTAAACGTTCCGGTGGCAATCGTCGAACCCATTCAAAAGAGCGGAATGTCCTCTGGGGGTGGAAATCATTTTTTCCAGTTCTGCAACACGCGACTTGTAACTCTCTCCGCATTTCTCAATCGACGCAGAACACCGCAAATTCGCTTCCTCAAGGCACCTGTCATGAGCTCTTGGTGACCGAAACTTATCGCAGGGGCCAAATTCCTTCTTCATAGTCTCTAAGGCCAACTGGAGGCAGGTAGTATCCTCGACATCCGCCTCCGAAGTAAGCCTGGAATAATCCTGCCCCTTGAGCAAGAACCAGTCGCTTCTGTACTCCCAATTCATGGCCTTAGGGTCTTCCGACCAATAGACCCTTCCGGTGATTTTGTGAACCGTGGCGGGTTCGATCTGAAACGTGTTGCCAAACCAGTTTCCCTCATAGCGCCCAGGGATTTCGGGAAAGTCATCCTCATAGGCAAACCGCACGAAATAGCGTGCCTTCTCCGGAGAGGC